>SESD01000235.1_pt1 | contig 34214 bp, 1 predicted proteins | sample 3171411 | NCBI WGS metagenome assembly SESD01 (sample SAMN06051880, study PRJNA518727) | freshwater metagenome | biome: subpolar coniferous forest; feature: holomictic lake; material: water; isolation source: holomictic Lake 442, 16.5 m depth | place: Canada: near Kenora, Ontario | collected...
CCTTCTTCCGTGAAGAGCCCGCAGGAGCTTGAACGATGGCTTTCGGGTTTCAAGACCCAAATGCAACTTCCTGATGTGCCGCAAACCGCCAGGGAGATGTTGATCTCCCGGGCCGGGGACTGCGATGATTTCGCGACGCTCGCGTCGAAGGCCTTGGCGGGGCTTGGTATCTCCAGCACCGTTCTCGTGATCAAGTTCAAAGGGACCTCCCTCCGACACGCGATATGCCTTTGGAAGAACGAAAACGGAAATTATGATTTCTTTTCGAGCCAAAAGCTGGTTCAAACGGAAAAGAAAAGCGTGGAAGACGTCCTGAAGAGGTATTACCCCTATTCTGAAAGCGTCTCGGTGATGGATATCAGCGAGCGCGGCGTTTTCTGAAAACAGCCTCTTTTCTGTAAGCCGCTTTTTGATCCCTTCTGCAATATCTCCGGCCTTTATCTCAAACACTCTCCGGCTCAAGAAAAACTTGATTTGTTCGGGCCGTATGCCGATTATACACACTAGGAAAAACTCGAGGCCGCATCTATGGTATGCCTGTATAAGTTCTCATCTGTGAGGTTGCCGAAGTGTGTAAAATAGTGCGAACTGTCTCGCTGCTCGTTTTGCTTTCGGTTGTCGCCTTGCCCCCTCTTTTTGCGGCAAACCCGCCGCCTAATATCCCTCCAGGCCAGGACACCGGTTCCCAGGATAAGCGTTTTCTGGATAAGTCCGCGGAGGTCCAGCTGAGGGCCACGCGAAAGAAGGGGAAACCTCCGGCGATCGAGATCGAAGAAAAAAAAGTTCCGGCGCTTCCGAGGTCAGAGGCCTCTTTTGTCCTAATGGATGTCAAGATCACCGGGGTGACCCTTTTTAAGCTGGAAGATCTACGCCCCCTCTACCAACCCTACCTTCAGAAAAAAATAACGCTTGATGATGCGGCCGCTATCGCGGAACAGATCAAAGGCAAATATCACAGCGGGGGTTTCCTGACCACATCCGTTTATTTCCCGGAGCAGGAGATCGAGAACGGGGTGATCGAGATCGCGGTGCTGGAGGGAAAACTCGGGAACGTGATCGTCGAGGGAAACAAATGGTTTTCCGAGAGCTTTGTGAGGAAATACATCCATGTGAACTCCAATGAGTTGTTGAATATCAACAAACTCCAGAAGGATATCCTGCGTCTCAATAAGTTTTCAGATCTTGAGGTGAAAACCATTATTTCTCCCGGGAAGGAGAAGGAAACCTCTGACCTTGTTCTCAAAGTAAAGGACAAGTTCCCCTGGCACGTCGGGATGAGCGAGGATGACCGCGGGTCACGTTTGACGGGGAAGTACAATACCGGTTTTTATCTCCGAGGTAGTAACGTGCTTGGACTTGGGGATACGGTATTCGCGAACACCCTCGTCAGCGCCGGATCTTTCGGTCAGGTCCTCAGCTATCTCGTTCCGATCGGAACCTTCGGGGCAAAATTAGGTTTCGATTTATCCTATTTTCAGATGAAGTTGGGAAAAGAGGTTCGAGAGTACAACGTCACGGGCAAGACGAAAGGTGTCACCCCGCATGTGAGCTTCGAACTGGCTCTCAAAGAGGGCTTTGAAGCCTATCTGGATATAGGCGTTAAGATGCTCGATATCCAAAAGAGGGTCGCGGGGAACCGAACTTCGGACGATCAGCTCCGCATGCCCTATGTGGGTTTTAACATTTCTCAAACAGACAACTTCGGGGGCGGGGGGCAGACGGTGTTCAGCCCTCAGTTCAGTCTCGGGACGGGCGGATTTCTCGGCGCCTCCAAGAGCTGCCATCCTTCCGGGAGTCGTGGTGGAACGGGCGGCTATTATTTCAAATATGAGCACGATCTGAGGCGCACTCAAGCGATGCCCTTTGGGAGTTATTTGTTGCTGAACTCCCAGCTCCAGGCCGCTTCGCATACCTTGTCATCCGCGGAACAACTTCAGCTAGGCGGCATGACGTCGGTGCGCGGTTATCCCGAAGGCGATTACCTCGCCGATATGGGCGCGACCCTGAACATGGACTGGGTTTTCCCTGCGTTCTTTTTTCCGGAGAGCTGGAAAATGCCGTATTCCAAAATGCCCCTACGCCGCGCGATCGAACCCGTCATTTTTTTTGATATGGGCGGTGGCGGTCTGTACGCCGTTAACCCGGGGGAACGCGGTCGAAAATTCCTGGCGGGTGCGGGCGGCGGTGTTCGTATCCATATCGCGAATTATTTCTTCCTAAGGCTGGAATGGGCCAGAGCCTTCGGGAACGCACCCCAAGGCGGCAACGGCCCCAGCACCTTTTACATGATGATGCAGTCGGAAGCTTAGCCTCCTTTCTGAGAAGATTCGCGGTTTTGAACTGAAGGCCTCTGAAATGTAAGCCCCAATACTCCACGCCCCCGTTTTTCCAAATTAAACCCTTCAACTATTCTCGGACATAGGCTCCAGTTCGCATGTTTTTTCTGCGTCGATAGATGCGCTTTTGTTGAGTCGAAAGCCCGAAATACTCCCATTTTCCAAGACCGCGATTGTGCTCAAAAAAAAGCCAGGGCTGCCCAAGAAATAGGCTATTCCTCCCCTTATTTTATCCATGAGTAAAAAAACAAAATAATTGTTTTTTAACGCAGCGCAACTCCTTTAATTACAACGACATAAAGAAATAACAATAACCGTCAAGGGAGGGCGTTTTGGCATGATTTGTGCACCTAATAGAAGGCAGAAAGGTAGGGAAGCAAGATGGAAACAAAAAAACATCGAATTCAGGCGAAAAAATTGGCAAGTTTGAGGGCTGTGGCTCTCACAAATCCAGTTAGCTTCGCCTGGAGCATGATCCGCCCGATAGGGTTTACCAAGACGATCAACCTCGAAGGCGGTTCGGTGGCAGAATTTAGCAGAAAAAGCACCGTGATGGTGTGTCTGGTTATTTTGCTTTGTTCTTTTCTCGTCTGTCCCTTGAGTCTCTTCGCGTTGCCGACGGACTGGAAAGTTGAGGCGGGTGACGCGAAGGTGGAAGCCCCGGATGCCAACACTCTGAACTTCACGGTAGCCGATAAAACAGTCATCAACTTTGGATCCTTCAACATCGGTCAGAACGAGGCCGTGAATTTCATTCAGCCGTCCGCGGCCTCCCGAGTTTTGAGTAACGTGACCGGCCCCCAGATGAGCGAGATCAACGGCACGCTGACCGCGAACGGGATGCTTTTTCTGATCAATACCCACGGTATTCATTTTGGGCCTAACGCGAACGTCCAGGTCAACTCGCTTGTGGCTTCGAGCCTGAATATGACGACCGCGGCCAAGAACTTTTTTGACGGCAGCAACTATATTTTTGAACACGGGAACGCGGACCCTTACACGCAGGTTTTGAACGAAGGCCGGATCACGGGAAATAACATCGCGCTTCTGGGCAGCGCGGTCCGTAACGATGGCATCATCACGGCCCGGGCGGGGCTGGTTCACTTGGCGAGCGGCGACAAGATCACAGTCAGTTTTGATGCGCGCCAACTTTTGCAAGTCGAGATCAATGAGGCCACCAGCGGCTATGTTATTGATGCCGATGGCAACACGGTAAAGGATGCCGTGGCGAACTACGGGAATATCGAAGCGAATCAGGTGTTCCTGACTGCCGCCGTTGCCCGCAATATTTTCGAGAATGCCGTCAACCAGACCGGCATCATCAAAGCCAGTGATATGACAGCAAAGAAGGGCATGATCCTTATTCGCGGGGATGAGAAGGTCCGGCTCGCGGGGTTCATGGAGGCCAAGGGTGGATTTATCGATATCTCCTCCAAGGCCTTTATCGAGGTCACGGGGGACTTCCGGACCGCGGGGACTACCGAGCTAAAAGCGGACGGTGATATCCGGATCAAGGCTGATTTCACCAACGTCTCCGGAGACCTCAAGATGATCGCCGATAACGACCTGGACGGAGCCGGGGCTTATAAGCAGGAGGCGGGAACCACCGTCTCGACGCAGGAAACCGGGGACATCACCATCCAATCCTCTGGGGAAGGCACGCTGGCCAATATCAATTCTAGCGGAGACCTTACTCTGCAGAAGGGCGGCGCGAATGCCGTATTCACCCAGCAGCCAGATTCCAGGATCGTGACAAAAGGATCCATGGCCATCGGGTCAGGGGTCACCGTGAACGCGGCGAATACCCGCTACGAGGTCGGGAAGAACTGGGTTAACCGGGGTAATTTCATCCCCCAGGAATCGACGGTTGCGCTGGTATCGCTTCTTGAGGCCATCGTCTTTGGGTCCAATACATTCAATAACCTCGTTATCATCGCACCCGGCAAGATCGTAAAGTTCGACTCCGAAGAGACTCAGACTATCCTTGGAGTCCTGACCGTCAGGGGTGCTTATGGGAACCTGGTAACCCTAGCGGCGGTCGAACCCCCCAAACAATGGCGGCTTAATCCTATAGGTTTAGTGGATGTGATGTTTGCCTATTTAGGTGACTGTGTCAATATTCGTGGTCCCCCGATAAAGGGCCTTCACAGTGATTCCCTTGGTAATCTCACCAACTGGGACCTCGATCCGTATTGGACGGGTCAGGGCGTTGATAATAAGTGGTCCAATTCTGATAACTGGGACACAGGAACTGTCCCGCTGGCAACTTCAGTGATAACCTTCGACGGCACCGCGCACGGGATCGTCGGGGCAAACCCGAATAAGAACTCAATCGTTGATTCGAGTTTTTCCGGAACCATCTCCAGTCTGACTCTATCCGGTTACACCGGCACGCTAACCCTGGAGCGCAATCTAACGCTCACCACAGCCGGTGGGGGCTCCGGTAAATTCACACAGACCTCCGGCGTCTTTAACGAGACCGTTGATTTTGACGGCGTTACCAGTCCCTATCAACTGCTAGTGCCGTCCTTAACCGTCCAGTATTTCGAAAAGACCGGCGGTCTTTTCCGTGATTACGCTAGTACTTACGGCGGTCTCGCCGTGGTAAGTGAGGTGGCCTACCGTGTCGATTCGGTGTCTGATCTGGAAGCCATCGATACCACGGTCGTAAACCTTGCGAAAAGCTATGTTCAATACGGCAATATAAACGCCACCGCCGGTATTGTGAGTCCGATGGGTAACGTCACCAACTCCTTCACCGGCAGTTTCAACGGTGATAATTATACGATCTCCAACCTCACCACGAACCTGACCGCCGTCTCAACAACCGACATCTACATCGGTCTATTTGGTTACTCAACCGGCACTATTGAATGCGTAACGCTCACGGGCGCAACCATAACCGGCACCGGAAAACCCGGTACAGCCGGTAGTAATGGTTCAAACGGAACCGTGGTCTCTCCTAATGGAACCCAGGGCGGCATCGCCTCAACGGCCGGCGGCAATATTTATGTCGGTGGCCTTGCGGGCTATAGCTCTGGGGTGATAATCAATTGTTCATTTGCCGGAAGCGTGAGCGGGTACGGTGGAACGGGTGGCGCAGGCGGCACCGGCGGTAACGGTTACGACACCGGCGCAGGAGTAGGCGCTTCCGGAACGTCCGGCTCTGCCGGTGGCGTTGCTTATGTTGGGGGCTTGATTGGCTATATTGATCTTGGTTCCGTTGTCAGCAATTCAATATCCGCCGCGACACTCACCGCCGCGGGCGGCGCCGGCGGTGGCGGTGGAAACGGCGGTAACGGCGGTTCTGCTGGAGCAGGCGTAATTGGCGGCGCTGCCGGTTCAAGCGGCGCCAATGCGATCGGTGGAATCTGCTACGGCGGCGGTCTTGCTGGATATTCGAATTTAGGAACGATAAGTTCATCATCGGCAACTGGCAGCGTGACCGCCGCGGGTGGTGCGGGCGGCACTTCCGGGACAAACGGTTATGGCGGCGCCGGTGGTTCCGGACAATTAGGCGGCGCGGGCGGCGCGTCAGTAACCGGCGGCGCCGGCGCCATAGTTTACGCCGGGGGCCTCGTCGGTTATAACACCGGCGTCATAAAATTAACTTCCTACGCGACCGGCGCAGTCACTGCGACCGGTGGCGCAAGCGGCGCCTCTTCTGTCGGCGGCATGTCGGGTGCCAGCGGCACAGGGATCGCGACTGGTACCGCGCGCGTCGGCGGCGCGGGCGGCGCGGGCGGGGCGGGAGCCTATGCTTACGGCGGCGGTCTTGTTGGTTTTAGTTCCGTCACCGGATTTCTTTCAAATTCCTACGCCAAGGGTTCGGTCACTGTAATCGCTACCTCTGGAAAAGATGGCTCGGCGGGCGGCGCGGGCGGCTCCGGTGCAAATGGCACGGCTCATATCGGTGGAACGGGCGGCGCGGGAGGAGCGGGTGGCGCGGGCTCCTCAGTTTACGCCGGCGGTTTAGTCGGTCAAAACTATAGCGTCATCACGACCTGCTATTCGGATACGGGCGCGGTCCTCGCAACCGCGGGCGCCGGAGGCGCGGGCGCAAGCGGCGGCTTAGGCGGCTTAAAAGGATCCACGAGCACCAACGGCGTTGGTGGCGCAAGCGGCGCGGGCGCGAACGGCGGCGGGTCTTACTCCGGTGGTTTAGTCGGCTACAATTCAAACCTAATCCAGAGCGTTTCATTTTCCGAAAATTCCGTCACCTCGCTCGGCGGAAACGGCGGCGCCGGCGGAACCGGAGTGACCGGTTTAGCCGGAATGGCGGGTCTTACCGGCGGCACCGGCGGAACAGGGGGCACTCATTGCGTCGGCGGTTTAGTCGGCTACAATTTTTTCGGTGATATTATTTCCTCGCATACTCACGGCAATGTTACCGCCACCGCCGGTTCCGGCGGCGCGGCCGGAGCGGGCGGCGCGGGCGGCGCCGGCGCGGCAAGCCAGGTCGGTGGGGCGGGCGCAAGCGGCGGCTCGGTCGGAACAAGCGGTACCTGTTATGCGGGGGGTGTGGTTGGTTCTCTCGCTTCCGGCGTAGTCTCGACGAGTTATTCTACGGGCGATATTCTCGCAACCGGCGGCGCGGGTGGCGCGGGTGGAGCGGGTGGCGCCGGCGGCCAAGGCGGTTCCGGAAGACTCGGCGGGATTGGCGGAACTGCCACATCCGGTGTTGGCGGCGGCACCGCTTACTCCGGCGGTATCACCGGCGATAATCGAAGCGTGATCCAGGCTGCCTCTTATTCCAGCGGAAATATCTCCGCGATTGGTGGCGCCGGCGGTGACGGCGCGATGGGCGGTGTTGGCGGCGCAAGCGGCACCGCCATTGCTACCGGTTCTGCTGCTGCCGGCGGCACCGGCGGCGCGGGTGGTTCCGGCGGGAATGTTTATGCCGGCGGCATTTCTGGAAATAATGCCGGGTTGATCGAAAATTCATACGCGGAGGGTTCGGTCACCGCAACTGGCACGCTCGGAAAGACGGGCGGTAATGGAGGAGCGGGCGGTTCAGGGAGCGCGGGAACCACCCATAACGGCGGCGCGGGAAATACGGCCGGTGCCGGCGGAGCGGGCGGGTACGCTTACGGCGGCGGAGTTGTTGGATACAACATGGGCATCATCACGACCTCCTATTCCAAGACAGGGCTCGTAACGGTCACGGGCGGTCAGGGCGGCGTTGGCGGCATCGGCGGAAGCGGCGGATTAATGGGATCAAGCGGTACGAATGGAGCGGGCGGATCAAGCGCCTCAGGAAACGCCGGAGGATTCGCCTACGCCGGCGGGGTTGTTGGGTATAACGCGAGCGTTCTCCAAACAAATTCATATTCACAAAATGAAGTGGTCGGTTACGGCGGCGCGGGCGGTCAAGGCGGTGCGGGAGTCGCGGGTCTTGCTTCGATGCCCGGAATCATCGGTGGTTCTGGCGGCGCCGGTGGAATTCTTTATATTGGCGGAATTGCCGGCGTCAATTATCTTATGATCCAGGACTCGTGGTACACGGGTGCTTCCGTGACAGGAACGGCGGGCGCGGGCGGCGCCGGTGGCGCGGGCGGTTTAGGCGGCGCCGGTGGTTTAGGCGGAGCGGGCGGTACCGCCATTGTCGGCGCGGTTTGTTACGCCGGCGGATTAGTGGGTTACAACAGCACCGGAACCGAGTTAATAAATTCTTACGCGACCGGGAATGTTACGGGAACATCTGGCGCGGGTGGTGCGGGCGGTGCCGGAGCGGCGGGCGGCGCGGGCGTTGGCACTCAGACCGGTGGCGCGGGCGGCGCGGGAATTGCCGGTCTCACCGGCGGCATAAGTTATGTGGGTGGTTTAATCGGCTACAACAACACGGGGAACATCACATCCTGTTCCGCCGGTGGGATTGTCAACGCAAACGGCGGTGCGGGCGGCGCCGGTGGATTGGGTGGCGCGGGCGGTGCCGGAAGCGGCGCAGCGGGTGGCGCCGGAGGTTCCGGCTTTGTGGGCGGCGCCGGCGGTGCTGGATATTCCGGCGGCTTGATCGGGTTCTTAAATTTAGGAGTCATCACTTCCAGTCATTCCCACGGTGATACTGTCGCAACGGGCGGCACCGGCGGACTCGGGGGCGTCGGCGGTCAGGGCGGTCAGGGCGGCGTCGGTTTTATCGGCGGTCTCGGATTAAATGGCGGCGCCGGCGGCGCGGGCGGCCTTGCTTGCGCCGGCGGATTCGTCGGTCAAAATTCCAGCGGCGTCATCCAATCAGGCTCATATTCTCTTGGAAATGTCAGCGGATACGGCGGAACAAGCGGTAATGGCGCGACTGGCGGTCAAGGCGGGAAAAGCGGAAGCGGACTGAACACCGGAAACGCCGCAGCGGGCGGCACCGGTGGTGCCGGCGGCGCGGGGGGATCGGCCTACGTCGGCGGACTAGTCGGCTATAACACGAGTTTAATTACCGACGCTTACGCCGAAAGCATCGTCACAGCGATCGGCGCTTCCGGAAAAACCGGGCAGGCCGGTGGTGCCGGCGGCGATATTTCATTAGGCGGAGTTTCTCTTGCCGGAGCGGCGGGAGCGACGAGCGGAGCGGGAGGATCGGGCGGCGCGGTTTACGGCGGCGGTCTGTCTGGTTATAATTCCGGAACGATAATTTCATCATTCAATAAAGTTGGTTCGGTAACGGCGACCTGCGGTGCGGCCGGCGCGGGGGCGGCCGGTTCGGCCGGGTCAGCCGGAGGAGCGAGCGCGATCGCCGGTTCAGGCGGCGCGGGTGGCGCGGGCGCCGGTGGCGGCGCGGTTTATGCCGGCGGCTTGGTCGGATATAACACCACAAGTGGCATTATTCAAGGCGGTTCTTACTCAACAATTAATGTCGTCGCGATCTCCGGATTGGGCGGCGCGGGCGGAGACGGCGGCGCGGGCGGCAGTAGAGCTTCCGGCGGGGCGGGTGCCCTTGGCGGTACCGCCGGCACTAGTTATTCCGGTGGACTCGTCGGATATAACAGCGGCACGATCAGCGCTTCTTACGCGACCGGTAATGTCACAGGTATCGCGGGTCTATCCGGGGTAGGCGGCGCGGGTGGCGCCGGCGGTTCCGGATCAACGGGCGGCACGGGCGGGACGGGTGGCGCGACGGCTACGGTAGGTGGTAACGGTTACGTCGGCGGCCTTGTTGGACTTAATGAATCCGGCGGTATGATCAGGGACGCCTCGCATTCGGAAGGTACTGCTTCTGCAACCGGCGGCATCGGCGGCGCCGGAGCCGCGGGCGCTTTTGGCGGGACGGCCACCGGCAGTTCCAACGCGGGGCAGCCGGGGATCGCCGGGATCTTGGGTGGCGCCGGCGGCATAGGTTATGCCGGTGGCTTGGTCGGATATAACGTGGCGATCATTACCACGGATTGTTACGCTTCCGGAAATGCTGCCGCAGAAGGCGGGAAAGGCGGTGCCGGCGGTATCGGCGGTTCGGGCGGTGGATCTGGCGCGAGCGCGATCGGCGGGGCGGGTGCCATCGGCGGAAATGGTGGCGCCGGCGGAAGCGCCGCTGTCGGCGGAATAATTGGATGCAACACTTCAGTGGGAACGACCCTCCTTTCAAACTCCACCGGATCAGTTAGCGCGCACTCTGGCGATGGCGGCGCGGCCGGGCAAAGCGGGGCGGGTGGTGCCGGCGGGGCGGGTGCCGCAGGCGGCAGTACGAGCGCGACAGGTGCCACCGGCGGCGTGGGGGGCACAAGTTATGCCGGCGGTATCATCGGCTATAACAGTAGTGTGTTGACCACGATCAGCTCGATCGCTACCGGCACTATCAGTTCCGTTTCCGGGAATGGTGGATTGGGCGCTTTAGGCGGCGACGGCGGAGCGGGCGGCTCGGGCGCTTTAGGCGGTGTTCCGGGCGCCGGTGGAAATGGCGGCGCGGGGGGTGCGGTTTATTGGGGCGGAATTGCCGGATACAATACCGGGACGATTGAAAACATTTTTTATAACCTTTCCGCCGTGACAGTCACTGCCGGAACCGGCGGCGCGGGCGGCACCGGCGGTATCGGCGGCGCTAGCGGAAATATTTCCGGGGCAACTGCCGTGACCGGCGGGACGGGCGGAAACGGCGGAACGTTAGGCGCAGTTTATGTCGGGGGTCTCGTCGGCCATAATCTCGGAATTATTACGGGGTCAAGTGTCAGCGGCAGTTTAACTGTAATGGGCGGAACCGGTGGCGCCGCCGGTCAAGGTGGCGCGGGCGGCTCAGGCGCTTCAGGTTTAGTTTTACATAACGGAGGGATAGGCGGCACCGGCGGAATCGGGGGCGCGGGCGGCTCAATTTTTGCCGGATTGTTTGCCGGCCGCGATGACGGGAATATTTCATTTTCTCATTCCGGTGGCGGAACGATCACCGTAACCGGCGCGAACGGCACTGACGGCGGCGCCGGAGGCGCGGGCGGTGCGAAGAGCTTAACCGGAAAAGCCGGGCAGGGCGGCGCGGGTGGCGCGGGCGGCGCGTCGGGCGCGGTTTATGCCGGGGGTTTGGCAGGTTATGTTCCCATCGGTGTGGTTTTTGATTCTGTTTATTCTTCCGAGAATATCATCGCAAACGGCGGCATTCCCGGAAACGGAACGGGCGGAGTAACGGGTCTTTTCGGTGGCGCGGGCGGCGCCGGCGGAATGGGCGGAGCGGGCGCGACGGTTTTTGCGGGCGGTCTGGCGGGATATACCCTCAGCACAAATCTGATATCGTCTTATGCCAGCGGGAATGTTACCGTCCTTGGCGCAACCGGCGGAACCGGCGGATCCGGCGCAAACGGCGGAGACGGACCAAGCGGTCTTTCCGGAGGCGCGGGAGGCGCGGGCGCAAACGGTGGCGCCGGCGGAGAAGCTCGCAGCGGCGGACTTGTCGGCAGTACAAGTACCGGCGTTTTATTTCAAGCATGCAGTTATTCAGGGACAGTCACCGCGACTTCCGGCGCGGGCGGAAATGCCGGCGATGCCGGTCAGGGTGGAATCGGCGGTTCCTCAAGCGCGGGTGGCGCGGGCGGCGCGGGAGGTACAGGCGGCGCGGGGGCATTGGCTTACGCCGGCGGATTATCCGGAGTGATTTCAACCGGCATCACAATAAATTCTAATGCTTTAGGAACCATCACCGCAACGGCCGGAGCCAGCGGCACTGCCGGAAACCCCGGAGCGGGTGGAGCCAGCGGCTCCGGAATAAATAGCGGGACCGCGGCTTCTGGCGGCCTTGGCGGAATGGGCGGCGCGGGGGGAGCAGCCTACGCGGGCGGTCTTACCGGAAATAACTCAAGCATCATCCTAAACTCATTTGCCGCGGGGATCATTACCGCAACCGCTACTTCCGGTAAATCCGGGAAAAATGGTGGCGCCGGTGGAAGCGGCGCGTTAGGCGGCGCGTCTCATGTCGGTTCTCTCGGCGCAACCGGTGGCGCGGGCGGCGCGGGCGGGGGAGCTTATGCCGGCGGTCTGGTTGGCACAAATTCCGGAACTATTACCACGTCTTATGTCGAGTCCGGTTCCGCAACGGCCGTTGCCGGATCCGCAGGAAGTGCCGGAGCGGGCGCTGCCGGTTCTTCCGGAGGAGACACTGCTCTCGGCGGAGCGGGCGGAACGGGCGGTATCGGCGGGATTGGCGGCATTGCTTTCGCCGGCGGATTATTAGGAAATAACGGAACAAGCGGCGTCATTCAAAGCGGATCTTACTCACGGATAGATTCAAACGCGACGGGCGGAGCGGGAGGAGCGGGCGGAGCAGGCGGCGCGGGCGCAAGCCGCGCGAGTGGCGGTGCCGGCGGTTATTCTTACTATCTCGGCGGCTCGGCCTGGGCTGGCGGTCTCGCCGGATATAACTCCGGAACGATCAGCGCATCCTTCGCTTCCGGAAATTCCATTGCAATTGCCGGAGCGGGTGGCGCAATGGGCAAAGGTGGTGACGGCGGTTCAGGAACTACCGGCGGTACAGGTGGCGCGGGTGCCGTTGCGTCCTCAACAACGTATTATCCTGTGGGCGGAGACGCCGGTGCCGGCGGATTAGTCGGAAATAATTTCACAGGAGCCATCATCCGTGACTCTTCGTATGCCACGGGAACTTCTTTTGCAACCGGCGGCGCGGGCGGCGCCGGCGCTTCCGGCGCTTCGGGAGGTTCCTCTAGCGCCGCCTCAACCGCCGGACAACCTGGAATCGCCGGACTTAGTGGTTATGCCGGCGGGTTTGGTTATGCGGGCGGTCTCGTCGGGAATAATATCTCAGTCATCACCGCCGATTGCTACGCGTCCGGTGACGCGAGCGCAACGGGCGGTCGAGGCGGTGACGGCGGCCAAGGCGGGTTGGGTGGCGGATCAGGCGCAAGCACCGTCGGAGGAGCCGGAGCGCACGGCGGAACCGGCGCCGCCGGAGGCATCGGCTACTCCGGAGGCATCATCGGTTACAACACGGTTATCGGGACGATCACCTTACCTGCTTTATTTATTACCGGAGATGTCAGCGCGACGGGCGGCCGCGGCGGCGATGCCGGCGCAAGTGGAGCGGGCGGAACTGGTGGTTCGAGCGCGGCCGGCGGAGTGGGATATGGCGGCACTTCCGCGACCGGCGCAACCGGCGGCGCGGGTGGCGCGAGCTACGCCGGCGGTATCATCGGATCGAACGTCACTCTTCTGACGACCCTCAATTCTTCGGCAACCGGCACTGTCAGTTCCACCGGAGGTAATGGCGGAGCGGGTGCATTAGGCGGCGACGGAGGAGCCGGTGGCTCGGGCGCATTAGGCGGCGTTCCAGGAAACGGAGGAGCGGGCGGCGCGGGGGGTGTCGGAGTTGGCGGCGGCATCGCCGGATATAATTCCGGGATCATCGAGAATATCTCGTACGTAATCACCACTCTCACGGTGACGGGCGGTACCGGGGGCGTTGGTCGCGCAGGAGGCGTGGGCGGCGCCAGCGGAAATATCGCCGGGTCAACGTCTGTGACCGGCGGCGCGGGCGGCACCGGTGGCGCGGGCGGCATCACCTATATCGGCGGCCTCGCCGGCGACAACATTGGTATTATCACTGGATCGAGTGTCAGCGGCAGTTTTACGGTGACCGGAGATGGCGCGCTCGGCAATCAAGGCGGGGATGGCGGAATCGGCGGCTCAGGAAATTTAGGAACGGGCGTTCATAACGGAGGAGTGGGCGGCGCGGGTGCCGCGGGCGGCGCGGGCGGCTCAATTATTGCCGGTGGTCTTGTCGGCCGCGGTAATGGCATCATCTCAAATTCTCATTCCGATACCGGGACTATCACTGTCTCGGGACAAAATAACGGAGGAGTGGGCGGCGCGGGTGGCGTGGGCGGCGCAAAAGGCGCAAGCGGAAAAGCCGGAACAGGAGGAGCGGGCGGCGCCGGCGGTGCAACGGGTTCAATTTATGTAGGAGGTCTTGTTGGCTACACCTCAACAAGTGTTCCGTTTAGCACGGTTTATTCTTTAGAGGACATCGCAGTAACCGGCGGGACTGCCGGCACGGGCGGCGCCGGAACAACAGGCGTTAACGGCGCTCTTGGCGGAGCGGGAGGAGCGGGCGGATCGGGTGGCTCAATTTACGCGGGCGGTCTTATGGGTTCCTGCGCTGCGGGAAGCGCGTTCACCGATTCTTACGCTCGCGGCAATGTTTTTATTTCTGCGGGATCGATCGGCGGATTAGCCGGAGCTGCCGGCGCCGGAGGAGACGGACCGGGTAGCGGTTTAACCGGTGGAGCGGGAGGCGCGGCCGGAGCGGGCGGCACGGGCGGAATAAGTTTCGCCGGCGGTTTGATCGGATCCACCGCAGCCGATGTCTTTATAAAAAATTGTAATGCGGCAGTAGGCGCGATAAACGCAGCCGGCGGAGCCGGCGGGTTAGCGACCTCGGGCGGGCAGGGTGGTTTAGGCGGCGCCGGCGCTTTAGGCGGAGCAGGCGGCGCGGGAGTCGCGGGAGCGACAGGACCTGTCGCGTACGCCGGCGGATTGGTGGGTTATCTAACATCAGGTTCCATAACGGATTCTTATGCCACAGGGAATGTTACCGCGACGGGCGGAGCGGCAAGCTCGACCGGAGCCAGCGGTCAAAGCGGAGGCGGCGGCTCAGCCGCTCTTGGCGCCGCCGGAACAAGCGGTGTCACCGGAGCCGCGGGTGGCGCGGGTTATGCCGGTGGCTTTGTGGGATATAATAACGGTCTAATTAATACCGGTTGTTACTCCCGTGGAATTGTTGAGGCGACGGGCGGTGCTGCCGGTAAAGGCGGCGCCGGTGGCGCGGGTGGTGCTACCGGTTCAAGTTACGGTTCCGGCGGGACCTCGGCTTCTTCCGGCGCGGGCGCTACAGGCGGCGCGGGTGGGGCGGGTTATGCCGGCGGCTTCATTGGATATAATAATTCCGCCACGGCCATAGTTCTTGGCGCGAACTCCACCGGAAAGGTGACCGCAACCGGAGTGAGCGGCGGTCAGGGCGGCACGGGCGGCACCGGTGGTAACGGCTCTCTTGCTCTTGCCGCAAGTAATCATATCGGAGCGGCCGGCGGCACCGGCGGCGCGGGCGGCGCGGGGGGGAACACTTACGTCGGCGGCTTCGTCGGATATAACGTTTTAGGGACCCTTGCCACTTGCTATTCAACGACGGGGCTAGTCACTTCAAATTCTGGGAATGGCGGGGCGAGTAACACTAGCGGATTGGGCGGAGCGGGCGGAGGCGGCGGTATTAACGGCGCCGCGGGAACCGGCGGCGCGGGCGGCGCCGGTGGCACGGTCTATATCGGCGGGTTTGTCGGAGTAAACACCGGAGACATCCATCAAAATTCATATGCGACAAGGAACCTATTAGGCGACGCCGGAAACGGAGCGATCGGTACCGCCGGAATAAACGGAGTTCTTGGATCGGCGGGTTCACGCGGCGGAGCGGGCGGAGCGGGTGGTGATATCCAAGCCGGAGCTTTTGTCGGACTGAATACCGGAAGCATCGAAGATTCGTACGCTTCCGGAAATATCGATGCAACGGCGGGATTAGGCGGCGCGGGCGAACGGGGCGGTGACGGAGCCAATGGCCCTACCGGAAAAGTCGGAGGAGCCGGTGGCCAGGGCGGCGCGGGCGGCGCGGCCGGCGCCGGATATATCGGCGGGTTCGTTGGTTATAATTCGACCGGGATCATCACAAACAGTCACGTGACGGGGACCACGATCACACGAGGCGATAAGATCGGCGGCGTCGGCGGCCGCGGCGGAAACGGCGGCGCGGGCAATGGAAATAATATCGGAGGAGTCGGCGGTTTAGGCGGGGATGGCGGCGCCGGCGGCTTAAGAGTGGGCGGCGGATTAGTCGGATACAACACGGGCACCATCCAGGGGAATTCTTATTCAACGATAAATGTGGGGCCGGTGGGCGGCACCGGCGCGCAGGGTGGCAGGGGTGGTGATGCGGGAGCGTCGGGCTCGGGTGCAACCGCTTCGAATTCCGCAGCGGGTGGCGTCGGTGGCGCGGGCGGCGCCGGAGGCGCAGTGTATGCCGGCGGCCTCGTTGGATATATAAACGGCTCGTCGCAGGTGATTCAGATTCTTAATTCGTTTGCAACCGGATCGGTAGTCGATGCCCAAGGTGGCGCGGGTGGCATGGGCGGCTTGGCCGGCACGGGTGGAGACGGTTCGCTAGGCGGCGGCTCTCACGCGGGCGCTCCCGGAGTGTTGGGCGGAGCGGGCGGTGTGGGCGGCGATTGCGCGGTCGGCGGGTTGGTGGGCTACAGCCTTCTTACGACCGGCACGATTAATATCGTAAATTCTCACGCCTCCGGGTCGGTAGAAGTTACAGCCGGACAGGGTGGCGAAAGAGGAGCGAGTGGCGCCGGGGGTATCAGTAAAAGCGGAGTAGCAGGAGCAACCGGCGGCGGCACTGTCGCCGGTGCGGTGGGCGCGCTCGGCGGAAATATATTCGCCGGAGGTTTGGTTGGATTTAATAGCATCACAACGGGAACATCTAATTTTATTAATGCATACGCACTTGGAGGAATTATCGCGACCGGAGCGGCAGGCGGAGCGGGGGGAGCGGGCGGTGCTGGGGCAGTCAGTACTTTGGCAATGGGAGGAGCGGGAGGCATCGGAGGAACGGGGGGTGCGGGCAGTAATATTTATATCGGGGGTTTAGTGGGGTCCGCGAGCGTCACCACCGGCTCGAATAATTTCAGCGATTCGTACGCCACCGGAAATCTGGAGGCGACCGCCGGAAGAGGCGGGGCGGGCGCGGCGGCTGGAGCCAGCCAATCCGGGAACGGCGCGTTTGCCGGCGGCACAACTTTAGCATCCGGCGCCGGCGGAGCGGGCGGGGTTATGTACGCCGGCGGTTTGATTGGAACTACCACAGGCGTCACGATCGTCAGCAATTGTTTCGCTTCCGGAGATCTCGATGTTACGGCCGGCCAAGGATTTAACGGAGCGGCGGGCGTAATCGGAGGAACGGGCGGAACCGGAGCCACTCCCAAAATCGGAGGACAGGGAGGCGTGGGAGGAGCGGGAGGAGCGGGCGGCGAGATTCGCGCCGGCGGTCTCATTGGAAATAATAACGGCGTCATTCAATCGAATTCGTACGCGGAAGGAAACGTGACGGCGAACGCGGGAGCTGCGGGACTGTCAGGAATGGGAGGAGCGGGCGGTGCAAGCGGAGCGGGAATCACGACAAGTCCCGCGGTGATAGGCGGAGCGGGCGGAGCGGGCGGAACGGGCGGCGCAAGTTACGTCGGTGGATTGGTTGGATATAATTCCACGACCGGATGGATTACTGATTCTCATGCCACAGGAATTGTGATTGCAGAATCCACCGCCGGGTCAAGCGGCGCCAAAGGCGGAACGGGCGGAGACGGAACAGCCGGTATTAGCGGTCACGCCGGCGGGCCGGGCGGAGTTGGCGGCAACGGGGGTGCGGGCGGCGCTTCTTACTCCGGCGGACTGATCGGCTCCACTCTTAATTCAACAGCTCCGGTCAATAATTCCTACGCCACGGGAAATGTGGAAGCCATCGCCGGAGCGGGCGGAGCATCGGGCGCGGGCGGAGACGGCGGAGCGGCCGGCGCCGGAGCAAGCGGAACAGGCGCAGTTGGCGGGGACGGAGCCACTACGGCCGCAACGGCCGGAGCGGGCGGCAATATTTATGTCGGCGGATTGATTGGATATAACGACGGGATCGTTCAGGGCGTATCTTACTCTGAAGGAAGTGTTACGGGTCAAGCCGGAGCGGGCGGTCAAGGTGGCGCGGGGGGTGCGGGCAGTATCGGCCGGGCCGGCACAACATCTACCGGCGGAAACGGAGGAGCGGGTGGTTTGGCAGGCGGGGCGGGCGCCGGCGGAATTGCGTACGGCGGCGGTTTTGCGGGATGGAGTAACGCCGCGCGTCTCATCAAAGATTCTTATGCAAAAGGAGCGGTGATAATCACGGGCGGCCAGGGCGGCGCCGGTGGCCAGGGAGGAACCGGCGGAGCGGGCGGCGCCGGCGCAGGAGCCGCAGCTGGAGGAGCGGGCGGAGCGGCCGGAACGGCAACGATTGGTACCGCCGGCGCTATCACTTATGGCGGCGGTTTTGTAGGACAGAATCTCGGGACGATCACCACTTGTTACTCCACAGGAAGTGTGACGGTAAATGGCGCCCAAGGCGGAACCGGCGGCGCGGGCGGAGCGGGAGGAACGGGCGGAGCAAGCGGACCGAACTTAGGAGCGACAGGCGGAGCGGGTGGCGCGGCAACGATTGGTTTCGCAGGAGGAGCGGGCGGAGCGAGTCATGCCGGAGGATTGGCGGGATATAGTAACGGTATTATTCAGAATTTTTGTTACGCGACCGGAAATGTAATGGTGACCGGCGGGCAGGGCGGAACGGGCGGAATGGGCGGGCAAGGCGGAACGGGCGGCGCGGGAGCTCCTTCAAGAAACGGTCTTGTCGGCACTGCCGGCGCAAGCGGCGTAGCCGGAAATACCGGCGGTGATGTTTACGCCGGCGGACTCATCGGGCAGAACATAACTCCCGGAATCATCAATACTTCCTACGCGACGGGAACGGTAAGCGTTACCGGTGCTATGGGCGGAACGGGCGGCACCGGGGGTCATGGCGGTAATGGCGGCGCGGGCGGCGCTGGCGGCGGCACCGGAGGAAACGGCACTCCCGGAATCGACGGGTCTGCAGGCGGCGTGGCCGGAACAATTTACGCCGGAGGATTTGCCGGATATGTTACAGGCCCGATCACTAACTCTTATTCCAGGGGCGCGACGATCTTAGCGACGGCCTCAAGAGCAGGGAATGGCGGAGCGGGCGGTCATGGGGGCGATGGCGGATTGGGCGGTGATGGCGGCGGAATAAACGGGGTCGGACAAAACGGAGGAGCAGGAAGCGTCGGCGCGAACTGGGTAAGGACGACGCAAAATGTCGGAGGATTTGCCGGATATAATTCGGCGGCGATGACCCAATGTTATTCCACAGGCGCTCCATCAAGCGTTGACGGAACCGGCGGAAACGGAGGAGCGGGCGGAGCCGGAGGAAGTTACGGAGGAAGTTCCGGAGCAGCAGGCGGTTCGGGAACCGTATCCGGCACGGCGTCCACCGGAGGATTCATCGGTAACACCATCAACATTCTCTACACATCCTGTTACTGGGACACGACGACCTCCGGAAAATCCGGAGCGGTTGGAATCGGGACCTACACCGGCGCGATCACCGGAAACCCCACTGCGACGATGTGGGAGCAGGCGACATTCATCGGTTGGGACTTCGTGACAACGTGGAAGATCGTGGAGGGCGTAGGATATCCCTATTTAAGTGCAGTCTTTATAACGACTCCATCACTCTTATTTCCATGTTGGGTTGGCGCGGGGGCAGATTATTTCTGGTCCACAGCGGCGAACTGGAATACCGTTACAGTTCCGGTTTCAACTTCAACCGTTATATTCGACGGCACCGCGCACGGGATCGTCGGGGCAAACCCGAATAAGAACTCAATCGTTGATTCGAGTTTTTCCGGAACCATCTCCAGTCTGACTCTATCCGGTTACACCGGCACGCTAACCCTGGAGCGCAATCTAACGCTCACCACAGCCGGTGGGGGCTCCGGTAAATTCACACAGACCTCCGGCGTCTTTAACGAGACCGTTGATTTTGACGGCGTTACCAGTCCCTATCAACTGCTAGTGCCGTCCTTAACCGTCCAGTATTTCGAAAAGACCGGCGGTCTTTTCCGTGATTACGCTAGTACTTACGGCGGTCTCGCCGTGGTAAGTGAGGTGGCCTACCGTGTCGATTCGGTGTCTGATCTGGAAGCCATCGATACCACGGTCGTAAACCTTGCGAAAAGCTATGTTCAATACGGCAATATAAACGCCACCGCCGGTATTGTGAGTCCGATGGGTAACGTCACCAACTCCTTCACCGGCAGTTTCAACGGTGATAATTATACGATCTCCAACCTCACCACGAACCTGACCGCCGTCTCAACAACCGACATCTACATCGGTCTATTTGGTTACTCAACCGGCACTATTGAATGCGTAACGCTCACGGGCGCAACCATAACCGGCACCGGAAAACCCGGTACAGCCGGTAGTAATGGTTCAAACGGAACCGTGGTCTCTCCTAATGGAACCCAGGGCGGCATCGCCTCAACGGCCGGCGGCAATATTTATGTCGGTGGCCTTGCGGGCTATAGCTCTGGGGTGATAATCAATTGTTCATTTGCCGGAAGCGTGAGCGGGTACGGTGGAACGGGTGGCGCAGGCGGCACCGGCGGTAACGGTTACGACACCGGCGCAGGAGTAGGCGCTTCCGGAACGTCCGGCTCTGCCGGTGGCGTTGCTTATGTTGGGGGCTTGATTGGCTATATTGATCTTGGTTCCGTTGTCAGCAATTCAATATCCGCCGCGACACTCACCGCCGCGGGCGGCGCCGGCGGTGGCGGTGGAAACGGCGGTAACGGCGGTTCTGCTGGAGCAGGCGTAATTGGCGGCGCTGCCGGTTCAAGCGGCGCCAATGCGATCGGTGGAATCTGCTACGGCGGCGGTCTTGCTGGATATTCGAATTTAGGAACGATAAGTTCATCATCGGCAACTGGCAGCGTGACCGCCGCGGGTGGTGCGGGCGGCACTTCCGGGACAAACGGTTATGGCGGCGCCGGTGGTTCCGGACAATTAGGCGGCGCGGGCGGCGCGTCAGTAACCGGCGGCGCCGGCGCCATAGTTTACGCCGGGGGCCTCGTCGGTTATAACACCGGCGTCATAAAATTAACTTCCTACGCGACCGGCGCAGTCACTGCGACCGGTGGCGCAAGCGGCGCCTCTTCTGTCGGCGGCATGTCGGGTGCCAGCGGCACAGGGATCGCGACTGGTACCGCGCGCGTCGGCGGCGCGGGCGGCGCGGGCGGGGCGGGAGCCTATGCTTACGGCGGCGGTCTTGTTGGTTTTAGTTCCGTCACCGGATTTCTTTCAAATTCCTACGCCAAGGGTTCGGTCACTGTAATCGCTACCTCTGGAAAAGATGGCTCGGCGGGCGGCGCGGGCGGCTCCGGTGCAAATGGCACGGCTCATATCGGTGGAACGGGCGGCGCGGGAGGAGCGGGTGGCGCGGGCTCCTCAGTTTACGCCGGCGGTTTAGTCGGTCAAAACTATAGCGTCATCACGACCTGCTATTCGGATACGGGCGCGGTCCTCGCAACCGCGGGCGCCGGAGGCGCGGGCGCAAGCGGCGGCTTAGGCGGCTTAAAAGGATCCACGAGCACCAACGGCGTTGGTGGCGCAAGCGGCGCGGGCGCGAACGGCGGCGGGTCTTACTCCGGTGGTTTAGTCGGCTACAATTCAAACCTAATCCAGAGCGTTTCATTTTCCGAAAATTCCGTCACCTCGCTCGGCGGAAACGGCGGCGCCGGCGGAACCGGAGTGACCGGTTTAGCCGGAATGGCGGGTCTTACCGGCGGCACCGGCGGAACAGGGGGCACTCATTGCGTCGGCGGTTTAGTCGGCTACAATTTTTTCGGTGATATTATTTCCTCGCATACTCACGGCAATGTTACCGCCACCGCCGGTTCCGGCGGCGCGGCCGGAGCGGGCGGCGCGGGCGGCGCCGGCGCGGCAAGCCAGGTCGGTGGGGCGGGCGCAAGCGGCGGCTCGGTCGGAACAAGCGGTACCTGTTATGCGGGGGGTGTGGTTGGTTCTCTCGCTTCCGGCGTAGTCTCGACGAGTTATTCTACGGGCGATATTCTCGCAACCGGCGGCGCGGGTGGCGCGGGTGGAGCGGGTGGCGCCGGCGGCCAAGGCGGTTCCGGAAGACTCGGCGGGATTGGCGGAACTGCCACATCCGGTGTTGGCGGCGGCACCGCTTACTCCGGCGGTATCACCGGCGATAATCGAAGCGTGATCCAGGCTGCCTCTTATTCCAGCGGAAATATCTCCGCGATTGGTGGCGCCGGCGGTGACGGCGCGATGGGCGGTGTTGGCGGCGCAAGCGGCACCGCCATTGCTACCGGTTCTGCTGCTGCCGGCGGCACCGGCGGCGCGGGTGGTTCCGGCGGGAATGTTTATGCCGGCGGCATTTCTGGAAATAATGCCGGGTTGATCGAAAATTCATACGCGGAGGGTTCGGTCACCGCAACTGGCACGCTCGGAAAGACGGGCGGTAATGGAGGAGCGGGCGGTTCAGGGAGCGCGGGAACCACCCATAACGGCGGCGCGGGAAATACGGCCGGTGCCGGCGGAGCGGGCGGGTACGCTTACGGCGGCGGAGTTGTTGGATACAACATGGGCATCATCACGACCTCCTATTCCAAGACAGGGCTCGTAACGGTCACGGGCGGTCAGGGCGGCGTTGGCGGCATCGGCGGAAGCGGCGGATTAATGGGATCAAGCGGTACGAATGGAGCGGGCGGATCAAGCGCCTCAGGAAACGCCGGAGGATTCGCCTACGCCGGCGGGGTTGTTGGGTATAACGCGAGCGTTCTCCAAACAAATTCATATTCACAAAATGAAGTGGTCGGTTACGGCGGCGCGGGCGGTCAAGGCGGTGCGGGAGTCGCGGGTCTTGCTTCGATGCCCGGAATCATCGGTGGTTCTGGCGGCGCCGGTGGAATTCTTTATATTGGCGGAATTGCCGGCGTCAATTATCTTATGATCCAGGACTCGTGGTACACGGGTGCTTCCGTGACAGGAACGGCGGGCGCGGGCGGCGCCGGTGGCGCGGGCGGTTTAGGCGGCGCCGGTGGTTTAGGCGGAGCGGGCGGTACCGCCATTGTCGGCGCGGTTTGTTACGCCGGCGGATTAGTGGGTTACAACAGCACCGGAACCGAGTTAATAAATTCTTACGCGACCGGGAATGTTACGGGAACATCTGGCGCGGGTGGTGCGGGCGGTGCCGGAGCGGCGGGCGGCGCGGGCGTTGGCACTCAGACCGGTGGCGCGGGCGGCGCGGGAATTGCCGGTCTCACCGGCGGCATAAGTTATGTGGGTGGTTTAATCGGCTACAACAACACGGGGAACATCACATCCTGTTCCGCCGGTGGGATTGTCAACGCAAACGGCGGTGCGGGCGGCGCCGGTGGATTGGGTGGCGCGGGCGGTGCCGGAAGCGGCGCAGCGGGTGGCGCCGGAGGTTCCGGCTTTGTGGGCGGCGCCGGCGGTGCTGGATATTCCGGCGGCTTGATCGGGTTCTTAAATTTAGGAGTCATCACTTCCAGTCATTCCCACGGTGATACTGTCGCAACGGGCGGCACCGGCGGACTCGGGGGCGTCGGCGGTCAGGGCGGTCAGGGCGGCGTCGGTTTTATCGGCGGTCTCGGATTAAATGGCGGCGCCGGCGGCGCGGGCGGCCTTGCTTGCGCCGGCGGATTCGTCGGTCAAAATTCCAGCGGCGTCATCCAATCAGGCTCATATTCTCTTGGAAATGTCAGCGGATACGGCGGAACAAGCGGTAATGGCGCGACTGGCGGTCAAGGCGGGAAAAGCGGAAGCGGACTGAACACCGGAAACGCCGCAGCGGGCGGCACCGGTGGTGCCGGCGGCGCGGGGGGATCGGCCTACGTCGGCGGACTAGTCGGCTATAACACGAGTTTAATTACCGACGCTTACGCCGAAAGCATCGTCACAGCGATCGGCGCTTCCGGAAAAACCGGGCAGGCCGGTGGTGCCGGCGGCGATATTTCATTAGGCGGAGTTTCTCTTGCCGGAGCGGCGGGAGCGACGAGCGGAGCGGGAGGATCGGGCGGCGCGGTTTACGGCGGCGGTCTGTCTGGTTATAATTCCGGAACGATAATTTCATCATTCAATAAAGTTGGTTCGGTAACGGCGACCTGCGGTGCGGCCGGCGCGGGGGCGGCCGGTTCGGCCGGGTCAGCCGGAGGAGCGAGCGCGATCGCCGGTTCAGGCGGCGCGGGTGGCGCGGGCGCCGGTGGCGGCGCGGTTTATGCCGGCGGCTTGGTCGGATATAACACCACAAGTGGCATTATTCAAGGCGGTTCTTACTCAACAATTAATGTCGTCGCGATCTCCGGATTGGGCGGCGCGGGCGGAGACGGCGGCGCGGGCGGCAGTAGAGCTTCCGGCGGGGCGGGTGCCCTTGGCGGTACCGCCGGCACTAGTTATTCCGGTGGACTCGTCGGATATAACAGCGGCACGATCAGCGCTTCTTACGCGACCGGTAATGTCACAGGTATCGCGGGTCTATCCGGGGTAGGCGGCGCGGGTGGCGCCGGCGGTTCCGGATCAACGGGCGGCACGGGCGGGACGGGTGGCGCGACGGCTACGGTAGGTGGTAACGGTTACGTCGGCGGCCTTGTTGGACTTAATGAATCCGGCGGTATGATCAGGGACGCCTCGCATTCGGAAGGTACTGCTTCTGCAACCGGCGGCATCGGCGGCGCCGGAGCCGCGGGCGCTTTTGGCGGGACGGCCACCGGCAGTTCCAACGCGGGGCAGCCGGGGATCGCCGGGATCTTGGGTGGCGCCGGCGGCATAGGTTATGCCGGTGGCTTGGTCGGATATAACGTGGCGATCATTACCACGGATTGTTACGCTTCCGGAAATGCTGCCGCAGAAGGCGGGAAAGGCGGTGCCGGCGGTATCGGCGGTTCGGGCGGTGGATCTGGCGCGAGCGCGATCGGCGGGGCGGGTGCCATCGGCGGAAATGGTGGCGCCGGCGGAAGCGCCGCTGTCGGCGGAATAATTGGATGCAACACTTCAGTGGGAACGACCCTCCTTTCAAACTCCACCGGATCAGTTAGCGCGCACTCTGGCGATGGCGGCGCGGCCGGGCAAAGCGGGGCGGGTGGTGCCGGCGGGGCGGGTGCCGCAGGCGGCAGTACGAGCGCGACAGGTGCCACCGGCGGCGTGGGGGGCACAAGTTATGCCGGCGGTATCATCGGCTATAACAGTAGTGTGTTGACCACGATCAGCTCGATCGCTACCGGCACTATCAGTTCCGTTTCCGGGAATGGTGGATTGGGCGCTTTAGGCGGCGACGGCGGAGCGGGCGGCTCGGGCGCTTTAGGCGGTGTTCCGGGCGCCGGTGGAAATGGCGGCGCGGGGGGTGCGGTTTATTGGGGCGGAATTGCCGGATACAATACCGGGACGATTGAAAACATTTTTTATAACCTTTCCGCCGTGACAGTCACTGCCGGAACCGGCGGCGCGGGCGGCACCGGCGGTATCGGCGGCGCTAGCGGAAATATTTCCGGGGCAACTGCCGTGACCGGCGGGACGGGCGGAAACGGCGGAACGTTAGGCGCAGTTTATGTCGGGGGTCTCGTCGGCCATAATCTCGGAATTATTACGGGGTCAAGTGTCAGCGGCAGTTTAACTGTAATGGGCGGAACCGGTGGCGCCGCCGGTCAAGGTGGCGCGGGCGGCTCAGGCGCTTCAGGTTTAGTTTTACATAACGGAGGGATAGGCGGCACCGGCGGAATCGGGGGCGCGGGCGGCTCAATTTTTGCCGGATTGTTTGCCGGCCGCGATGACGGGAATATTTCATTTTCTCATTCCGGTGGCGGAACGATCACCGTAACCGGCGCGAACGGCACTGACGGCGGCGCCGGAGGCGCGGGCGGTGCGAAGAGCTTAACCGGAAAAGCCGGGCAGGGCGGCGCGGGTGGCGCGGGCGGCGCGTCGGGCGCGGTTTATGCCGGGGGTTTGGCAGGTTATGTTCCCATCGGTGTGGTTTTTGATTCTGTTTATTCTTCCGAGAATATCATCGCAAACGGCGGCATTCCCGGAAACGGAACGGGCGGAGTAACGGGTCTTTTCGGTGGCGCGGGCGGCGCCGGCGGAATGGGCGGAGCGGGCGCGACGGTTTTTGCGGGCGGTCTGGCGGGATATACCCTCAGCACAAATCTGATATCGTCTTATGCCAGCGGGAATGTTACCGTCCTTGGCGCAACCGGCGGAACCGGCGGATCCGGCGCAAACGGCGGAGACGGACCAAGCGGTCTTTCCGGAGGCGCGGGAGGCGCGGGCGCAAACGGTGGCGCCGGCGGAGAAGCTCGCAGCGGCGGACTTGTCGGCAGTACAAGTACCGGCGTTTTATTTCAAGCATGCAGTTATTCAGGGACAGTCACCGCGACTTCCGGCGCGGGCGGAAATGCCGGCGATGCCGGTCAGGGTGGAATCGGCGGTTCCTCAAGCGCGGGTGGCGCGGGCGGCGCGGGAGGTACAGGCGGCGCGGGGGCATTGGCTTACGCCGGCGGATTATCCGGAGTGATTTCAACCGGCATCACAATAAATTCTAATGCTTTAGGAACCATCACCGCAACGGCCGGAGCCAGCGGCACTGCCGGAAACCCCGGAGCGGGTGGAGCCAGCGGCTCCGGAATAAATAGCGGGACCGCGGCTTCTGGCGGCCTTGGCGGAATGGGCGGCGCGGGGGGAGCAGCCTACGCGGGCGGTCTTACCGGAAATAACTCAAGCATCATCCTAAACTCATTTGCCGCGGGGATCATTACCGCAACCGCTACTTCCGGTAAATCCGGGAAAAATGGTGGCGCCGGTGGAAGCGGCGCGTTAGGCGGCGCGTCTCATGTCGGTTCTCTCGGCGCAACCGGTGGCGCGGGCGGCGCGGGCGGGGGAGCTTATGCCGGCGGTCTGGTTGGCACAAATTCCGGAACTATTACCACGTCTTATGTCGAGTCCGGTTCCGCAACGGCCGTTGCCGGATCCGCAGGAAGTGCCGGAGCGGGCGCTGCCGGTTCTTCCGGAGGAGACACTGCTCTCGGCGGAGCGGGCGGAACGGGCGGTATCGGCGGGATTGGCGGCATTGCTTTCGCCGGCGGATTATTAGGAAATAACGGAACAAGCGGCGTCATTCAAAGCGGATCTTACTCACGGATAGATTCAAACGCGACGGGCGGAGCGGGAGGAGCGGGCGGAGCAGGCGGCGCGGGCGCAAGCCGCGCGAGTGGCGGTGCCGGCGGTTATTCTTACTATCTCGGCGGCTCGGCCTGGGCTGGCGGTCTCGCCGGATATAACTCCGGAACGATCAGCGCATCCTTCGCTTCCGGAAATTCCATTGCAATTGCCGGAGCGGGTGGCGCAATGGGCAAAGGTGGTGACGGCGGTTCAGGAACTACCGGCGGTACAGGTGGCGCGGGTGCCGTTGCGTCCTCAACAACGTATTATCCTGTGGGCGGAGACGCCGGTGCCGGCGGATTAGTCGGAAATAATTTCACAGGAGCCATCATCCGTGACTCTTCGTATGCCACGGGAACTTCTTTTGCAACCGGCGGCGCGGGCGGCGCCGGCGCTTCCGGCGCTTCGGGAGGTTCCTCTAGCGCCGCCTCAACCGCCGGACAACCTGGAATCGCCGGACTTAGTGGTTATGCCGGCGGGTTTGGTTATGCGGGCGGTCTCGTCGGGAATAATATCTCAGTCATCACCGCCGATTGCTACGCGTCCGGTGACGCGAGCGCAACGGGCGGTCGAGGCGGTGACGGCGGCCAAGGCGGGTTGGGTGGCGGATCAGGCGCAAGCACCGTCGGAGGAGCCGGAGCGCACGGCGGAACCGGCGCCGCCGGAGGCATCGGCTACTCCGGAGGCATCATCGGTTACAACACGGTTATCGGGACGATCACCTTACCTGCTTTATTTATTACCGGAGATGTCAGCGCGACGGGCGGCCGCGGCGGCGATGCCGGCGCAAGTGGAGCGGGCGGAACTGGTGGTTCGAGCGCGGCCGGCGGAGTGGGATATGGCGGCACTTCCGCGACCGGCGCAACCGGCGGCGCGGGTGGCGCGAGCTACGCCGGCGGTATCATCGGATCGAACGTCACTCTTCTGACGACCCTCAATTCTTCGGCAACCGGCACTGTCAGTTCCACCGGAGGTAATGGCGGAGCGGGTGCATTAGGCGGCGACGGAGGAGCCGGTGGCTCGGGCGCATTAGGCGGCGTTCCAGGAAACGGAGGAGCGGGCGGCGCGGGGGGTGTCGGAGTTGGCGGCGGCATCGCCGGATATAATTCCGGGATCATCGAGAATATCTCGTACGTAATCACCACTCTCACGGTGACGGGCGGTACCGGGGGCGTTGGTCGCGCAGGAGGCGTGGGCGGCGCCAGCGGAAATATCGCCGGGTCAACGTCTGTGACCGGCGGCGCGGGCGGCACCGGTGGCGCGGGCGGCATCACCTATATCGGCGGCCTCGCCGGCGACAACATTGGTATTATCACTGGATCGAGTGTCAGCGGCAGTTTTACGGTGACCGGAGATGGCGCGCTCGGCAATCAAGGCGGGGATGGCGGAATCGGCGGCTCAGGAAATTTAGGAACGGGCGTTCATAACGGAGGAGTGGGCGGCGCGGGTGCCGCGGGCGGCGCGGGCGGCTCAATTATTGCCGGTGGTCTTGTCGGCCGCGGTAATGGCATCATCTCAAATTCTCATTCCGATACCGGGACTATCACTGTCTCGGGACAAAATAACGGAGGAGTGGGCGGCGCGGGTGGCGTGGGCGGCGCAAAAGGCGCAAGCGGAAAAGCCGGAACAGGAGGAGCGGGCGGCGCCGGCGGTGCAACGGGTTCAATTTATGTAGGAGGTCTTGTTGGCTACACCTCAACAAGTGTTCCGTTTAGCACGGTTTATTCTTTAGAGGACATCGCAGTAACCGGCGGGACTGCCGGCACGGGCGGCGCCGGAACAACAGGCGTTAACGGCGCTCTTGGCGGAGCGGGAGGAGCGGGCGGATCGGGTGGCTCAATTTACGCGGGCGGTCTTATGGGTTCCTGCGCTGCGGGAAGCGCGTTCACCGATTCTTACGCTCGCGGCAATGTTTTTATTTCTGCGGGATCGATCGGCGGATTAGCCGGAGCTGCCGGCGCCGGAGGAGACGGACCGGGTAGCGGTTTAACCGGTGGAGCGGGAGGCGCGGCCGGAGCGGGCGGCACGGGCGGAATAAGTTTCGCCGGCGGTTTGATCGGATCCACCGCAGCCGATGTCTTTATAAAAAATTGTAATGCGGCAGTAGGCGCGATAAACGCAGCCGGCGGAGCCGGCGGGTTAGCGACCTCGGGCGGGCAGGGTGGTTTAGGCGGCGCCGGCGCTTTAGGCGGAGCAGGCGGCGCGGGAGTCGCGGGAGCGACAGGACCTGTCGCGTACGCCGGCGGATTGGTGGGTTATCTAACATCAGGTTCCATAACGGATTCTTATGCCACAGGGAATGTTACCGCGACGGGCGGAGCGGCAAGCTCGACCGGAGCCAGCGGTCAAAGCGGAGGCGGCGGCTCAGCCGCTCTTGGCGCCGCCGGAACAAGCGGTGTCACCGGAGCCGCGGGTGGCGCGGGTTATGCCGGTGGCTTTGTGGGATATAATAACGGTCTAATTAATACCGGTTGTTACTCCCGTGGAATTGTTGAGGCGACGGGCGGTGCTGCCGGTAAAGGCGGCGCCGGTGGCGCGGGTGGTGCTACCGGTTCAAGTTACGGTTCCGGCGGGACCTCGGCTTCTTCCGGCGCGGGCGCTACAGGCGGCGCGGGTGGGGCGGGTTATGCCGGCGGCTTCATTGGATATAATAATTCCGCCACGGCCATAGTTCTTGGCGCGAACTCCACCGGAAAGGTGACCGCAACCGGAGTGAGCGGCGGTCAGGGCGGCACGGGCGGCACCGGTGGTAACGGCTCTCTTGCTCTTGCCGCAAGTAATCATATCGGAGCGGCCGGCGGCACCGGCGGCGCGGGCGGCGCGGGGGGGAACACTTACGTCGGCGGCTTCGTCGGATATAACGTTTTAGGGACCCTTGCCACTTGCTATTCAACGACGGGGCTAGTCACTTCAAATTCTGGGAATGGCGGGGCGAGTAACACTAGCGGATTGGGCGGAGCGGGCGGAGGCGGCGGTATTAACGGCGCCGCGGGAACCGGCGGCGCGGGCGGCGCCGGTGGCACGGTCTATATCGGCGGGTTTGTCGGAGTAAACACCGGAGACATCCATCAAAATTCATATGCGACAAGGAACCTATTAGGCGACGCCGGAAACGGAGCGATCGGTACCGCCGGAATAAACGGAGTTCTTGGATCGGCGGGTTCACGCGGCGGAGCGGGCGGAGCGGGTGGTGATATCCAAGCCGGAGCTTTTGTCGGACTGAATACCGGAAGCATCGAAGATTCGTACGCTTCCGGAAATATCGATGCAACGGCGGGATTAGGCGGCGCGGGCGAACGGGGCGGTGACGGAGCCAATGGCCCTACCGGAAAAGTCGGAGGAGCCGGTGGCCAGGGCGGCGCGGGCGGCGCGGCCGGCGCCGGATATATCGGCGGGTTCGTTGGTTATAATTCGACCGGGATCATCACAAACAGTCACGTGACGGGGACCACGATCACACGAGGCGATAAGATCGGCGGCGTCGGCGGCCGCGGCGGAAACGGCGGCGCGGGCAATGGAAATAATATCGGAGGAGTCGGCGGTTTAGGCGGGGATGGCGGCGCCGGCGGCTTAAGAGTGGGCGGCGGATTAGTCGGATACAACACGGGCACCATCCAGGGGAATTCTTATTCAACGATAAATGTGGGGCCGGTGGGCGGCACCGGCGCGCAGGGTGGCAGGGGTGGTGATGCGGGAGCGTCGGGCTCGGGTGCAACCGCTTCGAATTCCGCAGCGGGTGGCGTCGGTGGCGCGGGCGGCGCCGGAGGCGCAGTGTATGCCGGCGGCCTCGTTGGATATATAAACGGCTCGTCGCAGGTGATTCAGATTCTTAATTCGTTTGCAACCGGATCGGTAGTCGATGCCCAAGGTGGCGCGGGTGGCATGGGCGGCTTGGCCGGCACGGGTGGAGACGGTTCGCTAGGCGGCGGCTCTCACGCGGGCGCTCCCGGAGTGTTGGGCGGAGCGGGCGGTGTGGGCGGCGATTGCGCGGTCGGCGGGTTGGTGGGCTACAGCCTTCTTACGACCGGCACGATTAATATCGTAAATTCTCACGCCTCCGGGTCGGTAGAAGTTACAGCCGGACAGGGTGGCGAAAGAGGAGCGAGTGGCGCCGGGGGTATCAGTAAAAGCGGAGTAGCAGGAGCAACCGGCGGCGGCACTGTCGCCGGTGCGGTGGGCGCGCTCGGCGGAAATATATTCGCCGGAGGTTTGGTTGGATTTAATAGCATCACAACGGGAACATCTAATTTTATTAATGCATACGCACTTGGAGGAATTATCGCGACCGGAGCGGCAGGCGGAGCGGGGGGAGCGGGCGGTGCTGGGGCAGTCAGTACTTTGGCAATGGGAGGAGCGGGAGGCATCGGAGGAACGGGGGGTGCGGGCAGTAATATTTATATCGGGGGTTTAGTGGGGTCCGCGAGCGTCACCACCGGCTCGAATAATTTCAGCGATTCGTACGCCACCGGAAATCTGGAGGCGACCGCCGGAAGAGGCGGGGCGGGCGCGGCGGCTGGAGCCAGCCAATCCGGGAACGGCGCGTTTGCCGGCGGCACAACTTTAGCATCCGGCGCCGGCGGAGCGGGCGGGGTTATGTACGCCGGCGGTTTGATTGGAACTACCACAGGCGTCACGATCGTCAGCAATTGTTTCGCTTCCGGAGATCTCGATGTTACGGCCGGCCAAGGATTTAACGGAGCGGCGGGCGTAATCGGAGGAACGGGCGGAACCGGAGCCACTCCCAAAATCGGAGGACAGGGAGGCGTGGGAGGAGCGGGAGGAGCGGGCGGCGAGATTCGCGCCGGCGGTCTCATTGGAAATAATAACGGCGTCATTCAATCGAATTCGTACGCGGAAGGAAACGTGACGGCGAACGCGGGAGCTGCGGGACTGTCAGGAATGGGAGGAGCGGGCGGTGCAAGCGGAGCGGGAATCACGACAAGTCCCGCGGTGATAGGCGGAGCGGGCGGAGCGGGCGGAACGGGCGGCGCAAGTTACGTCGGTGGATTGGTTGGATATAATTCCACGACCGGATGGATTACTGATTCTCATGCCACAGGAATTGTGATTGCAGAATCCACCGCCGGGTCAAGCGGCGCCAAAGGCGGAACGGGCGGAGACGGAACAGCCGGTATTAGCGGTCACGCCGGCGGGCCGGGCGGAGTTGGCGGCAACGGGGGTGCGGGCGGCGCTTCTTACTCCGGCGGACTGATCGGCTCCACTCTTAATTCAACAGCTCCGGTCAATAATTCCTACGCCACGGGAAATGTGGAAGCCATCGCCGGAGCGGGCGGAGCATCGGGCGCGGGCGGAGACGGCGGAGCGGCCGGCGCCGGAGCAAGCGGAACAGGCGCAGTTGGCGGGGACGGAGCCACTACGGCCGCAACGGCCGGAGCGGGCGGCAATATTTATGTCGGCGGATTGATTGGATATAACGACGGGATCGTTCAGGGCGTATCTTACTCTGAAGGAAGTGTTACGGGTCAAGCCGGAGCGGGCGGTCAAGGTGGCGCGGGGGGTGCGGGCAGTATCGGCCGGGCCGGCACAACATCTACCGGCGGAAACGGAGGAGCGGGTGGTTTGGCAGGCGGGGCGGGCGCCGGCGGAATTGCGTACGGCGGCGGTTTTGCGGGATGGAGTAACGCCGCGCGTCTCATCAAAGATTCTTATGCAAAAGGAGCGGTGATAATCACGGGCGGCCAGGGCGGCGCCGGTGGCCAGGGAGGAACCGGCGGAGCGGGCGGCGCCGGCGCAGGAGCCGCAGCTGGAGGAGCGGGCGGAGCGGCCGGAACGGCAACGATTGGTACCGCCGGCGCTATCACTTATGGCGGCGGTTTTGTAGGACAGAATCTCGGGACGATCACCACTTGTTACTCCACAGGAAGTGTGACGGTAAATGGCGCCCAAGGCGGAACCGGCGGCGCGGGCGGAGCGGGAGGAACGGGCGGAGCAAGCGGACCGAACTTAGGAGCGACAGGCGGAGCGGGTGGCGCGGCAACGATTGGTTTCGCAGGAGGAGCGGGCGGAGCGAGTCATGCCGGAGGATTGGCGGGATATAGTAACGGTATTATTCAGAATTTTTGTTACGCGACCGGAAATGTAATGGTGACCGGCGGGCAGGGCGGAACGGGCGGAATGGGCGGGCAAGGCGGAACGGGCGGCGCGGGAGCTCCTTCAAGAAACGGTCTTGTCGGCACTGCCGGCGCAAGCGGCGTAGCCGGAAATACCGGCGGTGATGTTTACGCCGGCGGACTCATCGGGCAGAACATAACTCCCGGAATCATCAATACTTCCTACGCGACGGGAACGGTAAGCGTTACCGGTGCTATGGGCGGAACGGGCGGCACCGGGGGTCATGGCGGTAATGGCGGCGCGGGCGGCGCTGGCGGCGGCACCGGAGGAAACGGCACTCCCGGAATCGACGGGTCTGCAGGCGGCGTGGCCGGAACAATTTACGCCGGAGGATTTGCCGGATATGTTACAGGCCCGATCACTAACTCTTATTCCAGGGGCGCGACGATCTTAGCGACGGCCTCAAGAGCAGGGAATGGCGGAGCGGGCGGTCATGGGGGCGATGGCGGATTGGGCGGTGATGGCGGCGGAATAAACGGGGTCGGACAAAACGGAGGAGCAGGAAGCGTCGGCGCGAACTGGGTAAGGACGACGCAAAATGTCGGAGGATTTGCCGGATATAATTCGGCGGCGATGACCCAATGTTATTCCACAGGCGCTCCATCAAGCGTTGACGGAACCGGCGGAAACGGAGGAGCGGGCGGAGCCGGAGGAAGTTACGGAGGAAGTTCCGGAGCAGCAGGCGGTTCGGGAACCGTATCCGGCACGGCGTCCACCGGAGGATTCATCGGTAACACCATCAACATTCTCTACACATCCTGTTACTGGGACACGACGACCTCCGGAAAATCCGGAGCGGTTGGAATCGGGACCTACACCGGCGCGATCACCGGAAACCCCACTGCGACGATGTGGGAGCAGGCGACATTCATCGGTTGGGACTTCGTGACAACGTGGAAGATCGTGGAGAATGTATCCTATCCGTATTTTGTCGGGCAGGATATGGTGACAGGCACAGTCTATGATAACAATCACGCGGCATTACCGAACGCGGTTATTAAGCTCGTTGTTGATGGCGCGATCTACGGGACATTCACAACTTCCACTACCGGTACCTATGCTATTCCGGTGCGGGCTTTCACTTTAGGGAATATCGTTCTGGTGTTTGTAGCCGGCAATGCCGTGCAGGGCAATACCGTTACCATCGCAGGCGCAAGTGACATAACCGGTCTTGATATTTACGGCAGCACTGTTATAGCGCGCCACGATACGGGAGCCTCAATCACCAATGCGAATTTCTCTGTCGCAAAAGGAATCCTTACGGATGCGGACATCCTTTATGCCGTGGACGGCTCGTCCAATTTAACATTAGGCAATCTTACGAATCCTCTGGCTGGCCTCTACATCTGGACAGGCGACACCTTCGTTCCGGGAGGAAATGTTTATGTCGCAGGCGACTGGAACAACCAGGGCACATTCACACCC
>SESD01000236.1_pt1 | contig 34195 bp, 24 predicted proteins | sample 3171411 | NCBI WGS metagenome assembly SESD01 (sample SAMN06051880, study PRJNA518727) | freshwater metagenome | biome: subpolar coniferous forest; feature: holomictic lake; material: water; isolation source: holomictic Lake 442, 16.5 m depth | place: Canada: near Kenora, Ontario | collected...
ACCAGGTCATCAAAACGCTGACCAAACAACTTGTCGATTTCAGCCACCACGCCACTCAGTTCGGCGCCGTCAAAATGGCGTTCCATCAGATTCACCACGTCCTGCACCAGCAAGTCGCGCTGCACCTGCATGATGGCCGCCGGATCAGGGCCGACGAAGAGCATGATGAAATCATCGCGCGACTCGGCGTCAGTTTCTTCTTCTTCGTCGTCGTCTTCAAACTCGGTATCGTAAAACGTGACTTCGATGGCGGCACCCGTCTTGGCCAGGTCGTTGAGGTTCATGCACATTTCGTCCAGCACCTGGCGAAAATCGTCGTCGCCCTCCACCGTCCAGCACATTTGCAGAAGATGTTCCTGGGGGTCGAACTTGATGCCGGGCTCGTCCTCGTAAGAACTGCCGGCGGCGTCACTCAGCGAGCGCGCACCTGCGTACTTCCATACCGGCTTCAGGGCGTCCTGCAACTGCTCGAAAACAACATCAGGTCGCAAGGCCACCTGGCCATGGACATGGATCTCAAAAGGGGCGTTATAGCGTGGCATGGATAGTAAGTGTACTGGTGCCCGAGACCGGAATCGAACCGGTACGCCCGTTATTCACGAAGCGGCGGATTTTAAGTCCGATGTGTCTACCAATTTCACCACTCGGGCATGGGCTGGAATCCTCTGGAGGCGCGACCCGGAGTCGAACCGGGCTAGACGGATTTGCAATCCGTTGCATAACCGATTTGCTATCGCGCCAACATTTCTGACAAAAAAGGGAAGCCAGAGCTTCCCTTTTCGGAATTTGGAGCGGGAAAAGAGTCTCGAACTCTCGACCTCAACCTTGGCAAGGTTGCGCTCTACCAACTGAGCTATTCCCGCGTTTCAAGCCAGCGAGTATAGCAACTTTTTCTTGACCGCTGGCTGGTCAGAGAAAAATTTGATCACAACACACGACACTCTTGCTACGGCACGTTTTGGACCACCACCACACCGTTATTCACGATGATGTAGAGCGACGTGCCACTGATGGCCAGTGCGGTGGGGCTGGCCAACAAGCCAGGTAATGCACCTGACTTGTAGCCTCGCTGTCCTACCACCCCGACGACGGTGCTGACCACGCCTGCCGCTGTGATTTTGCGCACCGTATTGTTGCCCGTGTCAGCCACGTAGACATCTCCGGCGCTGTTAATGGCAATGCCAGAGGGGCTATTGAAACTGGCGCTAGGGCCAGTTCCGTCGGCAATACCGGGTACGCCAGCAGTCCCGGCCAGGGTACCTACTGTGGAGACGCCCGATACTGTCACGATCTTGCGGATGACATTGTTTCCGTTGTCGGACACGTAGATGGTACCCGTGCTGTCAATGGCAATACCGTAAGGGAAGATGAAGTTCGCAGTGCCTGCACTTGCCCATGCAGGCGTTGTGACGACTCCCGCCGGTGTAATTTTGCGAACGATGCCGTTTTGGGTGTCAGCCACATAGACGTTGCCAGCGCCGTCGACGGCAATACCGGTGGGCCCGTTAAAACTCGCACCGGGCCCAGTTCCGTCGGCATTTCCTATGACACCGGCGGTTCCAGCTAACGTGCTCACAACCCCCGATGAGGTGATCTTGCGAATGATATTGTTACCGTTGTCAGCCACATAAATATTGCCTGCGCTGTCGACGGCAATGTTGTACGGATAGCTGAAGCTAGCAGCGACACCCGTGCCGTTGTCGCTACCCGTGATACCGGCTGTTCCAGCCAAAGTGCTAACCAACCCTTGTGGCGAGATCTTGCGAATTGTGTTGTTGTTGGTATCGGCTACATAGATAGAGCCCGCGCTGTCATTGGCAATGCCGTAGGGGTTGTTAAAGCTGGCGGCAACGCCGCTTCCGTCCTGGCTGCCTGTGACGCTTGCGGTACCGGCCAACGTGCTAACGGTATTGACACTACCCGCCGTGACGATCTTGCGAATGGTGCTGTTGCCAGTATCAGCGACAACGATCGTGCTGCCCGTACTGTCCATGGCGACGCCGTTCGGACCGCTAAAACTTGCCGCGATCCCATTGCCGTCAGCACTGCCGACGACGCTTGCCGAGCCCGCTACTGTGCTCACGGTGTTGGCGCTGCCCACTGCGACGATCTTGCGAATCGAATTGTTGCCAGTATCGGCTACAAATATTGTGCTTCCCGCGAGGTCCACAGTAATGCCTGAGGGTCGGTAAAACCTTGCGGCAGCCCCGTTGCCGTCGGTACTTTCCGGGGAGCCGAGCGTACCGGCCAGCGTACTCACGGCCCCGTCCTGCGTGATCATGAGGATGATGTGGTTGCCTGTATCGGCGACGTAGACGTTCTCATTGTTGTCGACGGCGAGCCCACCGGGATTGTTGAGATTGACACGAATACCGGCAGAAGATCCGGCAAACGTGCTCACTGTCGTTGTCGAAACTCCGGCCACTGTCACAGTCACGATCTTGCGAATGGCGTTGTTGCCACTATCGGCCACATAAACATCGCCATCGCTGCTGATAGCAATGGCAGTCGGGTTGCTAAAGGTTGCGGCACTTCCAATGTCATCGTCACTGCCCGCGATACCACTTCCAGCGAACGTACTGACGAAGCCTGATGATGTGATCTTTCGGATGGTATTGTTCCCGGTGTCAGCCACGTAAACATTGTCGTTGCCGTCGACGGTGATTCCAGACGGTTCGTTAAATTTTGCATTGGTTCCAGGCCCGTTTGCAGTGCCCGCAACGCCAGCCGTCCCGGCGAAGGTGCTTACGGTGGAGACGCCAGCCGTGGTCACGATCTTTCGGATGGTGCTGTTTTCGGTGTCGGCTACAAAGACGGTGCCATTGCTGCCGACTGCAACACCCATGGTTCCGTTGAAGCCTGCAACGGAACCGACGCCGTCCAGGTTGCTCGGGCCCGCCACGTTCCCGGCAAACAGTGACATGCTTGCCGCTGGGGGTGGAGGGACGACGCTTCCGCTCCCACTACTACCACCGCCGCCACCGCAGGAAATCAATTGCAGGGAAGCAGTGAGGATCAATGCAAATCGGACGATTCGTGACGCAAATTTCATGATGTGTAACTCCTAACAGCACAAACTAAACACTTGACACTTGGAAAACGCCAGTTGGGCCTGTCATTATCGCAACCAGTTACATTAAATTGCAATGATCTGGACCAAGAAGTAGTCGAGTAGGCTCGACAGATTCACCATTTACAAAGAAATCCAACTGACAGTCGAATGCGTCACGCTCGATTTCGGAATTGAATCCGGTTTGAATGAAAAACGCCTCTTGAGGCGCCTCGATAAGGAGGCCTTCAATCCAGAAAGTTGATGGAAAAAGTCAACAATTCCATGCTCGGACGCCGCTTCTAAGACTAATCCTTCAACAAGCAACTACCGAGAAAAGTGGTAATTTTTCACAACTTTTTGATTTTTTTGTTAACTTGTGTTCGGAAGACAACACACAACAAGTTGTAACAAGATGCAAAATAGCCACGTAGGCTTTATGGATTCATTTTAGGTCGTCAGCAATTTTCGTTAATAGGAGATATAGCGTGAGAAATGTTAAGCATTTAAATCAGTCATCGAACTTGCAGCGCAGCGCAGTATCGCGCGCATGTTTGACGTTGACGGTGTTGTTAGCCGGCGCTGCGTCGGCACCATTGGTCCATGCAGGTGCCGGTTGGGGCGATAGCTTTGACTCTCAAGGTCTGCCCATCCGCGTACCAACCTTCTACGCGCACAGCCCCAGTGGTATGCGTGGAAATATTCCTGTAGACAACGCTGGCAATGTACCCGCCACTATCAATGGCGGCTACACCGGCAAGGCGCTGCGCAAGTTCGTCGACCCCCTGGCCCCGCTGGGTCTCGGCGCGGGTCTTAACAATACGCTTTCAGACAACAGCACCAGCAAATACATTCCGGTTGCGGTTGCCGAAAAATGGGTGCGCCCCGATGGCACGGTTTCTGGTGATGATTACTTCGAAATCGCGGTGGTCGAGTACACCGAGAAGTTGCATTCCGACTTGAAAAAAGCCACAACCTTGCGCGGTTATGTACAGCTCATGACGCCAGGGCTGGTAGGCAAGGTAACTCCCAAGACCTTCGTCACTCCAGACGGCCAAACATTAAGCGTGGTGGACACGCCGCACTACCTTGGCCCGGCCATTGTTGCAGCAAAAGGTGTTGCGACGCGCCTAAAATTTGTGAACAAGCTGCCAGTCGGTCGCTTTGATCCGCTTACTGGCAAGCGCAATGGTGACCTGTTCATACCCGTGGACGAAACCCTGGCTGGTGCCGGTGTCGGTCCGGATGGGCTGACCCGCTACACACAGAACCGGGCCAGCGTTCACTTGCACGGCGGTGACACCCCGTGGATCAGTGACGGCACACCGCACCAGTGGATCGCGCCAGCTGGCGAATTGCCGCTGCTGACCGCCGAAATGGCTGCATCGGGCAGCACCGAAAGCCCAGCGACCTTCATGCGTGGCGCGTCGACGCAGAACGTGCCTGACATGCCCGATCCAGGCCCAGGTGCCATGACGTATTACTTCCCCAACGGCCAGTCTGGCCGGCTGATGTGGTACCACGATCATGCCTATGGTTTGACCCGATTGAATGCCTACTCGGGTATGGCCGCACCCTATGTGCTGACCGATCCAGTCCAGGATGATGCATTAGCAGCCGCCGGCGTACCTGGTCTGGCGGAGACTATTCCGCTGGTGATTCAGGACAAGACCTTTGTACCCGACGACATCGGTTTGCAGGATGCCAAGTGGAACATGGACGTCAACGGCCATGCGGTTCCTGCATGGGGCGCGCCAGGCGACCTCTGGTATCCGCACGTCTACGAAATCAATCAGGACCCGAGTAACGGCATCGACGGCACCAACCCTGTAGGGCGTTGGGACTGGGGCCCTTATTTCTGGCCTGTCTTCCCGGCTCTTTACAACGTACCAAGCGGCGCAGTGGGTGACGTCACCATCACACCGGAAGCCTGGATGGATACGCCACTGGTCAACGGTGTGGCCTATCCCAAGTTGGATGTACAGCCCAAGACTTACCGTTTCAGGATCTTGAACGGCGCCAATGATCGCTTCATGAATTTGAGTCTGTTTGTGGCCGACACAGCCGTTTCAACCATCGAAATTACAAGTGCTGGCACTGGCTATAACGCCAAGCCACCCGTGGTAACGCTGTCCGCGCCCACCAGTACGGTCGGACCGGTTCAAGCCACTGCGGAAGCGGTTGTTGACCCCACAACTGGCGCAATTGTCGCCATCAATGTTCTGGAGCGCGGGGTCGGTTACGATACCGCGCCGAAAGTCACTATCATCGGTGGCAATGGTGACGCCACTGCCGTTGCAAGGGCTAATACCGAAGTCAAGATGGTGCCGGCGGTGCCGCAAATTGCGAGCGGGCTGGCCTCATGCTTAGGCTTGGTAACGCCAGGTGTTGAAGCCGCCCCTTCACTGGCAGCACCTTGCTGGCCAACAACGTGGCCCACTGACGGTCGCGTCGGTGGCGTGCCGGACCCAGCCTACGCTGGCCCGTCATTTGTCCAGATCGCAAGTGAAGGTGGTTTGCTGCCAGCAGCGGCCGTCATCCCGCCGACGCCGATGGGCTATGAGTACAACCGTCGCAGCATCACGGTGCTCAACACCGAGAATCAGGGTCTGTTCCTGTCCAACGCCGAACGCGCCGACGTGCTGGTTGACTTCAGCCAATACGCCGGCAAGACAGTGATTCTCTATAGTGACGCTCCGGCCCCAGTGCCGGCTTTTGACCCGCGTAACGATCACTATACGGACAAACCAGATGAAACCGGCACCGGCGGCTCCGAATCCACCAAGCCCGGCTATGGTCCAAATACACGCACCATCATGCAGTTCAATGTGGCTGCTACTGCCACAACTCCAAACCCAAACTTGATTGCCGAAGCAACTGCCGCACTGCCGAGCATCTACGCAGCGACACAAGAACGACCCATCGTGGCCCAGTCTGCCTACAATAATTCGGTCGCAGTAGGTGGTGTTATGACCAACCCTGGCTGGAGTGATTTTGTGACCGCTGACGGTTCCAGGGCCTATGCCAGCATCTTCCTTGGTTCACTGCAGGAGCCAACATTCAAGTTCACACCCGGTACGCCAGGGGTATTGTTTTCGAGCATTTCAGTTACCAATGGTGGCTCGGGGTACATCACACCACCGGCAGTGAACTTCCCAGCACCCCCTACAGGCGGTGTACAGGCAACCGCGACGGCAACGCTGAAAATCAGCGATGTCAAAGTGACAAACGCTGGCAGCGGCTATTTGGTTGCGCCGGTGGTCAGGTTCAACACCACTACGGCGGGTAGTGGTGCCACTGCTTTGGCCTACTTGAAGGTTGTGAGCACGGCGATCACCGCCGGCGGCACTGGCTACACCAGCGTTCCTACGGTGACTTTCTCGGCACCGACCGGACTTAAGACTGGCGGCGTGACGGCGACCGGGACTGCTACTATTTCAGGTGGTCGTGTTACTGGAATTACCATTACCAGCCCCGGTGTGGGCTATGCCGGTCGGCCAACAGTCACTATCAGCGGTGGTGGTGGCACAGGTGCCAAGGCGACAACGGTAGCCGGTGTTGGCTTGGTCAAACTGATCCCAGTCAACCCGAATTTGCCAAACCTGACAGGTGGTGGCGCGTACACCGACATGAGTCTGGTCACGGTCGGCTTCTCCTTGCCACCTACTGGTGGCACGACACCGGCTGCCACGGTCACGGGTTCTGTATTTGACATCACCTTCGTGAATCCAGGCAGTGGCTATACGACGCTTCCCATTACAGTGGATGCACCTCCAGCGGGGGTCAACAGCCAGAATGTTGCTAACTCTAGGGCAACGGCTACAGCGTTAAGCGGCGGTAGCATGTTGGTGAAGACCAAAGCCATCCAGGAGTTGTTTGACCCAACCTACGGCCGGATGAATGCCACCTTGGGTATCGAAGTTCCATTTACCAGCGCGCTTGCCCAAACCACGGTTCCGCTGGGCTACGTCGATCCGGTCAGCGAAGAGATCAGCAATGGTGAAACGCAGATCTGGAAGATCACCCACAACGGCGTTGACTCGCACCCGGTGCACTTTCATCTGTACAACGTGCAGGTGATCAACCGCATTGGTTGGGACGGCACTGTCAAGCCACCACACGCCAACGAATTGGGTTGGAAAGAAACCGTGCGCATGAACCCACTGGAAGACATTGTGGTGGCCATCAAAGCTAAAACACCCACTCTGGGTGGCTTTGGTTTGCCCCTGAGCTCACGTGCCCGTGATCCATCGCAGCCACTTGGCACGCCAACCGGTTTCACTCAGGTTGATCCGTTAACCGGCACGCCGGCCACCATCGTCAATGAAATTAGCGAATATGGTTGGGAATATGTCTGGCATTGCCACATTCTGGGACATGAAGAAAACGACTTTATGCGTCCGGTCAAGTTCAATGCCAATGAAGCCATCCCCGCCGCTCCCACCGGTTTGACTTACGTTCAAACCGGCAACAGTCTGGCAATGACCTGGACTGATGCCTCGACGACTGAGTACCAGTACCAGGTACAGCGTGTGACGGTCACCAATGGCGTTGATGGCGCGGTGGTTCCTGTGGCCACCTTGTTGGCGAACACCAGCGGCTATACCGACGCTGCTGCGCCCACTCCGACCGCAAGCAACTCATATCGCTACGAGGTAATTGCTGTGGGTGCCAGCGGCACAAGCAAGGCGACATTTACTCTGGTAGCTCCGCTACCGGCGGCCCCGACGCTGAATACCGTGACGGTGCCGACGGCTCGCAATGTGTCACTTAGCTGGACCAACAACTCAGCCGCTGGCGTTGTAGTGACAAGCTACCTGATTGAGTTCAGTACCAACAATGGAACCAGCTGGAACACATTGGCGCAGACGCTGACCAATGCAACAACCTGGACAACAACCAATCGCCCATTGAATGCAGGCAGTACTTACCTGTTCCGGGTAACCGCGATCCAGGGTACCGGTGGCAGCGCAGTCTCGTCGACCCCTTCGCTAACGGTGAAACTTGTTTACACCGTACCTGCTAGTCCGACTTTGCTAGCGGTAGGTGGCATCGCGAGAGTTGGAACCACAAACCAGGATGCCGTCACACTGAACTGGACAGCTCCGGTGGTACCCGCCAACGGCCTGCCATTGACCAGCTATACGGTTCAGTACTCATCCAACAACGGCGGTAGCTGGACTTCCGTCATGGGGATTAGTGCCGCAACGTCGACTGCAGTGGTAAATGTGTCACGCGGCATAGTTGGTACGACAAGATATTCCTTCCGTATCCTTGCGGTGAATATTGCTGGCAACAGTGGCAACAGCAATACAACGGCAACCGTTGCCACCCTGTAATCTGGTCCAAAACCATTGGTCTGAAACCGGTGCCAGCCCTGGAGGTCGGCACCGGTTTTTTCCTTAAAATCTGCATTGATAATTGGCGCAGGCTGATTTGAAAGTATTGAAGATGAAAGTTGTATTTTTGCCCCACTCCAGGTGTGCTTGCTGCCTGGTCTTTGGATTGCTTGGTGCCAGTGGCGTCTGGGCGCAACCTGCAGTGCCGCAGACGCCTGCGACCTCCGCTTCTGCCATGGCCGCACCGGTGAAAGACGCCTCGCCGTTTAGTTCGCGCAAAGAAGCCATCAGCTACGCGGTTGGTGTCACGACCGCACGAAATCTGGCCAAAGACGGCGTCGATATCGATCCCGCCATAGTGCTCAGAGGAATGCAGGACGCCGTCAGCGGCAAGCGCATTTTGATGGATGAAAAGGAAATCCGTTCGGTCATGGGTGGGCTGGTCGGTGAAATGCGACAAAAAATGGCTGCCAACCGCAAGGATGCGGAGGAAATCAACAAGAAGAAAGGCGACGAGTTCCGCGCCAACTTTGCCAAGCTGCCCACTGTAGTCAGCCTGCCAAACGGCATTCTCTACAAAGTGGAAAAAACAGGGAACGGTCCCAAGCCAACGATCGACGACAGCATTGTGGTCAACTACCGTGGAACCTTGACAAACGGTTTCGAATTCGATGGGACATCAGAAGGCAAGCCGGCGACCATGAAGATGGCGCAGTTGATCATGGGTTGGAAAGAGGCTGCCAAACTGATGCCTACGGGCTCACGCTGGACCATTGTGATACCACCGCAACTGGCTTACGGTGTGCGTGGGGTGGGTGCGGATATTGGGCCAAGCGAAACACTTTTGTTTGACATGGAACTACTCGCCGTTAAAAAAGCGGGTAAATAATATTTACCTGTGAAGACCTATCCTCGTTCCTCTATCTTGCGATTGCTGGTTCTACTGCTTACCAGCGTGTTGATTGCGCTGTCTTTCGCGCAGTCAGTATTTGCTGCGGACGAGGCCGCTGCACTCGATGCCGGAAGGCGGCTGTTTGATGATGGGGTCCTGCCAAACGGTGCCCAACTGATAGGTAAGCGCACGGACGGGACGGTGGTATCGGGAGCCACCGCAGCGTGTGCCACTTGTCATCGACCAAGTGGTATGGGTTCCGTCGAGAGCGATATTCAAGTACCACCCATTACTGGGCGGTTTTTGTTTCCTGACGATGGTGAAAAGCCGTTAGCCACCATGGATCCACGCATTGGCAAGCGCATGAACCTCAAGCGCTTTGCGCATACCGATGCCTCGTTGGTACTGGCGATGCGCGAGGGTGTTGGCAGCAACGGCCATGATCTCAGTGTTCTGATGCCTCGCTATGAAATTAGCGATGCCGATATGAGTTTTCTCACTGCCTATTTGCGACAACTCTCCGTGCAACCGTCGCCAGGCGTGGAAGATAGAACTATTCGTTTTGCTACCGTGATCGCCCCCGGCGTGGATGCCGGTCGCAAGAAGATCATGTTGGACATGCTTCGCATTGCTGTGAATCAAAAAAATGGTAGTACAGTCGTTGGCAATGCGTCACGGCGGCACATGGTGACGGCAGCCGAACTGGTTCTTGGCACTGAAAACAAATGGGTCCTTGACGTGTGGGAACTCAAGGGCGCGCCTCAAACTTGGGGTGAACAATTGCGAGGTTATAACCGCCTGGCACCTCCCTTTGCATTGCTGTCCGGATTGTCTGACAGTACGTGGGCGCCAGTGGAAGAATTCTGTGAAAGTGAACATGTGCCTTGCTGGTTCCCGTCGGTAGCGGCCACACCTCAACATGTTGTTCAACCGAAGTACGCGTTTTATTTTTCTCGCGGTTTGCTTTTGGAAGCCGACGTGTTGGCACAGCATCTCACGACAGAGAAAGTTTCGGGTCGGCTTATCCAGATTCTGCGTGGCAACGATGCCGGTAAAGATGCAGCTGAAGCCTTGAATCGTCATTTATCGCCCGCAATTGAAGGCAATCGTATCAAGCCTGAGAGCATTGACTTGAACCAGTGGTCAGTTGAAGAAATGCCAGCAATGCTGGAGCAGCGTTTGAAGAATCTGTCAGCTAAGGACACCGTTGTAATGTGGCTGCGCCCGGTTGATCTGAAAGTGCTTGAGCCGGTACTGGCTCAATTGCGGACCCAACGTTTTGCCTCCGGCACCCTTCTTAGCGGCAATCCGCTGTTTATGCCTGAAGGAATGCGCAAGGGTCTTAATTTGGTCTATCCGTACGAACTGCCGCAAGTCAGGCAAGCGAACTTGGGTTATATGTACGTTTGGCTAAAAATGCGTCGCATACCGCTTGTGGATGAACCGATGCAATCTGAAGTCTATTTTGCGATCAACTTCTTGACCGACACGATGTCCGAACTCCTTGACAATCTTTTTCGCGACTACCTTGTCGAAAGGGCTGAGAGCATGATTGGCCAGCGCGAGAACCGAAAAGCGGAAGCCGAAGTACGCGACCAGATGTTGGTACGCCCTCGAGTGCGAACCATTCCAATGGATGCGAGCATTCCGCGCCCGACTTTTGCACCTGGTCACGCCGAACACACGGCGGGTCTGCGTGAAGGTACCACAATTTACCCGCGTCTTTCGCTCGGCGCTGGCCAGCGCTATGCTTCCAAAGGTGCTTACATTGTTCACTACGCAGGAGACGCGTCAGATCAAATAGTTGCGCAGTCCTCTTGGATCGTGCCGTAGGCACCCCAAATTTGAAAGGCTCATTATGAAAGTCACATTATGAAAGTCACATTGAAAGTTTCACTTTGCGTGATTGCACTATCAGGCGCGTACATTACGACCAGCGCCCAAGCTACAGACGCCGTATACCAGCGTGCCAACCAGGCTGGCGTCATTGAACTTAGCAACATTGACGAAGCGAATGCCGACCAAGTACCGGTGTCGGTCGACTTGGCACCCAAAGCAGCAACCTCGACAACTTCATCCGCTCAGATGGCGCCCGTGCCTACATCGCCGCGCAGCTCGGCTACTCGCACAACGAAGCAGACTCGCGCCGATGGCGAAGTCGATGAAACCTGCCTTGAGCGTGATGTAGCGGACCGAGCTCAGTGCGAGCTCGACGCCAAGACTGGTGAGCGCAGTGCTTCAATCGGATCTGCAACGACGGAACCCCGCAGCACCTCAATTCCCTCTGGTAGTGGTTGGAATGTTGGGACTTCCATCGGAAACCTGACTTACGGTACCGGCGCCAACGAAACTGCGACGGGGGGGACTTCAAATCCGACCAATTCTGCTGGCGGCAGTACGGCAACCAACCCTCCCGGCGCAAGCGGAGGCACAACTGCCGGTGCGGGAACCAGTGACACGTCCGGTGGTGCTGGTGGCACAGGCGCAGCTGCTGGCACCGTCATTGCTGGTGGTTCAGGCTCGTCTACAGGCATCACACCCGTGGTTCCAAAAACGCCTGTTACGCCCGTTACGCCGGGTGCAACGGTCGACTCTGGTCTCGCCAGCGTGCTACAACAGTACCGTCAACTGATGGTGCAAGAAGCGGCAACTTCAATCACAAATGGCAACCCGGCAACTTCGCGCCGCTATCTGATGATGGATCGCAATACTTACATTAACGGCACCGGGGTGGGGCCCTAAAACAGGGCTCCTAAAATTACCCCAAACGTCAGCGCAAAGCGGTTTAACGTTTAAGATGGGAGGTGTTCCCACAGTGAAGCGCCGATCCGAAGATCAAGGAGTGAAAGAATGAAAATTGAACGACCGACCCGGATAAATCGAATTCTTGCAGGAACGCTAATTGCGGCTGCGGTCGCTGTTGCAGGGAGCACAGCACTGGCTGCCGACGAACATCAGCATCACCATCCGGCGCCAGCCACGGCAGGCACGCCCAATGCGGATGTCAAACGCAGTGTGGTTGAGATCAAGTTACCCGCTACGCCGCTCGTGCGTCAAGATGGCGCAGCGACTAATTTGAGTAAGGAACTGGACGGTGGCAAGCCTGTGATTCTGGCGTTCATCTATACGTCCTGCACCACCGTGTGCCCGGTGACGAGTCAGATCATTGCCAGAACTCAGAATTTGTTGGGCAAAGATCTGGACAAGGCACGCCTGGTGTCGGTTTCGATTGACCCCGAATACGACACACCGGCACGGTTGTTGGCCTACAGCAAGTTATACGCTGCCAAACCTCAGTGGCAACACTACACGGGCACACTGAAAAACAGTGTGGCGGTGCAGAAAGCTTTTAGCGCTTACCGCGGCGACAAGATGAACCATGTGCCGCTGATTTTCATCAATGGTGGCAAGAACAATTCGTGGGTCAAGCTGGAAGGGTTTCCCAGTGCCGAGCAGGTGGTGAAAGAGTATCAAGAACAAATCGGTGGCTGACCCCATGCAATGCCGTCGCAAATCGTCAGGATTTACCCTGCTGGAACTGCTGGTGGTGATGGTCATCATCGGCTTGCTGGTGGGCTATGTAGCACCCATGTATTTCAAACAGGTGGGCAAATCAGAAGTCAAGGTTGCTCGCGCGCAAATCGAATCTTTTGGCAAGGCGCTTGATCAATACCGTCTGGATAGCGGCCATTACCCGACAACCGAGCAAGGCCTGCAAGCCTTGGTGGTGAAGCCGACCGACGAACCCAAATGGGACGGCCCCTACCTTAAAAAAGGCATACCGCAAGACCCATGGGGCAATGCCTACACTTACAAACGCCCTGGGGTGAAGGGTGAATACGATATTGTTTCGTTCGGTAAAGACGGTGTGCCCGGCGGGGTTGGAGAGGATGCAGACATAGGGAGTTGGGAGTAGCCACCCAAATGGCCGCTGCAACGTCTGTCAACGACCATGCAATTTGAAATTCGTTCTATCGACAAGTCATCTGGCGTCAGCACGCTGATGATGGATGCATCGAACCTTGAGAGCGCCACGAAAATGGCGAGTGATCGCGGTTTGCGGATTTTGTCCATCGTACCGCGACAAAAGATCCCTGGGTTGTCGCAGAGCCGGGCATCCAAGGATTTTCCGCTGGGGCAGTTCAGCCAGGAGTTGCTGACACTGCTGGATGCTGGCTTGGCTTTGGTGGAGTCGATAGAAACACTGAGCGAAAAAGAACACAAGCCCGAGCGACGCGACCTACTCCACCGCCTGGTGGCCGACTTGTACCGTGGAGCCGCCCTTTCTCGCGCCTTGAGCCAGTTTCCGGATGTCTTTCCCCCTTTGTACATCGCCACGGTACGCGCCAGCGAGCGTACTGGTGGCTTGTCAGAGGCCCTGGGCAAATACGTGGCCTACCAGAGTCAGCTCGATACCGTCAAGAAAAAGATCATTAACGCCAGTATCTACCCGGTTGTGCTGGCCATTGCGGGCCTGTTGGTCATCGGCTTTTTGATGGGTTACGTGGTGCCCCGCTTCGCGCGGATTTTTGAAGATCTGGGTGGCGAGATACCCTGGATGTCGCGCTTGTTGATTCAGTGGGGACATCTGGCGCGCGATTACGGTGGCACCTTGCTGGCCGTCAGTCTGGCCTTGATCGCTGCCACCACTTTCTGGCTGACGCGACCCGGCACACCGGCGCAAGTTCTGCAATGGCTGCAACGCCTGCCCGCCATCGGCGAGCGTATCCGCATTTACCAACTAACCCGTTTTTATCGTTCGCTGGGCATGCTGTTGCGCGGAGGGATGCCCGCTGTGGCATCGCTGGAACTGGTAACCGGCCTGCTTCCGGGCGCCCTGAACCAACGACTTATCGCTGCCACGCAACTGATTCGCGCCGGCACCACCATGTCTGTCGCCATGGAAACTTCAGGTCTGACTTCGCCGGTATCGGCTCGCATGCTGCGCGTCGGCGAGCGTACCGGTCAGATGGGCGACATGATGGAGCGCATTGCGCTGTTCTATGACAGCGAGATAAGCCAGTGGATCGACTGGTTTGTGCGTCTGTTTGAACCTTTGTTGATGGCTTTTATCGGTTTGGTTATCGGTTTCATTGTGGTGATCATGTACTTCCCGATTTTTGAACTGGCAGGTAGCATCAAGTGAATCAAACCACCCCCACTACTGTGCTTTTTTCAGGCGAATTGCTGCGCCAGGCTCAAACGCAGGCCAGCGCATCGGGACGCCCGGCGATGCTGGCACTGCAAGAAATCCTGGGACTGACAGATCAGGAGTTTGTCAGTACGCTGGCAGGCACGCTGGGCTATCCAGTGCTAAGCATGAGCGAGTTGCATGGCATGAAAGCAGCACTCGACGTACTTCCATTTGCGGAAATGCTGCGCCGGGAATGCCTGTTGTTGAGTGATCCAGCGCGCGGCTTTAGCCTCGTTATCGCTGACCCGTTCGATCAAAAATTGCATCAGTGGGCAGACGCCCGTCTCAAGCAGGAATTCCAGATCTGCATCGCACACCAAAGCGATATAGCGGCCTGGCTGGCAAAGCAGGAAAGCGGCCTGCGTGCAATGGAATCGCTGGTCGCAACGCAGGACAACGCGCAGAGCAACGGCGAGACAGTCGAGGAGCTGAGCTATCGCGGCATCAGTGAAGACGCCAGTCCGGTGGTGAAATTTGTCAATTCCACCATCTTTGATGCCTTGCGCGCCGATGCCAGCGACATTCACCTTGAATCAACTTCCGGGGGCATGGTCATTAAGTACCGGGTTGACGGCGTGCTTAGTGCGGTTGGCACAGTCGCCACGGTGGAATTGGCCGAGCAGACCATCTCCCGCATCAAAGTGATGTCGGAGCTGGACATATCAGAGCGTCGCATTCCGCAGGACGGACGCTTTCGCGTCAGTCTGCAAGGTCGCATGATTGACCTGCGGGTCTCCATCATTCCCAGCATCCACGGTGAAGATGCGGTGCTGCGTATTCTGGACAAGCAGTCCCTGAGTGACCAGATGAAGGGCTTGCAACTCACCAGCCTGGGATTTGACGAAAGCATTGCCAAACTTTTGCGACGCCTTGCGTCCGAGCCCTACGGCATGATGCTGGTCACCGGGCCCACCGGCAGCGGCAAGACAACGACGCTGTATGCCGCGATTTCGGAGATCAACCATGGCACCGAAAAGATCGTGACCATTGAAGATCCGGTGGAATACCAGTTGCCGGGCGTGCTGCAGATTCCCGTCAATGAAAAAAAGGGCCTGACCTTTGCACGCGGACTGCGGTCCATTTTGCGGCACGATCCGGACAAGATCATGGTGGGGGAAATCCGGGACTCTGAAACCGCCCAAATTGCAATTCAGTCAGCCTTGACGGGCCACCTGGTGTTCACCACGGTGCACGCCAACAATGTTTTTGATGTCATTGGTCGCTTCATGCACATGGGCATCGATATGTACAGTCTGGTATCGGCTCTCAACGGCGTGCTGGCGCAGCGATTGTTGCGCGTCAATTGTCCGCACTGCTCTGAGACCATCCAACCCGAGCCCGAATTGCTTGCCGTTTCTGGCCTGCGACCGGAAGACGTCAAGGATTGGAACTTCAAGGCCGGAGCGGGTTGTGGGCATTGCCGGGGTAGCGGCTACAAGGGGCGCAAGGCTATCGCGGAAGTCCTGAACCTGAATGATGAAATCCGGGAACTCATCATTGCGCGAGCACCGATTCGCACCCTCAAAGTAGCAGCCCAGGCGAACGGTACGCGCTATCTGCGCGAGTCGGCGCTGGATCTGGTGCGCAAAGGCGAAACCACCCTTATCGAGATCAACCGTGTCACTTTTGTCGCCTGATTCCCTGCTGCTGTATCTGGCGCCTGACAAGGTACAGGCGGTGCAATTGCACGGCTGGCGCAACCGCATTGCCGGCTTGCACCAGTTACCCGTCAACGCCGAGTCACCGGACGACTGGTCAGCGCTGCTGGAGGCCACGCTGCGCCTGGTGAAAGCGCATGCGCCACAAAGTGTTCGAATTGTTTTGTCGGATCATCTGGTGCGTTACTTTTGTGTTCCCTGGCGCGGTGAATTGCGCAACGCGACCGAAGAATTGGCATTTGCCCGGCTGTCGTTTGAGGACACCTACGGCGTTGGCAGCGGCGCTGGCTGGCGCATGATCTTAAGCAACGAGACGCCGGGGTTGACACGCTTGACCGCAGCAGTGCCAGATGGCTTGATTGCCGGTTTACAGGAAGCATTCCATAAAGCAAAAGTGAAGCTCACTTCGGTGCGTCCGCAACTGGTGAGCGCGGTCCAGGCCTTTTCCAAATCACTGCCCAGTACTGGCTGGATCATGAGTCACGAAGCAACACGACTTTCGATTGCGGGGTGGGACTCGGGGGGTTGGCGCTGGGTCAGTTCCAGCCGCATCGCAAACCATGCGCCAAACCAACTGGTCGCCAGGTTGCAACAAGAACTCATGCTTGCCGGAGCCTGGCCCGCCGTCGGTATTGCGCCGATCCAAGGCTTTGTTTGCGCTCCCACATTGGCGGCACAAAATTGGCCGACTGTGGATGGCCTGCATTTGACTACCTGGAAGTCTCCGGCTGATATGCTGGCCCGAATCCAGCAAACGAGCGCCGGACTCGGCATGACCGAAGCGAAGCTGACCGAGTTTGGTCACGCCTTGGTGGGGGTACTTTCATGAAGCGCTTGCACCTCGATTTTGTGGCGCAAGCAGTGCGTGTGCGTGCGTTGCGCTGGACGGCGCTCGGAATCGGTATTGTGGCGCTGGCGAGTGTTGCTGCCTATTACCAGTTAACGGTAGTGCCGCACTCGCAACAGCTCAACCAGGAGTTTGCGCGCCAACAAGCCGCGTTGGCACCACCAACAGCGCGATCCACCATGAAGCCAGAGGAACTGACCGCCGCCTGGGTTCGCGCGCAGGCGATTTCGGATCAATTGAACTTGCCCTGGAGCCGTTTGTTTGCATCCATGGGGCAGACTGCTGCCAATGAGACTTTGGCTTTTTTATCCATAGAACCGGATGCCGTCAAGGGCAAAATAGTGGTGGTCGCAGAAGCGCGTGACTTTGACGCCATGCTGAAATTCTTTCAGGCAATGCAGGCCAGCGACGATTTTGCCGAGGTCACCCTGCAGTCCCATCTGATCAATCACACGGTAGCCGAAAATCCGGTGCGCTTCCGGCTGGCGGCACGATGGAAGCTCACAAAATGAATACCTTGCTGTGGCGTCGCCGTGTACAGTTCGGCATTTATCGGCTTGGCCCGATGGGCATCGCAGGGCTGGTTTTGTTGCTGGCCTCGGTCGCTGTGTGGCTGGCTCTGGTTGAACCGGCGCAACGTGAGTCGCTGCGGTTGTCCAACAGCGTGCAAGCCAGACAGGCTCAGTTGGCCAACTTGACTCTGTCTGTGCCGGTCGTAGAGCTGACCAAAGAAGAAAAAATCGACCGCTTTTATAAAAGCTTTCCAGCGGTGAATCGGGTCACGGAACAATTAGAAAATATCTATAAGGCTGCCGGGAAAAACAGCCTGACGCTGGAGACAGGTGAATACGCTTTGCTGCAAAGTGAAACCGACAAACTGGCGCGCTACCGTGTCGCCTTGCCGGTGAAGGGCAGCTTTCAGCAAGTGCTGGCCTTTATGGACGCAGTGCTGAAAGACATACCCAGCACCGCGCTGGAGAGTGCAAGTTTCAAACGTGACAAAGTTGACGACCCGCTGGTAGAAGCAAAACTGGTATTTATCATTTTTGTCGAGGTGCAGCCATGACCCCGAAGCAAACCCGGTTGCTGTTGGCATTGGGCGCGCTGGTCACCGTCGGACTGATCTGGTTCGCTCCAAAGGGTGATGAGGCTGCCATTTCCGCGCCGACCAAATCAGGCCCACTTCCGGCCGCCCAGGGTCGGCAAATAACCCCGGTTGCTGGCACAACTTTGCCAAACAAATATCTGACGCAAACTGCTCTGGCCTTGCAAAGTGAGCGACCTGAATTGAGCGACACGTCAACCGGGCAATTGTTCACCAAGCATTCGTGGTTCAAGCCACCACCACCGCCACCACCACCACCACCCCCGCCACCCCCGCCACCGCCGCCGCCGCCGAGCGCCCCAGCGTTGCCATTTACTTTTTTGGGTAAATACACTGAGGGGTCGATCCAGTTGCTGATTTTGTCGCGTGGTAACCGTGTCATCACTGCCGGACAAGGAGAAGTGTTGGACAACCAATATCGCATTGATCGCATCGACCCTAACAGCGCACAGCTGATGTACCTGCCTTTGGGCATTCCACAAACCCTATCCACCGGGAGTTCTCCGTGAAACCAGTGTTGCTCCTGACTCGTAAAATTTTACCCATCACCCTGGCGTTGTTACTGGCCGGTTGTGCCGCCGAGCGCTATCGCCAGGAGGGGCTGACGCTCATCAAGGACGGCCGTCTTGAAGAAGGCGTGGCCAAGCTGGCGCTGGCCCAGCAAACCGATGCCGGCGACGCTTCGATCCGCAAGGACTGGCTGACGCAGCGTGACGCCGTCACCCGGCGCCTGATGGCAGAAGCCAACCGGGAACGCAGCGCAGAGCACTGGGACGTGGCCTTGCAGCGCTACAACCGCGTTTTGAACATTGACCCTGGGCACATTGCTGCGCGCCAGGCTGTGACAGAGCTCACCCTGGAGCAAAAACAGGCCGCCCGTCTGGATGAGGCTGCGTTACTGATCAAAAAGGGGGACCTGGAAGCGGCTACCAACCTGGTCGGCAAGGTGCTGATCGAGTCGCCTAATCAGCCACGCGCTCTGCAGTTGCGCACCCAGTTGGCCGAAGCCAACCAAAACGACTCGCTCAACGGCGTGAGTCTGAACCTCAAGGGGCGCAAACCGGTGACGCTGCAATTTCGCGATGCCAACCTGCGCATGGTGATGGAGGCGATTTCCAAGACAACCAGTCTGAATGTCATGTTCGACAAGGACGTCAAGAGCGACCTGAAGGTCACCATCTTTGTTCGCGATACGCCGGTTGAAGAGGCGATCGATCTGATCCTGCTGCAGACCCAGACCACCAAGCGGATCATGAGCGAAAACTCGATCCTGATCTACCCCGATACCGAAACCAAAGGGCGTGAATATGCCGAACTCAAGATTCGACGATTTGCGCTGACCAATGCGGACCCCAAGCAGGTGATGGCGATGGTCAAAACCCTGGTCAAGACCAAGGACATGTTCATCGACGAAAAAACCAACGCGCTGATCGTGCGCGACACGCCACAAATTATCAGGCTGGTGGAAAAACTGGTGGCGACGATGGATCAGCCGGAACCCGAGGTCATGCTGGAAGTTGACGTGATGGAAATTTCCAGAGACCGGTTGCTGGCACTGGGTGTTGACTTGCCAACCAGTATCGGCGCCATTTCCAATGGTCTGACGCTGGGGCAATTTAAAGCCCTCACCGGATCGAATTTCACCGTGAATGGCGATATCTCGGCGCAGGCCAAGAGAACAGATTCGGATATCAACGATCTGGCGACACCCCGCATCCGGGTACGCAACAAGGAAAAAGCCAAATTCCTGGTGGGTGATCGCTTGCCTGTCATTTCAACCGCTGCGGTTCCGGGTACTGGTACCACTGGTGCTACCGGCTCTTCCGCGGTCTACAACACCAACGTTCAATACGTCGAAGTGGGTATCAAAATCGAGGTCGAACCGACCATTTATGCCGATGGCGAGGTAGCCATCAAGCTCTCTTTGGAGGTCAGTTCCAACGGTGGTCAGAATCCGGAAGCAGCGAAAACCGGCACCATCGCCTACACCATCAGCACGCGCAGCATAAACACCGTATTGCGCTTGAAGGATGGGCAAACCGAAATCATTGGCGGCCTGATACAGGACCAGGACCGCGCCGCTGCAACCCGAATCCCGGGCCTTGGTGACATTCCCCTGCTGGGTCGTCTGTTCGGGCTGCAGACCGATACCAAGAACAAAAAAGAAATCATTTTGTCGATCACACCCCGGATTGTGCGCAGCAACCGCCAAGCCGATGGCGACTTGCTGGAAATGTGGTCGGGTACCGAGAACAACCTGCGCTATGGCAGCAAGGTTGTTGGATCGGCTAAAAGCCAGGCTGTAAGCGGGCCCACTGTAGCCACGCAGCCGACGGCGGCAGCACCAGCGGCACCGGTCGCACGCCCGACTGGACCAACCGCCAGACCCGCCACTGCTTTGCCGGGACCCAAGCCGGCCTTGCGCCCAGCGGCACCGACACCTGTGGGGTTGGCAGGTCCCCAGTCGGCCAAACCGGGCGAGCAAATCTCCATGGCATTGTCACTGCCCACCATGCCGGGGGCCACCAGTATTCAAATGACGCTTGCCTATGATGCCAGTCGCTTGCGTTTGGTGTCAGTCCATGAGGCTGCCGCCGAGCGCAATGCAACGACTGCGGCGCGTTTTACCGGCGATGCCGATGGCCCGGGTTCTGTGCACATTGAGTTGACAGCCGGTCGGGGGGAGAGTCTGCCAACGGCCGGTGGCGCACTGGCCGAGGTGCAGTTTGAGGTGCTTGAAACACCAGGGCAAACGCAGGTCAGCGTGGCAAGTAGCAGCCTTGTCACAACAGACAGTGGCGAGCAGATTTTGCCCGCCCCGGCGCCGGTTAGCCTGGAGATCAAGGTCGCTCAATGAGCATGTTCAAATCACGGCGACGAACAGCGGGTTTCACGCTGATCGAAATGATCGTGACGGTGGCCATCGTCGGTCTGTTGGCGACGATTTCTTTTCCAATGCTCGAGCTAGCGGCCAGACGCAGCAACGAGCGTGAATTACACGATGCACTGCGGCAAATTCGCACTGCCATCGATCGTTACAAGCAAGCCGTCGAGGAAGGCCGCATTCTTGACGATGCCAAGGGATCGGGTTATCCACCAACTTTGACTGCTCTTGTATCGGGTGTGACAGACGCCAAAAGCCCCAACAAAGAGCAAAAACTTTTTTTCCTGCGTCGCATTCCACGGGACCCGATGGCCTCAGATGCTGCTACGCCGGCAGAGGCGACCTGGGGATTGCGCAGCTATGCCAGCCCGCCCGAAAATCCCCAGGCCGGGGCTGACATCTTTGACGTCTACTCCTTGTCGTTGGCTGTCGGTCTCAATGGCATCCCGTATCGGGACTGGTAAATTTATGGCTTCCCAACCCGTTTTTCGATCCTTGCGCAAAGGTTTCACGCTGATCGAGCTGATCATCGTGATGGCCATTGTGAGTCTGCTGCTGACGCTGGCGGCGCCGCGCTATTTCCGATCCATCGAGCGCAGCAAGGAAACTGTTCTAAAAGCCAATCTGGCATCGACGCGTGATGCGCTGGACAAGTTCTACAGTGACACCGGCAAATACCCGGACCAACTGACCGATCTGGTGGACCGCAGATATCTGCGCACCTTGCCGTGGGATCCGATTACAGAACGCTCGGACAGTTGGTCAGTGGTCGCACCTCCCGGTGGTCAAGCTGGCTCGGTTTACAACATTTTCAGCGGCGCGCAGGGTGCCGGGTCGAACAATGTACCGTATGCAGAATGGTAAATACAAAGGCTTTGTCTACATCGGACTGCTGATCGGCCTGACCGTGATCGGCATCGGGCTGAGCGCGGTCTCGGAGGTGTGGCATCAAAGCGCCCAGCGCGAACATGAAGAAGAGTTGCTTTTCATCGGTAACCAATTCCGGCAGGCCATAACGCGTTACTACATTGATTCTCCGCGCGGCAGTGTGCGTTTTCCAATGGCCATGCAGGAGTTGCTGCAAGACGACCGCTCACCCGATAAATCACGTCGCTACCTGCGCAAGCTCTATGTAGACCCGATGACCGGCAAGGCAGACTGGGGTGAAGTTCGCCTGCCCAGTGGACAATTGGTGGGGGTCTACAGCCAGTCCTCCGAAGCTCCGCTGAAAGTCGCTGAGTTCAAACTGCGCGACAAGGCTTTGGCCGACAAAACAAGTTATTCGGAGTGGGTGTTTCGCTCGGCCTTGCCGGCGGCAAATCCAATTCTTTTGCCCAATGGCAGCTACAGCACACCTGGCAACACCGGCCAAAGCCCAGTCGGCGCACCGCCGCAACGCCCGGCTACGCCGACTCCACCTGGATTTACGCAACCCGTGCCGCGACCACGACGCTAAAGAGCGCGCTTAGCGTCAGAGTTGTTGTAGCGCCCTTTTGTAGAGCGCCAGAACTTTAGGCACGTATTTTTCGGTTTCGGCAAATTTGGGGATGCGTCGGCCTGCCTGAATCACGGCTTTTTCACCAGCGTTGTAGGCCGCCACGGTTAATTCCAGGTCTTGCTCGAAGTAGTCCAACAACCAGCGCAAATACTTGCTGCCGGCCAGTATATTGACCCTGGGATCGAAACTATTGACGACGCCAAAACGCCTTGCTGTGGCAGGCATAAGTTGCATCAAACCCTGTGCGCCTTTGGGAGACAAGGCACGCGGGTTGTAATTGGATTCAACGGATATAACTGCGTGAATCAGTGCGGCGGGCAATTGGTAGGCAACACTGGCTTCATGGATGAATGGCGCGAAGCCTTCGGGTATTGCGCGCGCTGCGACAACCACGGCTTCCAGTTCATGCCGCTCCTCGGGAAGGCTTAAGGCTTCAACAATCACCTGTGCGGCATTGTCTTCCTGGCTGCTCGACAGAAAGATAGCGCCAGACGCCGTGGTGCCGGCATAAATCTGTGCCTGTGCAGCCACAGAGCAAAGTCCAAGGCAGATCAGGCAGGCGGTCGCACGGCAGGTTTTCATCGCGATTTGAACCTAAAAACGCGGTTTGGATCGTCGCTCAAAAACACGCAAACCACCCCCCTCCAGTTTTTGAATGAAAGAGCTTTCTTCAAAATCTTTCATGGCCCGGCTTACCATCTCCCGCGATGACCCCACCATTTTGGCGATATCCACATGAGAGATTTTGCCACTGATCAGCAGTTCGCCGTTCTCATTTTTAACAGCGGTTGAGAGCAAAATATTTGCCACTCTACCGTAGACACCTCTTAGTGCGAAAGAGGCAATCTGTTGGTTGGCGTGGCGAATGCGCTGCACCAGACCGCGCATGACAGATAAAGACATTGGTGGATTTTCCATCAGGCAGCGCAGAAAACCATCGCGACTGAGCACCAGTACATCCATCTGAGTTTCGGCAACGACAGTGGCAGAATGCGCCTCGTTGTCGATCAGACTCATCTCGCCAAAGTAGTCGCCGGCAACCAACTCGGCAAGTATGACCTGGCGCCCTTTGTCGTTGGCCAAAACAACACGTGCCCGGCCGGCCAGGATGATGTAGAGGGAATTCGATTTTTGCCCGTGCTCCACGACGCGGTCACCGCGCTTGTGCCGTTGCTTCATCAAATTGCTGGTCAACGACGCGGCCTGTACTGACGTCAGCAGCCCGAACAAGGGAACTCGCTTTAGCAGATCTTCATTGCTGAGTACCGACATCAAATTTTCCTGGCCAGTCGCATTACCAGCGTGATTAAACTTTTCGGCCAGTCTACACCACTGGTCAGCTCACTTAGTGCTTAACAGACCCTGCAATTTCAGGCCTGACGACCGAGACCTCCGCCGGAGGTGCCACCACAAGGTCTTCGTCAGACAGCGGCGTTGGCATTCTCTCCAGCGCGATTTCGAGCACCTTGTCGATCCATCGCACCGGCACGATTTCCAGTCCATTTTTTACATTTGCCGGAATATCCTGCAGGTCCTTGGCGTTCTCTTCCGGGATCAACACAGTCTTGATGCCACCGCGCAAGGCGGCCAGCAGTTTTTCCTTCAAACCGCCAATGGCAGTGACTTCGCCACGCAAGGTAATTTCGCCGGTCATGGCGACATCACCACGCACCGGGATACCCGTCATGGCAGAAACAAAGGCGGTTGTCATCGCCGCACCGGCACTCGGGCCGTCTTTCGGCGTGGCACCGTCAGGCACGTGAATATGAATATCTTTTTTCTCGAAAAACTCATCCTTGATGCCCAAACGACGCGAGCGACTGCGCACCACCGTGCGGGCGGCTTCGACAGATTCCTTCATCACGTCACCCAGTGATCCGGTGCGCGTGATGACGCCCTTGCCAGGCATCATGGCAGCCTCAATTGTCAACAGGTCACCACCCACCTCGGTCCAGGCCAGGCCCACCACCTGACCCACCTGATTGAGTTGCTCGGCGCGCCCATAGTTGTATTTGCGAACGCCCAGGAAATCATTCAGATTGTCGGCGTTGACTTTGACCTGTGCCACCATTTTCTTGAGTTGCAAACCTTTGACCACCTTGCGGCAAATCTTGGAAAGTTCTCTCTCCAGTGAACGCACCCCGGCTTCACGCGTGTAGTAGCGAACAATGTCACGCACGGCGTCATCGCTGATCAACAACTCTTCTACCTTGACGCCATTGTTCTTCAGTTGCTTGGGCAACAGGAAGTTGATGGCAATGCTGGTTTTTTCATCCTCGGTATAACCCGACAGACGAATCACTTCCATACGATCCAGCAGGGCTGGCGGGATGTTCATGGAGTTGGAAGTTGCGACAAACATGACGTCGCTCAAATCAAAGTCGACCTCAACGTAGTGATCTCCAAATTTGTGATTTTGCTCGGGGTCCAGCACCTCCAGCAGCGCACTTGAGGGGTCACCGCGGAAGTCGGTTCCCAACTTGTCAATCTCGTCGAGCAAAAACAGCGGGTTGCGCGTGCCAATCTTTGCCAGGCTTTGCAATACCTTGCCGGGCATGGCACCGATGTAGGTCCGGCGGTGGCCGCGAATCTCCGCTTCATCCCGCATGCCACCCAGTGCCATGCGCACATACTTGCGCCCTGTGGCCTTGGCGATGGACTGTCCGAGCGAGGTCTTGCCAACGCCCGGAGGCCCAACCAAACACAAAATAGGTGCCTTGACCTTTTCGACCCGCTGCTGCACCGCCAGATACTCAAGAATACGGTCTTTCACCTTGTCAAGACCATAATGGTCTTCATTGAGCACTTTCTCGGCGTTGCCGAGGTCGTGCTTGATCTTGGTTTTGTTGGACCACGGCAGGCCTGTCAGGACATCGATGTAATTGCGCACCACCGTCGCTTCGGCCGACATCGGCGACATGAGCTTGAGTTTCTTCAGTTCACCCTCAGCCTTTTTTAACGCTTCCTTGGGCATTTTGGCGGACTTGATCCTTTTTTCAACCTCGTCAATGTCAGCACCATCTTCGCCTTCACCCAGTTCCTTCTGAATCGCCTTGACCTGTTCGTTCAGGTAGAAATCACGCTGGTTTTTTTCCATCTGCCGCTTGACGCGGCCACGAATTTTCTTATCGACATTGAGGATGTCGACTTCGCGCTCGATCTGCTCAAACAGGTTTTCGAGTCGGTCCTTGACGCCTGAAAGATTGAGCACCGCCTGCTTGTTGTCGAGCTTCAGCGGCAAGTGCGCAGCGATGGTATCGGCCAACCGCCCGGCATCATCAATACTTGAAATCGAGGTCAAAATTTCCGGTGGAATTTTTTTGTTGAGCTTGACATACTGATCGAACTGCTGAACCACGGCACGGCGCAGGGCTTCAACTTCACTGGCCTTGCCGCGCGACTTGAGCTCCGCCTCAGCCAATGCATCGACCGGCGTGACGTTGGCAGAAAAATGCAATTCACCTTCTTCTATCTTGTTGACGCGTGCGCGCTGCTGGCCTTCGACCAATACTTTGACCGTACCATCGGGCAGCTTGAGCATTTGCAGAATGGTCGAGACGCAGCCAACGTCAAACATGTCGGTCACCAGCGGATCGTCTTTTGCCGCAGCTTTCTGGGCCACCAGCATGATGCGGCGCTCCGACTCCATGGCCGCTTCGAGCGCCTTGATGCTCTTCGGTCGACCGACGAAAAGCGGGATCACCATGTGCGGAAAGACAACCACGTCGCGCAGCGGCAGCAGTGGCAGGTCAATGGCGGTAGCAGGTAGCGGGGTATGACCGGACATGAGGGAAACCTTTTAGTTACCTGTTGAATATGGGTTAGATGCGCAGACTTTCAACCCGCAATGGGAAGTCAAATCAGGCCTTGCGGGCGGCCTCGCGATAAACCAGCAACGGTGGCTTGTTCTCTTCAATGGTGGACTCATCCACCACCACTTTGTCGACATTGCTGGCGTTCGGCAATTCGTACATGGTATCGATCAATGCCTGCTCCATGATGGAGCGCAAGCCACGCGCGCCAGTTTTGCGAGCCAGCGCTTTTTTGGCAATGGCCTTCAGGGCTGAGGGGCGAATTTCGAGATCAACCCCTTCCATTGCCAGCAGCTTGCTGTATTGCTTGACCAGTGCGTTTTTGGGCTCCGTCAAAATTTGTACCAAGGCGTCTTCGCTTAACTCGGCCAGCGTAGCCACCACCGGCATGCGGCCCACCAACTCTGGAATCAAACCAAACTTGATCAAGTCTTCCGGCTCAACCTCCTTGAAAACCGCTGTCAGGCTGCGCTGCTCCTTGCTTTTGACGGTGGCCCCGAACCCCATGCCGGACGATTGGGTTCGATTGTCAATCACTTTCTCCAGCCCGGAAAATGCACCGCCACAAATGAACAGAATATTGGTGGTGTCGATTTGGACGAAATCCTGGTTCGGGTGCTTGCGTCCGCCTTGCGGTGGCACGCTGGCCATGGTGCCTTCAATCAGTTTGAGCAACGCCTGTTGCACGCCCTCGCCCGACACGTCTCGCGTGATGGAGGGGTTTTCGGACTTGCGGGAAATTTTGTCGATCTCGTCAATATAGACAATGCCGCGTTGCGCCCTCTCAACCTCGTAGTTGCAGCTTTGCAGCAACTTGAGCACGATATTTTCGACGTCCTCACCGACGTAACCGGCTTCAGTCAAGGTGGTGGCGTCCGCCATCACAAAGGGAACGTCGAGCATGCGGGCCAGCGTCTGGGCCAACAGGGTCTTGCCAGAGCCAGTCGGTCCGATCAGCAAAATATTGCTTTTGGCCAGCTCAACGTCATCTTTTTTGGCCTTTTCCTTGTGTCGCAAACGCTTGTAGTGGTTGTACACCGCCACCGCCAGGGTTCTTTTGGCCGGCTCCTGGCCAATCACATAGTTGTCCAGATTGGCCTTGATTTCTGATGGCGTAGGCAATTCACTACCAGCCTTGCCAGGCTCCGCACTGGCTGGCAATTCGTCGCGAATGATCTCGTTGCAAAGCTCAATGCATTCGTCGCAGACAAACACGGACGGCCCTGCAATCAGCTTCTTTACCTCGTGCTGGCTCTTGCCGCAAAAGGAGCAATAAAGAGTTTTTTCGCCCGATGCGCTTTTCTTCTCAGCCATATGAACTACGCCCTTTTCGAGATGACCTGATCAATCAGGCCATATTCCTTCGATTCCTCAGCCGACATGTAGTAGTCGCGCTCGGTGTCACGCTCAATGCGCTCCAGCGGCTGGCCAGTTCGCTCAGCCAGTATTTTATTCAACTGCTCGCGGGTCTTCAGTATTTCGCGTGCCTGAATCTCGATCTCGGTCGCCTGGCCCTGGCTACCACCCGAAGGCTGGTGAATCATGACTTTGGAATTGGGCAGTGAAAAGCGTTTGCCTTTGGCCCCGGCAGCCAATAGAAAGGCACCCATGCTGGCCGCCATGCCGGTGCACAAAGTAGACACATCCGGCTTGATGAAGTTCATGGTGTCAAAAATTGCCATGCCGGCGCTGACCGAACCACCCGGCGAGTTGATGTAGAAGGAAACATCCTTGTCAGGATTGTCGCTCTCCAGAAACAACAATTGCGCTACCACCAGATTGGCGACATAGTCGTTCACCGTGCCCACCAAAAAAATCACGCGCTCCTTGAGCAGTCGTGAATAAATGTCATAAGACCGCTCGCCACGACCTGACTGCTCAATCACCATCGGCACCATGCCCAGGGCTTGAGTTTGCATTGCACCGAATCGCTCGTTCATTTTGACTCCAATAAGACTGCTACTGTACCGAAAATATACGGCACACAGGACATAGGGCTTGAATGCCAGACTGCAAGCCCGGCAAAAGCCCTGATGGCGCCGCGCAGAAACTTTGCGACAGCGTCAGTTTTGAGCCATCAACTCATCAAAGGACATGCTGATTTCACTGACCACGGCTTTGCCCAGCACAAACTCGGTCACGTTGTTTTCAATGACAATGGCTTCAACTTCAGCCAGACGGTTGTTGTCGCTGTAATACCAGCGCAGTATATCGGCCGGTTTTTCATAGCTGGCAGCCAATTCTTCAATGTGCGCCTTGATTTGTTCTGGCTTTGCCTGCAGATTGTTGGAGCGCACCAACTCAGCCACCACCAGCCCCAGTCGCACGCGACGTTCGGCCTGCGGTCGGAAGATTTCCTCCGGAATGGGCGCTTTTTCGGCGTCCTTGACACCGCGTTGCTTGAGGTCGGCGCGAGCACCTTCCGTCAGGCGCTTGACTTCCGCTTGCACACTGGTGTTGGGCAGATCCAGTTCGGCCTTGGATACCAAAGCGTCCATCACTGCCTGCTTGTTGCGCGCCAACAAGCGGAACTTGACTTCGCGCTGCAGGTTTTTCTTGACGTCAGCGCGCAAACCCTCCACGCTGGCGTCGGCAATGCCAAGCGACTTGGCCAGCGCCTCGTTGACTTCGGGCAGATGGGCAGACTCTACCTTATGAAGAGTGACCATGAAGTCGGCCGTTTTGCCAGCCACATCCTTGCCATGGTAGTCTGCCGGGAAAGCCAGCTGGAAAGTCTTGCTTTCGCCCGCCTTCATGCCGCGCGTTGCTTCTTCAAATTCCTTGAGCATCTGACCATCACCCAGGATGAATTGAAAATTATCCGCCTTGCCGCCGGAAAAGCTTTCACCGTCGATCTTGCCTTCAAAATCAACCGTCACACGGTCGCCGTCTTGCGCCGCAGCATCTTGTGGGCGCTGCGCAAAGGTGCGCCGCTGCTTGCGCAAGATGTCAAGCGTCTTGTCGATCGCGCCTTCCGTCACGTCGGCACTGATTTTTTGCACTTCAGCGCTCGTCAGGTCTCCAATTTTGACTTCCGGATAGACCTCAAAAACCGCATCAAAAGCCATTTCACCCTCCGGCGAAGCGTCCTTCTCGGTGATTTGCGGTTGTCCCGCAACACGCAGCTTGGCCTCATTCGCAGCAACGGCGAAAGCCTCACCCACTTTGTCGTTCATCACTTCGTAATGAACCGAGTAGCCATAACGCTGCGTCACCACGTTCATGGGGACCTTGCCGGGGCGAAAACCGTCCATCTTGACGGTACGAGCCAGCTTCTTCAAACGCGACTGAACTTCAGAATGAATGGTGCCGACGGGCAGCGTCAGCGTCATTTTTCGCTCCAGCTTTTGCAGGGTTTCAATGGTAACAGTCATCGTAATTCTCCAAGATACATGGTGCGCGGGGCGGGACTCGAACCCGCACAGTATTGCTACCGTCAGGACCTAAACCTGGTGCGTCTACCAATTTCGCCACCCGCGCAAAAACAAAAGGGGCGGTCTTAAAGACCACCCCGCTAAATCGGTCAGCCGACGATTTTAACCTGCTGGCGCTACCTCCCGCTTGACCCGGAACCACGCCGCATACATGGCCGGCAAGGCAAGCAGCGTCAGAACAGTAGCCACGATCAGACCGCCCATGATGGAAATCGCCATCGGCCCCCAAAAAACCGAGCGCGAAAGTGGAATCATTGCCAGCACAGCGGCAGCAGCAGTCAACACAATCGGGCGCAACCGCCGCACCGCCGACTCGACAATAGCATCCCAGGCAGCAACTCCATTGGCCCGGTCCTGCTCGATTTGATCAATCAAGATCACTGAATTGCGCTGGATCATTCCCATCAGGGCAATCACTCCCAGCAAAGCGACGAAGCCGAACGGCCGCCCCGACACCAGCAAGGCCATGGCAACGCCGGCGATGCCCAGCGGACCCGTCAGGAACACCAGCATGGCGCGGCTGAAACTATGCAACTGCAACATCAAGAGCGTGAATGTGATGAACAGCATGATCGGAATACCGGCTGCAATTGAGTCCGAGCCCTTGCTGCTTTCTTCCACCGCCCCGGCTACTTCGATACGGTAATCGAGCCAGCCATTGCGCTTCCATGACGCCTCCAGCGCGCGCAATGTCGGCAATAGCTCAGCCGTGACGGTGGCACCTTGCAAACCTTCGATGATGTCGCCCTGGACCGTAATGGCGTAATCACGGTTTTCGCGCCACAGCACACCCGGTTCCCAGTCAAGCACAGGCTTGGCAATCTGCAGCAGCGGAATTGACCTGCCGCTGGCCGTCGGCAGGTAAGCATTGGCAATATCGGAAATGGCGTTGCGTTCCTCATACGGCTGGCGCAATACGATATCAATCAGCTTGTCAGCGTCGCGGAATTGGCCGACGTTGCTGCCTGACAGCATGACTCTGGCGGCTTGCGCAATGGACTGACTGGAAACGCCCAGTTCTCGTGCCTTGCTCTGGTCCACCTCAAGGCGCATGACCTTGACCGATTCATTCCAGTTGTCGTTGACGCCGCGCATCTTATCGTTCGCGCGCATCACTGCCTTGACCTCGTCGGCCCGTTCGCGCAGCGCCCCTGGCATACCGCCCACAACCCGGAACTGCACCGGATAAGCCACCGGCGGACCATTCGGCAAGATCTTGACACGGGCCCGGATTTCAGGAAATTCCTGCGCCATCATGGCCGGCAACTTGACGCGGATCGACTCGCGCAACTTCAAACTCTGCGGCAGGATGATGAACTGCGAAACGTTGCTTTGCGGGAAGATGGTATCGAGCGGTAGATAAAAGCGCGGAACCCCGGAGCCGACCCAGGTAGTGACACTTTCCACGCCGGGTTCCTGCCGCAAGCGTTCCTCAATCCTTTGGGTCGTCAGTTCATTGGCGGCAAAGGCCGTGCCCTCCGGGTACCAGACGTCCAGCAGAATTTCGGGTCGCGACGAATCCGGAAAAAACTGCTGCTGCACTTGTCCCATGCCCACAATACCCAACGCAAAAGTCAGCAAAGTAATACCGATAGTCAGCCATCGGTATTGCACACACCAGTTCACCGTCCGGCGGAAAACACTGTAAAACGGTGAGTCAAACAGCTCGTGCGGATGGTCGCCTTCGGCGTGTGGCTTGACGCGCAGAAATAATGTTCCCAGATACGGTACAAAGTAGACGGACACAAACCAGCTGATAACGAGCGCCAGCACAGTCACTGCAAAAATGGCAAAGGTGTATTCGCCTGTGACCGATCTTGCGATCCCGATCGGCAGAAACCCGACCGCTGTAATCAGTGTTCCGGTCAGCATCGGCATGGCCGTGATTTCATAGGCAAAGGTGGCAGCCCGTATCTTGTCGTAGCCTTCTTCCATCTTGCGCACCATCATCTCAACCGAGATGATCGCATCGTCCACCAGCAAGCCAAGCGCGATGATGAGAGAGCCCAGTGAGATCTTGTGCAGACCGATGCCCCAATAATTCATTCCCAGAAATGTCACTGCCAGCACCAGGGGAATGGTTATCCCAACCACCAGTCCGGGGTGCACATCAACGTAGTAGCGCCGGTACCAAGGCTGCGCACCATCGCGCCTGTGCAAACCCAGACTGACGAAGCTCACCGCCAGCACGATGACAATGGCCTCCACCAGCGTTCGGACAAATTCATTGACCGACCTGGCGACGGCGGCAGGCTGATCCTGAACCTCCTCCAGATGCAGACCGGCGGGGAATGCAGCGTTGATTTTTTCGCTGGCACTCTTGAGCGCCTTGCCCAGCGCGATGATGTCGCCACCCTTGGACATCGACACGCCCAAGGCAAGCACCTGCTTGCCCTGAAAGCGCACTTTGACGCTCGCCGGATCAATATAAGCTCGCTTGATATTGGCAATATCACCCAACCGCAATTGGCGACCGGAGCTACCCCGGATCGGCAGCGCGCTCAGTTCCTCGACGGCAACAAACTGTCCCGCAACGCGCACCTGCACCACGTCCAGCGGCGTCTGCACGGCACCTGCACCCTCGACGGCATTTTGCTGGTTCAACTGCGCCAGCACCTGGTTCAGGTCGAGCCCCAGTTGAGCCAGACGCTTTTGCGATATCTCGATATATATTTTTTCGTCCTGCACCCCGAACTCATCGACCTTACTGACGTCCGGTATGCGCAGCAGCTTTTGCCGCACCTCATCGGCATAAGCCTTGACCTCGGCGTCAGAAAAACCGTCAGCCTGCAAGGCGTAAATGGTGCCAAACACATCGCCGAATTCGTCGTTGAAAAACGGACCCTGGACACCGCCGGGCAAGGTTTGACGCATGTCCCCCACTTTTTTGCGAACGTCGTACCAGATGTTGCTGACGTCAGTGGCCCGCGTCGAGTCCTTCACCTGGAACAGGATGGTGGTCTCGCCCGGCTTGGAAAAGCTGCGAATCTTGTCGGCACTGGGCACTTCTTGCAAAGTACTTTCAATCTTGTCGGCCACCTGTTCGGCCATCTGCTGCGCTGTCGCCCCCGGCCAGAAAGCCCGCACCACCATCAGTCGAAAAGTAAATGGCGGGTCTTCATCCTGCCCTAGCTGGAAGTAGGCTGCGGCGCCCAGCAGCAGCAGCACGAGCATCAGGTAGCGCGTCAGCGCCACATGGTCCAGTGCCCACTTGGAGAGGTTGAACACCTCTTTGGGTTGATCTTGCTTCATGGTCGCGTCATTTGGATGGGGCAACACCGGTCTTGCTGTCGCTTGCTGCTGAATTGGCGGTGCGCTGCGCAGCCAGACTGCTGGGTACCGGAGAATTCCCTTTGTAGATCGATACTTTTTGTCCGGCCGACAGCACGTGTACGCCGGCCGACACCACCAGCATACCGGGCTGCAAACCGCTGGCCACCACCAGGTCGTTGCCATCGGCGGTGGCGATTTGTACCGGCTGCAGTCTGATGGTCATGCTGGCCGGGTCCAGCAACCAGACGGCGGCCGACTTGCCGCTCTGGTACAGGGCACTGGTGGGCAGTTTGATGACATCGATGCCACTGCGATCAAATACTTTGGGCACCACCGTCACTGTGCTACCCAGCGGCAATACATCTTTGGCTGCCAGAGACACCTTGACGGCAAACGTTCGGGTAACCGGGTCGGCACTGGCAGCAAGTTCCCGCACGCGAGCCTGAACGCTGGCATTCGACGGCCAAACCCGAACCTCCACCCCCATACCCAGCGTGATCAAGCCAATCTTGTCCTCGGGCACAGCAAACACCACATCGCGTGGTCCGTCCTGTGCAATGCGCAATACCGGTGTGCCAGCCGCCAGCACTTGACCGGGTTCCGCCTCCACCGCAGTCACCACACCCGAGACATCGGCTTGCAGCGTGGTGTAGGCCGCCTGGTTGCCTTGCCCGGTCAACTGGGCCTGAGCTTGTTCCAGTTGCGCCTGGGTTGCTTTCAAGGTGGCCTCGCGGCGCTCCAATTCGGCGCCACTGATGAAATTCTGATCGCGGAGCTCCTTGAAGCGCCTGAAATCGGCGGCTGCCAGATCGCGACTGGTGACAGCAGCAGCAAGCTGCGCCCGCGCGGCGTCGGTTGCAAGTTGGTAGTCTTGCGCATCAAGCTGCGCCAGCAGTTGTCCGGCCTTGACGCGCTGACCGACATCGACAGCGCGCCGGATCAACTTGCCGGCCACCCGAAAACCCACCCGTGACTCAATCCGCGCCCGCACTTCGCCGGCAAACTCCGAACCAGACTGCATACTCTGCGCTGCCACCATCAGCACTTTGACAGCCTGAACCGGATCCGGCGGGGGCACCGTCCTGGAACAGGCTGACAGATAGGGAAGCGCCGCCAAAAGCAACAGTAAACTGCTGGACAACTTTAGATATTTGACAGATTTCATGACAGTATTCACCTTTGGGACACGAAAACCCACTTTAATGACCAA
>SESD01000238.1_pt1 | contig 34134 bp, 25 predicted proteins | sample 3171411 | NCBI WGS metagenome assembly SESD01 (sample SAMN06051880, study PRJNA518727) | freshwater metagenome | biome: subpolar coniferous forest; feature: holomictic lake; material: water; isolation source: holomictic Lake 442, 16.5 m depth | place: Canada: near Kenora, Ontario | collected...
GTTTAGCCGCAGCGTAGGCCGGGACCGTCCAACCGCCCTGAAAACTGGCCAGCGAAGCGATATTGATGATCTTGCCGCCACCCTGTTTGACCATGACCTGCGCCGCCTGTTGCGACAGTTCAAAGACGCCGGTCAGCATCAGGGAAACGATCTGGTCCCACTTCGAGAGATCGAACTCCATGGCCGGCTGGCGGTGCTGGATGCCGGCGCCATTCACCAGGATGTCGAGCCGGCCGAAACGTTTCACCGCCTTGGCGACCAGCCCCTTCCTCTGCCGACGGTCGGTGAGGTCGGCCCGCAGGTAGAGCATTTCACCGCCCAGTTTCTTGACCGCTTGGCGGAGTTCGCGGCAGTCCGGACTCGACGCGACAGCGACCAGTTTCGCGCCCGACTCGACAAGGCCCGTGGCCATGGCCAGCCCGAGACCGCGGCGGGCTCCGGTCACCATGGCCACTTTTCCTTTGATATTGAACAAATGCGCACTCATTTCCGGTTTTTCCTCGCTCTCACAGTTAATCCTTCTCCCGGTCGCAGCAGCAGGGCGTTCACCTTCGGGGCCCAATCATGACACGCGTGGATGAAACCGGCCGGGTCGCCGCCGCCCTGCTCGGCGAACGTCCAGAAATGACACGGGATCGCATGGCGCGGCACCGCCTGCTGCGCCATCCGGGCGGCGTCCAGGTGGTTCATGTTGCCGAAGGAGCCGTTAATGCAGGGCAGCAGCACATCCACGCCGAGTTGCACGAGCGGTTTGAGCAGTTCGGGGCGCCAGGACGTGTCGCCCGTGTAGAGGACGTGGACGCCGTCGAAGTCGAGCAGGAGGGAAGTGGCCGTCGGCGAAAAGTCGCCATGGTCGGCGGGAACCGCATGAACGACCACCCCGCCCAAATCGTGCTGCTTGCCCGGGGATAGCCTGATCCAATTCCTGACGCCAATACCGGACTGCTTCAACCCGTCCTTGCATCCCGCAGGCGCCGCGAAACGGCAGGCGGGGTTGTTGCGGCGCAGATGCGGCAGCGTGTCGGGGTCGAGATGGTCCGTGTGCTCGTGGCTGATTACGACCAGGTCGGCGCGCGCCTCCTCCGGGGCGATCGGCGACAGGGACAGGCGTTTGAAGCCGTGCAGGCGCTCGACCGCGTCGCTCAAGTAGGGGTCGACATAGACGATCTGCCCGGCGTGCGTCTTGAACGCGAAACCGGCCTGCCCCAGCCACCACAGGCGCACGGAGCGCGCCGGCACCCGACATCCGGCGATTTCCTCAGCAAGTTTCAGGGTCATCGTAGCACCTCCAGTAATGCCGGGATGTCTTCTGCCCGCCGCACGATGGGCTGCAGGCTCAGACCGACCGGCGATAGCTCTTTACGCAGTGCATGCCATTCTCCCGATGAAAGTTCACCCCACAACAGCAGCGGCATCCGCGCGGCCTGGATGCGCTTCAGTGTGGGCAGCAACTCCGGCACGCTGGGCGACGAGCCACCGGGATGATCGATGTTGATCTCCAGCACGGCATAGCACCGGCTTTCCAACAGAATATCCACCGGATAAAGGCAACTCGAGTGGAGGTGAATGAAACTCACCTCCGCCGCCCGGCACTGCTCACGGTGTAACGGCAGAAGGAACTGCCTGAAGAGGTCAGGGCTCAGGAGCGCGGCGCTATCCTCCTGGCAGTAGGCGACCGGGCGGCGACACCACATCTTGCTCGGATAGCCCCCCGCCGCGTGGGTGCCGTGCCACGCAGGAATCACCTCGTGCAGTTTGCGGACCACGGTCAGCCGTGTCTGCGAACAGTGGTGCAGCAGGGCCTGCATCCGGGCCGGATCGTCGTGGAAACCCATGACGAACGGCATGCCGCCCAGCATGGCGCTGGCGCAGTCCCCGGGGCCGCGCAGCAGCGGCGGACAGACCGGGAAACGGCCGGTCGCGAAGGTCACCAGTTCCTCAGTGAAACGCCGGAGCGCCTGAAACCAGGGATTTTCCTCCAAGTTCAACGAAGGGATCTCGACCAACTCCGCCAGGCACGATTCGGCGCGGCAATTGGCACCAGCCGCAAACACCGGGCAGCCCAGGATGGCTTCCATCCACGGAATGCCCCAGTAGGCGGAACCCACGTAGAAGAAGTCGTCGTCGGCTTGCTGATGGAGCCGGAACAGCGTCTCATAGTCGGTGGCGAACGGCGCGAACACCGCGTCTGCCGGCCGCAGTTCCCGGCCGTCGCGCCAGCCGGCGATGCCGGTCGGGAACTGTTCGGCCGGGTAATAGCCGCCCAGCCAGAAGCCCAGCAGGGGCCGCTCGACCGACGCCCGGTTCAGGAACGCCTCGTGGCTGGCGATCAGGTGGTCCGGTGTTTTGCGGTTCATGTTTCTTTCCATTCGATCGGGCAAGTCGAATGGGCCCCGCCGTCCACCGGCAGGATGAGCCCGGTGATCATCGACGACGCCTCACTGGCGAGAAACACGATCGGACCGACCAGTTCCCGGGGCTGGCCGATCCGCTTCATCGGCAGCTTGGTCATCACCTGCTCGATGAAGCTCTGGTTGGCGAAGATGCTCGTGCTGTTCATCGTCGTCTGGAACCAGCAGGGGGCGACGGCATTGACGCGGATGCCTTTCATGCCCCACTCGCAGGCCAGTTCCTTGGTCAGTGCGGCAATGGCGCCCTTGGTGGCACTGTAGGCGGCGTTGCCGCGGCCGGTGCCAAGAAAACCGCCGCCGAGTGCCGACATGTTCACGATGTTGCCGCTACCCTGTGCCAGCATGACCTTGCCGACCGCCTGGCACATCCAGAAGGTGCCGTAATAGTTGACTTCGGTGAGCTGGCGCACTTTCGCGGCCGGCATGCGGTCGGTCGGAATGCGCGCCGTGATCCCGGCGATGTTGACCAGGATGTCGATCTTCCCGAAGTCCGCGGTCATCTGGGCGACCGTCCGTTCCACCGCGGTTTCATCCGCGATGTCACATCCGTAGGCGATCGTCCGCCGCCCGGAGGCCTGGATTAGCCGGCAGGTTTCCGCACAACTGTCCGCTTGCAGGTCCAGCACCGCGACATCCGCGCCATGCTCGGCCAACCCGAGTGCCGCCGCCTGTCCGAGACCGCGCGCCCCCCCGGTCACCACGGCGATTTTTCCCGTCAGATTAAAAAGACTGCGGTCCATTTTTTCCTCACATTCCCGGCACATAACCGCGGCCGAACGGGGTGTCGTTGCGCTTCTTGAAACCTTCATCGATCGAGAACCAAGCTGTGGTACCGCCATCGATGACTATCGTCTGACCCAGGATATAGCGGGCATCTTTCCCCGCCAGGAAGACTGCCAACTTGGCCACATCCCGTGGATGCCCGGCAAAACCGGCCGGAATGCCCCGGCCGAGGTCATCGGGATCGATCGGCATTACCGCGCGGTGGCTGTCGACCGTCACGGCGCCCGGTACAATCGCATTCACCCGGATACCCTTCACGGACAACTCGATCGCCAGTTCGCGGGTATAGGAAACGATCGCCCCTTTTGTTCCGGCATACACCGAATGGCCCGCCACACCGCCCAACGCGTGGATGGAGGAAAGGTTCAGTATCACCCCGCGCCGTTTCTCCAACGCCGGCACCAACGCCTGCGTCAGGAAGAACTGGGCCCGGACATTCACATGGTAAAGGGTGTCGAACTGTTCCGGGGTCACATCCTCGAACCGCCGGTTCATCGTCACCCCGGCGTTATTGATCAGCACATCCAGCCGGCCAAGGTATTTCAACGCCTTAACGGCCAAGGCCTTGACCGCGGCCACATCGTTGAAATCCGCCTGGAAGATTGCCGCCTTACCACCCACTTTTACGATCTGTTTCGCCGTCTCCTCGGCCCCGCGAATGCTATGGGAATAGTGGAGTGCGACCTTGGCCCCCTGCCGGGCGAACTCCAGCGCCATTTCGCGCCCGAGCCCCGTGCCAGCCCCTGTTACCAATACCTTCTGGCCCTGCATGCTGCCTATTCTCTTCATCTGGCTACCGTCCTCTCCAACTGACCATGTCCAGGTATTTATTAGCGTACCGCCGGCCAAATTCACGAAGCGATTCGGAGTTGAAATGCACACTGTCTCCGTTATCTGTCAAGCCTTTCGCGCTCGCACAACCATAGGCAGGCAGCCGTCCCGCGAGTTCCTGTAGTTGTTGATTCACCACGTTGAAAAAACTGCAGTTCGCGTGATGCTCCAGGAACGGCCCAAGTTCCCCCGTGATCACCGGAACATTCTGGGCCGTCAACTGCAAACGCAAGGCGTTGATCATCTGATGGAATCGGTACCCGTAGCTGTTCGCATCATCGGCATTACCGGAATCGCCTTCACCCTGATGCCAGAGAATGCCCCTCAGCGTACCCTCGGGCAAAGCGTGTTGCACCACGGACACTGCATTCTCATACAGATCGGCACGAGGCATCCATCGACTCAGGGGGGTGCCTCCAACGGCGCAAGGCACCAGACCGACAGAAGTCAAGTGGGCACATTCCACCAATTCAACCGCGAAGCTCATTCCCAAGCCAACACCGGCAAGTTCGGGTTTGTCTGTATGGAGGGGTTCTTCGGCCGTGATCCAGCGGCCGTCCCGAAACATCGACACTTGCGGATTCCGTAATGCGGAGACCTCGTTGAGCCGCCCACGACCGGCCATATTGGATTGGCCGATCAGCAGGAATATGTTGCGTGCATTGTCCATTTCAGTCTCTCTCTTCTGATCACCGAACGTTGCCACTGAGGCGCGGCCTATTGGACGTCGCCTCCAGTGGGCCTGATCCCGCTCCTGCGCTTCGCCGTTTTCAAGGGACCAACCATCGCAATCGCTTTCGGCTTTCCCGTTTCGGACAAACCGTGGATGGACAGGTCTTCGACCGACTCGATTCGCAGAGACGAGAGCCAGTCGCCTTCAGCCTTTTTCCAATCCACCCGGACATCATTCAGACGAATGCCTTTGACGTTGCGGAAAAACAAGGCGTGGGAAATTCCACGTTTGTTGAAATAGTCCCAAACCTGATAAGGATCGGGCACCTCTTTCGCGAATTCCGAATCCATGGGACCGCGCACGGAAAGGTCGATGTTCGAAAAGAAAAGATCCTCGATGGGATTGGCCCGGTTTCCGCCAAAATAGCATCCCCGTTCCGTGGTCGCCGTGATGTTGTGAAAACGGATGCCACGGATGCCCGATGGGGCTTGGATATCAGGACCCGTCCAAAGATAGAAGGGAATGACCGTGTCCATCAGGAGGTCGGCAAACCGGATATCCTCGATTGCGGGCCCTAGGAAAATACCGTGAACCGTATCTTGCGGAACCAGCATGTTGAGTCCGGTCCGGGTTTGCTTGATGACCAGGTTGCTGAAGGCACAATGCCGGATGGGATGGTCGCCTTCATACCCAATCCGGACCGCGCAGCAGGTGCTTTGCAGAACACAATTGGTGACCGTGATGTATTCGCAGGCGTCAAGGACGGGCTTTTTGGACTTGTCGCTTTTGATGGCAATGCAATCGTCACCCGCCTCAATCAGACAGTCGCTGATCCGCACATTCCGGCAGGTATCCACATCGATCCCGTCGGTGTTGGGGCCTTGCGGGTTGTTATGGATTTTGATTCCGGAAATGTGGACACCATCGCAACCGATCGGCCAGATCATCCACCCGGGTGAATCGCGAAACGTCACCCCTTGAAGCCGGACATTCCGGCAATTGGAAAAGGCGACCAATTGAATGGGCCGCCATCCATTTTTGACCGCATGACATTTTTCACCCGGCGGAATCGAGTCATAAAAAGCGCGGCCATTGCCGTCAATCTCACCCATGCCGGTAATCGAAACATTGCTTTCGTTCTCCGCGAAAACCAGATGCTCCGGCACATAATTCAACATGGGCGTGTCGGCGTGAAAACCCGTGACCCCGCGATGGAAGGTTTGATAATCCCTCCGCTCCTCGCTTGCGAGCAACTTCGCGCCGGCCGTGAGATGAAGCTCCACATTGGAGCGAAGCCGGATGGAACCGGAACGATAGGTGCCGGGCGGACACAGCACTGTGCCTCCACCCGCCTGGTGGCAGGTATCGATGGCGGTTTGAATGGCTTTGGCATTGTTGGTTTTGCCATCGCTTTTCGCGCAAAAATCAAAAATGTTATAAATACAAGGAACAGAGGAGGACATGAATTTTCCTTTTTTGGGAAAGCTTTTGGAACAGTCGTGTGTGTTCTTAACCATAAGTATACACTATCATTTTGACGTAAGCGCGGCGGCCTGTTTGACAATCCAGTCCGCATGTTCCTCGTCCCGCGCACGGGTGAAAACGAACAGCCCGCGCGGATCAAGATTCGCCATTGCTGTCTCCAGTAAATCGGCATCTATCCTCAACCAGGTGGCCTTTCCCAACGACTGAATCTGTTTAGCCACCCCGAGCCAATGTTGCACGTCGTTCTGGACTTGCGGGCCCACTGTGTACTGGATGCCCTTCAATTTCTCGAACTGCCCGAGGCGCGGCAAATGCCGGACGGCATCCGGGCCGTCCAGATGATACAGGCTGTACTCGCACAGGTTGATCATCTCCTCGAATTCCGGCGCCAGCCATGTCTCAAAATCCGCAGGCCCAATCATGCAGGAGAAATCAGCGCTCCAGTAGTTGATGCGCCCCGGGGCCCAGATGCCGGGATGTGTCGCTGTGCCCCTTTGCCACGCCTGCACGTCGTCCCACGCGCGGGTGATGATCTCCTTGTGGCCGCGAATGGCAGTCCGCTGCGCTAGGCGCAGGGCGGCAGCCGCGTCCTCCTCGGCCAAATCCATCAGAAAATCCTCATACCCTCGTACAAGCGCCAGCGCGTCCGTGGCGCCGAAGAACCCCTGGGTGGCAACCCACCACCGTTCGTTTGATGCTGCTGCCAGAGCGCGATTCGTATCCAGAAAACGCCGGATCCAGATATTGCCGGGGTCAAAGCAGTAGTTGGACCACTCCCGCCAATCGTGCATCGAGGGATCTGCCCACACCGTGCCGCTGTCAAACCGGCCCTTCCCGCCCCAGGCGGGGTAAAGCAGATTGCCTTCGGCGTAGGCCATGGGCAACGCGTCCCCGGCGTAGTAAGTATTCTGAATCCGCGCCTCCTCGCGGCGCACCACGAACGTTGGATCGGCCAGGTACTCCTCATCCGACCCGGCCTTCGGCATCGCGACGCACCTTGAGGCCGGCGCCGTAACCGCGATGCAGACCCGATCCACGATTTGCCGATGCCAGAAAGCTTCGTGCCGCTCCAAAATGCGGGCCACCTGCGACAAGTAATTACTCCGCTCACGCATGACATCCGTTTCTTTCATTTTAGTCTATTTTGCCTCCTGAATCCCATCTACTGTCTGCGAATAGCGTCCAAATTCCAGCGCGGCGTCGAACATCACCGCCACGTTGGCGGCCGGCACCAGTGGCTGGATGTTGTGCACCGCGTTGAAGACGAAGCCGCCACCGGGTGCGAGGTCGCGGATGCGGCGCCGGACTTCTTCCCGCACCTGCGCCGGCGTGCCGCTGTTGAGCATGGCCTGCGTGTCGCAGCCGCCGCCCCAGAACGAGAGCCGCTTGCCAAAGCGTTTCTTGAGTTGCGCCGTGTCCATCCTTGTGGCCGAGACCTGCACGGGGTTCAGGATGTCCACGCCGATCTCGATCAGGTCGTCCAGGAATTCCGTCACCGCGCCGCAGGAGTGGTAGAACACCGGCGCGCGCGTGTGCGCCTTGATGGTCGCGATAATGCGCGCCTGGCGCGGCTTGATCATGCGCCGCCAGAGTTCGGGGGAGACCAGCGGCCCGGCTTGTCCGGCGAGGTCGTCCGCCGCGAACTGGACGTCGATCAGGTCGCCCACCTCGGTGAGGAACAGCGTCTGCGCCGTGCAGATGGTGTCGCAGAGCCGGTCGAAGAACGCCTCGGCAAACTCCGGTTCCGCCACCAGGTCCATCAGGCCGTTCTCCATGCCGCGGACGCGGAACAACTGGTTGAACATATCGTGGCCGCAGGGCGCCATGCCGAACAGCGCCCGGTCCGTTCCGGCGCGCAAGGACTTCACCCGGTTGCGGAGTCCGCGATAGCGGCCGGGATCGGCGGGGTCCGGCCATGGAATCTTCGCCAGCGCCGTCAGGGACGGTTCCGGCAACGGGAATTCCTGCCAGTCGAAGTAGTGGCAACCGGCAGGCTTCTTGAGCGTGGCGCCAAAGTCATCCTTGAATGACACCGTGCCGTCGGGACTCGTGGTGGGGGGTGGCGCCGGCGCGTCGGGCGCGTTGGCAAACACCGGGATCACATCCACGCCGAGCCGGTCCATCACATCCTCGTCCACCCGCGCCACCTGCTGGACAACCTCAAGCGTTTCGATGGGCTTTTCGGCCAGGCCGAGATGCCGCCGCAGCGCCGCATAGGTCGGGATGGCGATGGTCGAAACCACCGTGCCGCCGAGGTCGATCGGGACGCGATCGGGTTCCTGGTGGTTCAGGGCGATTTGTACACGTGCACGTGAGGTCATCAGCAGCGTTCCTTTCGCTCATACATCACCAGCTCGCTGGTCAGCGCGCTGTCCAGCGCGATGGGCAGGCCGGTGAGCGCCAGGTCGCGGCCAGACATCCGGAACATCTGGGACGCGTTGTCGAGCGTCACCTCGTAGTCCGCGCCGGCATCTACGCCGCGCAGGCGCAGGCGGTACTCGCCGGCGCCGTTCAGGAGCTTGAACACCCCCGCGTAGCCGCGGCTGCGGTCGGAACAGGCGTACTCCAGCACGCACCACTCGGCCGGGGCAAACAGGCCGATATCCGGCGTGTGATGATGGACGACCGCATGCCCCGCCAGCACCGGCCGGCAGAACCCCTTGTGCAGGGCGATGTAGCGGCGGGCCTTGACGAAATACTCGGTTGAGCGGTCGGCGCCCTGCGAGCCGAAGCCGACGTAGATCGGCACGGCGAAGAGCGTGACGCGCAGGTGCGTGTCGAAGTCGCCGACCTGGTGGGCGTGCTGGATGTGGTTGTGGTAGTAAACCAGCGCCTCCGGCGGAATGAACAGGCTCAGCGCATTGATGCACCGGATACTATAGGGCAGCACGCTCCAGTCCGATTGGCAGGCGTAGTGGAAGCGGGAGAGCATGCCCAGATCGTTTCGGCCGCCGCCGGCCGCGCAGTTCTCCAGGCAGACGCCCGGGCATTCCTTCAGAATGCGGTCGTACGCCTGATGGACGGCCTCGGTGTGACGCCAGATCTCCGCCTCGGCATAGCCGTCGCGCACGGTCTGGCCCCCTTCGCCAGTCATGACGTTATAGTCGAGCTTGTAGAAGTCGAGTTCGAAACCCTTGATGATCTTGACGATCGAGTCCTCGTAATACTTCGCCGCCGCCGGATTGGCGAGGTCGAGCGTGTCGGCGCAGTCCCGGCCGTCATCGGTCTTGAGTATCCAGTCGGGGTGGTCTCTGAACACCTCTGTCTTCTTGCTCAGCGCCTCCGCCTCATGCCAGAGTCCGAAGAGCATCTTCTTGCCGTGGGTGTAGTCCCGCAACCCCTTGATGCCACCCGGCAGCCAGTCGCCCTCAAACCAGTCGCCGCGGTTTGTCCCCCAGTGGTTGAATTCCCGGCCGTACCAGCCGGCGTCGACCATGAAGGCTTCCACGCCCATCTCGGCGGCGATGTCGATCTCGCGCTTGATCCAGTCGCCCTTCTCCTCCACCACGCGGCCGGCCACCGTGTACATCTCCCGGCCTTTCGGGCGCGGCGGGATGACACTGGCGCGCATGTGCCGATGCCACTGCGCGACGGCTGCGTCGAACGTGCCGTGCATGGGGCCGAGATGAACCTCGGGGGTGGTGATGGTCTCGCCGGGGGCGATCAGGCGCAGCGGCGCGGGCGCCAGCGGGCCGACGCGGAAGGAGAGCAGTGTGCTGTGGCGATAGGCGAACTCGGCAAAGAAGTTGCCGCCCCAGGCCAGTCCCAGGAAGAACAGCTCCCCGGTCGCCTCGTTCCGCAGGATGTAATAAGGCGAGCCGAACGAACGTCCATTCAGCGACCGCTCGATCCGGAAGTTTTCCTTCGGCAGCGGTTGCCAGGTGAAGTTCCCCTCCTGTCCCCACTCGTCGTCGGCCAGATAGCCGAGGGAGAACTTGGACCGTCCGTCACGCTCCTCGAAGGCGGGATTGAGATTGGAGTGGTGATGGGGCTGGGTGGTGTTTGTGTCCCAGAGCACGCCGGCCCACGGCGAGATGGCGCCGAGCGCGGCCGGCTTGTCGCCGGTGTTGGTGATCTCAAGGTAACGCGCCAGCACCGGTGTGCCATCGACCCGTGTGACCACCTTGACGGTGACCGGGCGCACCTGGTGCCGCAATTCCACCACGGCCTCATCCGTCCCCGGCCGCCGCCCCTCCCTGCGGGAGGTGCCGGCGAGATTCCAACGGTTATGCAGCGACTGCCCATCTATTTCGAGTTCGAAGGCATGGGCCGGGCGTATTCGGAGCGAGTCCAACCCCGACAGGCGGGGGAGGACATTCTCCCGGTGCACATGCCCGGTGGCGGACCAGTACAGCCCGATCCAGCGTCCGTGTTCCAGCGCTTCCTCGCACACGGCGGTGGCCGAGACGTAACGGGCACCCGGCCGGGTGATGGCAGGAAAAGCAAGTTCGGTCTTCTGTGTACTCATGGTGTTATCTGTTCCCTTTGAGCATGATTCTCCACAGTCCTCCCTGGGCCTGTTCCAGAGAGGGCGCCAACGGTGGAGAGGACCATCAGGCGCTCCATGACGCTTATCCGGAGTGGCTCGTCCGGACCCGGAATCACAACCGGCTCATCCGCACGCTGGCGCAGGCGGGCCAGCCACTCACGCGGCCGGGCGATCTCCCGCGTCTGCTGGCGGAGCTGCGTCAGCCGTTGCGGCGTCAGCAGCAGGCGCGGATAACCCGGGCGCAGGGTGAAGAGGATGGTCGCTGGATCTACAGGTTGAATGTGCATGGGTATTAGTACGTTTCTAGAATCCACACCGCCGCGACGCCGTACACCGGCAAATGGACGTCCACAACCAATGACCCGTCTTCCACGGAAGAGATTGGAACCGGACGATTGCTCAGGATATCAAGGGCCTTGGGTTTCTTGCCGACCGAAGCCGGCAGTTGAATCCGCCATTGGCCCTTGAGCGCTTTGGGGCCGTGATTGATGAAGATCGCCAGAACCTCTTTTTCGCCCGTCAACAGGCTGGCTTCCAAGGGCAGGCATTCCTTCTTCTGCGCCTGGATCGGAGTCGTCACGCCGGCCCGGGAGAGCACGGAACGTAAAACCGCCAGAAATCCCGGATTCGACGGTTGGCATTCGTCAGCCTCACTGCCCTCTTTCGCCTCCTTCTCGTCGATCCCGATTTGCAGGCACTTGTTTTTGGCCCCGAGCGCAAAGAACGAGCCGGAATAATAGACTTCGCCCTTCCCGTGCGCATTTCGCACCAGGCCCACGCTGCCGTTCTGGAAGTGCCCCAGGACATCTGCGCCTTTGTGCGGATCCAGTGCGACCTCATGGAAGAAGGACGCCAGGTTCACAGGCTTGCTGTCCGGCAACGCAACCTTGCAGGCTCCGTCTTTTACAACCGTTTGGCCCCGCCACTGGTTGACACGATTGATCGGAATCGGCGCCACGATCGGCCGGACCAACCCCTGGGCGCACCCAACCCAGGCGGGCAGCGGCGTATCTCGGCAGATGTTCACCTCGTCACGCTGGGCCATCCAGGGATCCGACCAGATGACGCCGCCTTGGCGCACGAACTGCTCCAGGATCGGCAGCCATTCCTCGCGCATGATCGGCAGGTAGGGAATCACCAGCACCTTGATCTGACGCAGATTGCCGTCGATCAACTGTTGCAGGTCCTCGTCCTTGAGGATATGCACAGGAGTCCGCAGTGTGTGCAGAGCGCCATGATACATTTTGAGCGACCAGGCATGCTGCGGGATACGCTGCGGTCCAACCACCCGGATCATGGCCGAGCCCAGCACGTTGTTGATGGGGCTGAAGAGAATCGCCACTTCCGGGGTCACCGGCGTAACGCGGTTCAGCAACGCTGCATGTTTTTGCAGGTGCGGGCCGACCGCTGCCGCGCTCCGAGTCCGCACCGTATCGCTGCCATCCAGGTTGGTCAACCCGAAGCCGCCCGCCTCCCCGCCGCTGCGATGCGGACGCCAGGCCCAGTAATAGATGCCACGGAATCCCGCGCCGATGGCCTGCCAGCACCACTGGGGCAGCTCGCGCGGATCCGGCGTTTCGCCCATGATGGCGCCACTCGCATACGGTCCGCCCTGCAACTCGTGAAGGAACATCGGCTTGTTGGGCCAGCAGGCCGAACGCATATACCCGTAAGACAAATGGGTGGCCCGGACGGATGAACGTTTCGGATAGATCGGGAACCAGGAAACCCCGAAGCTGTCGAACCCTTCCACCATCCGGTGCGAATCCGGACCGGCGCCGCTCATGCCCGACCAACCCGCATTGCCCGTGGTCGGATGCTTGGGGTCCAACTCCTTGACGCAGGCGGCCTTCCTGCATTGGTACTCGGTCAACGCCTCGGTCCAGAACAAGCGCCAGTCCAGGAAACGGACGCTGAACAGGTTGCTCCAGGGATCGGTGCGCGGCGGAGCCACCTCTTTCCAACTGGGATAAAAGGTCTGCCATTTCCGGTTCAGGACCTCGAGATTCCCGGCATACCGCACCTGGAGCCACTGGCGGTACTTGGCCAGCGTGGCCGGCTGGTAGCAGTACATCTTCGTATAGGGTAGCGACAGCGTCATGCCCTGCCCGTCAATCCGGTACATCGGTTCGATGGCCACATTCCACATCAGGAGCGCCGGGGAATTTTTGTAGCGCTTCACGACTTCGCGGAGCATCCGCTGCACGGCGCCCTGAAACCCGGGATTGTGCCAGCAACCGAGCGGCGGACATGAACCATCGTCCGCCTCCCAGCGCCAGTCCGGATGATTGCGCGCCACCCACTCGGGGCAGACCTCCTCCCATGGCCACAACGCCACGCGAAGTCCCAGTGTCTCGGCCTTCTTAATAATCGGATCGAATTTGCGGAAATCAAACTTCCCCTCCGCGGGTTCGATCAACTCCCAATCCATCATGATCCCCACCGAGGTCATGCCATGGCGTTTCATGCTTTCCAGGTCGGCGGACAACTCCGCCACCCACTCCTTCAGGTCCTGCCCGCAATGACCCCAGCGCGTCATCGTGCTGACCAAGGTGGCGCCGTAAGGGAACCAGTCGGTTGGGAATTGGACGGAACTGATTCTCGTGTGATTGGGTCTCTTCATGTACGTACTCCAGCGTAAATGCTCATTCACATTGGTTCCGGAAACGCTGCCGGCCGGGTCTTGGCGCGCTTCTTGCCGGTTCGTTCAAACGACACAAAAATGCCCCAGCCGCGGCCGCCGTCACGGTCGAGCGCGACCACGATCTCGTGCTCGCCGGCGCTAAGCGCCAGCCGCTTCCGCGTCCGTGTCAGGGGCGCGGGATTGATCGTACCGCCGGTGGCCCCCACGGGCTTGCCATCCACGAACACGCGGGCGCCGCCGTCATGGCCCACGTGCAGGATCCACTCACCGGCCTGTGCCACGCGCACCTTGCAGGCCAGATAGACAAGCCCCTGCGGACCGCGCAATCCGTGCACCTGCACCATCGGGTACTTGGTCTGCACCGGCACTTCGCTCCAGCCGTGCGCTTCGCCGAGTCCCCGGTACGGCGCCTGCGTGACGTCCGTCAGCGGGAACAGCTCCGACACTTGCCAACCCGTTTCGAGGAACTGGGAGTGGCGCTCGCTCATGCGCCGGGCTTGGGTCATCATCTGGTATTCCGCGAACTCAGCGCGCGCCTTTGCCAGCACCGCATCGTCGATGACCAGCGGCTTTCCCGGCCAGCGCAGGGCGGGATGGATGAACCACTTGCCGTCAACCTTCGGCACCCGCAGGCGTTTGGCCACCGGCGGCACGGCAATCGCCGCGGTCGGCTCCTCGGCGTACCAGTAGGCCACGCTGGCCATCTCGTTGCAGAGGTGGTTGGCATGCCCGTGCTCGATGGTGACCTTAATCTCCTTCTCGAAGCGCACCGGGTTCTCGAGGTGGTGCACATAGCTCGTCTGGTACCCGCCGGTGTCCTTCTCGTGCAGGGATGTGCCGTTGCGCAGGAAGGCATTGGGCTGCATGCCCCAGGCCTGGTTCAGGTAGTCCTCGCTGCCGGTGCCGTGCAGGTCCGGCGGCCACTTGTAGCCGTCCACCCAGATCATGTCGTCGCCCTCGCCCCACCACGAACCCTGGATGTTCGTGACGGAAAGATTGCAGCCCAGGTAATGGCCGCGCCCCTTGGTTTCCAGGATGACGTAGTTGTTGTTCCACGCCTCGCGCCCGAGGTTCGGGATATCCATTTGCGTGACCTGATTCACCCACATCTCCGGGGCCCACCCCTGGAACGGACAAGCACGGCGAAACTCGGCGTGGAAACAGCCCAGTCCCTTCAGGTCACTGGCGGCCGTCTGTTCGTAGTCCACGTAGAAATACTGCTGTTGGTCAGTCGTACCTTCATTCAGCAGTTCGATGACAGCCCGCTTGCGGAACGGCATCTGCGCGTAGCAGTTGAGGGCGCACCCCTGGTTGGACTGATTGTTCCTGCTGGTCGAGGCGGTAAAGAGCAGCGACTGGTACGAGTTGACAAACCCGTGCCCCAGCCCGAAGAAATCGCCCAGCGGGCAGAGCACGCTCGGGGCGGGCGCGTCGTCCCACGTGATCTTCAGCAGACACTCGCGGTAACTGGCATTCTGGGTCATCCAGAGGTGGGTGATCACGCCCGGCCCGCGGATGTCTGCAAGGACGCGCGACTGCCCCGCCGGAATGATCCACCAGTCGCCGTTGCGCCCGGTCGTGTCCCAGGACGAACAACGCCCTGTCTTGCCGTTTCGAACTGCCGCCAGGTTTCTCAGGTTCATCGTGGTGTCTCCTGTGCCTGATTCATGCCCATGATTGCCCCCTGTCGCCGCTACGGGCGTCAGATCAACTTTCTCAGTAATTCGTACGCCATCTTCAGACGCTGATAGGTGTCGCGGTTGGCTGTAACCACTCGTTCTCACCCAAAGCCGCCAGTCCGCAGGAATCCCGGCCCTTCCTTGAGCAGGCGCTGGCGGTAGGCGGCGTATTGCTCGTAGAGTTCCACGGCGCGTTCGCCGCCCACCTTCACGGGCGCATCGGGATGGCACATCAGCCCCGGGTACTGGAAAATGGTCTGCTTGTCCACAAACGGCGCCGATAGTTCCAGCTGGCTCTGGATGCGCGACATCTCCCCGGGAATCAGCGCGCCGCGGTGGCCGAACTCCCAGATCTCCAGGTCGTTCCACAGCCGGGTGCGGCCGCGCGGTCGGGTGTAGTAGTTCCAGAAGGTCCGGATGTTCTTGGGGTCCTGCCAGGCATCGTGGCCGCGCTTGATCAGCTCCCAGTAGTACGGCAGGCGATCCAGGCTGTGGTGGCGGTTGGTCGCCGGAAAGCGGTTCCAGGACTTGGGCGTGATGTTGATGCCGACGCCGTCCTGGTAGGCCAGGATGTCCACGTCGATGTCGCCCAGCAGCGTGGCGGAAATGGCCGCGTCGAGCCCCGGCGCCAGCAGCACGTCGGCATCATGGAGCGTCCTCAACTTCGGGATGTCGCGCCGCAGCACGTCGCGGCCCATCATCGAGGAGGGCGGATACTCGCTGGTCCAGTACCAGCCGCCGAAGCTGGGCAGGCGGCCGTAGAGCGCCGCCAGTTCGCCGACCGTGACTTCCATGTCGGCCCAGGCTTCTTCGCCATGCAGGTAACTCTCCGGCCCGGCCATGTCGCCGATGCCGTAGAAGATCTGCATGCCCAGTTCCGTAGCCCGGCGGATGACGGCGCCGAAGGTGTCCCCCTTCTGCCAGCGCATGCGCGGCCGCGAAGGACTCGGGTAGTAGGCCGTTGGCTTGTCGCCCCCCTCGCGCCGCGTGGCACATTGCTGGAAGATGAGCGTGTCGATGCCGATGGCGTGCATGTCCTCGACCATGCGCGCCCACTGCGCCTCGTCGAGCGAGCGCAGGTCCGCCTGGAAGCGCGTCGCCTCCTCGTCGCTGAAGTGGTCAATGCCGAGAAACGTGCCGCTGATCAGACGGCTGGGATGGACTTCGTGCATGGTCTAGACCTCTTCCATTCTGACCACGCGCCCCTCATCCGCCGATTTCTCGGCGGCGAAGACCACGCGCATGGTCTCGTAGGCGTCGCGGGCCGGCGTGGCGGGCGGCAGCCCCGCGTGGACGCGGCGCACGATGTCCAGCGTCTGCGTGGCTCCGTCGTGATAGTAGCGCTGATCCTCCGCCGTTTCCCAGGTGCGCGTCTCGACCAACTTGTTGGTCATGCACTTGGGCGAGTCGCCATATTCCCAGCGCTTGAGCGTGCGGTAGAACACATCCAGAGCCGCTGCGCCCCTGGTGCCGATGATCCGGTAGGTGAGCTGGTGTCCGTCGCCCTGCTGCTGCGTGACCATGTTCTGCAGCGGGTCGCCGTCGAAGGTGTGCGCCGCATACATCACGAAGCTCAGGGAGCTCACGGCGCCGTTGGCGAAGCGGTAGAGCGTGTGGTAGTTGTCGCGCACCTCAAAGTAGGGCACCACATTCGGCGCGCACATGGAATGAACCTCCGTCACCTCGGAACCGATCCACCAGCGCGGCAGGTCGACGTAATGGCAGAGCTTCTCCCCGAACATGCTGCCGCCGGTCTCCTTCTTGTTGCGCCAGGAGCCCTTGCCGTGGAATTCACTGCAGAAGTAGGAGAATTGCGTGTTGACCACCTGTCCGAGCAGCCCTTCGTCGATCCACTCCTTGACGGTCGTGTAGAGTTTCGAGTAGCGCAGTTCGAACCCGATCTGGAAAAACAGCTTCTTGCGCTCGGCCGTCTCGACCATCTCTCTAGCGTCCGCCAACGTGTTGGCGATCGGTTTCTCGCACATCACCGCCTTGCCCGCCTCGAAGGCGGCCAGGCACAACGGCTTGTGGGCGCCGTTGGAGGCCGTGACAAAGACCAGCCGGACCTCGGGGTCGGCCAGAACCGCCTTGAGATCGGTGGTCGCCTTGGCCTTGTGCTTGGTGCGCCACATCTGGACGCACTCCTCGCGGTTGTCGACCAGTACGATGTCTTCCACCAGCGGGTGGTCCTTCAGCGTGGACCAAATCCCGCTTCCCATGCCGCCGGCTCCGAGTACTGCTACTTTCATACCATCTCCTTTTGGGTGGACAATTGCGCTGCCCTCTACTCGTTCACCGTTCCCGTCGCCGTTATCGTCAACCGACTTCCCTCTCCCATCTCCGGTGGACGATAGCGGGCGACGATAGCGCTGGACGATTTTGCTGCTCTCTACTCGTCAACCGCTCTCGTCACCCTTCCACCAGCACAGCGAAGCGCCAGGATGGACTGGGTAGATCGAGTTCCCTGCTCTCGCTTGCATCCCCGGTCAGTTCGTGCGTGTCGTTCGTGATCAGGTCGACCAGGGTGCGGCCCTTGAAAAAGCCCGGTCGGAACCGCAAGCGTGCGGCCTGGTGGTCGGCGTGGAAGAACACGAACAGCACGCGGCGGCCGGCGGCGCTGCCATGCTTCACGTAGAGAAACGTGTTCTCCGCCGGCACCGGCGAAACGACCTCGATGTCCGCCTGCCAGCCCGCCGCTTTCGCAATCCACTCGATGTACTCCTCGAAACCGGGGTTATAGGCGCGGCGGTAGGCTTCCGCCGGATACGACGCACAGTAGATCACCTTGCCCTGACCCAGCGGCGCGGTGGCCAGCAGCACCCCCTCCGCGCTGGCCGCATGGACCTGGATGCCATTCCCGCCGGCCAGCGGCGTCATCCACTGCAACACCTTCATGGCGGTCTTCTTGCCGTCCAGTTCGACCTCCAGGCTGTCGCCGCTGAGCTTGCGCCGGCCGATTTCAGACAGGCCGGTGGCTTGCGCCAGAAACCGGTCGGACGGTTCCACATATAGCCCGGCATCGGTGAAGGCGCCGCACTCGGACTCGACGGCCAGCACGCCGCCCGCACGGGCGTAAGCCAACAAGGCCGCCTTGGCCTTTTCGCTCAAGGTCGTGGTCGACGGCAGGTAAACGAACCGCAACCCCTGCAACCCTTCAAGGTGCTCGTCTTCGATCACGGTGTAGGGAATCGAGCGGCGGACAAAAGCCCGGGCGACGCCCAGCAGGGCTTCTTTCGCCTTCTCGGCGCCCCCGTTCTGGGCACCGCAACCATAATACGTCTGGGGACTGAACAGGACACCCACCGTGCCCGGAACAGGACGGTACTGGTCCAGCAGCGCGCCGTGATCCCGCACGACGCCACCCGTGACCCGCATCGCCGCCAGGCGTTCCCCGGCCAGGCCGTCCCGGCCGGCCAGGCCGAAGCCGTCTGACTCACAGCCGAACACTTCGTCGCGCCAGCACCAGAAGAGAATCGTGTCCGCCCCACAGGCCAGACCGTTCCAGAGCCAGCGCTGCTGGGAGAGCGCATCCACCGATTCCTGGACACCGGCCGTCGATGCTGCACGGCCGCCCTGCAGTTCGCTCAGCCACAGGTGCTTGCCACGTGCCGCCGAACGCACAAACTCGATGTTCATGCCGAAATCGGTGTCGTCCACGTTGAACCACTTCGGGAAGTTGGAGCAGCCGATCCCGTCCAGGACATCGGCGAAGTTCCAATCGTTGCCGAAGGCCAGCGGGGTTACGCCGCCGTAGGCCCCGATGCCGCCGGCGCAATTGGGCGATGGCGCGCCGCCGTGAAGCGTGACCGGATGCACGGGATCAATGCCCTTGAGTACCGCGTAGCGCGCCTTGCCATGCTCGCAGGCCTTCCAGGTGAGGAAATGCGACCAGGCCATCCACTCCGTGAAAGGCCGGCCAGGCGCCTTGCCCGGCATTACCTCGTCCCACTGTCCGTAGCGGCGCTGCCAGGCGGCGTTGAGGCCGTCCAGCCCGCCGTGCCGCTGATCCAGCCAGTTGCGGAAGGCCTGCACGGTGTGCGCGCAGTAGCAGACTTCGCCGTCGGAATTAATGTTCCAGCGCAGCTCGTTCCAGGAGTCCCATCCGGCCAGATGCTGGACCGGCGCGTAGCGCGATCCCACCGCCTCAAGGAACGCACGCATCCGCGACCAGACTCCGGGGTGATCGGTGCAACCGCCGGGCGTCAGACCGAAGTGGCACTCGGCGCGGCCGGAACTGATCACCTTGTGCCCCTGGTTGGTGAGCATCTCGCTGCCGGGCACCTCGCGGTGGATCCAGAGCGGCTGGATCTCTGCAATCGTACTCAGCACGACCTTCAACCCGGTTTTGCCTGCCAGTTCGACCAGCCGGTCATAGTCGTCGAAGACGAAGCGCCCGGGCTTGGCCTCGACCCAACCCCAGAGCACCCAGAGTTGCACCGTGTTGAGGCCGGCATCGCGGATGCGCCGCAGGTCGTCTTCCCAATACTTGCTGTCCGGAAACGGAGCCCGGTAATACTGCACGCCAAGGTTCATGATTGGAATATCCCTTTAAAAGTTTCAGGAATCAGGTGTCAGCGGTTCCATCCTCGCCGCCCAGCCGCCGCCCGGGGCCAAATGCACTTCCACGCGCTCGCCGGCCGACACGTGCCGCAGCTCCCGCTTGTAGTCTGCCGCATCGCGGTCGGCATTGATCCCGTCGCGGAAGATCACGGCCTGATAGTTGCCTTTCCCGAGAAATCTCAAATCCAGGACCAGGTCCCTCGGCGTCCAGTTGCTCATGGCTCCCACGTACCAGACGCCGTCCTTCCGGCGCGCAATGGCCACGTACTCCCCCACCTGTCCGGCCAGGGGGACTGTCTCGTCGAATATGGTCGGAATGCGGACGATGAAATCCGCGCACTCCTGCTCTTTCCGGTACACCGACCAGCGCAGCTTATCTCCAGCGTCAACCCGCACGACGATATGCCCATCGGGCGAGGTGATCTCGTAGGTCTTCATTCTGACTCCTGAATTCTGACTCCTGACTCCTGACTACCTGCGTACTACCTCATGGTTAACGATACTGCCCATAGGTTCGCGCCGTCTCAACCATCGCGCGCAGGTTTTCGTCGGGCGTGTCCCGCCCGCACTGGTCGCCAGTGGACAGGATAAAACGCCCGCCCGCCGCGCCGTCGTCAATGGCTTTGCGTGCAGCGGCGGCGACGTCCCCGGGACGGCCCCGGAGCATGACGCTCGTGGTGTGCAGGTTACCCTTGAGCACCAGCTTGTGGCCATACCGCCGCTTCAGTTCCGCCAGGTCGCAGTCGCCCATCGGCGGGATCTCGAGCGGATCGATCACCGTGAGCGACGTCTCCTCGGCCATGATTCTCACCAGTTCCTTTTCTGGGCCGCAGGAGTGGACGTGCGTCGGCATCCCCACGGAGGTGGCAAACTCGATGGCCCGCTTCACGATCGGCAGCGCATGTTCGCGGAAAAAGGCCGGGCTTTGCAGCACCATCGTCCCGGATCCGCCCACGCACAGGAAATCCGGCCAGTCCTCACGGCGCATCGCCATCAGGGACTCGAACTTCCGTTCCAACTGGTGAAGATGATGCGCCTTGACCTGCTCCAGTTCCTCCGGGTGGTCGGTGAAACGATAGACGGCCTCTTCCGTGCCACACAAATTGGTCGTTGCGAACCCGATGCCGACCAATCCCTGGTCACCCATCAGTTCCTTGATGCGGCGCAACCCGGTCACCGTCAGGTCAACGGGCTTGACGCCGGTCAGCGGCTCGTAGCGCACGGGAGTGGCGGGCAGGCCGATCTTGGCTGGATCCAGTCCGCACGTGGGCGGATCGGCCACCGGATAGACATTCACCCGGTCGGCCCAGATGCGGCGGCCATTCTCCTGATAACTGGCCTGCGTGACGATGCGCACCGCGTCGCTCTGCACAATGAACGTCTCCCACGGCCGGGGGTCCGCGTCCTCGGCATAGGAGGGCCAATAGAACGGAAAGTAGCTGTCCATCAGCGAGTCGATGTCGAAGTGCCTGGCGCAGGCGATGTAGGCCTCCCAGATCGGCGGGTCATTAAACAGGTACAGGTCCCAGAACGGTCTTCCCGTGAGCCGGGCGGGGATCATGTTCGAGAAGTCCGGGGCCACCGGCACGCAGTCCGGCAGGTCGCCGCGGATCACCGTCAGCAGGCGTTCACGTGACGTCATGGTCATAGGGTCCCTTTGCTTGTTTTCACTGTCAGCGCCATTTGGCGATCTTTTTCTCGAGCGCCGCGAAATGCTCGCGGCTCTGAACGCCGCCGAGCGAAATCCACAGCCCTTCCGGATGCAAATTCTCCATGAAGAAATCGAGCTCATCCACGCCCAACCAGAGTTGCAGCCCCTTGCCCGCCGCCTGGCATTTCTTGTAGATGTGCATCCAATCGGAGGCGCGCCCATGGCCGGAGCCATAGACCCACTGGATGGCATTGAGTTCCTTGATCCCCAGCAGGCTGTCGAGGTGCTGCAGTGCATTGGGACCGTCGAGGTGATACAGGCTGGCCTCGGCATGCCGGCATTCAGCAATGATGCCCGGCAGGAACATGTCGTCGAACATCGCCTTCGAGATCATGCAGGAGAAATCGTTGGAGGGCACCCACCAGCGCTTGGTGGAAGTGATGTTCATCCAGGTTGTGTGCGCCTGTCCGGCAGCCTGGAGCTTGTCGCAGTAGTAATCGAACAACTCGAGAAACGTGCGGTCGATGTAGGTCTGCAGACGCTTCACCTCGTCAACCGCCTCGAGCATGTCGAGGTTCATGTTCGCCGGATCGCGGAAGGCGACGATGGCATCACCGCCCGGGTGCAGGTCGGTGTAGCCGGTATAGAACTTGCCCTTGCCCGCTTCGAGCAGGATATCGGTGAACTCCTCGATCTTGCGGAAGTAGAAATTGTCCCTGGAGAACTTGATCTTATCCACCTGAGACCAGTCGTGCAGGTTCGGCACGGACCAGGAGGTGTGCTCGCCGAATTCCAGCTCGCAGCCGAAGAAGGCGCTGAACACCTCGGGGCCGAGATTGGGAATGGCCGTCGGCAGGGCGTCGCCGAGGCACGCCGTGTTCATGACGCCGGCGACCGTCTCGCGGGCGCGGAACTCGAAGTCCAGCCACTTGTCGCGGATCGAAGCATAGGCCTTTGCCGCGGGCGGCGGATAATCCGGATTCGGACGCGGGATCGTGGCCAGCACTACCGGCCGATCGAGGATCGCGCGATCCCAAAAGGCGTCCTGGCGCGCGATCCGCTTCTCCCAGTCCGGGATGTGCTCGATGGGCATCAGGGTTTTCGTGGAGGTCATTCTGCGCGCCTTCTACTTCTGGTCACCATTGGTTCACTCGGCATCGTTAGCCTGCTCCGTTTCACCGCTGAAACTGCGGCAGTTCCGCGCGGTATTCCTGCAGGAAGTCGGCCAGGATGTTCTTGGCCTGCGTGATCGACCGCACGTAGGGGTCGAGGGCCATGGCCTGCAACGCGATCTGGCGGTCACCGGTCATGGCCGCCTCGACGACCAGTTCGTGGATGGCGATCTGGCGGCGGCACAGTTCGGCGGCAAAGGGCGGCAGCGCCCCGACATGCACCCCGCGCGCCTCGCCGCCCACGACAAACGCCGGCACGTCCACCACCGCGTCGCCCGGCAGGTTGTCGATGGCGCCGTGGTTCACCAGCACCATGGCGTCGAAGTAGGCCTGCTGGTTGGTGAGGAGCGCTTCCATCACGTACGCCGGGTCCTCCTTGTAGTAGGGGTGGTCCGGGTCGCGCGGGAAGGGGAACCGCTCCATCTGCATCTCGACCTTCTGGAGATGGGTCTCCTTGGGTTGCGCCGCGGCTTTCTCCCTGGCCTCCTTTTTCCGCCTGTCGTATTCCATGTACTTCCTCAGTTCCACATCGAAGGGCTTGAAGTTCAGTTCCGCCCAGCGCTCCTGCTCGTGGAAGAACGGGATGTACTCGACGATGTGGCCGTCATACCCCACTGGATAGACGCCAAAAGCATCGAGCATCTCGAGCGTGAACGTCTGCTCCGGAATGAGCGGCCGGTTCTTCTGCCACCACTCGCTCTTGCGGACGCGCTGAAAAAACTCCTCTTTGAAACTTTCGCCGGTCCCGCGCCTGCGGATGTCCATCAGGAAGTTCATGTGGTTGATGCCGCCCGTGATCACCTGAAGCTCGCCGGGCTCGAACCCGAGCATCTCGGCGACCACGCCGAATGAGCCGTGGACCTGATGGCAGAACCCCAGCGACTTCACGCCCGAGCGCTTCTGCAGGTAGGTGCAGATGAACGACATCGGGTTGGTGAAATTCAGCAGCCAGGCGTCGGGTGCGACCTCGCGGATGGCTGCGCAGATCTCCATGAACATCGTGATGTTCCGCAGCGCATGCGCCTGGCCGCCGGGCCCGCCGTTCTCGCCCAGGAGTTGGTGCACGCCATGGGCGCGGGGGATTTCCAGGTCGCGGATCCAGTACGGCCCGCGGTTTTTCTCGCAGGCGCTGACGACAAAGCGCGCCCCCTCCAGCGCGCGCCGCAGGTCGGTCGTCGTCTCCACCTGCAACGCCGCGCCCGCTTTCGCCGCAACGTCGCGGACCTGTCTTCCCATGTTTTCGACGCGTTCGGCGTTCGGATCCATCAGGACGAACGTCGCGTCCCTCAGGATCCCGGATTTGCAGAGGGGGGTGGCGACGCCGAGGCTGAACCCCGAGCCGGCGCCGATCATGGCGATGCGTGTCTTCATTTGAACCTTCCTGATTTCGCTCTTCTTCCTGAATTTTCCGGCAGTGCTATCGCTTCTGCCTGAGCAACCATGCATACAGTGCGGGGTTATCGTACGCGGCGCTCCACGAATCATGCCCGGCCTCTGGATAGACCGTGAGCTTCGGCTTGCCGCCCGCCTTCCGCATAGCCTGCACCATCTCCTGCGACTTCTGCAACGGCACCGCGCCGTCCTTGGCCCCGTGGAAAGCCCAGGTCGGCAGGTGCGCGATCTTGGCGGCCTCAGTCGGATTGCCGCCCCCGCAGATCGGGACAATGGCCGCAAACCGCCGCGGAAACCTCGTTGCCAGGCTCCATGTGCCAAACCCGCCCATGCTCAGCCCGGTTACATAAATCCGCTTCCGGTCAATCCGATACCGCGACACGATGTCATCCAGGAGTTTTCCGAGCGCCTCGATCTGCAGCTTGTTGTTCCACCACTCCCCGCAGGGGCACTGCGGCGAGACGATAACGAACGGGAACTCCTGCTTCCCGCTCGTGACCAGTTTCGGGGGGCCATGCACCGCGACCGCGTCGAGATTGCTGCCGCATTCGCCGGCGCCGTGCAGGAACAGCATCAGCGGCCACTTGGCCCTTGATCCGCGGTAGTTCTCGGGAAGGTACAGCAGGTACCTGGTTCGCACCGGCACCCGAACAGTTGTCTTGAATAGCTGAGGTTTCTGGTTCATGGTTGCATCCGTTTTCGTCTGAGTCACGTTTCTGAATCTGGAACTCAGCCAGCCGCAAGGAAATCAGGAAAGGGGCCAATTCCTGGTTTCCTGATTTCCAAATCAACCAAACTTGACCTGTCGCCTGCTGCCAAACTCTTAGAGCCTATCCGTAAACAAACCTCGCGCCACGGCGCGCAGGGGACTGCGCGCCCTACCTTTTATTTGCCGCGTGTTTCGGAAGGTAGGGCGGCCGGTCCCTCGGCCGCCGCATGCGCGAGAACCTGTTTACGGATAAGTTCTTAGTCCCACTCTTCGTCCCCACACTTACTCGGTTACACTTAATCGTCCCACTTAGTCGACGAAGCAAGCCTGTAAAGGCTTCGCTTGCGAAGCCCGCGGTCGCCGCAAGCGGCGCCCCTACATTGGGTTACGGGTCCTACTCCACAAACACAAACTGCCGCCACAGGTCCGGCCGGGCGTTCACGTTGGTGTTGAACCCCGCCAGCGTCAGCCAGGTGAACGTGCCCCAGTCCTCTTCAGTCTTCTTGTCCATCTTCGTCTGGTCGAAGACGCTCATCGCGATGCGAAAGCCTTTTCCCTTTTCCAGCGCCAGCGGATGCAGGCAGGCCTTGGGATACGACCATTCGTAGACCCACCCCGTGGCGGTGCGCTTGACCACGATCTCGGCGCCCGCCGCCGTGCCCGGGCCACCTGCCACGTAGCCGTTGCGCGAAATGGCGGCTTTGCCACCCTTGAGCGGGCCGATGTGCTCGCGGTAATACCCCGAGTTCAACGGCTCGCCCATATGCCACGTCCACGGATACAGCGTGAACATGATGTTATCATCGGTCCAGAACACATGGTCCGTACCGTTCGCCACCGGCGTACTATCGTTGATCACGGCGGCGAAGTAGACTCTCTGGTCGTCCCAGCGTGTGTAGAACAGCCCGCTAAACTCCTTCGGGTCGTGTTCACGGCCCGGCCAGCACTTCTCGTAGGGAATCGCCGTCAGTTCGTCCAGATTCCAGTCCGACAGATCGCCATCGATCGTGATCGGCGTCTTGGTCTTCACGCACGCCTGGAAGCTGACTTCATCCTCGCAGGTGATCGTGAATCCGCCCTTGTCCGTGATGGTGGCGCGCATCTCGTAGGTGGTCGCCAGATTGGCCTGTTCGCGTGGCACGGTGAAGCGCACGTCAGCCGTGCCTCGCGGACCGACCGTATAGGCCTGTGCCATCGTTGCCGGCCCGAAGCCCTCGCCAAAGAACCGGTTCTCGATCCGGACCGTGCCGCTCATTGGGTTGTCGCCGAGACTGCGGATCGTTACCACAATGGCCGGGTCCTGCGTCTTCGTCATCGGGATGCCGGTCAGTTGGGCGGTCAGGATTTCGCCGACCTGCAGCGGCTGCTTCAGGACGCTGACGAGCTTGTCGCCGTCGTAGAGGCGCGTGGTGAAGGTGAAGGTGCCAGCGGCCTGCTTCGCAGCGATCTCGATCGGCAGTTCGACCGTGCCGGGTTTGTCCGCCGCAACCTTGACCGTCTTGGCCGGCACCTTCGGCCAGGTGCCATCCACGGTGGCCACCACCCGGGCCTGGAATGCCTTGCTGAACACCGGCGGCACCGTCAGGGTCACGTTGGCCGAGGAGCCGCGGGCGATGCCCGGCAGCGCCAGGCCACCCTCGACCGGCTTGAGCACCGTGCCGGCGGTCTTCGCATCGTACAGCGCCGGCACTTCGCCCTCGAAGCTCAGCAGCAGCGGATCGAGCGTGGCGCAGACCAGCGACGCACCCTCCGGCGTCACCCGATCGGTGCGGCCGTAGAGGTCCTGCAGGGTGTAGGCCACTTCGGTGTTGAGCGCCAGCGTCACCGCCGGATTCGGCTCGCTCAGGTACAGGTAGCAGATGGTCTTGCCGTCGCGCGCATAGACGTAGGCGATGGTCCGCTCCGTGGGCTTGAACGCCAGCTTGAAATCGGCACAGTCCACGGCCTGCACAAGGTTGTAGTAGGCGACGGTCTTCAGCATCGGCATGGTCGAGCCCCAGCGCGCATTGTCGGACTTGTCGGTGACGGCGTCCGACACCCGCGGCCGGTCCGCGGCCTGGTCGAACGAGAAGCTGTCCCCGGGAAATTCTCCGCGCAGGACCGGCTGCCGCGTCCAGGCGTTGCCCGAGGTCTGCGTGTAATCGGTGATGGGCGACATGTCATGGGCATGGGCGTCCAAGGCGGTCTTGATCATGTCCCGGCTGCCCTGCATCTGGTCATTTCCGCCCACATAGGCGAACTCGGTCGTGATCATCCGGCGCTTCAGGCCGAGCGCCTGCAAGCTGGCCTTGGACTTCTCATAGCCATCCCAGACGAACGCGGCCCCGTAGAGGTGCGAGTCGAAGAAATCGGCGATCTCGTGGATCTTCTCCTTCATGATCCAGTCCGCGTCCTCCTTGCTGGCCGGCAGCCCCCAGGTCATCATGCCCACGGGCAGATCCGGGAACTCCTTCTTGAGCGCGGCGTAGGCCTTGCGCTGCAGTTCCATCGTCCGCGCGTCGAGGTTCCGCTCCAGGCCGGAGGGGACCACCATCACGATGCTGCTGCGGTTGGTACGCACAAAGGCCACGATGTAGGCGACGAACCCGTCGATGTCGAAGGTCTTGCAGCCCGGATTGAACGGATCGTCGAGCTGGGCCCAGGCGGGCGCCATCGAACTCACGTCGCCCCAGGGATGGCCCGGCTTGCGGCCGCGCATCTGTTCAAGGTTCGGGATATAGACCAACTTCGGGAAGTCCCCGCGGGGTTTGATGGTGATTGGGCCGCCCTTCACCGGTTGGGCGTATTTCCAGCCCTGGTAGTCCCAGTCCTGGTACAGCGAGACGCCAAGCTTTTCCGTCTGGATGCCCTGGAAGGCTGTGAAACGGCACTTGGCGAAGTCCTTGGGATCGGTGATCCGGCGCGGGTTCACCACCGCGTAGGTGACCGTGTCCTCGGCCAGCACCGTTCCGCCGTCCACCAGCGCGGCATGAATGAAAAACTCCCGTCCGACCTCCTTCGCGGCAGCTTCGGGTAGCACGGCTGAGAGCCGCAGGTTCTGCGCGCGGCTTCCCGGCACATTCATGTCGATCCATTTGGCAACCATGGGCTTTGCCTCCGCGAACGACACGCTGCCGGCAGCGACATGAAAGTACTCGTAGTCGGTGATGTCATACTTGATGTCCGGCTGCTTCAGTTCGCCGACCGGTTTGCCGTCGGTCGCGTACAGGAGAAACTCGAAGCGCAGCGGCTCATCTACGGAGAAGAGGTTCCCGTTGGGCGGCGTGCTGATCTCAAGCGCATAGCGACTGGCGGCGGCCGGGGTCGCCGCCGCGGCAGCAGCAGGCGTCGCGGACACGGCGGAGGTCGCACCACCGGCAACCTGGACATCGGAGAAGTAGCACTCGCCACGCCCCTGCGCCTTGGGCCAGCAGAAGCGAACGCGAAAGTAGTCGCCGCGGACGCTCTTCACCGCCTCGTACTGCTTCCAGCGCAGCCCCGCGCGGGTCAGCGTGTGGACATAGCCGGGGATCTGGCGCTTGTCCTCCCACGGCAGCATGACCCAGTCGCCTGTCGCCGCAGAAACGTTGCCGTCCTTGTCGCAGGGAGCCACCTCGAAAGCCGCTGCGTAGGAGGGATCCTTCTGAACACTGTAGTTGTCCGCCGCCCACAGACTCACGCGCACCGGCGTGCCTGGGTTCTTGAGCACCGGGCTGAGCCATGCGCTGTCAACCTCCTCGTCCTTCGTCTTGCCGATGACCAGGCTCTTCCCGCCCGGCCGCCGGGCAACATCCGACAGCGTGGCGTTCTTCACCGCCGTCCAATCCTTGCCGCCGTCGGCAAAGGAGGTTTCATAGAGCGTGCCGGCCGAGGCGGCCCATGCGCCGGCCTGTATCGAGAGGGCTATGCCAAGCAGTAGGAACTGGTTCTTCATCTTGCTCATCTCCTTGAGGCATCAGGATTCAGTCGGTGGACGATTACGGCGACGATAGCGGTGGACGATTGTTCTGCATTCTCTCCTCGTGCCCCGTTCTCGTCGCCCGTCATCGTCAACCGATCACCGATTACCGATCCCCGCTGCCTCACTTCCCCGCCCGCCCCTTCAGTTCGTCATAGAACACCGAGATCTCGCGCCACTCGGGCTGGCCGTAACTCTTCTCCGTCTTCGGCTTCTCATAGCCGCTATTCCAGCAGCGGATGTACCGCGCCTCTTGCGTCGGGAAGACAAACAGGCGGCCGTCGGACGTCTCCTCGTAGGTTCCGTTCCTGGCGGCATCCCAGACCACGAACTCCTCGCCCTGGAACACCCCGGTGGCCGAGGTCGCAATCTTCACATCCTGATACACGCCCTTCGTGTTGTGCCAGAGGCGGATCATGTTGACCTTCTGCGTGGCGATGAGGTCTACCTGCAGCCAGATCGGGCCCGTGCCCCAGAACTTCTCTTCGCAGTCGGTGTACGGGAACCCTTTGACCTCGCCATCGGTGAATTCGGCCCAGGGCCACCACATGCGCGCGGGGTGCTGGCCGGTGACCGGCTTCTTGAACGCCAGATTGACGTTCGGCGAAAAACGTTTCGGCGGCTTGCCGGCCAGGATCTCCTTGAGACTCGTCTCGCGGCCGTACAGCGCCCGGAGATCCTCCGGATCCAGCGCCGTGCCGAACACGGCTACATCGTCAATCACCGCGTCGAGCTGGCACCCTTTCGTGCCGAAGCTGCCGATATCGAGCCAATCGGCCTTGATGTCGTCGGTGAAGAACCCGCGCCCCTTGCCCAGGCAGGTGTCGTACCGGTCCCCATCGAGGTAGAAGGCGAGATCGCCCTCGCCCTCGGCGTTCTTCCAAGTCACCGCCACGTGGTGCCAGGCGCCGGCTTTCCAGGACGCATCCTTCGTGGTCACATGCTTGGTCCCGAGATGGAAGGAGAGGCGGTCATACTGGTCCTTGCTCAGCGTGACCGCATTGCCGATCGCCAGCAGGCGCCGGAACTTGCCATCCTTGAGTTCGCCGTCCGGCTTGAACCAGAAGCCGAGTGTCCCCTCGGCCCGATTCAGCGTCTTCGCGGTCAACGGAAGCCGCAGCGCGGTCCCCCGCCCCACATAGAGCCCCTGGCCGAACTTCCCTTCCCGAAACTCCTTCTTCCCCTCAACCTTGAGCCCCGGACCCGGCACCTCCGAACCCAGCGTGCCGTCCAGCGACAACGCCGCCAGCGGCGCCTTCCCGCCCGCAAAGGGCGCGGAGTTCGTTTCAGTCGCGAAGGCCACACGTACGATCAGCCCCATGATCGCGACTGCGACGATGTAGTTGTTAGAGCATTTCATAGTTGCGCTCCATTATCTCTCTGCTGGTCTTCAGGTTTGGTAAATAGGTTTCGTCTGGCAATCTGGAAAGCCGAAAATCAGGAAGGCATGTGTGACTCCCGGCCAACCCGTTTGATCGTCAATGGCATGGCGGCAAAATTGAGCAGAAGCCCCGAGTCCAGTTGTACGGCCTTCATATAGGAGCGGACGACGGCAAAGTGGATGGGCTCCAGTGCCTTGATGGCCTTCAGTTCCACGACCACGCGCCCGGCAACCAGCAGATCGAGGCGATGTTCACCAATCGGTTTCTCCTGGTATGTCAGGCGAATGGTCTTCTGGCGCTCATAGGGAATGTTCCTGGATGTCAGTTCAATGCAGAGCGCCTCCTCGTAGATGGACTCAAGAAAGCCCGGCCCGAGCGCCTTGTGAACGGCAATAGCCGCGTTGATGATCTCGGCGGTGAGGTCCTTGTCTGGCAGCGCTATTCGGGTTTCATCCATGCTTCCGGCTTTCTTGATTTCCTGATTGTCCCTGTCCCCGTACCGCAACTTCACTATCTGGAACTCACGAAATCAGGAAGGGGCCTTCCGGCTTTCCTGATTTCCAGATTGTCCCCGTCCCCGTACCCCAACTTCACTATTTGGAACTCAGGAAATCAAGAAGAGGCCTTCCGGCTTTCCTGATTTCCAGATTGTTCCTCTGAATTCAGATTCCCTGCGCTCTCAAAATCAGATCCGCCACGAAGCGCCGGTCCTTTTCGTCGTTCCCGGCGCCATACGCGTTCCGGATCAGCACATCGTCGAGATCGGCCCGGATCATGGCCAGCCGGTTCATTCGGTCTGCATCCGCCGCGAGCGTCTTCTCCTTGGCCTCGAGCAGGTTCACCAGCGTGTAGACATAGCGGTAGTCGTCCACACCCGCGCGGTGCCCCGCGTACCGGATTGTCAGCACCGGCCCTTCCTTGGAACAGCCGATGGTGTTGTAATCCTCATACTGGCCATCGGTCCCGTCATACGGGTCGCCAAAGAAGGTGAGCATTGTGTAGTGCAGGTAGCAGTCCGCCGAAAGATTCCAGGCGCCATACCCGGCCAGGCTCTTCAACTGGCAACCGTTGGCCGACCCCGGATCCCAGGATTGGATGTACCCCCCCGCGGCAGCTCCGTAGCGATGCGCCTCACGGGCGGCCGCGCGCGTCCCGGGTCCGCCGTTGGCCATCGGGTACCCCATCACCTTGTGCATCTGCTCCCAGCCGTTGTTCACGCACATCCAGGTCTCGGAACCAGCGGGTTTGATCAGCTTGCGCCGCCGCTCCTGAAGCTGCCAGTCCGGGTTCTCGTCCTCCATGCCCAGCAGCGGCACGGGATAGCCGTTGGTCTTCGCGAACTCGACCCCCCGGCGCGTGTACTCGGTGAGACTCATCCCCTTGTAGGTAAAGGTTTCCGGTTTGCCCCCGTCCGCATACGGCCAGGGACAGCCGTAACTGAACAGCGCCTTGGCGTTCATGCCGTATTTCTTCATGAGACCGGCAACCTTGCCGTAGGCCGGATCATCCCAGCCCGGGGCACTGACGATGTTAAACCCGCAATCGGCCGTCAGCTGGAAGTACTTCTGGTAAACCTCCCAGGAGAAGGTTCGGGACGCATTCAGGTTCCGCCGCTCGGCCTCACTGAGCGTGCTCCAATCCTTGTCCGTCCAGCCGATCTGAAACCAGATTCCCCAGAGCACGTCATCCGGCTTCTGGAGTTTGATCGGCAGCACCTCGAGCGTGCAGGGCAGCGACTGCTTCGCGCCGTCCAGGGTCATGACGAGCGCGCCCTTGTACTTGCCCGGCGGTGTCCCTTCCGGGATGTGGAATGTGACCCAGAACTCCTTGGACTGTCCGGCCTTGATCTCGGTCTTCACCGGACCCGTCGCGCGGACCGACGGATAATCCGGCCCGGCCGGAAACACGCGTTTCAGGACTTCGCGGTCATCCTTGACGAAAAGTTCCGGCGACATCTCCCCTTTGCGGCCCAGCGGCAGCGAGCGCAGCACGCTGACATCCACATTGGCCGCATCGAACTTCCCGGGCCCCGTCAGGGCAAAGGCATCCATCTCAACCTGCTGGATATCCCTGTCCGCGAAGATGCGGAACGCGCGCGGCACAAACTCCGTCGGCGAGCCGACCGCCTCGATGCCCTTCAGCGCGTTCTCCGGCGCCGGTCTCTGATCAGGCGCCCGCCGGTCCCGGAACGGTGCCACTGCGGCAATAACCGCGCCCGACGCATCCGCGCCCGCCGTTCCCTCCGCCCCCGCCCGCACCGGCAAGATCGCGACCAGGCTCAGCATACAGATGGTCAATTGATATGCGTTCATCATCTTGCTCCTCATCTGAGACACCTTCGTCGTGAGCTTTGTCGACGAAGTTCGCGACAAAGATGCTCGTCACTTCATCAGCCGTAATCGTCGCCGTGATCGTCAACCGGTTCCCAGTCTCCCCACGTTGCCGTCAACCGCGCTTCCAATCTGGAACTCAGGAAATCAGGAAGAGTGGCCAGCCCCTTCCCGCATTCCTGATTTCCAAATCAGCCAAACTGGAGCCGTTCGCTCATCGTCATCGCCCACCGGTTCCGCCCACTGCTCACCGCCCACTGCTCACTGATCACCGATCACCGTTCACCTACCGCCGCACCCTCACGGTCGCTCCATGAATTTCAAGAACCGCACAAACGCCAGAAACAGCACCACGTTCGCCACGGTTGCCGTCAGCATGACCATGGCGCCGTGCGCTTCGTGCGCCCAGAACACGTAGTAGACCACGTACGCCAGGCTCGAGAGCAATCCGCCCACGAAGCCCAGCGCGATGACGCCCAGGATCCCCTTGTGCACCGTGGTGCGCTCCTCCGGGTTTGGCGGAAGGTCGGCAAGCTTGAATGGCGCGGTCGGTGCCACGTAGTTCTTCTCCCCGCCCAGGCGCTTCCATGCCCGGTAGACGCGGTAATGGAAGTAGAAGACCAGCACGGCCATGGCCCCGCTCCACAGGAAGTTGAACCGGTACGCGTAGTTGTTGACCGGGAAGAAGTGCTTCCAGATGTCCACGTAGAGCCCCGCCAGGGTGCCGCCGACAATGGCGGCCGGCGCCCGGACCAGCGCCACGGCGCCGCAGAACTGCCCGAAGCGCTCCCGCGGATACAAGATGATCTGCCACGCCCCCCATGCGCACTGGCTCAGCGCGTTCCCCAGCGCGCCGAACACCGCGCCGCTGATCACGCCCGTCCAGACGTACACCATCAGCGGCGGGGTGTCGATCGCCAGCCAGATCCACCCGCCGAAGGCGAAGAACGCACCGCTGCAGGTCATGTACGCGCAGACCCGTATCGGATTCCAGCGATCCGCCAGGCTCCCCGCGAACGTGAAGCAGAAAGGCACGGTGATTGCGCCGATCGCCCCCATCTTCCCGATCAGGTTCAAGTCGAGCCCGAGCGACTTGGACATGAAGACCCCGAACACGCCGATGCACGAGGACATGGCCATGCAGGTGAACATCAGGGCGATATCCAGGTAGTACCGGATACCGAAGCACTCCTTCACATAGGCCCGCAAGGACTCGGCCAATGACCGCTTCTCCCGCTCTCCCTGCTCCGGCGCCGGGTATTCGCCCTCGCGCACCTTGAGGCAGAGAATGCCGAAACCGACCAGGTAGAGCACCGCCGCGCCCAGGTAGATCGCCCGCATGTGGCTCTCGGCGTAGCGGAAGATGAAGAAGTTGTAGAAAGAACCGGTCAAAGTCCCCACCAACCGGAACCAGGCCACGAAACGGCCCATCATCTTCTGGGGCACCACGTCGTTGAACAAGTACCAGAAGACCGTGTTCACGAACATGTTAAAGAAGTCGAACATCGCCGCGAACACCGCCAGCAGGAAGATGGTCACCTGCGCCTGGCTGAACGTGTTACCCGAGGCGAACATCCGGTGCGCCCACGCGCCAATGCCGTCGCTGCACCCGATCAGGACCAGCGACAGCGTCAGGAACGGCGCGGTGTAGAGGATGAACGGGATGCGCCGCCCCAGCGGCCCGCGATGGCGGTCGCTCTTGAAGCTCAGCCACGGGGTGATGCCGATGTTGAAGATGCCCGGCAGCGTGGTGAGGATGAAGCCGATGACGACGTTCGGCGAGTCCAGCACGCGCAGTTTCAGCGGCAGGATGCTGGGGACGACCGTCTCCATCAGCGTGAAGCAGAAGTCGCCCCACAGCATCCAGGCAAACAGCAACACCAGCCCGCGTTTGGTGTAGCTCAGGCTGCCGCAGCGGTAGGTCTTCGCGCCATCGGCGGATTCCTCACTCATAGGCGTTCATGTTCACGATCACTGCCTCTAGAGTTCCTGCCGCCCTGCTTCGG
>SESD01000239.1_pt1 | contig 33940 bp, 25 predicted proteins | sample 3171411 | NCBI WGS metagenome assembly SESD01 (sample SAMN06051880, study PRJNA518727) | freshwater metagenome | biome: subpolar coniferous forest; feature: holomictic lake; material: water; isolation source: holomictic Lake 442, 16.5 m depth | place: Canada: near Kenora, Ontario | collected...
GCGTGTTCGGCAGCGTCAGCCTTCGCCTTGGCAAGCTCCGCCTGTTTTGCTTCAGCCTTGGCCTGCGCTACTTCTTCTGCCTTCACTTTAGCGGCTTCTGCTTTAGCTTGCTCGGCAGCTTCAGCTTTCGCCTTGGCAACTTCCTGTTGTTTAGCTTCAGCCTTCGCTTGTTCAGCTGCTTCGGCTTTGGCCTTGGTTATTTCAGCCTGTTTCGCCTCGGCAGCGGCTTCAACTTTTGCTTTGACTGCTTCAGCTTGTTTAGCCTCTGCTTTAGCTTGCGCTGCAGCCTCTGCTTTTTCTTTTACTACTTCTGCCTCTTTGGCTTGCTGTGCAGCTTCTGCCTGAGCTTTGGCAACTTCAACTTTCTTGGCTTCAGCCGTCGCTTTTTCTTGCTGCAATGCTTTTTCGGCTTCCTGCTTGACTAGTTCTTTGGCCAGATTCTTTTCCTGTTTTACCGGCTCTACAGTTGGATCTGACGGACTATTGACTTTACTGTCATCGACAATTTCAGCATGAATTATGTCGGGCACAAATTCCGGTTCTTGTTTATCCGGTTTAAATAAGGCGCTTAAACCAAACAAACCTAAAATGGTAAGATGTAAAACCAAAGCCAGAATGATAGGCCATGAATATTTCTTTTTACTTTGCATCGACTTCTATTGTTCGCCTGACTTGGTCATCAAGCCAACACTGGAGACGCCGGCATTTTTTAAACCCGCCATTAACGTAACCACAACACCGTACTCAATACCTTTATAAGCGCCAATAAGAACCTGGGTTTTCGGCTTCAGGCTTAAAACGGCCATCACTCGTGCCTCTACCTCTTCGCGCTGAATTTGCTCTGGCTCTTTATCGTCAATAGTAATGAAATACTGGCTTTGCTGGTTAATTGATACAACAACAGGTAAATTATCACCTTCCGACTCAACCGTTGCCGATTCAGCTTGAGGAAGTTCAACCTCCACACCGGTTTGCAACATAGGTGTTGTAATCATGAAAATAATCAAAAGCACTAAAGTTACGTCAATGTAAGGAACTACATTGATTTCTGCCATGGGCTTTCTGCGCCCATTTTTCCTGCCCATCTGTGGCGCGCTCATTTTTGGTGTGCCTGCCTTTGTAACAATACGACGAATTCTTCAACAAACAATTCATATCTACCCGTCAATCTGTCCAGTCGAGTTGAAAAACGGTTATAGGCAATAACAGCAGGAATCGCAGCAAACAAACCAATGGCCGTTGCAATCAAGGCTTCAGCAATGCCCGGTGCAACTTGCGCCAAAGTAGCCTGCTTGACATTACCCAGCGACATAAAAGAATTCATAATTCCCCAGACCGTGCCAAACAAACCGATGTAAGGACTAATCGATCCCACAGTAGCTAAAAAGGCCAAATGTTCATCCAGTCTTTCCAGCTCTCTTGATAATTCGATGCGCATAACACGTTGCGCACTTTCTACCTGCACTCCAGGCTCTACATTGCCGGCTTGCCGCATTCTGGAAAACTCTTTATAACCAGCAAGGAAGATTTTCTCAATACCTTCAGGTTCAAAATCCTTGGCAGCGAGTTTTCTATAAAGTTCGGCCAAGACTACGCCGGACCAAAACTGTTTTTCAAATTCATCAGTAATTTCTACCGCACGATCAAGTTCTTTACGCTTGGTAAAAATGAACGTCCATGAGGAAATCGATGCGCCCAACAAGATCAGCATGACGAATTGAACTACAAAGCTCGCTTCTTTAATTAAATGGAAAATCGATAAATCAGTATTCATTTGTTGTATGCTCTAATATTGCTCTAAATAAGGTTTCAGGAATAGCTTTAGGTCTAAGGGTTTGTGCATCCAGACAGGCAACTCGAACACTGCCCTCACATAATACATCATCATCTCGTTTAACAACTTGCTCAAAAACAAGACTGGCTTTTTTAACCAGCGTCAACTGCGTAAACACTTGCAGTTGCTGATTAAATCGGGCAGGACTTAAATAGTCAACCTGCACCGAACGAACCGCAAAAATAATTCCTTCGGTGCGAAGTAAGTGATCCTGTTCATAACCAAGCGCTCTCAGCATTTCGGTTCTGGCCCGCTCAAAAAACTTCAGGTAGTTGGCGTAAAACACCACTCCACCGGCATCGGTGTCTTCATAATAAACGCGTATCGGCCAAATAAAATCTTTCATGGGTTTATAATTGTTACCGCTTAAGGTGCGCACAGCCTACTCACCAATTATTCGAATAAATCCTCGGATACTCCTAATTGCTTTGGCGCCTGCAAGCCAAAATGCAAATAAGCATTCTGGGTTAACACACGACCACGAGGAGTACGCATGATAAAGCCCTGTTGCAGCAAATACGGTTCAACGACATCTTCAATGGTACCCCGTTCCTCGCTAATCGCCGCTGCCAAGGTATCCAAACCAACCGGGCCACCCGCGAAATTATCAATCATAGCTAACAGCAATTTGCGATCCAAAGAATCCAAACCGTTATTATCCACTTTTAACATTTCCAACGCCTTAAACGACAACTCTTCGGTAATCGTGCCATTGCCTTTTACTTCGGCATAATCACGAACCCGACGCAACAATCTATTTGCTATTCGAGGCGTCCCACGGGATCGACGGGCTATTTCAAAAGCCCCACGCGGCTCCATAGAAATCCCAAGAACTTTCGCTGACCGCTCTACAATACTTGTCAACTCTTCAACTGTGTAAAATTCCAGTCGCTGAACAATGCCAAAGCGATCACGCAAAGGCGAGGTTAACAAGCCAGCTCGTGTAGTTGCACCTACCAAGGTAAATGGGGGCAAATCCAGCTTGATTGAGCGTGCTGCCGGCCCTTCGCCGATCATCAGGTCAAGCTGATAATCTTCCATGGCAGGATATAAAATCTCTTCTACCGCAGGGCTCAAACGATGTATTTCGTCTATAAACAGCACATCATGCGCTTCCAGATTAGTCAGCAATGCTGCAAGATCACCGGCTTTATCAAGAACCGGCCCGGAAGTTTGACGAATTTTAACACACATTTCCGCTGCGATGATATTCGCCAGCGTCGTTTTACCCAAACCGGGAGGGCCAAAAATCAACACATGATCCAGCGCCTCTTTGCGCGCCGTTGCCGCCTGTATAAAAATCTCCATTTGCTCTCGCAATTCTTTTTGGCCAATATATTCCGCAAGTCGCTTGGGTCGAATAGCCCGATCCTGCCTCTCTTCATCGGAATGACTGTGAGCAGTCACCATACGATCACTCTCAATCATTTAATTGTTCCTTGTAGCGCCAACCGAATGATATCCTCGCAACTTTTACCCTCGACGCTGATATTTTGCACCATTTTACTGGCATCCAAAGGTTTATACCCCAAAGAACACAAGGCGCCGATGGCTTCTTGTTTGGGATTATTAACTCGTGTCACCGTATCAGAACTCGGCAATGAGGTATCGACCGAATCGCCCATATCCGGCAAACGGTCGCGCAGTTCAATGACCAAACGTTCGGCGGTCTTTTTACCTACGCCCGGTAGCCTTACCAATGCTTGAGTGTCGTTATTCTGAATACAACGATGAAATTCCTCAGCGCTCTGGCCCGATAAAATTGTTAACGCCAACTTGGGGCCGACTCCATTAACTTTAATCAAGGTTCTGAACATCGTACGATCCGCTTCGGTCGAAAAACCGAACAAAATATGGGCATCTTCGCGAACCACCAAATGTGTGTGCAATAAGATCTCCGTTCCGATGACTGGCAAATCATAAAAAGTCGTCATCGGTGCCTCAACCTCATAGCCAACCCCATTCACATCCAGCATTAGCATAGGTGGTGCTTTAGACACCAGCTTGCCGCGCAGAAAACCAATCATCGCAATAAGCCTTGCTGCAAACGCTGTGCAGTTTGCTGATAATGCGCATGACAAATGCTAATGCCTAACGCGTCGCTGGCATCGATTTGTAACTCACCCTGAATATTTAACAGAATTTTCACCATGTGTTGCACCTGAATTTTATCGGCACTGCCTTTCCCGGCCACCGCCTGCTTGACTTGTCTGGCAGCATATTCAAACACCGACAAACCGGTGGTTTGTACTGCGCAAATTGCGGCGCCACGCGCTTGGCCGAGTTTGAGCGCAGAGTCGGCATTTTTATGCATAAACACTTGCTCTATGGCCATTTGTTCTGGTTGATAGTGTTCGACAACTTCCAGGATTCCGTCAAAGATTTGTTTAAGCCGGTCAGGAAAATAATCAGCTTTAATACGGATACTACCACTGGCAATGTATTTATAGCCATTAGTCGTATCTTCGATAATGCCGTAACCGGTTATTCTTGAACCGGGGTCTATCCCTAAAATTCTCATCAAATATTAATAAATGGTTAGGTACACTGTGCGCACCATTTTGCTATAGCTGTTTTTCATCAAGAATTGCACCGATTACAAATGCGCAACAATCAGCTTATGTTTGTTTGGAGGCAAATTGCCAGCGAGATCGTAACCTATCAATTTCAAGTTTAATATGATTGGGTTACCCTTTTGCCTTATTTGATCAGGGTGAACTCTTAGTCAAAACCTACAAAGTGACTCGTTTGGCAATTTCAATATCTTTGCGCAATAAATCATTGACTAATAATTGCAGACTTTCCTGTGTACTGAGGCATTTTTCAATTTTTTACCTAGCAAAAGCCAACGTTCTTCATTTTCTGAATGCTGATTATCAGGTAGGTTTAATGCGAAAGAATCGGAAAATACATAACAGGTATCACGAAAATCAATACCATGCTTGCGAATATTTGCCTGATTTTTCTATTCATCCCAATCAAATTTTATAAATATTTTCTAAACCCGCTTAATTTTATTTAACGGCTTAGTCTATTGTTTTTTGGTGTTGGATCGCTTATTAATTCAAACCCTCCATAATCTCATCGCTAATGTCTGCATTGGAATACACATTCTGCACGTCATCCAGATCTTCCAACCGCTCTATCAAACGCATCATTTTTTCTGCACATTCGGCATCCAGATCAGTCATGGTCGCAGCCTGCATGGTAACTTCGGAATTATCCGGTTCAAAGCCTGCGGCAACCAGTGCCTCTTTAACTTGCAGATAATTTTCAGGCGTGGTCATGACATCAAATGAGCCATCATCATTGGTAATGACATCATCAGCACCCGCTTCCAACGCTGCTTCCATCAGCGCATCTTCGTCCACCGATTCGTTATAAGTAATGATACCGATCTTGCTGAACATATAAGCGACAGAACCGTCTGTACCCAGGTTTCCGCCCGCTTTGGTAAACGCGTGTCGCACTTCGCCAACAGTTCGGTTACGGTTATCGGTCAAGCAATCGACCATCACCGCTGCACCGCCAGGGCCGTAGCCTTCATAACGAATGGCTTCATAATTAACGCCTTCCAGCGCGCCTACAGCTTTTTTTACGGCAGTATCAATGGTATCGCGACGCATATTTGCCCCCAACGCTTTATCAACTGCAGTACGCAACGCAGAATTACTTGCGGTATCAGCGCCACCGGCTTTTGCCGCCACGGTGATTTCGCGTAATATTTTGGTGAAAATTTTTCCACGCAAAGCATCCTGACCAGCTTTGCGATGTTTAATATTAGCCCATTTACTATGCCCAGCCATTGTCTCTCTCTTAAGAACTGTTAAATCATTCGCTTATAAAAGCTGCCCCAGCACAGAAACCAAACTTGACTCGGCACTATAGAAATCAGCTTGCTCACGAACTACTGCGCGCTCAACCACACCTCCAAACCCGATCACATAAGCGCCGGCTTGCTTGGCTTCCATATCAGTATTGCCATCACCAATCATGACCAGGGAACCACCTGATTCGAGCAATTCCCTGCAAATTTCAGCTTTTCCTCCTGACCTGGCCAACGGAGATTTTTGATTATAGGCAAGATAACTGCCATCAACATTAAAAATAACATCAACGGCATGTACTCTGTCTGGAGACAAACCCAATGCGTGTGCCAGCGGCAAAATTGCCTGGCGCAGTCCGCCACTTATAATATGTAATTCCTTGTTTGATGCTGCCAGTGTCTCAAACACGTCTTTAACACCATCAACGATCTGTTCAATATACAACTCAGCCAACCAGTCGATACTAGTTTGATCCGGCCTGATCAACGACAAGCGCTGCTCATAGACCTCTTCCAGCAATACCTCACCGTTCATCGCTGCATCAGTCAGCCTGGACATTTCTTCGCCCAAACCCACGCGCCTGGCCAGTTCGTCTATGCCTTCTATTTTGCTTAGCGTACTATCGCAATCGAAGCAGATAATATCAAAATTCATAATTCAACCTGCAAACCTAATTACCGTGATAATAACCATCGGGTGAACCCTTACGCCCAGGGTTGATAGATGTCTTGGCTGGAACTAAAGTTTTCGCTGCAACTGAATTCTTTGCTGGAGCCAAAGACTTGGCTGTAGATGAAGTCTTTGCTACCGTTGAAGACTTGCCTGTAAGCTGTCTTGAAGGCTTCGCAGGCACCGGAATTAATGGAACAGGAACTGTTTCTGGAGTAACTAAAGCTTCTTCCAAGGGTGGCAAGCGTTCATAAATTGCAATCGGTTCACCGCTTTGCTCTTTAAGCGATTTATTTAGCGCTTGCTGATCAAAATCAAAGATTTCCTGATTATTATTGGCTTTTTTAATCAAGCCCAAAGCTATTGCAAAGCGTTGATCTAGGGTTGTTTCTTCACCTTCGAGATCCGGATGTGATTCGACATAGAGAACATTATCCAACCAGCCAACTTTGATCGGTTGCTTAACAATATAAACTGGCGTTCCCACGTCAACCAAATCATATAATTCTTCAACATCTTTAGGATACATCCGAACACAACCATGGGTTATCTGCATGCCGATACCATTAATCTTGTCGATGTCGGTGCCATGAATCCGATATTCTCCTGGCAAATCCAGATAGAGTGCACGCGTACCTAAAGGGTTATGCGGTCCAGGTGGCACAATCACCGGTAACGGATCGCCATTAGCGGCATGTTCACGCCTGATTGATTCAGGTGGGTGCCATTCGGGATTCATGATTTTGCGTTCGACTTTGGTTTTACCCAGAGGCGTTTTCCAATCCTGCCGACCAACGCCATGCGCAAATGACATGACTTGCTGCGGCGTTTCACCCTTTTTAGTCGGCGGATAATAATACATGCGGTATTCTGCAATATTTAAGGTAATGCCATTATGCGGAGAATCAGGCAAAATTCTATGATTGGATAAACGGACTATCTCACCTTTTTTAACTAACCAACGATCAACATCAGGATTCAATCGGACTATTTCAGTTTGACCCAGCAGAAAACGACGCGCTACATCTAATAAGGTTTCATCCTGATCTGCGCGAGTCAAAGCCACGCCGTCAGGATATTGAGTAATTACGGTATCATTAATGTTTTTTGGCATTGAATAAGTCGTTGCCTGGGCGTGCCTTCCCATGACTGACAGTAAAAAAATAAAGACGAGTAGTGCGCGAATGTTCATTACGTTAAATTTCTCAAAAACACAGTATAAAAAACTCTTTTTATTAACCTGATGGTTTTTATGACTATAGATGGAGATGAATCTGCCCCAAAAGGAATCCAAATATCCAAGTTAATACCCATCCAAAAAAAATTGCCAATAATATCATGCCGGTCAATCCCATGCCTAATTTTGCTTTCCTCAGCGACTTGTTTTGGTCATTGACAATGATTATGTCTATAATTCGACTAATACGAATTAACTGCTGCCTGAACTGTCAACCCACTTACAAATATTCAACTTATGTCCCTACAAATTTTCCGTTCCAAACAAATTACTTCAGATGAAGACTCGGTAAGTGGCCTTAAACGCTGTTTATCAAAATGGGACCTGGCTTTTCTGGGCATAGGCGCAATTATCGGCACCGGGATTTTTGTATTAACCGGAATTGCAGCGGCAACCCAATCCGGACCCGCGGTGGTACTGTCATTTGTCATTGCCGGATTTGCCTGTGCTTTTGCTGCCCTGTCTTATGCAGAATTGTCCGCTTCCGTCGGTGGTTGCGGCAGTGCCTATGGCTATAGTTACGTGGCTTTTGGTGAGATCTTCGCTTTTATGATTGGATGGGATTTACTGCTCGAATACAGCCTTGCCGTAGCGACCGTTGCCAATGGCTGGTCCGGCTATTTCAATAATGCACTTACCGCCATCGGCATGCCGTTACCTGAACTGCTTACCAAAGCCCCCAAACTGGGCGGACTTATTAATCTACCCGCAACTGCCATCATTTTATTGTTAATGTTGCTATTGATCATGGGCGTGAAGCACAGTGCAAAAGTCAATAACGCGATGGTATTCGTTAAGCTATTAACCATCACTGTCTTTATTGCAGTTGCTGTGTTCAACATCAACCCCGAAAATTGGACTCCTTTTATGCCTTTCGGTTGGTTTCAGACCTTGCCTGACGGAAAAACCACAGGCGTCCTGGCCGGTGCCTCACTGGTGTTTTTTGCCTATGTTGGTTTTGATGCTGTTTCTACGGCCGCCGAAGAAGCTAAAGATCCGCAACGCGATTTGCCTTTCGGCATTGTAACCTCACTGGGTTTTTGTACGATTATTTACATTCTGGTTTCCGGTTTGCTCACCGGCGTTGTCAACTACACCGATCTCAACGTATCCTCACCTGTCGCCCACGCCTTAAATCTGCTCGGTTACAACTGGGCTTCAGCACTTATATCCACTGGCGTAATAGCCGGACTGACCACGGTTATGCTAGTACTATATTATGGACTAACGCGTATTATCTTCGCGATGTCCAGAGACGGACTGATCTCGTCATTCTTCAGCGAAGTCAATCCCAAAACCCAAACGCCAGTTCGCGTTATTGTTTTGTGCGGCCTAATTATGGCAGTAGCCGCTGGCTTCATACCGCTGGGAGATCTTGCCGAATTGGTCAACATTGGCACTCTAGCAGCATTCGTACTGGTTTGCTTGGGAGTTCTGGTATTACGAATTAGCAAACCTGACATGAAACGCCCTTTCCGCTCACCGTTCAGCCCTTTATTTCCGGTCCTGGGCATGCTGTCTTGTGCTGCGCTGATGGCCTTTTTACCCGCTCTAACTTGGCTGCGTTTTGTAATCTGGTTGGTTATCGGTTTAATTGTATATTTTTCTTATTCCATAAATCACAGCAAGCTGGGGAATTCCGAATAAATCATTGATAGTTTAGGGAGAAGGTTCGATCGCCAGGCGCAGGTAACCACATGGCTTGGCCTCTATTAAAACTGATCGATTTGTTGTTGGCACCCTTGCCATTTCCCCATCCCCAGGGCACTGGTCCATTGGAATAAACGGTAAGCCAATAATGAGTGCCAGCAATCATCGCAAAGGGTTTTGTTAAATCTATGTGGAAATCAAACAATCCGTTTTTATTTGCTATCTGACTGGCATTATCTAGCACATTAATCGTCTCTACGACTTGACTGGGACCAATGGTATCTGGAGTAGAAGGTTGCGCAGTTAAAATTTGGATGGTGAATCCGGTATTGGGGTTAGCTTGTCCCTGCCAGGTAACGTTAGAAACAGCGCCGGACTGCGTGGCAATAAAATCATCATAAGTCCAGGTATCACCATCAGAGCCATCAGGATCGGTCGTAACAAATGAGTTGCTGGTAGTTGTGTCTAGAGGTAGCTGTGCGTACACTGAACCAGCAAATATCGGACTTGACTGCGTCAATGCCGATAGGACCCCCCCTAGAACAGCTAGCTTTTTTCCAATTTGCAATATTCCTATTATGGTCACCAGCGATTGCTGTACTATGATTATTGATGTCCAAGACAAATTATTTTTGTAATACCCATTGCAGAAGGCAACTTCCATTTTTTGTTGTTTCATCATTTTTTATATGTAAAGTTAATTGATTAATTGCCCCATAAGTAACTTATAAAATAGCTAATAACAATTAAAACTGATGCGCCACGAAAAATCCACAACGCAATCAGGCGACTTTTTTTAATTTAAAAGATAGCTGTTTTATTTTTACGTTTATTAAATGCAAGTAGACTCATCAAGCCAGTACCAAAAATCCAAACAGCACTTGGTAATGGCACGGCACTATTAAAGGAAAAGGCACGGTTGCCCGGTGCCTGCAACCACTGGGATTGACCTCTATTATAACGACTAGACAGGTTGTCACCGCCCGTTCCATTTTGCCAACCCCATTCCAAGGTACCAGTCGAGTAGATGGTTAACCAGTATTGGGTGCCAGCCGTCAACTAAAGGATGTTGTTAAATCCATCTGAAAATCAGACCATCCGTTAATGTTTGCTACCTGACTATAGTTATTCGGCACATTGATTTTCCGGACGACTTGGCTAGAGACTGGACTATCTGGCGTAGTAGGTTGTGCAGTCAATATTTGGATAGTAAATCCGGTATTAAGACTGGCTTGTCCCTCCCAACTGATGTTGGAAGCAGCACCGGACTGTGTAGCTACAAAATTATCATAAGTCCAAGTATCGAATTCAGAGCCATTAGGATCGGTTGTTACAAATGAATTGCTGATACCTGTACCTGTTGGAGGCTGAGAATACAAGGGACTGGCAAAAACAGGGGCGGACAGCGTTATCGCCAGCAATGCACTGCCAATAGTGATAATTTTTTTGCCATATCGCAAGATACGGCTGAGAATGTCCTGAGCTGTAACTGTATTAGACCAACGTAAATAGTTTAGGTTCTTCTTGAAAAATAAGTCAACTTTAAGGATTTGTTGTTTCATCATTTTAGTCTCGAGTATAAATAGTTTAATAATCGTGAGTTGTATTGTTATTTTGTTTGTCACTCAATATTTCCGAAACTAGTGTTGTAATTGTTGGTCTCGCCTTTTTCAAAACGAAGGATCTAAAAAACTAAATTAAATTGAGCAATCAGGTTACATTCATCACGGCACGATCCAATCCGATTTGGCCTGCAACTTTGCATCTTTGTCGTAATGGACCAGATAAGCGCCTTTGGACGCAAATCGTTGGCCAATGCCTAAACCCAGATGCGGGTAAATGCTGGTGCTATGTTGCTGAATTAATGGACCTGTTTTACCTCTTATTTGCCGTTCACGAACCTGTTGTTCTGATTTTATGGACTCACTTCGACTCAACATGGCTTCGGCTCTTTCTACAAGATAATCCCGATAAAGATTATCCAGCATTTCAGACACCGTTTCGGTCAAAAATTCCACCGCAAAAAAAGCCTCAGCTTGCAACGACTCATCTACTATCGGTAGTTTATTCATAGCCAGCCAGGCATGAAAATTGGTTAAATTGGATTGACGCTGATCAGGTAATTGGTAAGGATAAAGCAACTGCGCATTTTGTCGCCAAGCTTCTGGCAATAAGGTTCTCCCAGCCAATTCACTGGAAAAATATAATGCCTTAACCTTAGGCGGTAACGAATTATCAAAATTAATCAGGTCGTTATCTCGCAGCCAAAACATCACCACATCTTTGTTGGTCAAATCGCCTGGCAACTGGGCTGAAATCGCCACGCCTTCTTTGACGACTCGCTCTTCTAAAGCAATGCCAGTCTTGGCTAATGCATCACGCAAGTTCTTTGCCGCTACTTTTGCGACGGGGTCATTACTGAAAATTTGAACAAGCCGTTTTGGCTTTACAACCTGTTTGAGCTGATTGGCCAATACCTCAGCTTCCAAAATCACGCCTTTTGAGAAATACAAAGAGTAAAAAGACTCCGTCGTTACCGGTAAAATCACGCTTGGAAACCAACCCGGTACATGATTGCTCTCGCAGAAATCATGTACCGGTTCCCAGTCCGCATTTGACACCCCCGACACCACCGCAAATACGGGATGGGATTTGTATTTTTCAGTTAATTGGGCATTCCAGGTATCAGGGGTTCCTTGCAACTCCCAGACTTGCAGATCCCATTTACGCTCAGTACCTAACACCATTTCCGCAGCTGAAGTCATGTGACGGCGGCCCTTTTTATTGGCAGCCGTCGAGGTATTACCGTTTTTATGTTTTACCGCCGTGTGCAAAGTATCCAGAAATGCTTTCCTGCGCTCCGGTTCAACTTCCGGTGTTATAACGGTTGCCAGATGGAGGGTCTCTGTATCAACACCGGGTGACCAGGCTATTGAAAGCTGTTTCAAATACGCCGAAAGTGCCGCCATATCATTGGTCGCAAGATAATACCGGGGCATTAACGGAAACAATGTGCGCCCCTGATTATCCATGCCGCTTACCAGTGTTGTGGCCAAGCTGGCTTCAGTATAAGCAGGATGTGTTTGATTAAATTTTTTACCACTACGGGGATCCATGTTGGCGAGCTGGACTTTATCCGGGTTAAACAGATAATTGCCGGTGATCGGCGCCACTAAAATATCGCCTTCGACTGACCCCATGCCACTGGGTCGATGACATGAAACACAGGCAGCCTCGTTTCCTGCAATTTTGTTATTGTCCGCGCGCCAGCCTTCCAACTGCTTGCCTGATCCAATAATGCCTTTCTCGTAAATAAGGCGTCCTTGCTCAACAAGAGCCGCGTTATCGGCCCATACCTGGCAAGGAGCACAAGCTAGCAAGGCCAACGATACAACAAAACAGCGAGACCTGGAGATTAAAAAAGGCAAATAACTTTCTAACATCATAAACTCCTTAAGCTTTTTTAACTATCAATGTTGTTGAGGAACGATAACATTCCTTGATCGAACGCTATCGCTTTCAAGCAACTTAAAATCTTCATCGACAGCTATTTATTAATACCTGCCAATTCAACCTCGAATATCAGCATTTCATTGGGACCAATATCGTTACCCACGCCTTTTTCAGAATAAGCATGCCTTGACGGAATATAAAGCTGCCATTTGGAACCTGTTGACATTAATTTAATTGCCTCTTTCCAACCGGAAATTAATTGTGCCAGTTTAAGATTGACCGGCTTACCAGGTAAGCTGGCATCAAACTCAGTGCCATCCAACAGCGTGCCCCGGTAGTTCACTTCGACAAAATCAGAATCCATCGGCTTTGAACCATTTCCCGCTTTTAATACTTTATATTGGACGCCGCTAGGCAAGCTAACCACATCTGTTTTCTTGGCATTTTCAGCAAGAAAAGCCGCTTCCTTATTTTTGTTTTGCAGACCTTTGTCTCTCCTATTGCCTGCCATCTTACTTCGCATCTCAACCTGGATATTCGACAATATCAATTTAAACTCCTGTTCCGACATTTTAAGTTTTGCGCCAGACAAGCCATTCTCAAAACCCTGAATAAAAAGTTTCGAGTTAACTGTAAAATCATCTTTTTTGAAATTTCTCCCGACTGATGCGCCTATAGCGTAGCTGGTGGCATCATTTTCGGATTTGAAACCATTGACCAATACAGGTTGTTTTTCAGCGACAGCTTGCTGCGCTAAAAGCATGACTAAGAAAAATACACTTAAATTTTTAACGTACAAAATAGCCTCCCATCAAGCTATAAATAGGTTTACATATGACAGTCATTTCTGCTCACACTGTTCAGGAGTGGGCAATAAAATGAAGCGCTATACCTTAAGCAAAGCAAGTAGCCTGGATGAAGTTTTTTGGAATCCGCGTTTCCGATGCCCCTTATACCGCTGATCTCCATACTGACTACTTGTTACTTACTCTTAATGGAAATGACCTCTCAGCGTTTAGTTTTTTTACTATCAGCGTTGGATGGATTGACATTATTTACATTAGAACGCGGCGTCAGTACCAAGTGGCTGGATTCTACCTGAGCATTATTCAGTGCAGTGCCTTCCGGTGCGGGCTTGGTGGTCACCCCAAAATTTCCGCTGACATCAGACTGTTCGCCAGCATTGTCTAATTTGCCGTAAACCAAACCTTTTAAGGTATAAACGACCATGCCCTTACGCAAATCCTTGCCAAGTGTCACTTTGGCTATATCGCCATCAAAATTGGCGGATCCTTTATACTGGATAACGCCATTTTTAAATCGGCCATCGCCATTGGCAATATGACTGCCTTTAACAGGTAAGGATGTTGTTAAGCTGATCGGATTGCCGGTCATATTAATTCTGTCATGAGCATCAATACTGAAGGTGCCTGTTTCGCTGGAACTGTTAGCCGGATCCGGCAACACTATCGGTAAGGCATTAATTGAAGTTGTCGCCAGCAATAAGACGGCGGCGCCCGCTAGTTGTTGTAATTTTTTGTTCATGATTTAAATCCTGTAGTGATTTAGTTAATTTAATCGGTTGGTGATACTTAGCCATAGGCTTCTAAGGCCCCCACCCCGAGATTGCAGGGATGAGGAAGCTTTGAAGCAAGGGTTGCGCGACGCCTGCCCACCTAATGCATATCGAGGGAAAGCAGCAACCCAACCTGCTTTACTTACGGTGTAGTGTAAACAGCAGATGCAGTTGAGCCGACCGAGTTGACCGCTAGAACCCGATACTGGTTTTTGCTGATTGCGCCTCCAACAGTTTGCGATGTCGAAGTAACATTGGCCCCAAGAGTCGTACTTACGTTCGTCCACGTCGAACCGTTATTGGTGCTGCGCTGGAACGTGTAACTCACATTATTGTTAGCTGCATCAGCCCAGTTCAGCGTGACCGTAGTGCTTACAGTAAAACCAAAGAATTTCAATGTTGTCGTGGTTCCAGTTACCCCTGTGGCAGCCACCGGTGCAACCGTATCATTTAAGGTAACCGAAGCCGAGATGCCCCCAGTAGGACTCGCATTGAGCGCCTCCACCCGGTACAACAAGTTGGTCGAGGCTGTCACCGCCGCAGCGTAAGTCAAACCGCCACCTGTGGCCATACCCTGAGCCGCATTGCGTGCAATCGCCACGTCGAGGTTAGTCCACGTTGGAGTGCCTGTAGCCGATGAAGTCTGAACCTGAAAGCTCGTCTCATTGTTTGAAGCATCAGTCCAGGCTAAGGTCGCTGCCGTGATGCTGGTCCGTTGAATCGATACACCGCTTGGAGTCGCAGGGGCTGTTTGCACCACTGCATAACCATTCGTCGTAGCCGATTTGGTCACAAACGAACCTGCTGTACCAGCAACCGCCGCACTATTGACTGCACTTACCCGAAAGGAATATTGGGTCGAAGCGTTCAGACCAGTGACTGTTGCAGAACGAGTAGTCGTGCCACTTATGGTGACTGTCGCCGAAGTCCACGTAGCTGGTGTAGCACCAATGCCGTATTCCACAACAAATCCAGTTTCATTAGTGGAGGAGTCTGGCCAACTCAGCGCTACCGGACAGCTGGTTGCACTGCTACATGTCCCGGGGGTTAACGTCAGCGAGGTCGGTGCTAATGGGGCAACATCAAAAGTGACGACATTCGAGTAGGATAATGTTGTCGTATCGATGACCGATGCACCCGTTGCTGCCGCGCCCACCGCCGCCACGCGGTACTGGTAAGATTGGCCGGTTACCCTAGTGGCGTCGGTGATTATACCAGCATTTTTTCCTACGCCTGAGACCGGTGAGATCCAACTTTGCATACCGGCGTTAGCCAAAGCGATGCCAACATTTGCAAAGGTACCTGTTGCTCCATTAGTTAGTGGCGCACGTTCGATGTTAAATTGGATTTCCTTGTCGGAATTGTCAACCCAGTTGAGGACGCCACTGGTCAAACGGAGCGTCGGCGCCGCAGGTGCATCCAGCGTCGTCTTCCAGGCATTTGCAACAGAATCAAAACTACGCGGCTGAAACACTACCGGACGCATGAAGTCATTCTCTTCATGGCCCAAGATATGACAGTGCCATACATACTCATTGTTGTAGTTATCAACAGTATTGACCACAGTAGCGGGAGCACCGGTAACCGGATTGATCTGGGTGAAGCCCAAGTTGGCGTCCGCTTTCTGCGACGGATCCCGCAAACGCACGCTTTGCGGCAGGCCGAAAGAATTGGTCTTTGGTTGTTTCGCGGTAGCGGCAACATAGACGTCTTCCAACGGATTCATCCGCAGGGTTTCCTTCCAGCCGAACTCATTGTCGTAAGGCGGCTTGATGGTGCCGTCCCAGCCAACGCGGTTAATCACCTGTACATTCACCAGGTGAAAATGCACCGGATGGCTGTCTACGCCGTTATGGGTAATCTTCCAGATCTGGGTCTCGCCATCAGCAATCTTCTCGGTGGCCGGATCGATATAGGCCAACGGAATCGTTGTCTGGGTTGTCGCGGTGGTGAACGGCAATTCGACGCTGAAGGTGGCATTCATGCGGCCATAGACCGGATCAAACAACTCCTGGATGCCCTTGTTCTGGACCGGTAGGGTTTTGGTGGTGTTGGACACACCATTGGCTGTCGCGCCGGTGCCGCCATTGGTTGCAGTAAGTTGCACGGTGGGCATTGAGGTGTAGCCACAGCCAGCATTAAAGCTGGTAAAGCCAGTGACCATGCGCGTACCTAAATCGATGGTCGCCTTCGCAGTGGCCGCCCTAGGGATAGGACACGCAGTAGTAGCTGCACCAAGTCCATTAACAAATGTTACAGTAGGAGCCGCTCTATACCCGGTACCACCGCCCTGCAGATTGACGCCTGTCAAGGTCATCGGGCCAGTCGGAGTAAAGTTGAGGGTGGGTTGGGCCATAGAACCGGTGGAGATCTTGAGCAGGTTGTCGGCGTCATGGGTGCCGAAAGCGTCGTTATAGGCGATTTCAGGAATGACGGGCGGGACCTGTTCCACTGCGTAGGCTTTAGGCAGTGCTGCTTGCAAAGAAACTACGTCGAAAGGTTTAGGTGTACCACTGCTGACCTTAATTTGCATAATGGTCCTGGTATTCGGGCCGTAACCCGCCAAAGTCGGAGCAGCACCACCCGCACCAGTTTGATCCGGGGCGCCCGAGTAGTAGTCGATACGCGGGTCGCCTGCTGGCAGTGGTGCAGGAGCATCGTTGTACAAAATCAACGTCTTGCCTGCGTATTGCGAAAAGTCTATGACCGCGTCAACGCGTTCCGCAGGTCCCATCCACACGCCGTGTTCCAGTACGTTAAGCACGGTAACGCTGCGCTTGTTGTACTCGTAGTTGATTGGTGTGGAAGGTATCGTCACGGCGTGAGGTAGGAAGCCGCCTTCAGTACCGATTTGGATGATGTCCGGCCCCAACTTGGTTGGGTTGGGTACACCGGACGGATGCTGCATGGAGTCGAGGGTTCCCCAGCCAGTGCCTTGCAGGCCGCCGCTGGTCGGAAATGGAGTCTTGGCAGCCTGCGTCGCATCGAACGCCACCATCTCGACTTCGGTTTGATCCATAGTAATGCTGCCTGAGGCTGCGAAATCAAAACCACCTGGGGCTGCATGGGCAACAACGGCAGGCGTTTTTGTAGTATCAGCAACATAGATGTTATCTAAGACCGACAAAGAAACGGGTGCAGTGTAATCGGCGCCTACATTGGTCATGTCTATGCGGGTAATACTTCCTGTCCCCGGATCAACGGTTGCAACCGCCGTTGCGCCATGGCCAGTGGTATCGCCAGCAGCATTCGTGATGACGACTTTTGGCGGGAAGCGAGGATCAGTGGAGTAACCACTTCCGTTAGCAGATATAGCGATCTGGGATACGCCAGTCGTAGCCTGATACAGGCCCAGGTTAAGGAATCGATCATTAGAGGCATTCAGGATACGGAAACGGTAAGCCTTTGGCTGTACTGTGGTTGTGGGATAAGCGGTGCCGTTGACGATAGGGGTATCCATAAAGGCTTCCGGCGTGCTGCTTGCATCACCCACTAAACCAGAAGGTAGCGAGTACGCAGCGGGGAATACCGGCCAGAACCACGGACCCCAGTCCCAACGGCCAACCGGATTGGTAGCATCCAAGGAAGACGGATCTTGGTTGGTTTCATAGACATGCGGGAACCACAAATCAGCTTCCGAGCCCCAAACTGTCAAGTTCTTATTACCAGTAATATCCTGATTCCAGTAGGAATCCTGTTGCGCTATGTCTTTGGGCACAAAGGTTTTGTCCTGGATAACCAGAGGGATTTGGTCGGCGGGCAAGGTGCCGGCTGCAAAACTGATGACTTTGCCAGCCGCATCTTTTTGGGAAGCGCCAGTAGAATCTAAAAGTGGTGTCGCAATCGTACCATTCACCATGGAGGTTTCAGTCGGATCGGTAAGCAAATAACCGGCGGCAATACCAGCATAGACGTTAAGTCGGGTCAATCCAGCGGTGTGGTCATGATAGAACATGAACCGACCGCTCATATTGTTGGGGAAATACAGCGTCTGTGCGCCAGCACCCGGAGCCGGCATATCAGGAACCGGCTCGGCGCTGACACCCTTGCCCATAGGAATGGTTGTACCGGGAATGACCTCAGTGGCCGGAGCAATCCACTGGTGCGGCGTACCATCGCTAATCCACGGAGTATCGCCGCCATGCCAATGTATGGCGGCGCGGTTTTCGGTTAACTTGCTAACGTTACCTGGAAGGATACCCGCTTCGGTATAGGTTGCATCAACCGGAAGAAATAGCTTGCCCGCAGCGCCGGTGGGTAGCAGATTGTAATATTTAATACGTACCGCCCGTCCTTTTGTGGCCATAATCAGTGGGCCAAGGTAATGGGGATTATCAACGGCAAGGGCTTCTGTTGTACCGTCGGGGAGTTTGACAGCAAGAGAAACTTTTTTTCCGGGTACAATTGCCGTGGACAATTGTACATAACCGCGCAAATGAGTCGCTTTGACTAAGTCTTTATGCATCTTCTCGGTATAATCGACTACGGCAATTTCATAGTAGTCCGAACCTGGATAAGAAGTTGTGTCCGGGACCGCGATGGGAATGTACTGACCGAGATCGTTGGCGGCAGAGGACCCCAGACCCGGCAGAGTATCGACAAATTTCTGCAGTGGCGTACCAGTGTCACAAAGACCCTTTAGCGTTGGAACGGCCGCTGCTCCGGTGGTATCAAAACAGTCATCCGCCGGCCGCAGTCCGGACGGGCTGTTGGCATAAAAAGTCGGCACCTTGATTGGAGTCCCGACACTGCTGGTATTATCGCCAAATCCGGCGCCGGCATGTGCCATTTGTAACGCAACAGGGGATAGTGCCAACAAAATCGCCATCGACATTCGTGTACGATTAAAAATATTGATTTCATTCATTTTTAAAGCCTCTGTAATAAAAAATTGTAACTACCCAGTCTTCTTACCCAGTAACTGCATACAGGAACGGAAATTCCTTTTGGTAAATTAACCAATGTCAGTTTTGGATTTCTACCTATTACTTTTTTGAAATATTAAGCAGGGAAAACCATGTCAAAGAAGATGTAATCCCCAAACATAGAATCGGTCTCGATAGCTATTTCAAGATTATTAGAGGAGGTATTCGCAGCATTCACTTCGCAACCAAACCATAGCCAAACTAGCATTGTCAAAGACAATCCTGATATAAATATATTTTTATTCATTACAATTATCCTTCACTTTAATTTTAAGAAATGTTTTCCATGAAGTACTTCACTGAGATGTTTCTTAACTTGTTCAGCTGGTTGCTTAAGTCATTATTTAAAAATATTTAATGACATCCTTTTATTGACCATTAACAACAATATTTAAATGCTGAAATGAAAATTTATTAGTCAAATATTACTTTCACAAAAATATTTAAGTAAAAATATGTAAAAATATGTATAAATATTTCAAAATATAAAAATGACAAATCCATAAAAAACATTAATATTTCATTAGGGTTAAATTAAATTATCATTAACTTTTATCCAGTAAAATACGCATAATCACGTAATATTTTATACAATGTCTTGTGGTCTATCATTGCAAGAGTAGAATCATATTAATGAGACCCTCTAATCTATTGGGCTGGCGACGGTGAATGGATTTTGTATAACTTTAAGAACTTATATTTGTACAACTAAAAATTTTAAAAAAATGTAAAATAATTATGGTTTTTTGCCTAGCCATTAATTTTTTATGCTGAATTAATGGCTCATTTCCGGCAAGTGTTGACGGGTGGATTTATTCTGAAAAAATCAGATGTAGCGCTGGCAATTTATTTGCTTATGAAAGAAGATCAACAAAACAAGCTATGGGATGGATTGTACTTTATGGATAAATCGCTGTTTTTTGAGGAGAAGAAGCTACCGGGCGGTAATGCTGAATTGAATAACAAATTTGTTATTCAAAATTGAGGCTTTAAAATCAAGGAATGGCCAGGCATACAAGGTATGCCTGGCCACTTTACTACAACAAAACTCGCTCGATACCGCCGTTTGAAGCTTGCTTGATATAGGTTTTCATCCAGTCTTTACCCAAGACATGACGTGCAATTTCGACAACAATGTAATCAACCTCCAGTTGCTCTACATCACCTTTGTAACGCTGCAAACCTTGGACGCAAGACGGGCAGGAAGTCAGCATTTTAATCGGCCCATCAAAACCATCGGCACGCAGTTTGGATGCATCTTCCTGCAATTCGCTCGTCTTACGAAAGCGCACTTGCGTTGAAATATCAGGGCGCCCAACGGCTAAGGTACCTGACTCACCGCAGCAACGCTCTGATTTAGCAACCGACGTACCCATCAAATCATTGACCGTTTTCATCGGATCCTGCAATTTTAAAGGGCTATGACAAGGATCATGATACAAATAACGACTGCCGTTAACGCCCTCCAGTTTTACGCCTTTTTCGAGCAGATACTCGTGAATATCAATCATCCGGCAGCCCGGAAAAATCTTTTCGAATTCGTAATCGACTAACTGATCCAGACAAGTACCGCAACTGACGACAACGGTTTTAATATCCAGATAATTCAGGGTATTTGCAACCCGGTGAAATAACACACGATTATCCGTAGTGATTTTTTGGGCTTTATCAAATTGACCTGCTGCACGCTGCGGATAGCCACAGCACAAATAACCCGGCGGCAAGACAGTTTGCACGCCTATTTCATATAGCATGGCTTGAGTCGCCAAGCCCACTTGTGAAAACAAGCGCTCTGAGCCGCAACCCGGAAAATAAAACACCGCTTCAGAATCGGCGCGGGTTTTATTTCGGTCGCGGATTATGGGCACAATCTGATCGCTCTCGACATCCAATAAAGCTCTAGCAGTTTTGGATGGCACGTCATCAGGCATTTTCTTGTTAGTGAAATGAATAACATATTCCCGCAATGCCGGTTTGCCAGTCGAAGACGGCGGCTGTGCCACCTGCTGACGCCCCCAGGGTCTGAGAAAAATATTACCCAGTCTCTGTGCTTTATAAGACCATTCGATCAATAACTTGCGCATGATCTTGATACTATTGGGACGACTGGTAGAGAGAAACAATATCGCCGCTGATTTTACGGGATTAAAACTCTGCTTTCCCATCTTGCGCAACAGATTACGCATATTCATCGACACATCACCAAAGTCAATATCGACCGGACAAGGATTAAAACACTTATGACACACGGTGCAATGATCGGCCACGTCTTCAAATTCTTTCCAGTGGGTGATGGAAATACCGCGTCGAGTCTGTTCTTCATAAAGAAAGGCTTCGATCAGCAAAGATGTAGCCAAAATTTTATTACGTGGTGAATATAACAAGTTGGCACGTGGCACGTGTGTCGAACACACAGGCTTGCATTTACCACAGCGCAAACAATCTTTGATGGAATCCGAGATTGCACCAATGTCGCTTTGTTGCATGATAAGTGATTCATAACCCATCAGACTAAACGAAGTTGTGTAAGCCTTGCTCATGTCAGAACCCGGCATCAGCATGCCACGATTGAAACGACCTTCGGGATCGACGCGCTCTTTGTACGCGTGAAAACTGGCAAGCTCTTCAGCGCTTAAAAATTCGTATTTGGTAATACCGATGCCGTGTTCGCCAGAGATTACACCGCCCAAAGAACGCGCCAAAGCCATAATACGAGCCACAGCGATATTGGCTTCCTGAAGCATTTCGTAATGATCGGAGTTAACCGGCAAATTGGTGTGAACATTGCCGTCGCCAGCATGCATGTGCAAAGCCACAAAAACACGACCACGCAGAATCTCTTTATGAACGGCGTCGATACGCTCAACTACTTGGCGAAAATTATCACCCACAAAAATTTCTTTTAAGCGTGGTTGTAACTCCAATTTCCAGGAGACACGTAGCGAATGATCTTGTAAACGATGAAACAAGGTAGGTTGTTCCGCGCGATTGGTGAACTCACTGACGGCAATCTCGTAGTCATCGAAAGCGTCTTCAGCCTCTTGCAACGGTAAATCGAGATTGTCGTACAGCCACTGCCAGCGTTCGCGCACTTGATCCAAAACAGCTAAAGCCTGGTCGCGACGATCACCAATCAGATCACTGGAGTTAACGCTGTCTTCATAAGAACGTAAAGGCAAGTCACCTTCCAGAAAATGACTTAACGCATAACATAAACGCAACTTGTTTCGTAACGATAATTCGATATTGATGCGTTCAATATTGTCACAATAATCGCCCATGCGCGGCAATGGAATAACCACGTCTTCATTGATTTTAAAGGCATTGGTATGTTTGGCGATAGCTGCAGTGCGCGCACGATCCAGCCAGAAAGTCTTACGGGTTTCAGGACTGACCGCGATAAAACCTTCTGCTTTGCGGGCATTACACAAGCGCACAACTTCCGAAGCGGCCAAAGCGACTTGTTTGTCGTCATCGCCGACAATGTCTCCGATCAGTACCATTTTAGGCAAACCGTGCTGCTTTGCTTTACTGGCATAACCTACGGCTTTGACGTAACGTTCGTCAAGATGCTCAAGGCCGGCCAGCAAAACGCGTGTTTCGCCGCTTTTGGGTAAGGCTGCCAGATAATCGCGAATCTCGACAATGGCTGGAACTGCCTCGCGAACTTGCCCATAAAATTCCAGGCAGAAAGTACGTGTAAAAGCCGGCATCTTATGCAAAATCCAGCGCGCCGAGGTAATAATACCGTCGCAACCTTCTTTTTGGATGCCCGGTAAACCGCCCAAAAATTTGTCGGTCACATCCTTGCCCAATTCGCCTTTGCGAAAATGTGTGCCCGGAATGACCAGCGGCTCTTCGGAAAGTAAGGTTTGACCTTTCGCGTCAAAACGTTTCAATAAAAAATTGACTTGATCCTGATCGTGTATTTTGCCGAGATTATGGTTGATACGCTCAACTTCCAACCAGTTACCATCAGGCGTTACCATGCGCCAGGACGCAAGATTGTCGAGCGCGGTTCCCCACAGCACGGCTTTTTTACCGCCTGCATTCATCGCTACATTGCCGCCTATGCATGACGCATCGGCTGACGTAGGATCGCAGGCGAAAACCAGTCCGGCATTGTCAGCGACATCCATGACTCGACGCGTGACAACACCGGCACCGGTATGGATGGTTGCGTAGGTCTGTTCGATTCCAGGCAAACTGGCTTCATGTTCCACGGGACCGATAACAATCAGTTTTTCAGTGTTGATAACGGCTGAATTGATCGTTAATGGGACGGCACCGCCTGTATAGCCGGTACCTCCGCCACGAGGAATAATCGTCAACCCCAACTTTATGCAGTCGCGCACCAAATGACCCACTTCATCTTCAGTACACGGATAAAGAACCACAAACGGATATTCCACCCGCCAGTCAGTCGCGTCGGTAACATGAGAAACGCGAGCAAACCCGTCAAAGCAGATATTGTCTTTGCGGGTATGTTTGCTTAATAACGCTAATACTTTTTTGCGCATTTCACGAGTGCGTACAAAATGCGCTTCAAAGGCATTGACTGCCTGATGTGCCGCATCAATTAACAGCTCAACTCGTCGGGTGCGATCGGGATGTTCGTCTTCATAGTCACTATCGCGTTTCCTCATCTGTCCAAGACGATGTCGCAATGCTTCCAGCAGTGCTTTACGACGTTTACGGTTATCGAGCAAATCATCTTCGAGATATGGATTACGCTGCACGGCCCAAATATCACCCAGAACCTCAAACAGCATCCTTGCAGAACGGCCAGTTATGCGTTCATCCCGCAGCGATTCCAAAATCAGCCAGTTTTCTTCACCCAACAGGCGAATAACAATTTCGCGATCTGAAAAAGAGGTGTAGTTATAAGGAATTTCACGTAGCCGAACTGGCGACGCACCTGAAGACAAGGAAGGAAAATTTGAATCCACTGAATATTCTGCTTAATGACGTGGTTGACAAAATTTATTGTAACACTAGAGGATGCGAGCAAAAATCTTAAATCTTGAAGGGGCATCTTAATATTTAAGTGCACTACAACAAAGATTAGCAAACCAATCAAAGAAAGGGGGCGATCAAGTTCTAATCTTATCGCTATGTTGTTTATATGAATTAGTTTTAAAACTAAGAAGATATCGATCTAAGTCTAAATCGATGAGATTTAGGTGAATCATGAATTAACCAAGCTAAAATATTTTCCTCAAAAATTATGTACAATCGCTTATTTAATCGGGTTCATTTGAACCATCATTTTCAATGATAATAGGTTGTTTACCCCCATAATCAGTGGGCTCTATTCAAAAAACACCCCCAGAATAGCTAATATTACCACGCACTATTATGGCGCATAACTTGCTATGTGATTGTATGTCCAAACATAGATTCAAATTACTTATGTCGCGGCAAAGATTTTTTGCGCTGATAATTCGATAGTCACCCCTGCCTTAACTACACTCAATGAAGAAAAAGCCCTTGCACCATTACTTTTACAGCGATAAGTTATGAAAATATTAAGTGTTAAAACTTTATTCTATCTATGTTTTACTTTATGGACAATAACGCCGCGAGCTGAAATATTATCTGCCGAAGCAGGGACTTTAGACATTTCTGAGCAGCAGGCTATCGCATTATTCTATCAACGCAACCTCAACTTGATTGCAGCACAGTTCAATATTGATGATGCTCGTGCACAGGAAATTATTTCAGGGGCTATTCCGAACCCGGTATTCACTTTTACCATTTCGTCTCTGAGTCCCATCATGTCGCGCCAGCAATATAGCAATGTGAACGCATTGCCTGCCATATCGCCGCAGATTCAGCAATTGATAGAAACAGCAGGGAAACGAAGGTTACGTATAGAAAGCAGTGACCTTGCTACCGAAGCTGTAAATCTGGATTTGAAAGACACGGCTCGACTACTCACCAACGCAGTACGGCATAGTTATTACAGCCTGTTGCTAGCGCAAAAAGCTTTAAAAGTAGCAACTGAAAGTTACGAGCGCTATCGTGAAATTCTTCGAGTCAATGCAATCAGACTTAAGGTAGGTGATATTGCCGTAACTGATTTTACACGAATTGAAGTTGAAAGCCTCAAAGCTCAAGCCGATCAGGATCAGGCAAATAGAGCCTTAAATCAGGCACGGGCCGATCTGCTGTTATTGCTGGGCTGGCCCGATAATAGCCTGGAGATTAGGGCTGTAGAAACCTGGGCACAAGCGAACAATACTATTGCAGAAGCCGGACAGGAACAGTTAGTTGCCCAAGCGATTGAAAAGAGACCCGATTTGCAAGCTGCCAGAGTCCGCATTGATCAGGCCGAAAAAATGCTGACATTGGCAAATCGTTTAACCATTCCCGACGTAACTGTGAATACGTTTTATCAACGAGACCCCGGCAATTTTTTCACTGATAGTTACGGCGTAGGCTTCAGTGTGCCGTTACCTTTATTCTATCGTCAGGAGGGTGAAATTTCTAAAGCACGCATCGCCCTTCGCACCTCTGAATTAGCAGTAAACCAGGTTGAACAAGGTGTTCGTACAGATATTATGAAAGCCTTATCGGCCTGGCAAAGTGCAAACTCCATCTCGCAACGCTTTGAATCAGATGTGATCAAGCGCATTGAAATGTTACGCAAATCTCAGGAGATAGCCTATCAGAAAGGAGCGGTCGGATTACTCGACTTGATAGATGCAGAACGAAATTACAAAGCAATGATGCTGGATTATTACAACACCTTGGCAAACCGTAGCAATGCTTGGGCGGATTTATTAATGGCTTACGGGGAAGAAGCAAAATCATGAACACACAGTTTTTCAAGCAAACCAGGCTGATCACTCTAGTTTTGGGGCTCTCATTACTGGCTTGCCAGAAGGAAAGTAAAGAACCTCAAAAGCCAGTCGTGACGCTACCCAAAAATGAAGTGATACTGAGCCAGAATTCTCCCAAGCGTGCTTATATTAAAGAAGCTATTGTTGATTTGGTCCGCCGCCCCTTGATGGATCCGGTAACAGCAACCCTCACTTATGATGAAGCCCGGACAGCGCGTGTTTCGTCACCTATTGCCGGACGTGTGACAGGAGCTATCGCCGCACTGGGCGCACATGTCAATATTGGCGACGCGCTTGCCCAACTGGATAGCCCCGAGCTGGGGCAAGCCCAATCAGATTATGCCGATGCTTTGGCCGATTTGAATTTGGCCGATCGCGCTTTCCAACGCATGCAGGAGCTTTATGACAATGGCATAACACCACGTAAAGATCAGGAACAGGCACAAGACAACCTGACTCATGCCAGAAGTGAGGCCGAAAGAGCAAGACTCAAGCTAGTTAATCTTGGCGCCCCGACCGGACGCACAGACAATCGATTTTCCCTGCATTCACCCATCGCCGGCGTGATTACCGAACGTAATATCAATCCTGGCATGGAAGTCAGATCAGACTTGATAATGCCACTATTTGTTATATCGGACCTAAGCAATTTATGGGTGCAAATGTCTGTTTTTGAGAAAGATATCGGTTTAATTCATGTAGGCGCCAAAGTTCTTGTGCGTGTGCCAGCTTATCCAGCCGAGATATTTGCCGCAACCGTCAGCTATATAAGTCAGGTGGTCGAAGATGCGACGCGTACCGTTAAAGTACGTTGCATTTTACCTAATCCGGATAACCGCCTTCTGCCTGCCATGTACGCAGCCACTGAAGTGCAAAGCGAACCCAATGATCAAGCCGTAGTTGTTCCTTTAACCGCGCTATTCACCGAAGATGAATCAGACTGGTTATTCGTGGCGATTGGTGATGGACATTACCAAAAAAGACCTGTCAAAGCTGGTTTACGTCTTAAGGATAGAGCCGTTATTCTTGAAGGCTTGAAGCCTGAAGAGCGCCTGGTAATTGATGGCGCATTACTGTTACGAACTGAGGAAGATGCTGAACAGGACGAACAAAAAGGCGGAGAAAGCCAGCCATGATTCATAAAATCATCGCGTTTTGTTTACAGCAACGCCTGTTAATTATTGGCGCATCAGTGCTATTGGCGGTAGTTGGTGTTATTTCTTTTGAACGTCTGCCGGTACAAGCTTTTCCAGATGTCCAGAATGTTTTTGTTCAAGTTGTGACCCAATATCCGGGCCAAGCTCCTGAGGAAGTCGAAAAGCTGATTAGTTTGCCAATCGAGAAGGAGATGAATGGCTTGCCGCATTTGATAAATATGCGCTCAGTGTCCATTTTCGGGCTATCTGTTGTAACGCTCACTTTCGATGATGACGCCGAAGATTATTTTTCACGGCAGCAGGTACTAGAACGATTACGTGCTGTCAGTTTGCCGAGTTCAGTCAGTCCGGTACTGGGACCTTTATCAACCGGTGTTGGTGAAATTTATCGCTATCGCATTGAAGCACCTACTTACCCGCTGGTTGAGCAACGAGCCATACAAGATTGGGTTATTGAACGCACTTTACGCTCGGTTCAGGGCGTGGCTGACGTGGTCGCTTTTGGTGGGGGTGTAAAGCAATACCAGATTGAAGTTGATCCGGATAAATTAAGAGATTATAAATTAACGCTACCTGATGTTTATCAATCAGTTGCGTCAAATAATGCCAATACGGGCGGTGGTTATATTGAGCACGGCTATGAGGCTTTAGTCGTTCGTGGTGCGGGTTTATTAAAGTCTGCTGACGAAATAGGTAATATTGTCATTTCCAGCCAGGATGGTGTACCGATACTGGTTAAAAATATTGCAAATGTCGTTATCGGTCCGCAGCCACGTAATGGCATCGTTGGCTACAATGAGCGTGATGATGTGGTTGAAGGCGTCGTTTTACTGATTAAAGGCCGCGATGCAATTGACGTGTTACAAGGCGTAAAAGAAAAAATTGAAGGTCTTAATGGCCACGCCTTGCCGCCCGGAGTCAAGATAGTTCCAATTTACGATCGTACTGAACTTGTACAGCATACTGTCCATACTGTTGAGCACAATATGCTCGAAGGCGCCGCCCTGATTTTAGCCATTCTTGTCATTTTTCTGCGCCGTGCCCTAGCTTCGGCCGTTGTTATCACTGTTATTCCGTTATCACTGTTATTTGCTTTTATTTTGATTGATGCCGAACATGTTTCCGCCAACCTGATTTCACTAGGCGCGATTGATTTTGGAATTATCGTCGACAGCGCCGTAGTCTTGGTCGAAGCCATCATGGTTAAAGTGACTTTAGAGATGAGCCAGAAAGCCAGTGTAGCGCATATGCGTCAATCCATGCTGATGACAGCGGTGGATCTGGCCCGGCCTATCTTATTTTCTAAAGCTATCATCATTATTGCTTTTTTACCCATTTTTACTTTTCAACGGGTTGAAGCCAAAATATTTTCACCGATGGCCTTTACACTGAGTTTTGCACTGTTAGGTTCCTTGATTATCAGCTTAACGTTAGTACCAGTATTGTTGAGCTACCTGATTGGGCCGCGTCTAATTGAGTCGCACAATCCACTTGTCGACGGCATGGAAAAATATTACCGCATCATATTGGAAGCGGTGCTGCGCCACCCTCGTAAACTATTCATTTCAGCAGGTTTGTCACTGGCATTATCGCTGTGCACTACCTCATTAATCGGCACTGAGTTTATGCCCAAGCTTGATGAGGGAAATATCTGGTTAACCATTACCTTGCCAACACCTGTATCTTTGGCAAAGGCCAAAGTACTGGAACAAGATATCAGGGGCCGTTTACGCGAATTTAGCGAAGCCAAATCGATACTAACCCAACTGGGAAGACCCGAGGATGGCACCGATCCCAAAGGCTTTAATAATCTTGAAATCCTCATTGATCTCAAACCCAAGGAAACCTGGCATTATAAAAACAAGGATAAACTGGTAGAAGCCATGCAAAAACGCCTGGCGGTTTATCCGGGTTTACAGTTCAATTTTTCACAGGTAATTCAGGATAACGTGGAAGAAGCTATTTCTGGCGTCAAAGGTGAAATTGCGATCAAAATCTTTGGAGAAGACCTTAAAGTCCTTCAGGAAAAAGCCAATCAAATTACCCGAATTTTACGCTCTATTGAAGGTTCAACCGATGTGGCCGCCGAGCAGCAATCAGGCTTGGCGCAGATGGTGATAGCAATTGATCGATTTAAAACCGCCCGTTACGGCATTGATGTTGATGATGTGGAAAGTGTGATTTCCATGGCAGTGGGCGGCAAAACCGCAACACAAATGCTGGAAGGTGAACGCCGATTTGATATTACTGTTCGGTTAACCGGTGCGGCTCGGGACTCGGTCGGAGCGATTGAGGATATTACTGTGTTAGCGCCAGATGGCAGTCGCATTCCGTTGGCTGAATTGTCTGAGATTAAAATCAACCAAGGAGCATCGCGTATCAGCCGTGAAGATAACATGCGCAGAATCGCAATCAAATGTAATCTAATAGGTCGTGACCAAGGTAGTTTTGTGGCCGAAGCGCAGCAGAAAGTGTCTGAACAAATAGTGTTGGAACCTGGATACCGAGTTGTCTGGAGCGGCCAATTTGAAAGCCAGCAACGTGCAATGAAACGCTTGGCATTTATTGTTCCGATCAGCTTAGTTCTGATTTTTATCTTATTATTCTGGGCCTTCCAATCATTAAAAAGCGCAACATTGATCGTTATGAATGTACCTTTTGCGATGATTGGCGGCTTAGTAGCCTTATTGGTGACAGGTATTCATTTAAGCGTATCGGCTGCGGTTGGTTTTATTGCCTTATTTGGCATTGCCGTTCAAAACGGTGTTATTCTCTTGACACAAATAAATCACCTAAGGCGTGAAGGTGTACCGTTACAGGAAGCTATTTTGCAAGGTTCCGTTAGCCGTTTACGTCCTGTAGTAATGACAGCATTGATGGCGATATTGGGATTGATACCGGCAGCCATTTCGACCAGCGTAGGATCCGAAACAGCAAAACCTTTCGCTGTGGTTATTATTGGTGGACTTATAACAGCAACATTATTAACCTTAACGATGCTACCGGCACTTTACCGTCATTTTGAAGAACAACACGAAACCTGAGGCATTGTCATGAAAGAAATTCGAGCTTATATTCAGCCTTTTATGCTGTCCAAACTGACACAGACATTACTCGAAATCCCTCATTTTCCTGGCATGAGTGTCTCTGATTGCGAAGGCTTTGGCCGTGAAAAAGTAGTCGATCAACAGAATTACACACCGTTTATGCCAAAAAAACGTATCGAAATTTTTGCACAAGATGAGCTGGTGGACAGTATTTTCAATGCAATCATGACTATCGCAAATACTCATCAACACGGAGCAGGAAAAGTCTATATCATTAATGTTGATGAAGGTGCTGTTATCAGTACAGGAGAACGCGGCAGTAATCTTGCGTAGATGTCGCCTGACTTAAAATATTTTATTAATCATCAACTATAAACGAATGATGCGAGTATATGGATTACCTTGGCCTGATTATGAACTTCTAGATGCAGGCAATGGCAAGAAACTGGAACGCTGGGGCAACATCCTTACCATTCGACCTGAGCTTCAAGCCGATTTCAAACCGGGTTGGCCTACCAGCAAATGGCAAGACTTAGCACATTGGGAGTTTAAAGAAAAATCTTCAACGCAAGGTTGCTGGATAAACATCAAGCCAAATGCTCCGGAGTGCTGGAGCATTTCCTATCAAAATTTAATTTTCGGCTTGAAACTAACCAAATTTAAACACGTCGGTTTGTTTCCTGAGCAACAGGCAAACTGGTGTTTCATCAAAGAGCGGATTAGTACAGGTCAAAAAATAATAAATTTATTTGCCTACACAGGTGCTGCATCACTAGTAGCCTGCCAAGCCGGAGGAGATGTTGTCCATGTTGATTCAGTCAAACAAATGCTAACCTGGGCCAACGAAAACAGAGAACGTAGCGCTCTTTCCGACATCAAATGGGTACTTGAAGATGCGTTAAAATTTGCCCAACGCGAATTAAAACGCGGCAAGCTTTACGATGGCATTATCATGGATCCACCCGCTTGGGGTTTGGGTGCGAAAGGTGAAAAATGGAAACTGGAAAATCACTTATCCAGTTTGCTGGAAACCGCTCACGGTTTAATGAACCCTGGAGCTTTTTTAGTGCTAAACACCTACTCGCCCAAAATAGACCTTACTGATTTAAGCCAAGCTACCGAAGCGCATTTTTTAAAAGATCAAATAGAAATAAAACAACTTTGGATCCCGTCTACAACGGGTAATGAGCTATTTTGCGGCAATTTATTGCGGGTTATCAAATAAACTGAAGTTTCCCAGAAATTGAAAAAGTAAGTTGCCGTAAGCCAACCATAAAACGGGATGAGTAATTGACCAACTCCATTTTATTTGGTCTGCCACTTAACTTGATTAAAAATGTCCGCAAAGCACCAGCTTCTTTTCAGTAATTTAAAAAAAGCATTCGATTTGCAAGCGCCAATAATACCAGGGAGCAATTGAAATTGCCTGCCCATTCAGAATAAAAGGAAAATCTCTGAATGCCATTGAAATCAGATGGGACGGTGTAATTCTTGCGAATGATGGGGTCGGGATACAACAACTCTCTTCTGTATTTCTTCTGAAGCCTTTGTGTTTCTTCAGAAGATATTTCAAGGGGATTCTGAAGGAAATATTGTGGATCTTTGCCAAGACATGTATTGGCAATTCTCTCTATAGCCCCCCTCCGAATGCCCTGATATAAGGGTTTTTCTAGGCCCTACATCATTGATAGTAATTGGCAGGCATGTTCTGAACATCATTTCGCAGAATATATCGATTGATTATTCCGTGATCATTTCTGCCATCATAATAATATTTTCAAGATTGTCGTAAAGACTATCAATCGATTCCTCAAGTGCCTCAACAGTCAAGCCCAAGTCATCTAATAGCTCATTTGAATAGGTTTGTTTTTGTGCAGCAAAGCCGATACCAAGCTTACCTAATAAACAATCACTTAAATAAGTCAACAGATTCAGCTTATAGCTATCGCCAGGATAATGAGGGTTGTGGTGGTTATTCACAACATCAATAATCGATTTAGGCATGTTCCATGACCGCATCAGCCAAGCGCCAAGAATATTATGGTCAATGCCTAAGGCGAATTTTTCCAGTTCTATCACTGGCATAGTTGGATTTGCACTTACCAGATCATTTAAAAGGCCAAATTCTGTTGGAAATTGATCCGCCAATAGTGGCAGTCCAATATTATGTAGCAATCCTGACTGTATTAATTGTGCATCATGAAATCTGTTTGATACCGCTAATCGCTTATTCAGCAACTGCATAAGTTGCATACTGGCAATGGCATGAATCCAATATAGGCGGGTGCCAATTGCTCCGTATTTAGACATCTTTAATGATGGAAATGCAGACAATGCAAAGGCTAAATTACACGCAAAATCAAAGCCCAGAACCTCACCAATCGAATCGCGAACATTAAGATCCGTTCCCGAGAAACCATAAACAGGCGAACCGGCCAAGCGGATTATTTGTGCCGACAAGACAGCATCCTGATCAATAATTTCAGCTAATCTATGGACATCTGCGGCGGGAGCATTTACCAATTGCATAATACTCATTCCGATATCAGATAAAGGTGTTAGCGTGTCTAATCGGTCAATAACCTCAAGCATGTCATAGGGCGGCGTGAAACTGTCTTGATGGGGATTAATAGTATACAGTGTCCAATTAATCAGAGCCGGGGTCATCATTCTGTTTTTCTTAAGGGTAGGATTAGAGCATCTACAATTTCCATATAAAGTATTTCTAAAGAAATTTATTTCAGCGGCAATTCGCTTTCTATCATTTCTAAGCTGGAAAACTTTAATGTATCTATGTTTTGCCAGTCTTAGCGAAGGTATTTTGTTTCTCGCAATCATTTCAATTCTTCCTCTGTCATTGTTTAATGAATTTATCATTATATTTTTCAATGAATGCAATTTGTTTGCCAATTCAATATTTCAAAAAAATATATGGCTGGCAGACCTAAATTATTCTCAATAAAATAATGCTTCGCACTTTTCCCTATTCAACAAAAATAGCCTAAATATGCTAATCATTTTCGCGAGTAATTATTGATTTAATCCGGCAATGCCATGACTATTGTGATATTGATTTTATAGATAATTACTCACAAAAGATTAGGCATTTAACATTTAACATTAAACATCATCTAATATTTTCGCCAAAACTGCTCGTAACCAAACCTCTTAACTATTAGTTATTTTGCGCTATGCCATGTATTTGGCAAATCTAATAAGGAACAAGCACGTTTAAGTTTACCGCGAAGGAGTTGGTTGGAGAGAGGCGATACTTTTTACATATTTTGTCATTTCTGCCACTTTTGTCATTTTATTGAGTGCGCATGACAAAAGTCGTGTCAGTTAACAATTCCCCCTCCCACATCAAAATTTTTAAGGTGCCCATTATTTGATAATTAGGCTGGAACCTTGTTGGTGCCGATTGAAAATTGACCAGGGATAATTGCTGTATAGCGTACTCTACAGCATTGAAATAGTCGACCAGACTAAGTTAGTTTTACCTCCCTTTTGCTATTGAACCGTCACTTTGAAATAAAGAAAGATTCATCCTATACATCGGCATCAACCTTTGCAGTATCTGAGGTTGGAGACACACGTAAAGACGATTCCCTGGATTTGATCCGTTCTTTGGTTGTTGCACTGCTTTGCTTGAACCTGAATGATTCATTACCTGTTTCGATAATATGGCAATGATGAGTCAGGCGATCCAATAGTGCCGTC
>SESD01000240.1_pt1 | contig 33864 bp, 27 predicted proteins | sample 3171411 | NCBI WGS metagenome assembly SESD01 (sample SAMN06051880, study PRJNA518727) | freshwater metagenome | biome: subpolar coniferous forest; feature: holomictic lake; material: water; isolation source: holomictic Lake 442, 16.5 m depth | place: Canada: near Kenora, Ontario | collected...
TGTAGACTTTAAAATAGGCAGCGTAAAATAAAAGGTGCAACCTTTTTCATATTCACTTTTGAAAGACAGTGTTCCATCATGCGCCTCTATCAGTGAGCGACTGATGGATAAGCCCATACCCATGCCATTCTCCTTGGTAGTGTGAAAAGGCATTAATATCTTGGAATGTTGATCTTCGTCAATGCCAGGACCATTATCTTTTACAGAAACCTGTATTTTATTGTCGGGCGTCAAGCTACTTTGAATAGTTATTTCACCTTGATGTCTGTCAGTTACGCCTAATATTGCATCAATGCAGTTACGGATCAGATTAATAATGACTTGTTCAATTTGAATGTAATCAACATGAAGATGTGGCAGATTGTCTGCTAAATCAAGGATTACCGCTATGCTATTGTGTGTTAACGGATCGGCACACAATCCAACGCAGTCGTTAATTAACTCATTGATGGCAATTGTTGATAATTGTTGTGACTTGAAGGTACATAGTCGTCTCATGCGATGAATGATCTGCCCAGCGCGCAAGGCTTGTTCCTGGGATTTAACGGCTATTTCAGAAAGTTTAGACAGGTCAGGATTTTCTTTTTTAAGGATGTTTAAACTGACTTGGGCATAAGTGGCAATTGCAGTCAGCGGTTGGTTAACTTCATGGGCTATACCTGAAGCAAGTTCCCCCAACAGTCCGAGACGCGTTACATGGGCAAGTTGGTCCAGATGCTCTTTGTCCTTATTGTCCTTGTTTTTGCGCTCACTGATGTCCTGTGTGCTGCCTACAAGGCGAAGCGGATTGTTCATGGAGTCATATTGCAATTCGCCATGGGTGCAGATAAAGCGAATTTTGCCATCCGAAAGCCTAATGCGGAAGATGAGTTCATTAACCTTGTTTTTTTTCAGGCATTCGCTAAGCCAATTATTTCTTAAGTTCAGATCTTCTGGATGAATCAAATGACCAATGGCGTCGGGTGTGTGAGTAAAGCTTTCTGGCGTAACACCAAAAATGGCATACATTTCATCTGACCATTTAAGAAGTCCAGTCGCCAGATCTAATGACCAACTGCCAATATGAGCGATGCGCTGCGACTCTGCTAGCATGCGTTGTTTTTCCAGCAATTGTGACTGAGTTTTTTGTAAGTCTGCTTCTATCTGTTTGCGCTCAGAAATATCAGTATTTGTACCGATCATCCGCAAGGGATTATCGTCTTCACTGCGATTGACCACCATGCCGCGACTTAGGATCCATTTGTAGCTCCCATTCTTACAGCGCAATCGATATTCAATATTGTAATGTGGTACTTTATTATCAAGACAAGCAAGCATCGCTTCTGCAACAACAGACTGATCTTCTGGATGAATACGATTTAACCACTCTTGATGACTCGGTAATATCTCATTTTCACTATATCCCAGCATTGCTTTCCAGCGACTAGAGTAATCGACTACACCTGTTTGTATGTCCCGATCCCATACCCCGTCACCCGAACCATGAATCGCAAATTTCCAGCGGAATTCATTTTCTATCAAGGCCGCTTCTGCTGCTTTCCTTTGGCGTATTTCATTTTGTAATTGATGAATCGTGGGTAAAGATAATGCTCGTGGCGTAATCCATAGCATCATTATGGCCGTGGTCACTGACAGAATCGCAGTAAAACCTTTAACGACCCCATCCAGCCAATACAAAGGTATCCAAATAGTAATAGCCGATAATAAATGCGTGGTACCGCAGGCGACAATAAATCCAGAAAACATCGCCATCAACCAGGGATAGGGAATGTCTTTTCGTTGCCGGACGAAATAGATAATGGTCAGTGGAATTGAATAATAGGCAAGAGTAATCAGCAGATCTGAACTGACGTTTAGCCAGAGTAATACCGGACTCCATGATAGGCAATAACCGTGTGGGATAAGGTCTTTAATGCCCAGAAAATCAATAAATTGTTGCATGAATATAGATATTGGGGATCAGTAAGATAATATGAAAAGGCTGGGTTTATCTGAGATTGCTTTAGTGGAACGTAATTCATTATAGGGCAACTGATTTGCATTGTTCTGATAGAGGAGACTTATTTTTCTTCGTAAATAAAGAAACTTCCTCAAACAATAGTTGATCTTAAAGCATTCGTGATGTTTAAAGCGTCAGGATGGTTTGATAGTGCGATAGCAACACCGAATCTCTGCGCCTTTTAAATGGGCAGGATAAAATAAAAGGTGCAACCTTTTCCAAATTCACTATTAAAAGACAATGTTCCATTATGCGCCTCTATGAGTGAACGACTGATGGATAAACCCATGCCCATGCCATCCTCCTTGGTAGTGTGAAAAGGCATCAGAACTTTCGATTGCTGATCTTCCTCAATGCCTGGGCCATTATCTTTTACAGAAACCTGTATTTTATTTTCGAGCGTCAACTGACTTTGAATAGTTATTTCACCATGTTGCCTGTCGGTTGCGCCCAATATTGCATCAATCCCGTTACGGATCAGATTGATTAGTACCTGTTCAATTTGAATATGATCTATATGGACAACGGGTAAGTTGTCTGGCAGTTCAAGTTTGACCACTATGCTATTTTGTTTTATAAAATCGGCGCATAGACTTACACATTGATTAATCAGTTCATTTATATCAGCCGTTGATCGCTGTTGTGACTTGGATGTGCCAAACCGTTTCATGCGATGAATAATTTGTCCTGCCCGTAATGCTTGATCTTTAGTTTTGACGGCCACTTCACCCAGTTTTATGAGGTCAGGACTTTCCTTTTTAAGCAGGTTTAAACTGACTTGTGCATAAGTGGAAATCGCTGTTAGCGGTTGATTGACCTCATGAGCCAAGCCTGAAGCCATTTCTCCCATTAAGCTAAGACGTGTGACATGAGCTAGTTGATCCAGATGCTCTTTATCCAGATTTTCCTTGTATTTACGCTCACTGATGTCCTGGGTAGTACCCAGCAAGCGGTCTGGTTTGTTCATGTCGTCATATTGCAATTCGCCATAGGTACAGACAAACCGAATGGAACCATCCGGTAACTGAATACGGGAAATGAGTTCTTTCATCCTTTTCCCTTTAGAGCATTTAGTGAGCCACTTTTTTCTTTGCTCCAGGTCTTCGGGATGAATCAACAGATCAATGGCTTCTTGGGTGTGAGCAAAGGTTTCTGGCGTAACACCAAAAATGGTGTACATTTCCTCTGACCATACCAGATAACCTGTCGCGAGATTAAAAGACCAACTGCCAATATGCGCTATACGTTGCGACTCAGATAACATGCGTTCTTTTTCTTGCAATAACGCCTGCATTTTATGGCGCAAGGTAATGTTTTTATGACTGACAACAACACCTTCATTTAATCCCTTCAAGCGAGTTACATTCATCTGGAACCAGCGTTTTTCATTAGCCGAATGGCAGGGATACTCCAAATTAAATTCCTTCAACTCACCGCTTAGCACCGCTGAAATGCCAGTATTTGCCTCCTTAGCAGTAGGCTGATTGCAGGCGTTCAAATAATTAATTCCGAGCATAGCCTGATTGGTTTCTGGTAAAGCATTATCTCTGGAAAACTGTCGCCAAGCGTGGTTAGTGGCAGTAATAACACCTTGATTATCAAGCACGGCGATGTGCGCAGTCAGCGAGTTAAGTATGCTGATATTAAACGCATCCGCAGCTCGTAGCTTCAGTTCTATCTGTTTGCGCTTAGTGTTATCATTGATAAAGGAGAAGCTGTATTCTTTTCCGTTAATGACAATGAAGTCGGTGACGACCTCTACCGGAAAAAAAGTTCCATTCTTACGCCGATGCAAACTTTCCCCCTGATATTTTCCGGATTTTTTTAATTGTGCCCAAGCATCAGGCCAAGACTCAGCCGACAGCTCAATATCGAAGTCCCATACATGCAGACTTTTTAGTTCATGCTGTGTATAGCCCAGACTTATGCTGGCAAAGTTATTGACATCAGCCACATGGCCATCCTCAGTCAGCCAAATGAAAGCACTTTTACTGTTGTCAATTGCAGCGCGTGCCAACAAAAGTTGCTGATTAGTGTGTGCAAAGGCACTGTTGTCCCAGTTGGTGCCAACCATATGCTGGGGGTTACCTGCCTCATTCATGAGCACATGCGCATGTCCTTTAAGGTGGTGTACTTCGCCATTTGCCCAGATTACGCGAAAATCTGAGTTATAACTTTTCTTGCCGGAAATGGCATTTTGTACTGCTGCTTCAGTTGTTACTTTGTCATCAGGATGCAAGCGCGTTGACCAGTCACTATAAGCGCCTAAGAAACCCTTCCGGTTGGAACCGTATAGCGCAAACATGGTATCGTCCCAGATCAGCTCATTAGTTTGCAGATTATATTGCCATATTCCGACCTGGCCTGAAATTATGGCCAGTTTCAGGTATTGATTTGACTGCTCCAGCGCTTCATTGGTCATGTTTTGCAGTCTAATTAATTCTTCATCTTTGATCTTTTTCGCAGTTAAACGTAATTCAGCAGGCGAAGCATCCGGTATGACTTGTTTTGTCGTTGTTAAATCGCTCAGCGTGATACGCAAGGTAGAATTTATCCATAAACAGTCAAGCCGAACACTCATTACTGTATCGTCACAACTTTTTAACGATAAAGTAATAGTGCCTTGCTGCTTGTTATTTTTCAATTCACGACAAAAAAGATACCACCGATCGCTATGCTGTGCAGTCACCAAGCGCGCAAAACTAGTGGATAACAGATCTAGACGATCAATTTCAAGCAGCTTGGCAGCAGTAATATTAGCATCAGAAATAAGTCCCTTTTCGGACAGCGACAGATAGCCGACTGGGGCATTATTAAATAGATCCGCATAGTAGCTATTTGATTCTTCACGCTGAGTTTGAATGCTGCGGAGATGCTCGTTCTGAACTTCCAGTTCGATCAGTTTAAATTGCAAATCAACCTGGCGTACCTGAAGCTCATGAAGTAATTGTTCTGGGGAGCAATCAATAGAGTTGAATGAATTTTGTATTGATGGTTCGGAATCCATTTTAGGCTCTTCGATTGACTTGTTTGAATGATATTGAAATTATTTTTGGAGCACAATATACAGGCACTCATGTAATTGCAACTTATATGTTGAATATATGGTATTTCGCTATTTATTGCACCATAGGATGCTTTATTGAATAACTGTCATTGACGGGCAGATATAGGCGAGAGTGCAGCAATTTGTAAATTTGGCCCGCGGCTTCCCTGAATTACAGCGTCGATCGTTCACATGTGTACTTTTTTTAAAGAGATTACAGGCGCTACCTGTTAAGAGTTGTCAGATACCTGTCCTTAATCCCAGGCCTACCAGATGTCTTGATCACGGGATTGTTGCTTTCGATCGTTCTGTTGGCTTGTACGTATTATCGCGCAACATTCAAAAGCTTTGCACCATCAAGCGCGGCATGGAGCGATTGCAGATTTTAGCGAGCAGCAAAAAAAAAATTGCGGCCTGACGCTTTTTTGATAACACCAGCCCGGTTATCTAAGGTAAAGGTGAGCCTACAGTTTGTGATTTGGAAGGATAATGCTGAATAGTGGAGGGGTAGCCAGAAAATAAAAGGCTTTTCCGGCCCTGAAAAAAATTTCAAATTAATTTTTCAGATTTTTTTTGCAAGCTTTTTTAAAAAGTGGTTTTTTCGGTCAGGCACTAATTAGAATTGACATGATAAACCGTCAAATTCTTGCAAGCCGTTACAATTAGAGATTATTTAGGAATGCTAACAAATATATAACAGTTTGCTAACAACTTATTATAGCTGAGTCATTATACTGAATGCCAACTGATAGACTCTGTATTATTAAAACTGTTGGATGCCATATAAACCAATGAACTCCATACGAGGACTTATGCAGCGATTAATGTTTTTTACATTAACCTTAATTGGCATTTTACGAGCCCAAAATTTTGACGGCGTCATAAATTGCATTCAGTTTAATTGAATCGGAGCCCTACCTTCCATATGGCAACAATTCTAGCGTTTAATTAAAACCGTGTTGAATCTTGCCAGACAAAGTTCCAACACAATATGGGGGTTTTTACTAATTTGTATTGCTGTCAGTTTTTAGTAAAAATTGTTTTGGAGTCCTTTGAAATTTTAATCTGGTCGAATGACTAAGCTGGAGACATGCTATGGCGGAAATAATCAATTGGAACTTTGTAGCACAGGTGCTTAATGGCCCGTCCATTTCAGGAGCCGGTGGCTTTAATGTGGACGCTTACGAAAAATTCGACTTCACTATTGCCAAGGCAGGCACTAACACGGTCGCACTTCAGGATGCAAGCAAGATATCATTGCTAATTATCAGTTCCGCTACTCCTGATCCAAAAATTACTTATAAAGGCGGCACAATTGCTGCACCCACTAAACTTCCAGGTGAGCCTAGTAGCGGTTATGTGCTGGATGCCCCGCATATATTTTTAGCACAAATTGTCAGAGACCTCTTCAAGGGCATCACTGATATAACACTTACCAATGGTACTGGTGCTGAGGTGGAAATACATATACTCATAGGTCGCAAAATAGCCTAACTCACTGATTAAGGAGATACAGTCATGCCCGTTACCTTGTCTTATCCCGGTGTCTATATCGAAGAAGTTTCCAGCGGAGTGCATACCATCACCGGCGTGGCGACCTCTATCACTACTTTCATTGGACGTGCCTTGCGCGGCCCGTTGGACAGCGATAAAGATAGTCCTCTGCGCGTGCAGAGCTTTGCTGAATTTGAGCGCAACTTCGGAGGGCTGTGGCGCGACAGTACCATGAGTTATGCGGTGCAGCAATTCTTCCAGAACGGCGGCACAGATGCTTTGATTGTGCGCGTTCACAATAGTGCCGCCGCCGCTACCCTTACTCTGGCAGCAGGCTTCAATTTGATCGCAGCCAATCCCGGCAAATGGGGCGAAAAACTCCGGGCGCATGTGGATTATCCATCCACTGTAGATGATCCTTCTGGCAAGCTGTTCAACCTTTCGGTACGCGATACCGCCACCGGCAAAACCGAGCGTTTCCTGAATCTCTCTACCGATCCCAATAACGCTCGCTTCGTCACGCATGTACTGGATCAGGAATCCAGCCTTATTCGTGTTAGTGGTGTAGCTCCCGTTACAAGGCCTGCTCCCACACCCGATGCAACAGGCGATCCGTTTCCTCCCGGTTCCAGTGCATTCAACGCAGATGGCAACGATGGCAGCGCCATCACTGATAATCAAATATCTCTGGCCTCTCTGGAAGCGGCCAAGCAAGGGATATGGGCACTTGAGAAGGCTGACCTGTTTAATCTCCTGTGTATCCCTCCGCTCACCCGCAGTGCGAGTGGCGATGTCAACTCGACAACACGTAGCGCCGCAGACGTATATTGCAAGAAACGCCGAGCGATGTACATCGTTGATCCTCTCATGGCATGGAACAAACCTGCGGATCTTACAGGTGCCAGCGGCTTGGACAGTGCTGGTTGGGGATTGAACCGTACAGAAAACGCGGCATTGTACTTTCCTTATCTGCGCCTACCAGACCCTTTGCAAGAAAATCGTCTGGATGACTTCGCTCCTTGTGGTGCCGTGGCCGGAGTTATAGCCCGCACCGATGGTCAGCGTGGTTTATGGAAAGCACCTGCGGGCATTGAGGCGACGCTCAATGGCGTGGTTGATCTTAAGGTGAAGCTTACCGATGGCGAAAACGGCCAACTCAATCCACTGGCAGTTAATTGCCTGCGCGCATTCCCAGTTATTGGCCGCACGATATGGGGCGCGCGTACGTTAAAAGGCGCTGATCAACTTGCCAATGAATGGAAATACCTGCCGGTACGGCGTACGGCATTGTTCCTTGAAGAAAGCCTGTTCCGCGGCACTCAATGGGCAGTGTTTGAACCCAATGATGAGCCGCTCTGGTCACAGATACGTCTCAATCTCGGTGCTTTTATGCAAAACCTGTTCCGCCAGGGTGCCTTCCAGGGCCGCAGTCCGCGCGAGGCTTATTTTGTCAAATGCGACAAAGAAACTACCACCCAGAATGACATCGATTTGGGCGTCGTCAATATCATAGTGGGATTCGCGCCGCTCAAGCCTGCCGAATTTGTGGTGATCAAGCTGCAACAAATCGCAGGCCAAATTCAAGCCTGAAACTTAGGAGACATCCATGGCAACATTCACCGTCAATGCACAGCGTTTCGATCCTTACAAAAATTTCAAATTTCGCGTCAAATGGGATGGCCGATATGTTGCGGGCATTTCCAAGGTCGGTGCGCTTAAGCGTACTACCGAACTGGTTGAGCACCGCGAAGGCGGCGACCCTTCTACTTCGAGAAAGTCGCCCGGCCGCACCAAGTTTGAGGCGATTACGCTTGATCGCGGCGTAACTCATGACACTGAGTTCGAAAAATGGGCAAACAAGGTTTGGAACTACGGCTCCGGTTTGGGTGCCGAAGTTTCGCTGAAGGATTTTCGTAAAGACCTCATCATTGAAGTTTATAACGAGGCAGGTCAGCTTGCGCTCGCTTACAAAGTGTTTCGTTGCTGGGTATCCGAATATCAGGCTTTGCCTGATCTGGATGCCAATGCCAACGCAGTAGCCATCCAGCACATTAAGCTGGAAAACGAAGGCTGGGAACGTGACTATGATGTAATAGAACCCAGCGAACCAAGCTTCACTGAACCCGCCTGACACCCATGCAAGCCCTTGGCGAATTAGAGATACTTGCGCTTTGGGAGCGCGGCCTTGAGCGGCATCCGATAGACCGTGCGCTGTTGCTTTGCGCTTGGGCGCGGCCTGAACTGCCTCCTTCGCGACTTCCGGATTTGCCTTTGGGTGCAATCAATAGAGCCTTATTACGACTGCGCGAAGCATGTTTTGGCTCGCGTATCAATGCCTATGTTGATTGCGAGCATTGTGGTGAACGCATGGAAATATGCCTTGATACTGGGGAGCTACTCGACGGTATCAACGAGAATGATATCCCTGCCGAGTTCGATTTATCTAATCTTCGGTTCCGGGTGCCATGTAGTCGCGACCTCGCAACGATTACCTCGGAACGTGACAGCAAGGAAGCTGCCGTGAAGCTTTTGGAACAATGCTGTCTTTCACCTTCGGATAAAATCAACTTAAAATTTTCCAGTCTGCTTGACGAGACCGAAACAATCATGGCGAATCTTGATCCTGAAGCCGACATCAATTTAGCCTTAACTTGCGAAGATTGCGGCGAAACTTGGCGGGTTGATTTTAATATCGGCGCTTTGTTGTGGGATGAGGTCGATGTAAGAGCTCAAACATTACTGGCCGAAGTGCATAGCCTTGCCTGCGCATACGGCTGGACTGAACCAGAAATACTTGCGCTCTCACCGCAACGGCGCTCAACCTATCTCGATATGGTGGGAATATGAGTGGATTCCTGCATCGAATTGCTGCGCAAGCCATGGATAACAGAGATAGCACCTTGCACTCTATAGCGCGCTTGCCTTACTCCATAGCGCCGTCACCAGCAAACCATGAAGAGCCTGCTACTTGGACTGCAAAAGCAAATAAACCGCGTCTTACGGATAAGGTACCAAGTCAAAATCAGCCACCTGATAGCAAACTAGCGGAAATCAGAACACAATCTTTTGAAAATGAAGCTATACCAGCGTCACCTGAAGTACTGGTTACTGAATCGGTAACCGGAATTACTCTAAAACCTGAACTCGAAATGACCCCGCCATCATCTGCAGAATCCAGGCGGCGGCAAGCAAAAATTAATGTAAGAAACATAGTGGCGGATGAATCACCCGTTTGGGATGAGTCAATTAACATACATACCCGTTTAAGCCATTCTGCAACACAATCCGGCATAAATGAACTACTTACTGATAGCACCATCCCTGTGCCTCTCTTACCGTTAAAGAATACCGCACATTCTCCGGCACTGAGTTCGAGTGCCGTTGCCCGGCGTGGCGAACCCGGACGTTCCACATGGCAAAACCAGGTCGAGGAGACCACCAAAGTGCATGTGAGCATAGGCCGCATCGAAGTCACTGCCGTTCATGAGTTACAGCCTCCGAAACGCCAGACTCCGGCTACAGCCAAGCCGATGACGCTTGATGAATACCTTGCTCGCCGGCAGAGGCAGGCATGAGTAGCGCTCTCGCCATTGCCGGAGTGAGCGCAGTGTTGCGCGATCTGCTCAATAATGGGCTGATTGACCACGGGGCAACAGATAAAATCGGCGTTACAATTACTGTCAGTGTCGGCCCGCCCGACCGGGTGATACCTGCAAGCGGTGGCACTGAGACATCCCAACTTAATCTATTCATGTATCATGTTTCGCCCAATACAGGCTGGCGCAATGAAGGGCTTCCATCGCGTGATGCTTCCGGTAGCCAGCGATTAACCAATGCGCCGCTCGCCCTCAACTTGCACTATTTGCTTTCTGCTCATGGCAGTGAAGATCTTCACGGTGAGATTCTGCTCGGTTATGCCATGCAATTTCTGCACGAAATGCCAGTACTCAGTCGTAAAGCCATCAGGAAAGCACTTGATCCCTCGCCTCAGGTAGGTGGTTCGGCACTTACACCTTCAATGAAAGCATTGGTGGATTCCGGGCTTGAAAACCAGATCGAACTGATTAAAATCACGCCGGAATATCTTAATACCGAGGAAATATCAAAGCTCTGGACAGCCACGCAAAGCCACTTGCGCCCCACTGCAGCTTACATGGCGAGTGTGGTGTTAATAGAATCGACCCAACCGGTCCGTTCATCCCAGCCAGTACTAACGATTGGTCCTGTCATAAAACCCGATCCGCTAAATCCAGATACTTGGTATGAACGCGGACTAGTAGTCGTACCTGGACTGGAGCCGCCATTACCTATGATGGATGCAGTGTTTCCCGCAGACGATCAACCTGCGGCGCAAATAGATAAAGCGATAGAACTTCGTGGCCATCACCTTAACCCAAAACCTACTACAAACCGCACGATCTTGCTAAGTAACGACCGTTTCGAGATTCACGAATCCATTGTTGCGACTGATCCTCCGCCACTACCCAAAAATAGTGCAACTTCAATTCTGTTCACAATTCCAAACACGAGTGCAGCGAAATTTCCCGTCGGAATTTATTCCGTGAGTGCCCAGCTAATGCCACCGGATGAAACTAACGAACGCTTAACCAACCGGCTGGCGTTGACACTTGCACCGACAATCATCGGGTTGCCAATGGCCGTGGTGCGCATAGCCGGTACCGCAACATTTACACTCAACTTTACTCCTGCTCTTCGAGCAGGCCAGAAGGCTGTGCTTATATTAGGACAGCAGGAATTTCTGCCACAACCCTTTGCAACGCCTACGACAACATCACTTGACTTCGTCATCAAAAACGCTCAAGCCTCTCCAGTTCCTGGCTTTCTGGCGCGGCTACGCATCGATGGTATAGAGAGTCCAATTATTGATCGTTCTGCCAAGCCGCCGGCATTCCTCAACGGCGCACGGATTAACATCACATGAACGGCACTGACCCAGGTCACGACTGGATCGATGACAATCAGCAATTGATAGTGGCTGAATTCGCCCGCATCAAGGCGCGCATTGCAGGCGAAGACTTTACTACAATGGACATCATCGAGCAAATTCGGGCTGCATTGCCGATGCCATCGGCCATAGATCGTCTGGTGGATTGCTTCGGTCTCAGTACTTTCGAACGGGACATACTGCTGCTTTGCGCAGGCGTGGAAATGGACGCAAATCTTGCCTCTTTGTGCGCCACTGCGCAGAACAATCTTCAACGTTCCTACGCGACCTTCAGTTTGGCACTGGCAGTGCTGGAAGAACCGCATTGGAGTGCGCTCAGCCCGATTCGTCCCTTGCGCCGGTGGCGCCTGATTGAGGTTGCTGAAGAATCCGGTCTGGCGAATGCGCGCTTGCGTATAGACGAACGGGTGCTACATTTTCTAGCCGGGATTAATTATCTGGATACCCGTCTTCAACCCCTGTTGCAAAATGGTAGCATCGCAGCAACGATAGCGAATACCCATCGCGAAACGTCGCAAGACATAATCAAAGCATTGTATGAGCAGAGCGCAACTGCTCCCATCATCCATTTGCTGGGTGATGACAGTGACGGTCAGACCGATATCGCCGCTGGTGTCGCCGCCGAACTCGGCTTGCAACTTCATATTCTGCGTGCGGAAGACATTCCAAGCGGTGCTAGCGAACGCGACGCCTTCGCCAACCTGTGGCAACGGGAATCGGCACTCCTGTCCAGCGCCCTGTTGATCGAATGCCGCGACCAGGCGAATGTAGCCGCAATGTCCCTGCTTGCCGAACATTTAAGTGGATTGCTGTTTATTTCCAGCCATGATCCGCTGGAGCTACAACGCGGCTCCTTGCGCTTTACTGTCAACAAACCCAAAGCCCCGGAGCAAAAGTACTTGTGGCAACAAGCACTGGGTTCGGCGGCGCAAAAGCTTAATGGTTCGCTGGACGGTGTCGTTTCGCAATACAGACTGAGCGCACAAACCATCTTGAACAATGGTGCGGCGATCGCTAACGCTATCGTCGCAAGTGATGCACCGGACGAAGTGATGTGGCGAGCCTGCCAAAGCTTGGGGCGGCGGCAGTTGGATGAGTTGGCGCAACGTATTGAACCGGTTTTCGGCTGGGAAGATTTGATCCTTCCCGAACATCAGAAAGCGATCCTGAGTCAGATCGCCGCCCATGTACGCAACCGTCAGAAAGTCTGCGAAGAGTGGGGCTTTGCGCGTAAGAGTTCTCGAGGCTTGGGCCTAAGTACCCTGTTTGCTGGTGAAAGCGGTACCGGCAAAACCATGGCCGCAGAAGTACTGGCAAACGAATTGCATCTGGATCTTTACCGCATCGACCTGTCCTCCGTGGTTAGCAAATACATTGGTGAAACAGAAAAGAACCTGCGCAAGGTTTTTGATGCCGCCGAGGACAGCGGCGCGATCCTACTGTTCGATGAGGCTGACGCCTTGTTTGGCAAGCGTAGCGAAGTAAAAGACAGTCACGACCGCTACGCCAATATCGAGGTCAGTTATTTACTGCAACGCATGGAGGCTTATACCGGCCTCGCCATCCTGACTACCAACCTGAAGACGTCGCTGGATACAGCATTTCAGCGGCGCTTGCGCTTCATTGTGCAGTTCTCTTTCCCTGATACCGAGCAGCGCGAAGCCATCTGGCGCAGTGTATTCCCCAACGCCACGCCGACCAGCGAACTGGATTATCGCAAGCTGGCGCAACTCCAGGTGGCCGGAGGAAATATTCGCAATATCGCCTTCAACGCCGCATTCCTGGCCGCAGATACGGACAAACCGGTCGGCATGGCGCATTTACTGCACGCAGCTCATGGCGAAGGTTCAAAGCGCGAGCGCCCGTTGAACGATGCCGAAACGCGGGGCTGGGTATGAAACACATTGTTCTGCACATCGATAATTTGGTATTGAAAGGTTTCCGGCACGAAGACCTGCAGGGTATCGCCGAGGGTCTACAGCAGGAATTGACCCGTCTGTTTGCCGATCCACAGGCCATCCAGCAATTGACGGCGAATGGTGATGTATCGCGACTGCGGGTCAGCAGTGTACAAGTCAATCAGGGTGCAAAACCGCAACAAATTGGTTTGCAAGTGGCGCAGGGTATAGGCAAGGGGATAAAGATATGAACACTTTAGCATTACAGCAGAATACCGCCGCAAAATCACCGCCCGTGAGAAATTTGTCTCACCCAGGATTGCTGTTGCAGCGCAAATGTGCCTGCGGCGGCTCGGCCTCATCGTCATTGACAGGCGAATGTGAGGAATGCAAAAAAACACATCTGCAAAAGAAACTTAGTATAGGAGCAAACAATGACCCGCTGGAACAGGAAGCGGATCGGGTTGCGGACCAAGTGTTGGCATCCCCCGTTCATTCTGGAGTCAATGCCACAACGCCACACATACAGCGTTTTACCGGACAAGCGGCAGGCGCTACAGTTACAGCACCTGCCAGTGTAGACCGCGTACTTGCTAGTTCCGGCATGCCGCTTGATCCTGAATTACAGCAAGACATGGGGCAACGTTTCGGCCATGATTTTTCGCATGTGCGTGTGCATACCGACGGTGCTGCGGAGCAGTCGGCGCAGGATGTGCATGCTCATGCCTACACGGTAGGACATAACATTGTGTTTGGTGCTGGGCGGTTTGCTCCTGGTGCTCACGAGGGGCGGCGATTGCTTGCGCATGAGTTGACACACGTCGTCCAGCAAACGGGGGCAAATGAAAGCCGTATTGCTTATGCCATTGGAAAGCGTGATCTGTCAGCAATTTCAAATCACATTGGAGGTGTTTTGCCGCACTCGTCATTGCCACTAACCAGCCAGATGCTTCGACGATATGCTGTGCCGGGAACACTTGATTGTAATGATGTCGTTGGATGGCTTAACAGCAATTCGCCTTACAGTCCGGAATGGGCGCAAACGAACTGTAACTATTCATTTAATGGTCAGCTGCGAATTAGTCCGCCCGATACATCAGGTGGCGGGGTAAGCCTAACGGTGACGGGACACAATGGTTTGACAGTCTCTGTGAACTGTCCCATTGATACACCTCGGTGGACACCTTCCCCACGTACAAACCGCGACGCAGAGATCGCCGCCTGGAATAGCATGAGCGGAACATTAGCGGCGCACGAGAAGCAGCACCGTAACATTGGAAATACGTGGCGGGCGACGGTGGAAAGCAATTTCAGGGCAGTCAATTTCACGGTATCTGGCACAAATCAAGCGGATGCTTCAAGCCAGGTCCAGCAAAGGGTGTCGGCCTTGCAGCAGCAGTGGCAAGCAGATGCCCAGGCAGCTCAGAGTGCAATTGATCCCTTCACTGGGGCAATACTGACATGCCCGTGAAAGCAATACCGTGCTGCACAAACTCTGCTAAGCGAAATATGGCAGATAATCAATGGGTTTATGCTCGATTGATCGTGAGCAATCATAATTGGAACCAGAAAGAGCTTACGTTAGCCATGTAGAAAAAGCTATAGAGTAAGAACATCGACAGCAAGGAGATGAAGCAATGAGCACTATTGCCAAATTATCGCTCGTGAGCGAATCGTCTCACGCAGGTTTGCAACCCAAATGTGCTTTCGGCGACTCGATCTCATCGTCATTAAAGGGCGAATCGTTGATAAATAGTGGCTCGGTTATATTATACCGAAATAGAGTTTTTACTTTTATTACGCACTTGAGGGAGAAACAGAGGTATATCAATTCTTTCCTACTCCAGAGGAATTCATTGCATTGGTGGATATGTTTAGAAATGAAGGCCCCATCAATTTTAATACAGCTGGAAAATATTTCGTAACCGTTGCGAAGGAGATTGGATAAGAAGAATCTAATCCATAAAAAGGTGCGATTTAATTGATTTTTACAAATTTAAGGGGAACTGATGAAAATTGATGACCATTTATTGGTAGCTGACTATGTAAGCCAGAGACAAACACCTAACAAAGGCAATAGCTTTGACCCGAAATACTTGATTTTTCACTTTACGGCAGGTCGAGGTTGCCAGAGTTCGGTGGATTGGCTGTGCAGTCCGCAAGCAAAGGCCTCAGCCCATTTAGTGGTTGGCAGGGACGGCAGCATTACTCAGCTGGCGCCTTTTAATATCGTCGCCTGGCATGCCGGAAAAAGCTGCTGGAATGGCTTGACGGGGATGAATCAATATTCTGTCGGCATTGAGATGGATAATGCGGGCAAACTTACCAAGGTTGGCAGTAAATATCGGACGTGGTTCCAAGCCGAAATTACCGAGGACGATGTTATTCAGGCAAAACACAAAAACGAATCTGACATGGGATTTTGGCACGCCTATACCGATATTCAAATTCAACGGGCTAACGATTTGGCTTCATTATTAGTAGAAACCTATCAATTAAAAGACATTTTGGGGCATGAGGATATTGCGCCGGGTAGGAAAAACGATCCCGGCCCGGCATTTCCTCTAACCAATATACATTCCGGTGCTTTCGGCAGGTCTGACGACACTGATGATGATTATAAAGTCACAGTGGAGGGCTTAAATATTCGGAAGGGACCCGGCGTTGAATTTGATCCGGTCGCGCCGCCGCTGTCGTTAGGAACTGAGATCTTACTTCTTGAAACGAAAGATCGATGGAGTAAGGTCGATGTAAAAGGGCCAAACGATATTGAAGGTTGGGTCAGTAATAAATTTATTACCAGTATTTAAGCATGAGAGCCATACGGTACTCTCATGCGCGATGTGGGTATTAGCTTCGATGCAACGTTTGACCTATGCCAACTATTGGTTTGTTGTTTGAACATTGAAACAATGAGGAGGCGACATACCACGCTTTTGAAGCGGTGCTTTTGAAATGCAGTCAGGAAGAAGCTGCAATGACCATGTTTAAAAGAATCAATCTATAAAAAAACTGGGAAGGACTAAATGACCGGCTATTCGAATTCTCCACAAATCCTAAAAGGCGGCATCGTGCTGATCGATGCCGAATCTGGGCGGGTGCTGCGCATTATTTCTTTACAGTACAACCCGGAAAAACTGACGCGTACCCTGCAAGTTCAAGGCGCAGGCGGCGAGGGCAGCAATCGCTCGGAGGCTATGCGCTTCAAGGGTCCTGCGGTGGAGACGTTCAAGCTGGAGGCGGACATTGACGCTGCGGATCAATTGGAATTCCCCGATCAGTACCGCTCGGTGGCAGAAAACGGCATTCAGCCGCAAGTGGCTCTGCTGGAATCGCTGGTTAATCCTACCAGCACACAGTTGCTGGACCGTAATAGCCAGTCGCAGTCCGGCACGCTGGAGATCGCGCCAATGGAAGCACCACTGGCGCTTTTTGTGTGGGGCAAGAACCGCATCGTACCGGTGCGGATAACGGATTTCAGTGTGACTGAGGAAGCCTTCGATCCATCGCTGAACCCAATCCTTGCCAAGGTGAGTATTGGCCTTAGGGTATTGGGCGTGGATGACCTTGGTTTTAATCACAAAGGTGGCAGCTTATTTATGAGTTATTTACAGAATAAAGAACGGCTTGCGACTAAAGTTCAGCCCGGTTCATTCGCTACTTTGGGAATAGGAGGCATCTAATGATAGACCCGATCCAGGCTTTTATGCAGGCGAATTCACTCGTCGCTCCCTTGTTTCCGCCCGAGAGCCGCTATCACGGCATTGCGGCTGTGCAGGTTACGCAATCTGACGGTACCGTCGTTGTGTATCTGAAAAGACGTTTCGTGCCACCACCAGAGAATTTTTCGTTGTTGCTGGAACATACCGTTTCTGGGGGCGACAGGCTGGATAATCTTGCGGCGCATTATATCGGTGACCCTACGCAATACTGGCGCATCTGCGATGCCAATGGTGCCATACGCCCAGCTGAATTGACAGAAATTGTGGGTAAAGTCCTGAATATCACCTTACCTGAGGGTATTCCAGGGGTATCCGATGCTGGCTAAAGGAATACAGCTTACGATTTTGATAGGCCCGATTGTGCCGATACCGGTGCCGCAGATGGTGATCGATGCGCTGGATCATGTTGAGATAACAACCGCAGCTGGTTCCCGTAATGGTTTTCAGATGAGTTTGCAATTTAGCAGCAAGTCACAGTTGAACACTTTTTTCATCATTGCTGGAGCGATGAACAGTGGCCCCTCTACGCCTCCTCTGCGCGTCATGCTGATTGTCACTCTAAATGGTACGCCGCAACCGCTGTTTGACGGGGTGATGACCAATGTAGAGGTGCATGCGGGCAGTGGTGGTGCTCCGGGTCTGGTGACGGTTACCGGTGAGGATCTTACCAAGATGATGGATATGATTGATTTCAGCGGTCTGCCTTATCCTGCAATGCCCATCGAGGCACGCGTGGCGCTAATCTGCGCCAAGTACGCATTATTCGGCCTGATCCCGTTGATTATCCCGATACTGTTTCCTGATGTCCCCATTCCGGTGGATAAGATACCTGCCCATAAAGGCACTGACCTACATTACCTCCAGCATCTTGCCCATCAAGCGGGTTACCTTTTTTACATTGAGCCGGGACCGGTGCCGGGCACCAACATTGCCTATTTCGGGCCGGAGATAAAAGTGGGCGTACCGCAACCTGCACTTAATGTGGACATGGACGCGCTCACCAACGTGGAAAATTTAAGTTTCACTTTCGATCCGACTGTAGGTAAGCTGCCTGTCGTATACATCCAGAACCAGCTTACGCGTCTACCCATTCCAATCCCGATTCCAAATATCAATCCCTTGCAACCGCCATTGGGACTATTGCCTACTCCGATAAGCAATCTTGAGGTACTTAAGGACACTGCAAAAATGAACCCAATGCAGGCAATTTTAGCGGGGCTTAATAAAGCGAAAGAGTCACAGGATTCAGTCAGCGCCAATGGTAACCTAAATGTTTTGCATTACGGGCGGCCACTTAAGGCGCGACAGTTGGTCGGGGTACGTGGTGCGGGAATTGCCTATGATGGGCTTTATTTCGTAAAAAGCGTCACTAGCACACTCAAGCGCGGCGAGTTCAAACAAAGCTTCAAGCTGACGCGCAATGGTTTGGTTTCAATCACACCGAGGGTTCCTGTATGAGCGACAGCGGCAATTTCTTTGGCAAGTACCGCGGCATGGTACTGAACAATATCGATCCGATGCAGCAGGGAAGATTGCAGGTGCAGGTGCCGGATGTGGCGGGGCTCATTCCCACAACTTGGGCGATGCCCTGCGTGCCGCTGGCAGGTATAAATATGGGCATACTTGCTTTGCCTATGATAGGCGCCGGCGTGTGGGTGGAGTTTGAGCAGGGAGATCCTGATTATCCGATCTGGGTCGGCTGTTTCTGGGGCAGTGCCGCGGAGTTGCCGGTGTTATCGCATACGGTACCGCCCGCAATACCAGGCATCACGTTACAGACGCCACTTAAGAACGGTTTGGTTATCAGCGATGTACCCGGTCCCACTGGCGGTATTCAGTTGCAGACCGCTACTGGCGCCATGATCTCGGTGACCGATATCGGCATCATGATTTCCAACGGCAAAGGCGCAGTAATCAATCTTACCGGGCCGACGGTGGATATTAATCTTGGTGCACTCACGGTAATATAGGAGAACGATCATGCCTGCACCTGTCCTACATCTTGGCGCCACGGTGATCTGCATGCACGCGGGTCCGGCGACACCTCTCACGCCGTTTCCGCGCGTACTGGTAAGCGGTCAGCCGGTGGTCACGTTGTCAACGCCCTATGCGATTGCCGGCTGCGCCCTTACCGGAACGCCCAATCCACCCTGCGTCACCGCACAGTGGGTGATGGGTGCTTTGCGGGTGATGGCAGGCGGTGTGCCTATATTGCTGCAAACAAGTCAGGCGTTGTGTGTGCCTACCGGAACAGGCTTACTGCCGTTAGTAGTGCAACCCAGGGTGCTTGCGACATGAGCCAGATCGACTACTCCTTCCAGTTCGATGGCAGCGGCCGTACCGCGCAGACGGACGATTCCGGCTACATCCGCGATCTCATCGAACAGGTATTGCTCACCGCGCCGGGCGAACGTGTGATGCGCCCCGCTTTCGGCAGTGGCGTACTGCAATTGGTGTTTGCTTCCGCCAGTCCTGAAGTTGCGGCGACCACACAATTTTTGATCCAGGGTGCTTTGCAGCAGTGGTTAAGCGATGTCATCATCGTTGATACCGTTGATGTGCAGATGCAAGACAGCGCCTTGCTCATCACAGTGCAATACATCGAACGTCGGACGCAAACGCGCGGCGTGGCGCAGATTAGCGCACCGGGAGACAGCGCATGAAATATTACTGCTGTGATCAGCGCCGCCTCGAAGTGGTAAAGTTAAACGGTACGCTCAACGGTTTGGAATATCTGGAAGTAAATGACAGCGGCATTTCTGGCGATCCCACGCGACAGCTTACGTTGTTTGTAAAATTTCTGCGTCCGGTGCCCGCACTTAGCAAAGACAACTTCCTCATCGATGGCGGTGAGCGCATAAAAATCGTGGATATTGAGTGGATTGCGATTGCCAATGCGCTGCCCGGCGTCGAACCGCCCGGTTTGGTTAACGGTTTCGTACCGCTTGACGAATTTTTGGTGATACGTACAAAGTTTTATGGTGATTTTTCGCTGTATACCTTGCGCTTGGTGAGCGCTCCCGGGAGTGACGCGATGCCAGCAGGTTTCGATCCGCGTCTCAGCGAGATTCAATTTTCCTTCAAGGTGCAGTGCCCGTCGGATTTTGATTGTGCGAGCAGAACTCCTTGCCCAACGCCGCCGTTAACCAATCCGCGTCTCGATTATCTTGCCAAGGATTACGCCAGCTTCCGCCGCCTGATGCTGGATCGCATGAGCACGCTGATGCCCGAATGGCGTGCTCGTAATCCTGCCGATATCGGTATTACCTTGGTGGAGCTGTTAGCCTATGTCGGCGATCAACTTTCTTATCAGCAAGACGCCGTCGCTACCGAAGCCTATCTCGGCACCGCGCGCAAGCGCACTTCGTTACGCCGCCATGCGCGACTGGTGGATTATAGGGTGCATGAGGGCTGCAATGCACGCGTTTGGGTGCAGGTGACCATTAATGATGATGTGGTGAATATTCCCGCCCATACACCAATGCTCACACGTGTGCCTAACATGCCGCCATTAATCTCCATCACGGGCGATCAATTAAACGATGCCTTAGCGCAAAACCCGGTGGTGTTCGAGACAGTGGAAGATACCCTACTCTATAAAGACCATGAGCGCTTTCATTTCTATACCTGGGGAGAGCAGGAATGTTGTCTGCCCAAGGGTGCGACGCGTGCGACGCTCAAGGGTAAATTTGAAAAACTTAAGGCGGGGGACGTGTTGGTGTTTGTAGAAAAAACCGGCCCGCGCACCGGTGTCCCGGAAGATGTCGATCGTGCACATCGGTGGGCGGTACGTCTTACCGGCGTAGGTTTGTCCAGTGACCCGTCCGGTGGTTTGTTTAAGGATAAGCCTGACAATTCTTCGGTGGATGTCACTGAAATCCAGTGGGCTGAACAGGACGCACTGCCGTTTCCCTTATGCCTGTCGGCTACGACTGACATGGGTTCATATATTTCCGAGGTGAGCGTGGTTTGTGGCAACATCGTGCTGGCTGACCATGGCCGCACTATCATAAATGAAAATTTGGGTTCTGTTCCAAAATCCCTGCTTACTCTGGTTGCTGCAAACGATGTTCTTAGTTGTAAGAGCCAGTCCTTGCAGTCTGTGCCTCCGCGATTCCGTCTGCAACTTTCTGATCGTCCGCTAACGCACGCTTTAACGTTCACTCCTAAGACTTTATTCAACTTTACTGCAACAATACCAATTGCCGCGAATGATTTGCTTGGTGCCTTAAATGCGCATGGCTTGGTGTTTCTGGCCGGGTCGGCAGTGGTTCAAGGTGGTGACGGCGTATGGTCGGTGGCAGACGGCGTCAGCGCCTATCGCCTACAACTTAATAAAGATAAGAATGAAATACAGGTATCAACGTTGGCCGATGCTGCCGTGCTGATTACGGCTGCCGATCCTCAGCGCGCCAGACCCGCCATCAAGCTTGCCGATAGTGCCGATAATTATCAGGATCAATCCAAATGGCTACCTCAGCCTGACCTGCTTGCCAGTAATGCCCAGGCTAACGAATTCGTGGTGGAATGCGAGTACGACGGCAGTTCCCTTTTACGTTTCGGGGACGATGAGCATGGCAAGCGGCCGAACAGCGGCATCGCCTTCAAGGCGACTTATCGAATCGGCAATGGCAAGGCGGGCAACATCGGTTTGGAATCTATCGCGCATATCGTTAGCGACGATGGGCGGTTAGTGTCCGCATCGAACCTGCTGCCGGCAAAAGGTGGCGTCGATCCGGAGAGTGCCGAGGATATCAAACGCGATGCACCTGAAGCATTCCGCACCCAGAATCGCGCTGTCACCCCGGCAGACTATGCCGAGGTCACTGAACGTCACCCCAGCGTGCAGCGTGCAGCCGCTACCTTTCGCTGGACGGGTAGTTGGTACACGGTATTTATTACTGTTGATCGCAAAGGCGGCGGCGAGGTGAATGCAGTGTTTAAACAAACCATCCGTGATCACGTTGAACGCTATCGCATGGCGGGTTACGACCTGGAAGTGAAAGGCCCAATTTATGTGCCTCTGCTTTTGGAAATGTCGGTGTGTATCAAGCCCGATTATTTCCGCGCCGATGTGCGTGCCGCGCTGCTGCAAGTATTCAGCCGGGGTTGGCTGGTCGACGGCACTCCAGCTTTGTTTCATCCCGACAATTTTACCTTTGGCCAGCCGGTGTACCTCAGTGCGCTTTATGAAGCGGCTCAGTCGATACAAGGCGTTGCCTCGGTGGTGATCGACACCTTCCAGCGTTTGCGTGCGCCGCCAGATTCCAAGCCCTTGGACGACGGTGTGATGACCATGGGCCGCTTGGAGATTGCGCGGTTGGACAACGATCCAAACTTCCCGGAACGGGGTGTATTCAAGCTCTCGGTAGGAGGCGGCAAATGAGTGGTGAAGAATTTAAACCGCAAGATGCCTGCGGTTGCTGTGAAGGCTTGAGCATCAAGGCGCCTACGGTGCTATACAACCGCCCGGGACTCTCCGCCATCGGCTATCGCATCGGCACGCACAGCGAGGTGCAGGCCAGTCTGCAAGCTCGGCTGTCATCGCAGAATTATCCAGCGCTCGGGAAACTGCGAACCCGCGACAGTGATGATTTTTCCATTGCGCTGTTGGATGCCTATGCCTGTATGACCGATGTATTGACTTTCTACCAGGAACGTCTCGCCAATGAAGCCTATCTGCGCACTGCCGACGAACGGCTGTCGTTGAGCGAACTGGCGCGGCTGATCGGCTATCGTCTCAAACCCGGCGTCGCGGCGGAAACCTGGCTTGCCTTTACCCTGCAGGAGCCGCCGCAGCCTTCGGGTAACGAACCCAAACAAGTTACCGGGGTACCGGAAAAAGTAATATTGAGCGCGGGCATCAAGGTGCAAAGTATTCCTGGACCCGATGAAAATCCGCAGACTTTCGAGACCGTTGAAAGTATCGAAGCGCGGCCGGCATGGAATGTGTTGCGACCGCGTCTTTCGGGAAGCTATCTTCCTGTTGGTGGCCGGAGCGACTGCTGGTTTAAAGAGAGTAATCTCAATATTAAAACAGGTGACGCGATTCTCTTTATTGGCAATGAGTTCCTCTCGAATAGCGATAAAAGCCGCTGGCAATTTAGAGTGATTAACTCAGTGGTTATCGACAGTGAAAAGCAGTGTACTCAAGTTAGTTGGTCTCCCGCGTTGGATAGCAAAACCCCAGCCATAGCGATAGAAGCTCATATACTCCGTCGCCGCACGGCAGTGTTTGGGCACAATGCACCAATGTGGGCAACCATGCCAAGCTCCTTTAAAGATCTTTATGAGCCTATTATCGAGGGAGGGACTCACAGCAGCGAATGGCCTGTTTTTTATATTAGCGCACTCGATGGCGCTGTCGATATGGATGCTCTTTATGCAGATGCAAAGAGCAGCCATTGGTGTGTATTGACGACTGGATCAGTCACTGCGCCGTTTAATATTACAAACGTAAGCGAAGTAACAAAAACCCAGTTTGCCCTGGCAGGAAAAGTGACTCGTTTGGCGCTTTCAGGTAACAACTACTCAGCATTCAGAAGTGAAGTTCGCACTACGACGATTTATACCGTTTCTGAACAGCTTGCTTTTGCCGAGGCACCCTATAATGCCATCGTCGGCAACATTGATAACGTTGTGCTTAGCGTGGAGATCGAGGGGATGCAAGCTGGTCGACAATTGATGTTTTCAGGTTTCGCAATTGATACAGGGAGTGATCAGGTCGAAGTGGTTACACTTAAAGCTGTTACTGCAGAAGGCGCGCTGTCTAAGCTTATTTTTGAGAATAATTTACTTCACAGTTATCAACGCGAATCCCTCTCAATTTACGCCAACATCGCACTTGCCACCCACGGCGAGACTGTTTATGAGACCATCGGTAGTGGCGCGGCTCGTCAGTCCCATCAGCAATTTACTCTCAGGCACATACCGATTACTTACGTCGGCGCCGAAAACGAAACCGGTGCCGAGGCGGCGTTGGAGGTGCGCGTCAACGATATACGCTGGCATGAGACACCCACCCTTTTTAACGCCGAAGCAAATGACCGCTCCTACGTGCTGCGTGTCGGAGACGACGGTGCGGGAACCATTCAGTTCGGCGATGGCCGCCATGGTGCGCGCCTGCCCACCGGACAGGATAACCTGCGCACCATTTACCGCAAAGGCATCGGCGCTAAAGGCAACCTGAAAGCTGGACAACTCTCGCAACTGCTTAGTCGTCCCCTGGGTTTAAAGGCGGTAAGTAATCCTCGGCCTGCCGAGGGCGGCGTGGATGCGGACAGCACAGACTATGCACGACGGAACATGCCACTCGGCGTTCGCACGCTAGGGCGCGTGGTTTCAGTGTTGGATTATGAAGATTATGCACGCGCCTATACCGGTATCGCCAAGGCCCAGGCTATCGTGATCAACACCCGCGCCGGCCGCACCGTATTTATTAGCGTCTCCGGTGATAATGGCGTGCAACCGTCGGAGTCGACCCTTGCCAAGTTGCTTAACGCCTTCAAACAAAACGGTGATCCGCTGGTGCATTGCGAAATAAAAGCATACAACAAAGCAACTTTCCATCTCGCGTTGCGCATTAAATGTGCTCCCAACTACGACGGCAAGAAGGTGTTGTCTGCAGTAGAGGCAGCGTTGCGCTCCGCTTTCTCTTTCGATGCACGCGACTTCGGCCAGATTGTCTCTCGTTCAGAGATCATCGCTGTAGCGCAGGAGGTCGAAGGTGTGCTGGGCGTGGATCTGGATTGCTTTTACCGCGGCACTACCATCACCCTGGAAAAGCGCCTGCCGCCTGCCGCTGCGAAGGTTGATACGCTGGGAAATGTTAATGCCGCCGAACTGCTGTTGCTGGATACCGGCCCCTTAGATTATCTGGAGGAAATGCCGTGAACACTGCTGCCGATCGACTTTACGAACTGTTGCCCGCCATCCATCGCATTCGCGATGCGGAGCAAGGCTACCCTCTGCGCGAGTTGCTCGCCTTGATCGCCGAGCAGGTAGCGGCTATGGAGGAAAATCTCGAACAACTCTACGACGACCAGTTCATCGAAACCTGCGCGCCGTGGGTTGCGCCCTACATCGGAGATCTCATTGGCTATCGCAACTTGTACGGTGTAGTGCCCAAGGTGGCCTCACCGCGTGCGGATGTGGCCAATACCATCCGCTATCGCCGCCGCAAAGGCACGGCATCCATGCTCGAACAAATGGCGCACGATGTCACCGACTGGCCAGCAAGGGCAGTGGAGTTTTTCCAGTTGTTGGGCTGGACACAGAACATGAATCACTTACGTGCCAATGTACACTATGCACCTGATCTGCGCGACTGGGAAAAACTGCACTGGCGCGACACTGCCTTTGATAAGATCGCTCACAAAGTGGATGTAAGGCGCATCAGCACTGGTGCAGCGCGCCACAATATTAATAATATCGGCCTCTATCTGTGGCGGGTACGCGCATTTCCGCTAACCCGCTCGCCCGCCGTGGCCGATCCCGATATCGGCGACGGTTTGCGTTTTCGCTTCAACCCTCTCGGCACGGACATGGTGCTTTACAACAAACCAGAGACGGAAGCAGAGATCAGTCATCTCGCCGAACCGCGCAATGTGCCCATGCCGCTTGCACGTCGTTGGCTGAAGGCTCATCTCGACGATTATTACGGCCCCGGTAAGAGTATAAAGATAGAATTGGACGGAAATCCACCGCAATTGATTACCCGCAATAACATCTGCATCTGCGATCTCAGCGACATCAAGGATGGCAGTGGCAAGGTTATCGCTTGGGCTCACCAGCCTATTGCCGGCTCTGGCCTGTGTTGGAATGAATTACCTTCAGCGACACAGTTGGTGGCTATTGATCCGGTACTGGGCCGCATTGCCTTTGCCTCCGCACCGGCCGCGACTCCCCTGGTGAGTTTTTATTACGGTTACACCATCGCCATCGGTGGCGGCGAATACGAACGTGGCGATCCTGCCTCCGTGCCGGATCAAACCTTACAGGGCGGCGCGGCGCTTCAACCTAAACTCAACTTAGTGAAAAACGGCGGCACGGTGGCAGTGCTCGACAGCAGCCGTTATGTTGAGACGCCCTCTATCAAGGTAAATGCAGGCAAAACAGTCGTACTGCGCGCAATAAACGGAAAACGCCCATTGTTGGCTGCGAGCGGCGATATAAAACTGATACTCGGCGCCGAAGCTACGTTAATCCTCGATGGATGGGTGATCAGCGGCGGCACGTTGATAATGGCCGCCTTCGCTGATACACAACCGCGCTATCTTGTTCTGCGCGATTGCACTTTAGTACCCGGTCCGCGCACAAAAGGTGACGGATCGCCGCTACAATTCGACGATCCAGGTCTGGTGGTAAGCCACTCATTTGCCAAGGTGGAAATGCAACGCTGCATCACCGCGCCACTGCACATTGCCACCGATGCCGAGATTTCTCTGAACGAATGCATCGTGGATGCCAGTACGCAAAATCTTATTGCCTTCCGTGGCTTAAGTGCCGATGCACTCGCGCCCGGCGGCTCGCTCACCTTGGAAAGTTGCACCGTAATCGGCAAGGTTCATACCCGGGAAATAACGTTAGCCAGCGATTGTATTTTTGTTGCCGAACTTGCCGCAGGCGACACATGGAAGGCGCCGCTTTGGACAGAGCGCCGCCAGCAAGGTTGCGTACGATTTTCATATGTGCCGAGCGGATCGCGCACCCCGCGCCGATACCACTGTCAGCCGGTTGATGGGCAGAATATTTGGCCGGAATTTACCTCGCTACGTTACGGAGACTCCGGTTATTGCCAGTTGCTGCAAAGCGTTTCGGACAGGATCAGACGCGGTGCCCATGACGAAAGCGAGATGGGTGTCTTACACGGATTATATCAACCACAACGGGAGATAAATCTGCGCGTGCGGCTGGAGGAATATCTGCGCTTCGGATTAGAGGCAGGGTTAATTTATGGCAGCTAATAAATTTGCGTGCAGCGCACGCTACTTTCAACGCTATGTATAGAAAGTCAGGAGAAATATCATGAGTGGAGATTACAGCCGGGTTCGTTTTGATCCCAGCCTTGACCTGTCGGGCGTCTTAATGCAGCAAGGTCGGGTACAGTTGGACTCGGATTGGAACGAGTGGGTGGTGGCAGTCGACAGGCGCTTGCGCGCCGAGAATATTGATACCTTTGGCGTGCAGCTGACACCGGGCATTGTCGGCGTGGCGGTGGTCTCTCCGCAAACACCCGACGCCTTCAAGATCGAAACCGCAGGCAGCAGCATTACTATAGGCCGCGGCCGCATGTATGTGGATGGGCTGTTGACGGAGAATCACGGCGGTGGCACGACGGAGTTTGATCCGGTGCTCTCCGAACTGCGCGGCAAAGCCCCGCTACCTTACGACAAGCAGCCTTATTTTCTCAATCCACCAACATTGCCTGGCAGTAGTGGAAGTTACCTGGCTTATCTCGAAGTGTGGCAGCGTGAAGTCACCTATCACCAGCTTCCCGAAATTGTGGAAAATGCTGTTGGCGTAGACACCACCACGCGGCTGCAAACCGTATGGCAAGTGCGTTTTTTGGAGAATAAGAGTGGTGCCGACTGCAGCACCCCGGACAATAAAATTTCAGGCTGGGGAGAGATCATTAAGCCCTCCGCAGGAAGGATGTCCATCAAGGCTGAAGGTTTGCCCCCCGATCTCGATCCCTGCGAACTGCCGCCGAGCGGCGGTTATCGCGGACTGGAAAATCAGCTTTATCGTATTGAAATCCACAACGACGGTGTCCCTGGTAAGGATAAAGTGACTTTTAAATGGTCGCGGGAAAACGCCAGCGTGGAAAGCAATGTCACAGAAATAATCTCTTCCACCACGCTTAAACTGGCCAGCTTGGGCCGCGACTCAGTGCTACGTTTCAACAAAGGCGACTGGGTGGAAATAATTGATGACTGGCGGGAACTCGGCGGTGAAGGTGGCGATCCTGCGAAACGTCGGGGTGTAATACTTCAGATTACTGAAGTTAATGATGGCAATCAGACTATCAGCATTTCAACCGTACTGCCGGCGGATTTGATTCCTCTCGGCGGCGATGACACCTTGATCACGCGTCACACGCGCGTCAAACGTTGGGATCAGAGCGGCACGGTGCGCGATACCAACAACAATGTCATCGTTGATCTCGACGCTGCAGGCAATGGTCTAATTCCGGTGCCGGTCACAGGGGGTTGGGTGGTGCTGGAAAACGGCATACAAGTGCAGTTCAACCTTGATTCTTCCATCAACGACGGCAAATTCCATTGCGGCGATTATTGGGTTTCTGCGGCGCGTAGTGCAGATGCTTCGATAGAGAAAATGACGCAAGCACCACCGCGCGGCATACATCGCCATTACGCGCGACTGTCCATGGTCACCTTCCCGCTTCCTAACGAATTACCTGATTGCCGAACTCACTGGCCACCATTTTCCGGCGGCTGTTGTACCTATACGGTAGGCGACGGAAAAAAAAGTCGGGGGCATTTCAACTCGATCCAAGATGCGGTAAATGCTTTGCCGCCTGAAGGAGGGAAGGTCTGTGTACTCGCTGGCACGCATTATGCCAACGTCAAATTGCAGGGACTCTTAAATGTTCATATCAGCGGCTGTGGCCTTCAGACGGTGATCTTTCCTGAGGACGCCAAGACTGATGAAGCGATTTTCCATATCGTCTCATGCTCTGGAATTCAGTTGTGCGATTTAACCCTGGTGACAGAGACAGGCACCGCAATTGAGCTTTTGGATGTTGCCACCAAAGATGCCAGTTGTGAGATAACTATCATGAAAAACCATATAGTTGCCTATACTCAAGCTATAAACGTCAGCACTAGAGAGGACATCGCGGCTAACAACGTAATCCGAATTATCGGAAACGAAATAGCTATGATCAACAAGGACGGTGGAAAAGCCGCCATATTCACAGCGGCCGATGATGTCTTGATCGAAGAAAATTTCATCGCTGTTATTCCCGATCCGAGTGAGACCGGTAAAAATCTCAGAGACAATGTGGGTGCAATCAGCGATTACTTGAAGCTTGCCAGAACACTGGAACTTACTGTTATAAAAAAATTATTGCCCGGAAGCGTTTTGGCGATGAGTGGCATACAAGTCGCTGGCGGTTCCGAATCAGTGACTATTCGTCGTAATCAAATTTTAGGGGGAAGTGGCAATGGGGTAACTTTAGGAAATATTCCAAGTCAGGATGGGCAAAGATATCCAACTTACATAAGCGAACTTTCCTCAAAAGATTATATTGAAGAGCATTCTATCCCTTATGTATACGATATAACGATAGAGGAAAACGGTATCTTTTATATGGGATTATCCGGTATTGCCCCACCCGCGTTTTTTAAACCCGGCATTGTTGACATGATGCCAAGTGTTGCAGGTCTAACTGTATACCGAAACCGTATTGAACATTGCCTCTTGCAACTACCCGTACCCGGCACTGATGAAGCGTGGACAGCAAGTGCCGCTGGTTTTGGTGGAATAGTGCTTATGGGATGCGAGAATGTCGTGATTCAGGAAAACAGAATTGAAAACAACGGCTCAGATCAACCCCAGGCCGTATGTGGCATCCTGATATTTTACGGTGAGAAGATCGATGTTTCAGGTAATCGGATTCTGAACAACGGTGCCCGGGTTATCGATGGTGAGAAAACGATAATAGCAGGTATGCGTGGGGGGATAGTTATGTTATCGACGTTTGCCTACTTGGCCCATGCGGTTTATTCCGATAATGAATGGATGGCACCAGACGGAATCCCCGCTATTAAAATCCATGACAACATTATCACTCAGCCGCTGGGACAGTCCCTGTTCCTGATAGCATTAGGGCCTGTATCGGTTACCGGCAACCATCTGACCTCGCAGGGGGCGGATTATAAGGCAAATCCTCTCTCATTACTTGCTGGCACGGTGTTCATACTCAATCTTGGCATATCCAAGGACTTAATGAGGCTCGTTTTTTTAGCAGGTTTTAGCTATCTAGCCCGGCTCAATATGGATACTGGTAATGTTGCCACTGTTCAGAAGCAGGTCGAGGAGAATTCCTGGCTGAGATATTTATATATGCCAAGCGGCACTGTCATGTTTTCAAACAACCAGGTGTTGCTCGACTTGCGCAATCCGGATTTCAACTTTTCTTTAAGTTCGCAACTGATCGCATCGCTCGATGATGTTGCCTATTGCAACAACCAGTCCGAATGTTCTTCCTTAATCGATTTCCTTTTCACTGATGCGGCAATCTTCGCTGTAACACAGCGTTGCAACGATAACCGTTTCCAGGAAGGTTTTACATTAGCCTGGAATTCACTGTTTTCTTATGGTTTTATGAACACTGCCCTTGGTAACCAGTCGACCCACTGTCTACAGGTGCTTGGTAATATCAACTTTGTTACGACTATAGGAAATAAAGTGCTGCTTACTACAGGTTGTCCTGAGCGCGAACTCCTTGTAGCGGGGAAATACGGTATGCTGAGGACGGAACAATGACAATTAATTGTTTAACTCAAATTTAATATAGGTGTATAAGCGTATGACAACGATATTACCCAATAATGACGAGATGCTTGCGAAATTGGGCAGCGGGTTTGCCAGCCTTGATGGGCAGCGGGCCGATGGTTTACTCAAATTAAAAGACTTTCAAGCGACCCAAACTATAATGCTCGAAAAGGAACAGGCCAGGCTTGAGAAAAAATATTTTGCTGATCATCCAAAAGTAAAGAAGATCGCCGAGCGCTTAATCTATAACCAGGGTTTGCACTCGGAATTGGACAGGGAAATTGAAAAATCTAAAATCGTAATACCGCAAATTGGTCCCAACACCTGGATGGTGCATGGTCGAGTCATGAATGCCGACGGTGTTGCCATTAGCGGCTTGGCCGTTTCTTTATCTGACGACGAGGAGCAGTGGGTTTCCCAATTAGGTTATAGCTGCACCGATGACCTTGGTCATTTTGTACTTCAATATAAAGTTGCAGAAAATGACAGGTCGCCTTTATCAGATAGCCAGAGGGTATTCCTAACCGTTACAGATGCCAATCATAATAGCCTTTACCAAGCAATTGAACCGCTCTACATGCGCATTGGCTATATCGACTATCGCCTTATCGTCATTAAGGACCCAGATCAAAGTTACACATCGCCGGAAACTGAAGACTTTGGGGCAATATATCCCAATGCATGGGTTGCTTGCGGTAAGGTAATTGACGAAGAAGGCAAGCCGCATCAAGGGTTGATGGTAACACTTTATGACAAGGATTTTCTCTTCGATGATGTTTTGGGGACGGTCATAACTAATGAGCACGGCGTTTTCAAAATAATTTACCGTACAGAGGCTTTCCGCAAATTATTTGAAGATAAACCAGACCTTTATCTAAAAATTTCTGATTCCAAGGGAAATCTGGTCTATAACTCAGAAAGCCCTGTAAGACCAGATGCCAATCAAATGGAACGTTTTCGTATTAAGATAAAGTGCGCATTTATAAACGAGTGATGCATGAAACTGCTTATGCTTGCATGGTTTGTCGTGGATCATGTGTATCGCTCCGTTCCATCCACCTGGCTCGTAGCTCCAAATTTTGACATCCTCATATTTTTTTAGTGAGGATAAGTAATGAATTTAAGTGCAAAAAGGCGGCATCATGTGAAAGCTTGGCATCAGAGCGGGCTCAGTCAAGCAGAGTATTGTCGCCAACAAGACATCCATCCTAAAACTTTTTCAAGATGGGCACGGTGTGAATTAGCCCTGGATAAAGATGCGGCCCTCGAAGTTATTCCCATTCAAGTCGTGCAGCCAACGCCAGTGGCTGCCGCCCCAACAAAAATAATGCTTCGACTTGCTTGCCCATGGCGCTCAACTTGAACTGTCCACGGCGGTGTCTCCCCGTTGGCTGGCAGAGTTGCTGCAATGCCTGATTTGATCGCTAACCCGGGCCAAATTTGGTTATGCGTAGCGCCGGTAGATCTTCGTCGGGGAATAGATGGGCTTTCGACATTGGTACAGCAAGCTCTGGAGCAGCCTTGTGCTGGATCGGTTTTTGTATTCCGCAACGCGGCTGGTAATCGTATCAAAGTGCTGCTCTGGGATGGCAATGGCGTGTGGCTGTGTCAGCGCCGCTTACATCAGGGGCATTTCAGTTGGCCTGCGTCGGGAGAAAACTTTTTTCGATCACCCAGGCGCAGTGGGAATGGCTGATTGCCGGGGTCGATTGGCGACGCTTGTCGGCTCAGCTACCCGACTATTTACACACTTTACACACTTGATTTGAACTGATTTTTAAGTTTGAATAAATCACTATAAACCCAGCATTTATAGTAGCTGCAGCGATTTTTCATGGTAAAATAAGCACCATGAAAACACCGCTTCAGCTAGATGATTTGAACCTTGATGCGGCCGCCAAAATCCAGGTGGCGGCACGGGTTCAGTCGTTGCTGGACCAAGCGAAATCAGAGACTGCAAAATACTACGAAGCCGATCTTCATGCCAAAGATCTAAAAATCCAAGCCCTGATTCTGGAATTGGCGCATCTGCGCCGGATTCGCTATGGCGTAAAGAATGAAGCGTTATCCAGTCTACAACGCGACGTGCTCCGGGACATCTGTAACGAAGACATTGCCGCGCTTGAAGCAGAAGTTGAGCAGATCGAAGATGATCAAGTCAACGCTACGGCTACCAAACACCAAGCGTCCGCGTGCCGGTCGCCAACCCTTGCCACCGCATCTACCGCGCATTGAGCATCTCCATGAACCGGAATCCTGCCAATGCGGTCGGTGCGGCAAGGACTTGGTCAAGATTGGCGAAGACATCACCGAACAACTGGATGTCGAGCCCGCCAAGTTTTTCGTGCATCGTCACATCCGTCCGCAATATGCCTGCCGTCCCTGCGAAACCATCACCGCAGCACCGATTCCGCCCGCTATTATCGATGGCGGCATGGCAGTGGTGGGTTTGCTGACCTGGGTCATGGTCAGCAAATACCTGGATCATCTACCGCTCTACCGTCTGGAACAAATCGCCGCTCGCGACAAGGTTATTTTGGCCAGATCCACCCTGGCGGAATGGGTAGGCCGCACCGGTGTGGCATTACAACCCGTAGCGGATCGACTTATTGAAATTCTGCTGGAACGTGGCAAGGTCATTTATTGGTCGATGACTATGGCGGCTACAAAGCCTTGTTCTCGGCTGCCCGCCAGGAAGCGTTACCTTGCATTGAGCTTGGGTGCTGGGCACATGCACGCCGGAAATTTTTCGATTTGCACAAAGCCAATGCCAGTTCCATGGCGCTGGAAGCGTTGACGCGCATCGGCCAACTGTATGCTATCGAACAACAAGGCAAAGCGCTGGATATCGACGCTCGCCAACTACTGCGTGCGGAACAAAGCAGACCGGCACTCGACGCCTTGCATCAATGGCTCACTCAAACCCGCGCCAACACCGCCAACGGTGGCGGCTCGGCGAAAGCCATCGACTATACGCTGAAACGTTGGGCGGCCATGATTCGCTATGCGGAAACCGGTCACTTACCGATCGACAACAACCCGGTGGAAAATACCATTAGGCCCATTGCCCTGGGTAAAAAGAACTGGTTATTCGCCGGATCTGAGCGGGCAGGCATTCGGGCAGCTGCCATTCAAACCCTGCTGGGGACAGCAAAGCTCAACGGCATAGATCCGGCGGCATGGCTTAGAGATACCCTAGAAAAACTACCCACCTGGCC
>SESD01000242.1_pt1 | contig 33826 bp, 27 predicted proteins | sample 3171411 | NCBI WGS metagenome assembly SESD01 (sample SAMN06051880, study PRJNA518727) | freshwater metagenome | biome: subpolar coniferous forest; feature: holomictic lake; material: water; isolation source: holomictic Lake 442, 16.5 m depth | place: Canada: near Kenora, Ontario | collected...
AGTCACATACGTCATCAGTGTGGACACCACGGCGCCGACATTCACAAGCGCTGCAGTAACCGACACGCTCTTAACCCTAACCTACAGCGAGACGGGCTCGGGCATGTTTGCCACCGCCCCATCGGCCGCCGACTTTGTTGTCACCAAGAATGGCGGCACAGGCGTTACCGTGAGCGAGGTTACCGTGGACGTGGCCAATGGTAGGGTCGTGCTCACGCTCAACACAGCCATTGTTGTGGCGGACACCAACGTCCGGGTGAGCTACACCTCAGGATCTGATACCAACGCCATCCAGGACGTGGCGGGGAACAAGGTCGTCAGCTTGGTTGCCCAGGCCGTGACCAATGTGGCGACAGATATCACCCCCCCGCCCGCCCCAACAATCACACTGGACACGGGTTCAGATACGGGCAGCAGCACGAGCGATGGCAAAACCAACAACTCCAAACCATCCATCCATGCCACCCTGAATACCGGCGGGGACAACGCGCCCGTGGCGGGTGATAGCGTTATTATCTATAACGTCGTATTCGGCGTGAGGACGCAGGTCGCCAGCTACGTAATCACTGGGGCCGATGTGAGTGCACAGTCCGCCAGCGTGGCGGTGAGCGACCTGGGTGCGGATGGGGCCAAGACGCTGCTGGCCACCATCGTGGATCAGGCCGGCAACACCTCACCCGACTCGAGCACCCTTGCGATTACCCTGGACACTAGCCCCCCGATCTTGCTCGCGGCGCGTGTGGGTAGCGCCTACCTCACGCTGACCTACTCGGGCAGTGGGCCGATCGGCTCCAGCACCCCGAGCGCTGCCGACTACAGCGTCACAGTGAACGGCGCTGCGCACACCGTGAGTGCGGTCAGCCTAAACGCCAACACACGGGTCGTCACCATGAAGCTTTTGGAGCCAGTCCTCTTGGGTGACGTTGTAACGGTTAACCACACCCAGGCAAGCCCTAACTCGGTTCAGGATCTGGCGGGTAATGCCGCAATTGATTTTGCCAATCGGTCCGTAACACTACAAGATTTTTATGCCGTGTGGGGAAAACAGGGCGTCTCGCTCGTGATCGTTGACGAGTCGAGCCAGGTTGACGCAACCGCGACTCTGGGTGGTGTGACAGCCGTGGCCATTCCTTGGGTGGCGCCAGTCTCAGACGTTAGCACCCAATACGTCCGCGACTGGGATCCGATCACGTTTTCGATCACGCAGCAGGCCGTAGATGACGTCCTCGTCGGACTGCACGACAGCAACACGACACGCACAGGCACACAGGTCAGCGTGCTAATCGACACCTCGGGCGCCAGTATCTCATCCGCAACCGGCACCCCCGCCTACATGAAGTACCTCTCGGCAGGCACAATCACGGCCTACCTGAACGCGCATATTAGCCTCGTGACCCTGGACGGGGTCAACATCACCAGCACCAGCCAGGCCGGCTGGTACGACTTCACGCAAAGAACGACTGGCGGCGACGGGGCGAAATTTGTGGTGAGCGGCAACAAGGTCGTCTCCATGATGATCACGCTCACAGACAATGCGTTCGGCGATGACAACGTGGCGGTGGGGAGCATCCTTGATCCGGGCATGCCTACCTACGAGGTCACCACAAGCACCGACAGCTCACAGAACACCGACAACAGCTTCCACCCGAACTACTGGCTCTTGGCGCCAACGAATCGGCTGGGTGCGGCCGACGGTAACACGAGGTGGAACCTCGCGACCGTCATCGGTAATGAAGAGCACAGGCCGATGATGTTCGTGGACCCAGAGGAGAGCGAAACCTCGGCGCTGGTTGAGAGGGCGCTCTTCTACGGAGACGGGTTCGACGGCTCGGACGCAATTGGGGCGGCCCACTACTCCGACAGGGTCTCGACAAACCACTTCGGCAGGCACGAAACCGACAGGCAGTTCATGGACGGCTGGAAGCTGCGCCCGGTTGAGTCCAGCACTGAGTACGTCGGCGTCGGTATTCTCGACACTCAGAGTGTCATCAAGGTCGCACCCGCCAGCTCAGAGGCGATGCCACAGTGGCTGAGGGTTGACGAGGCGGGCAGGGTGTACGTGTCATCCAAGGCGCAGCAGGACGAGGTCTTCGTGCTGCAGGTCGGCGTTGTCGACGCCGACGGCAACGAGCAGACCCTGTACAAGGAGGTCTCGTCGAAGGGTGTCGTCGACATCACGAATCTAAAAAATCTTGATGCGACCACTGGCCTTGAGTTAAAGTCTCTGCCTAGACACAGCAAGACTGGGATGGAATCGAGCAGGTTCACCGAAATGTACCTACACCAGATCAGCAAGCTCACCACAGACAAAAAATACAAGTCTAAATTTAACCAACAGATTCATCAGGCAAAAGATGAGCTGTACTCCCTGAACGTGCTCAGCTAATGCAAATGACATCCCCCAAACTTATTGCCCTTATCCTAGCCCTACCTCTCGGCCTGTCTGCCTGTGCGGTGAACATTAGGCCCCTGGAGACGGACAAGCTGCTGGCCCAGTCGCGGCAGGATATCCTGGACACTCAAAAGAATGTCGAGCCGATTGGATCGACAGTCGACCTGAACGAGGCGATCGCGAGGGGGCTAAAGTACAACCTAGACTTCAAGGTTAAACAGTACGAGGAGGCGATTGCTACCGACCAGCGGAACCTGGCGGTTCTGGACATGCTGCCCAAGGTGGTGGGCACCGCCGGCTACTACAACAGGAACAACAACCCTATCAACACCTCCGTGAACGCGCAGACCGGCCAGCCCAACAACATAAACTACATCAGCACGGACCGAGAAATCTGGTCTAAAAACTTTGCGCTGAGCTGGAACGTGCTGGACTTCGGTGCGAGCTACTTCAACGCACGTCAGCAGGGCGATCGCATGATGATCTCGCTAGAGAGAAGGCGCCGCGCGATGCACAACCTGGTGCAGGACATTAGGACCGCGTACCTGCGCGCGTACTCGGCGCAGATCCTCGAGTTGACCGTCAGAGATACCCTCAAGGAGGGCGAGATCGCGCTGACCAAGGCGAGGCAGGCCGAGAAGCAAAAGTTGCGCAGCCCCACCGAGATCCTGAAGATACAGAAGACGATCCTGGACAACATTCGCCTGCTCGAGGCCATCCAGCAGGAGCTCTCCACCGCGCGCTACGAGTTGGCCTCATATATTAATGTTCGCCCCGGCGTGAGGTACGCCCTGGCCATGCCTGACCCCACGTTCCTGTCACCCAAGCAGATCAGTCTATCGACCGACGATCTGGAGGATATCGCCATAGCGAACAACGCAGAGTTTAGGGAGCAGATCTACACCGCGAGAATCGCCAAGGACGACATCAAGAAGAACATGCTGAGGCTGTTCCCGGGCATCTCGTTCAACGCCGGGGTCAATAACAACTCCAACAGCTTTCTGGTGAACAATACGTGGAAAGACGCCGCGGTACAGGTCAGCTGGAACCTACTAAACGTGCTGTCCGTGCCGTCCCAGATCTCGGCGATGAAGAACGCCGAGGGCCTGTACGACCAGAAGAAGTCCGCGGTGCTGATGAACCTGATCACCCAGGTCCACATCGCCAGGCTGCAGTACGACAACAACTACCAGGCCATGCAGCGCAATGACAGCGTGCTGGAGGTGGACAAGAAGCTGAACGACATCTCAACACTAAGGCTGGAGGCCGAGGTGGAGAGTAGGCTGGAGCACGTCACCTACAGCACGGGTTATATCTTAAGCCTCCTGAGAAAATATCAGGCGCTCTCCCAGCTGTACAATGCCGAGGGCAAACTGAGGTCGACCCTGGGGCAAGAGATTGTCTCTGGAGACATCTCCCAGGTCCCCCTGAAGGAGCTCTCCGACCAGGTCGGCGCCGCCCTCAAGGACTGGGTACCGAAGTCGGTTGCGCTTCCGATTGCGGGGACGGAGGCCCACACAACCCAGCCCACAAAGAATGAGTGACGACGAGCCAAAAATGAAATCGACCGGCTTCCAGGATAGGGTCAAGGCGCAGTTAAAATTTTTTGCGGTGCTGGTGCTGGTGCTCTCCGTCCTGTACTCCATCTACGGAGGATTCGAGGACGAGTCATTCACGCAAGACCCCGCGACGCCCCCGGCCGCAACCCCCACCAAGCCCACCACCGTGCAGCCGACGCGTCCCGCACCCACAAGCCAGCACGAACCAGTAGGCAGCTCCGAGATCAGGGCGCAGCTGCAGCCCCTGCGCTACACAACGCTGTCCGCCGAAATTCCCGCGCGCATTGAGAGATTCAAGTACCGGGAGGGCGAGAAGTTTAAGAGGGGTGACCCACTCATTGTTCTGGACTGCGTGTTCCAAAAGGCCCAGCTCATCAAGGCCCGGGCCGCCAAGGACGCGGCCGAGAGAACGTACCAGGCAAACAAGAGCCTGTACGACTTGGACGCTGTTGGAAAGATCGAGCTCGAGAACACATTCTCTGAATTCGAAAAGGCCAGGTCCGAGCACATCTCCATCGCCAACACGGTGGAGAAGTGCGTGGTCCTCGCCCCTTTCGATGGAAAGGTCGCGGAACAAAAGGCCAGGGAAGAGCAGTACGCGCAACCTGGCCAGCCCCTGCTCGAGGTGCTTGACGCCTCCGACATGGAGCTGGAGTTCCTGGTCCCATCAAAGTGGCTCGTGTGGCTTAACAACAGAACGCCGGTCACGATACACATCGACGAGACCAACAAGAACTACTTAGCCACCATCCGATCGATCGGCGCAAAGACTGACGCCGTGAGTCAGTCGGTCAAGATCGTCGCGGTCATCCATGGGGACAACCAGGAGCTGTCGCCCGGCATGAGTGGCAGGGTGAAGATCGACCGACCAAAGTCCACGCAATGACAGAGTTTGCCGAGCAGGTCCTCCCCGCCGGACCGCGCCCAAACCTAGGCGCGGTCTTTGACCTACTGAACAAGGCGCAGCAGTGCAAGACCTCGGCCGAACTCTACTTCCTGCTGGCAAACCTTACCAAGCAGCTAGTGGTTTACCAGCAGGCCATCCTGTACCGCGAGGGAAGGGGATTCGTTGCGGTCTCAGGGCTCTCGGAGATCGACGTCAACGCCCCGATGCTGATATGGCTAAGGGGATTCCTAAGGGCCGTACACGAGCAAAAAATTTCTGGCCAGATCAACGTTGGCACCCTGAACGTTGCGCTGTCAGATGGCTACGCCGAGTGGTTCTCGGGGGGCATGGCCGCGATCCCATTTATGATCGAGGACAGCCACAACTACGGCTACCTGCTACTGGTTCGAGACGAGAGCTTTGTCCCGGAGGAGTTGGCCGCCATTGATTTTTTGGTCAAGAACTGGGTTTTGAGCCTGCGCGTCCTCGAGGAGATCAGGGGCGGCGAGGGACTGTCGCTGCTGTCGAGACTGGCGGCGGGAATCCAGGACTCCCTCTCCGCGTTCTTCGCCTCCGGGTACAGGAGACTGTTCCAGATAAGTTTCTACTGGGGCAAGCTGGCCACCCTCGTCAGAAAATTTCGCACAGAAAAAACATTTCGCTGGAAGGCCTACGCCGCGCTATTGGTCCTCCTGCCGGTACGCCTCACGATCATTTCGCCCGGCGAGATCATCGCCAGCCAGCCCATGCTGATCAGGGCGCCAATCGACGGGGTGCTGGAGAGGTTCTACGTGGAGCCCAACAGCCTCGTCAAGCAGGGGCAGAGTCTTTTCAGCTACGACAACTCTGCGCTGCTCGCCAAGGCGGAGGGAGCGAGGCAGGCGTTCTTGAGCGCCGAGGCCGAGTACCGACAAACCTCAATACTTGCCCTCTCGGACCCCAAGCAAAAGGTCAATCTGGCGATACTGCAAGCCAAGGCAAACGAAAAGAGGGCAGAGCACCAGTTCCTGTCTGGCCAGGTGCAGCGCAGCGTGCTGATGGCCCCGTTCGATGGCTGGGCGATCTTCGATGACCCCGCGGACCAGGTCGGCAAGCCAATCTCTGTCGGAGAAAAAATCATGATGCTTGCCGATCCCAAGGACGTGGAGATCCAAGCGTGGATCTCCCTGGGGGACATGATCGATATTTCTCGCGGCGCGCAGGTCAAGATCTACCCAAACCCAAACCCATTCAATTCGGTTAGCGGGCACGTCAAGTACGTGACCTACGAGCCCATCCAGCTGCCAGATGGCCAGTACGCCTACCGACTCAGGGCGGCGATCTCCCACGGCGAGCCCCTTCCCCGTCTGGGCCTGAAGGGCACCGTCAAGGTGTCTGGCAACTACGTGCCCATCATCTACTGGGTTCTGCGCAAGCCCATCGCCCAGATACGTCAACTAGTGGGCTACTAGATGGCGCACCCCTTACTGCGTGATGACCTGGAACTGCACCCCAGTGCGCCAGGCTTTGACGGGTCCCCCCAGTGGGTCATCCACGACCCGCTCAGGAATCGTTTTTTTTCAGTGGACTGGGTCACGTTCGAGTTTCTGTCCCGCTGGGAGATGCTGGAGTCCGCCGACATCATCGACTCGGTTAACCGCGAGACCACCCTCCGCGTGGACAAGGACGACTACGAGGAGGTCATCAAATTTTTGCTGGGCAACGAATTAATTCTGCTGGATGGGGGCGAGGGCCTGCAGTTCCTAAACGATCAGGTCAAGCTAAGAAAGACCGGCTTCTGGGCCTGGTTAATCCACAACTATCTTTTTTTCAGGATTCCATTGGTCCAAACGGACGCCTGGTTAGAAAGGAATCTGGGCCGCGTTAAGCTCTTCTACCAGCCCCTGTTCTTCAAGGTGACGACAGCCATCGGCGTCCTGGGGCTCTACCAACTGTATCGTCACCTCGACGTCTTCACCGCAACCTTCTTGGACATGTTTAGCTGGCAAGGATTTGCGGCCTACTTCTTGGCGATGGTTGTCGTTAAGGTGGTGCACGAGCTGGCCCACGCGTTTACGGCCAAGCGCCTGGGCTGCCGCGTTCCCACCATGGGCGTGGCCTTTCTGGTCATGATGCCGCTAGCCTACACCGACACCAACGACGTTTGGAAGCTGAAGGATCGAGGGTCCCGCCTGAGGGTGGATATTGCCGGGGTGCTGTCCGAGCTCGTGATCGCCGCCTGGGCACTGTTCTTGTGGAGCGTTCTGCCGCCAGGTATATTCAAGAACGCCTTCTACGTGCTGGCCACCACGACGTGGATTAACACGCTCCTGATTAACGTGAGCCCGTTCATGCGCTTCGATGGTTACTACGCGCTCTCGGACTACCTTAGGGTTAGCAACCTCCACAACCGTGCCTTTGCGTTAGCCCGCTGGAGCTTCAGAAGGCACGCATTTGGCTTTGACGACCCACCACCAGAATCGTTTCCGAGCCACCTCAAAAATTTCTTAATCGTGTTCGCCTGGGTCACAGGAATCTATCGCCTGACGGTGTTCCTGTCGATCGCATTCTTGGTCTACCACTTCTTTATAAAGGCGGTGGGCATCGTGCTGTTTGCGATCGAAATCGTTTGGTTCATCGCGCTCCCAATCTACTCAGAGATCGTGGTCTGGCTGAAGCGTAAGAACGAGATCATCTCCCACCCCATGCGACACAGGGCGGCCTATCTGGGTTTTATTATCCTATTTATCGCGTGCTTCCCATTCGACATGAGGGTCAGGGAGACCGGGGTCCTAAAGCCGGAGGCCCGCTACTATATCTACGCGCCAGAGGCCGCACGGTTGTTATCCGCACTGCCGGCGCACGAGCAGTTGATCGAAAAGGACCAGCCCATTGTCAGGCTGGAGTCCCCCGAGCTGGACAAGCTGCTCGCGGTGGCGAGACAGCAAAAGCAGCTCCTCGACTGGAAGATTCACTCCGCAGCCTTCGACGCCGACCTGAAGGCCAGCCTGCAGTCCAACCTTGAGCTGGCGGCAATGGCCGCAAACGACGTGCTGTCACTCGAGGCCGCCAAGAGGCAACTTAATCCGGTCGCGCCATTTTCGGGTCGCTACTATGAGCTCGCCCCCGACGTGCATGTCGGTGACTGGGTCGGCAAAGGGGCCAAGCTGGGTGTGCTGGCGAACCCGGACAAGTGGCTGGTCGAGGCCTACTTTCCCGAGGAGGAGATATACCGGCTGACCGTTGGCAATTGGGGCCGGTTCATTCCAGAAACAGCGGGTAACGACCCCGTGTTTGTTCAGGTCGTGTCCATCGATCCAAGCCCCGTGAAGGTGCTGCCCGACAATATCTATGCGAGCCAGATGGGTGGCAGCGTGGTCTCCAAGATTAGTGACAAGCGGGCCGTGACGGATCGGGCCTACTACAGGGTCGTGCTGTCGGCCGACCGACCTGATAATTTTTTGGTGACTCAGAGGGGGCACCTCGTGGTGTTTGCCAAGCCGGAGTCATTTTTGACTTTTGGGATACGCCACTTCGCCGGTCTGTTCAGGCGCGAGCTGTCATTCTAATAACCAGGGCTGGGCTAACGCGTAGAGCAGACCGGGCAGGCGGGGTCCCGGCTGAGTTTGACGGTGCGTAATTCCATGTGCAGCGCGTCCATGACGAGCAGCCTGCCGCACAGTGGCGTGCCCATCCCCACCAGCACCTTGAGTGCCTCGGCGGGCCTGTATACTATCGATGATGCTAGCTAGTGGGGCGAGCGCTCATGATCGCGCACCGAGTTTTCAGAACGTCAGATTATTCAAGATAACGACAGTGGTAGCATGGACTGCACGCTTGGTGAGGGATCCCGCTTCAAATGCGTATCCAAAATATTTGATAACAAATGTGGATGGTGGTATTTTCAAACTCAATAGGCAGAGGAGGTAATGTGATCACTGGAATAAATCACGTAACAGTCATCGCCAGTGACTCGAAGGCGACTTTAAATTTTTATGAGGATATTCTGGGCCTGAAAGTTGGCTACCGTCCTGATTTGGGTTTTGATGGAGCGTGGCTGTACACTGGTGAAACAGTCGTCGTGCATTTGTGTTTCGACAGACCCGTACCAAACCCACCTGCTGGGGTGATTGACCATATGGCCTTCACGACTCAGAACTTAAAAAATGTTACATCAGTATTTGATAAACAAGACTATCCTTATAAGCTAAAGCATCGAGAAAATGGGTCATGGCAATTATTTTGCCACGATCCAAACGGCGCGAAAATAGAGCTTAATTTCGTAGAAACAGAATCTCTGGATTAAATAATTAACTCGCGTATCTATAAGATGAGATCAACTATCTGTATTCTAATCTCTTGGTTGCTGGATGCGTGATGGACGGTGACGATCACTTCATGCGCGCCGCCCTGGCTATGGCGAGAGAGGCGGAGTTGCTGGGCGAGGTTCCGGTGGGCGCCGTCGTGGTAAAGGATGGCGTTATCATTGGGCGCGGCAGAAATTCCTCGGTCGGCTTGAGTGATCCATCTGCCCACGCTGAACTCTTGGCCTTGCGTGATGCGGCGCAGCACTTGGGAAACTATCGGCTCACGGGGTGCGAACTATTTGTAACGCTGGAGCCCTGTCTTATGTGTGCGGGGGCCATGTTTCACGCACGAATTGCGCGTGTTATCTTTGGGGCGAGCGACCCCAAGACCGGCGTGTGTGGCAGCGTGCTCGATCTCTTTTCTGAGCGTCGCCTAAACCATCACACCACGACAAGCTCCGGCGTGCTCGCGGTAGAGTGTGGACAAATGCTGAGCGATTTTTTTGCTGCACGTCGCGCACAATTACGGACAGATACCTTTCTTGAATAGAGCTGCGAATGAGGGCCGGTCATTAAAATAATAATCAACATCTCCACGCAAACACTGGACCTACTCGACGACCAGGGCTTAGTGTCGCGTAGCTATCCCATCTCTACGGCGGCCAATGGGGTGGGTCAGGTATCGGGGAGCTACTGCACGCCACTCGGTTCGCACCGTATTCGTGCCAAGATCGGGGCCAACCAGGCACCCAACACCGTGTTCGTTAGGCGTCGTCCTACCGGAGAAATTTATACCGCCGAGCTAGGTCGGTTGCATCCGAAGCGTGACTGGATACTGACCCGCATACTGTGGCTGTCTGGTAACGAGATCGGCTTTAATCGCCTGGGTGCGTGCGACACTATGCGTCGCTACATATACATTCATGGTACCCCGGACAGCACGACACTCAAGCAACCTGGATCCAAGGGGTGTATACGCATGCGAAACGATGATCTGATAGGGTTGTTTGATATTGTCCCGGTACTCACCGAAGTGAGTATCGTTATGTCAGGCGCTGGATCACCCACCCGCTAGGCGGATGAACGGGACCTAGTAGATCGGGTAGGGCAGCCTCATAAACTTGAGTGGCGGACCCTCTAGGGACTTTAGGTGCACAACCTGGTCCTTGTGGCTGCTAATCTGTACCACGGCCAGCATGTCGTAACCACCATCTGGTGCGGGGGAAACGTTTGCCACCATGCCGCTGGGCTGGCCCTCCATGTCCGCACTGTAGAGCTCGTCCCCGGGCTGGGGTGGAGTGTCGTGCTCGACGTGGGCAAGATACATGCGCCGCTTTAGCTTCCCAAGGTACTGCATGCGTGCCACAATTTCTTGGCCGGGGTAACACCCCTTCTTAAAGTTAACGGCACCAATTAATTCTAGGTTGGCCATCTGGGGCACGAACTGTTCCTGGGTGGACTTCAGGATGACGGGAATGCCGTCCTGAATGCTGAGCCAGTCCCAGCATGCGGCGCCAACCGGGCGCCCAGTAACGATCAGCTTCTGCCAGAGCTCGGGCGCGTGCTCAACGGTGGTGTTGATCTGGAAGCGTTGCTCGCCCAAGCGAATGACGCCCGTGTCGTTGTGCTCCGACTTGCGATTGCCAACCTCTTCCGCACCCCAAGGCTCAACCGGAACCGAACCCAGATACTCCCGAAGCTGATCCTCCGATTCCTCTCCAGCCCAACCAAAGCTGACCTGCTGATCGGTGACGTCATCTATCTTCACCTTGGCACGTAGGATGTACTTGGATAGGTACTGCTGAATGTCTGCACACAGACTCAGCGGAATTTGCAAGAAGAAGGCCTTATCTGCATCATCTAGGACGCCCTTGCGCCAGATAAGAAAACTCGCCAGCACTCGCCCCTTTGGACTATTTAGGCTGCTAAGCTGACTGTGCCAGGGGGTGACCTCGCGCACATCGCTGCTCAGAAGATTTTGTAGGAAGGACTCCGCATCCTCACCGGACACCCTGAGGATGCCAAATTGGCTTAGGTAGGACAGTACCGTCCCGTCCCTTGCGGCAGCGAGTTCACCCTGTCCGGCACCGAAATATTGCACCACACCATCCTGGATATTTGCACCCTGAGTTAGTAGATAATCTTGCCAAGTCGCATTCATTTTGCTGCCCGTTCGTAAGTATAAAAGTAGGCGCAACTTTACCACGAATAGGCTATTTCGGATAACATACAAGGCAATGAGGCACCTATATTCCCTATCGCTCTTCCTGATACTCGCGGCTTGTGGCGGTGGTTCGTGGGACAACCCTTATCCATCGAGTGACGAGGGAAGGTCGATCTACTACTCCGCATTCTCAGAGCGACCCAAACACCTCGATCCGGCCTCGGCGTACAGTGAGAATGAGTACGTATTCCTCGCGCAAATATACCAGCCACCACTGCAGTACCATTTCTTAAAGCGCCCCTACACCTTGATACCCCAGGCGGCCAGTGAGATGCCCAAGGTGACCTACCTAGACAAGAGCAACAGGCCGCTGCGCAGCGACGCGCCCGCAAGCAAGGTGGCGTTTAGTGTTTACGAGATCCACCTGCGCCCCAATCTAAGGTACCAACCGCACCCGGCCTTTGCGCGAGACGCACGCGGCTCACTCGAGTACCACGCGCTGACACACGACGACCTGCGCAAGATCCACTCGCTGAACGACTTCCCGCACAGCGGCACGCGTGAGGTGCTCGCGGCGGACTACGCCTACCAGATCAAGCGGCTCGCTCACCCGGCAATCCACTCACCCATTTCCGGGCTCATGATGGACTACATTGTTGGCCTCAGGGGATACGCGGCCACCCTGCAGCAAGCCAAGAAGAAACACCCAGACGCGCTCTTGGACCTGCGTGAGTATCCACTGGAGGGCGTGCAGGTTGTGGACGAGCGAACCTATCGCATCAAGATCTACGGAAAGTATCCGCAGTTCTCTTATTGGCTGGCGATGACATTCTTTGCGCCCATGCCGGTGGAGGCGGAGCACTTCTATGCGCAGGCCGGGATGTCCGAGCGCAATCTTGTCCTGGACTGGTGGCCGGTGGGCAGTGGGCCGTACTACCTATCAGAGAATAATCCAAACCAGCGCATGGTGCTGACACGCAACCCAAATTTTGTCGGCGAGACCTACCCGATGGAGGGAGAGCCGAAGGATGCGGAGGCTGGACTATTGTCTGATGCGGGTAGGCCGTTGCCGCTCATCGATAGGGTGGTCTTCAGCCTGGAGAAGGAGACCATCCCCTACTGGAATAAATTCTTGCAGGGCTATTACGATGCCGCTGGCATCAGTTCGGACAGCTTCGATCAGGCGGTGCAGGTCAGCGTGGGCGGCGAGACCAACGTCACCGACGAGATGAAAGCGCAAGGCATTCAGCTATCCACCTCGGTTGCCACCTCAACCTCGTACATCGGATTTAACTGGCTGGATCCGGTTGTGGGCGGGTCGAGCGAGCGGGCAACCAAGCTGCGTCGCGCGATCTCTATCGCGGTCGACTTCGAGGAGTTCATCTCCATCTTTGCCAACGGTCGAGGCATTAGTGCGCAGTCGCCTATCCCGCCTGGTATTTTTGGTTACCGGGAAGGCGAGGCGGGGATCAATCGTTACGTATACGACTGGGTGAGTGGTGCGCCGAGGCGCAAGTCCATTAACGACGCAAGGCGTCTGCTGTCGGAGGCCGGCTACCCTAACGGTCTGGACGAGAAGACGAAGCAGCCGCTGGTTATCTATCTCGACACCACCGCCACGGGGGTTGGTAGTAAGTCGCGCCTAGACTGGCTGCGTAAGCAGCTCGACAAGATCAATGTGCAGCTGGTGGCACGCAGCACAGACTACAACCGCTTCCAGGACAAGATACGTAAGGGTGACACGCAGATGTTCTACTTCGGGTGGAACGCGGACTACCCAGATCCAGAGAACTTCCTGTTCCTACTGCACGGCGCCCAGGGCAAGGTAGCAAAGGGAGGCGAGAACGCCTCGAACTACAATAACCCGGAGTACGACCGCCTGTTTGACAGGATGAGGAACATAGAGAACGGACCAGAGCGCCAGAAGATAATCGACGAGATGCTGGAAATATTGCGCAGAGATTCGCCGTGGATCTGGGGGCAGCACCCCAAGGACTATGTACTACACCATACCTGGCTACACAACAGCAAGCCCAACAAGATGGCGAACAACAGCCTGAAGTACTTGCGCATCGATGCTGCACAGCGTAACGAGTTACGCAGTCGTTGGAACGAGCCGAAGCTCTGGCCGCTAGGGCTGTGCGCTGCCGTTCTTGTGCTCTTGGGGTGGTGGCTGTGGCGAGTGCTGCGGCAGCGGGAGGAGGCGCGGTGATTGTCATTCCGCTCCCAAATTCTAAAAACAGCACCCTCAAAATGATATGATCGTAGAGTCTCTCAATAGTCTTAGGTATTTGGGTGGTGCAACAGCACCTTCTTCGTTGCAATCGTTAAAGAAAGGAAGCACCTTGTACTCTTTTAAAAAAATAACCACCCCTTTTGTGTTGTTGGCAGCCTTGGCCGCTGTGCCCGTGATTGGTCACGCCTACCCTGCAGATGAAGACGATTGCAAGGCGGCGGCTGGGACCTGGATAGACTTTAAGACGACCCCAGCCGATGGTTGGTGCCGTGGAGCCGTCGCAATGCCAAACGGGCCTGTAATCGTGTGCGCCAAGGCGAAGGGGATCGAGCAAAGGATAGGCTCTGAGATGGTGTGCATTCCGCGTGACGCGGCAAGGCAGCAGCTTCTTAAGCAGCACGACAAAAAATAAATATCGGCCGATAGGCAATTAGAGAGGCGCCTTAAGATGCACGGCCTACCACCCAGGGACTCGTATCTCATGGGATGCTGGTCGGCCGTGTGGCGTGCTCTCATCGCGATGCCTAGACATACCTCACTTAAATGATTGCCTATCTCATTCGACGCATCCTGTACGCCATACCGATACTCATCGGTGTGAACGTGCTCACCTTCTCCTTATTCTTTGTGGTGAACACAACGGACGACATGGCGCGAATGCAGTTGGGCATGAAGCGCGTGACGCCAGAGGCGATCGAGAAGTGGAAGCAGCAGCATGGGTACGACAGGCCACTCTTGTTTAACGAGCACGAGGCGGGCATAAAAAAAATAAGTGACACAATCTTTTTTCAGAAGTCCATCAGGATGTTCATGTTCGACTTTGGCTCCTCCAACGACGGACGCGATATTGCGCGCGAGATACAGGCACGCATGCTCCCCAGCTTGGCTATTGCTTTGCCCACCTTCATCGTTGGTCTGCTTATATATATCACCTTCGCGCTGCTGATGACCCTGTTCAGGGCGACCGCTCTGGATGTCATGGGCGTGTCGCTGTGCGTTCTTCTGATGTCCGTGTCGGGACTGTTCTACATCATCGGTGGGCAGTTTGTGGTGAGCAAGCTATGGCACTGGGTTCCGATTTCTGGCTACGCGAGTGGCGTGGACGGTATAAAGTTTATCCTGCTGCCGGTGCTGATAGGGGTGATGGGTAGCGTGGGTTCAAGCAGTCGCTGGTACCGAACCATATTCCTCGAGGAGGCTGGCAAGGATTACGTGCGCACGGCTCGCGCTAAGGGCCTGTCTGAGCTGAGGGTACTGTTCGGGCACGTACTGAAGAATGCGATGATTCCAATACTAACCGGTGTGGTGGTGGTCATCCCGCTACTCTTTATGGGCAGCCTGCTGACCGAATCTTTTTTTGGTATCCCCGGCCTGGGTAGTTACACCATAGACGCAATCAACGCACAGGACTTTGGGGTGGTGCGTGCCATGGTGTTCCTGGGCTCGGTGCTCTATATTGCCGGCCTGGTCTTGACGGACATCTCGTACACCATGGTCGATCCGCGAGTGAGACTGTAGGAATTGTCGCCATGAATGGTATGCCTATTATTCTCTGGACGGACGCAATGATCTACTTGCTGCTCGCGGTAGTCGCCGTTGCGACCCTGTGGATTCGCAAGCGCCCGTACCTACTGTTGCCATGGCAGCGCGTGATGAAGAGTAGCGTGGGCATGGTGTCGTTACTGCTGCTGTCCCTATTTGTGCTGGTCGGCCTGCTCGACACGGTGCACTATCGCGCGGCCCTGCCGGAAAAGAGTAACGGGCAGACAGTCTACTCACCCGAGGTGCTGAGCCTCTTGGACGTTCTTGCCAAAGACATCAAGAGCCGAAATGAGAAGACCTACTCCGCGCCACTGGCGGCGCACCTCTACGCCAAGGAGAGCGTGGAGATGCCGAACGGGGGGGTGGGTCGAGACTATCCGCGTCTAAAGTACGGTGGCGCACACCTTGCGAATCCACAGCAAGAACTTTTTAACGATGTACTCAGTCGCGCACTGAGCGGAGCCATGGCGGGGGTGTTGATTGCCACGCTCCTAGCCGCATCGTGGATCGCGCTGCTTTACGCACTCCGTAGGTTGTCAGTGGATCGCGCGAGTAGCATGTCAAGCCCCCCCGTCACCGGGCGACAATCTTTCCGGGCACTGCTGATTACCACCGTGCTGCTGGGCATGCTCTTCGGCATGGTCTCCAACCTAGCCACGGCCTACCACGTCCTGGGTACGGACAAGGTGGGGCAGGACGTTCTGTACCTCGCTCTGAAGAGCATCCGAACCGGACTCGTGATTGGAACCGTCACCACGCTGGTCATGCTGCCGTTCGCTTTGTTTTTTGGTATCGCGGCGGGGTACTTGCGGGGCTGGGTGGACGACGTGATTCAGTACATCTACACCGTGCTCAGCTCGATTCCGAGTGTGTTACTGATCGCGGCCACGGTGCTAATAATGCAGGTATACATTGAGGCCCACCCCGAATGGTTCTCCACCTCCGCGGAGCGCGCCGACCTGCGCTTGCTATTCCTATGCCTGATACTTGGCGTGACCAGCTGGACCGGACTGTGCCGCCTGCTACGCGGTGAGACACTCAAGCTGCGAGAGCTGGAATATATCCAGGCCGCGCAAGCGTTCGGTGTCTCATCCGCTCGCATCCTTACCCGTCATATCATGCCTAACGTGATGCACATCGTGCTCATTGCAATGGTCATGGACTTCAGTGGGCTGGTGCTGGCCGAGGCGGTGCTGTCGTACGTTGGCGTGGGGGTTGATCCAACCACGATGAGCTTCGGCACGCTAATAAATTCCGCACGCATGGAGATGGGGCGCGAGCCCATGGTCTGGTGGACCCTGGCTGCCGCCTTCGGGTTCATGTTGGTGCTGGTGCTGACGGCCAATCTTTTTGCCGACGCCATACGCGACGCGTTCGACCCGCGCCTGAATCGAACATAGGTGACCACATTGAGACACGAGCCGCCCAGCAGTCGACCAGACCCCCTTCTTGCGCCTAAGATGCAAGGTGAGCATGTGCTGAGCGTCGAGGGGCTGGTGACCGGCTTGCGAAACGGTCCGCGTATCGTTGACGGCATATCCTTCAGCATCAAGCAAGGAGAGACCCTGGCCCTGCTTGGCGAGTCTGGCTGCGGGAAGTCCATGACGGCGCTCGCACTCATGCGCCTGCTTCCGGATGGGGTGCAGACCCTGCGCGGCAATATTGATCTTGACGGGGAGGACCTCTGTGCCCTCCCTGAGCACGCAATGCGCGAGGTGCGTGGCGGCCAGATGGCGATGATCTTTCAAGAGCCTGGACTGAGCCTGAATCCGGTGATGACGGTGGGCGACCAGATTGCCGAGACACTAAAGTTGCACCATAAGATGAGTGACGATGAGACGCTGAGACGCTCCATCGAACTTCTAGAGCAGGTGGGCATTGCTGATGCACCACGCCGTGTAAAGGAATACGCGTTCCAGCTTTCTGGTGGCATGAAGCAGCGCGTGATCATCGCGATGGCTCTGGCTGGACAGCCTAGACTGTTGATCGCGGACGAGCCGACCACCGCGCTGGACGTAACCATACAGGCACAGGTGTTAAAACTGCTGCGCAAGACACAGCAAAAAAATGGCATGGCGATGCTGCTGATCACCCACGACCTGGGCGTGGTGGCCCAGATGGCACACCAGGTCGCAGTGATGTACGCCGGACAGATTATTGAGCAGGCATCGCGAGAGCAGCTGTTCGCCCAGCCCGCGCATCCCTATACACAAAAATTGTTTGCCGCGTTGCCAGACGCGAACCGTAACGGGCAGACGCTGTCGGCTATCCCGGGTAACGTGCCACCCCTGGGTACAGCACCCGACGCCTGTAGATTTGCCCCACGCTGTGACAGGGCGTGGAGTCTTTGTCACAAAGAGGCTCCGGCATGGACTCAACTCGAGAGTGGGCAGGGGGTCAGGTGCCACCTCCACTCATCGCAAGCGAGGGGCGAGGGGTGGAGTGCGCCCACCGTTAGTCACGTTCCGGTTGGGGACGTGAGCGAGACAGGTGGCGGATTGATGGGGGAGACGCTCTTAGAGGTCCGTGACCTGCGAGTGCACTTCCCTATACGCCGCGGCATATTGCAACGCACGTCTGGCTACGTGAAGGCGGTAGACGGCGTGTCGATGGCGATCCCGACTGGGCGCACCCTGGCCTTGGTGGGCGAGTCCGGTTGTGGTAAGACCACGGTGGGGAAGGCGTTGCTGCAGCTCATTGCTCCTACGGCGGGTAGCGTGCGCTTTGTTGGGCACGAGCTCGTGGGGTCGAGCGCCGGCCAACTACGCCAACGACGTGCCGGAATGCAGATGGTGTTCCAGGATCCTTACGCATCCTTGAATCCAAAGATGCGTGTGGCGGAGATCTTGCAGGAGGGTATGGACGCGCTATCGATCGCAAGCGGAGGAGAGGAGAGACAGCGGCGCATCGACGAACTGCTGGGACAGGTTGGTCTGGAGGCGGACTCTAAGTGGCGTTACCCGCACGAGTTCTCTGGCGGGCAGCGACAGCGTATTGCCATTGCCCGAGTGTTGGCGGTCAACCCGAGCCTTCTGATTTGTGACGAGCCGACCAGCGCGCTGGACGTTTCGGTGCAGGCGCAGATCCTAAATCTGCTGGGATCGTTGCAGCGGCAACTAGGGCTGAGCTACTTATTTATTTCGCACAACCTGGCGGTGGTCGAGTACATAGCGCACGAGGTCTGCGTGATGTACCTGGGACGCATCGTCGAGCGCGGAACGGTGGAAGAGGTGCTGCACAATCCTAGGCACCCGTACACGCAGGCACTGCTATCTGCGGTACCAAAAATAAACGGGCAGGGCATGGAGTTCGTTCAGTTGGCAGGGGAGATGCCGTCGCCCTCTAATCCGCCACGAGGCTGCCACTTTCATCCGCGTTGTGCGCACGCGATGGCGGTATGCCGTGACGCCTACCCAAGCGAGAGCGTTACGGGCGCAACGCACCGCACACACTGCCACCTGTACGGTAAGGCGGACGTTAAGTAGTTTGCTCGACTGCCTCGTTGGCCAGCATTATGCCGCGACTTACGGGTGTCTCGAGGCTGATGCGTCCAAGCGCCCCGGTTCGATAATCTTGCAATAGCATCAGAGCGGCCTTCACTAAGTCTGGGTTTCCCCCCTTGAGCAGGTGGCCGCGTCGCTTTGCGATGGCCTCGACAACACCCACGCCGTCAAGGTTATCCACTACAAACCCGTAGCGATTTACGAGCAGCGTCGGATAGTGTTCCAGCATAAGGTCACCCAAGAAGCTGGCCACCTCCTCGTCGATGATGGCGTTCCTGCCCACCGCGTGACTTGCGGCTAGCATGAGACCGTCGCTGGCATATTTAATTTTTGGCCACATCAGTCCAGGCGTATCGATCAGCGTCATCCTCTCGTTCAGGTCGAACCCCTGCTGATTTTTGGTGACCGCAGGCTCGTCACCCACCGCCGCCACTCGACGCTTAAGTAGGGCGTTAATTAGGGTCGACTTTCCCACGTTGGGGACGCCCATGATCATCATGCGCAGCGGCTTGAGGGTGCTGTCTCGGTGTGGTGCGAGTGCGGCGCACAGGCCCGTGACCTTGGCAACGTCTTGCAGTCTTTTGCAGGAGAGCGCCACCGCCTTGACGCCTTGTTGCTGGTTGTAGAATTCCAGCCAGGAGGCGGTGACGGCGGGGTCGGCCAGGTCGGACTTGTTTAGAATTTTTAGGCAGGGCCGCTGCCGATGTAGGCGCAACTCGGTGATGACAGGATTGCTACCCGCCTCCGGTATACGTGCATCGAGCACCTCGATGACCATATCGATGCGCTCCATGGTCTCGGCCGCCTTCTTGCGCGCCGAGACCATGTGACCAGGAAACCATTGGATGGACATACGTGATGTGCTGTGTGACTAAAGGTGTATTTTACCCTTCGCGGACTGGCGCGTCATGTTTGTTGTGACCCTGGGCGTCGGTGCACAGGCAGGCGCTGCGGCCCCAATCGAGGCCATTCATTTTGCCAGCAGATTCATTTGATAGTATGATGACAACGTGTAAACGGTTCAATAGCTTAAGTGATAGTCAGGGCGCTGTTGGGCGGTTCGAAAGTATTGGCGGGTCTCCTCGCATTGCAAGATGGTGAACCTGGTCAGGCCCGGAAGGGAGCAGCCACAACCATTTACTGCAAGTGCCGGGGGTAGGCTCGCCTCCTTATGATTTACTTGAGGGTGAAATGACAATGAAAAAAATCGGTGTGCTGGTGTGGGCTTTGTTGCTAGGTGGTAACGCGTGTGCGATCGACGGGATCTCGGTTGAGCATGGCCACGGCAGCTCAACCGAGATGGCGCGTGTTGGTGCGCAGTGGGACTGGGAAAAAAAGTGGTTCACAGAGAACAGTTGGTTGGTGGCTGGATTCTGGGATGCCAGCGCTGGGCGCTGGGACACACCAGTCGGGCACGGAAAGTCCTTCACTGACGTTGGCTTTACGCCCGTGTTTCGCTTGCAGCAGAAGAGCCCATCCATCGTGGCACCGTATGCCGAGGCCGCGGTCGGCGTTCATATTATCTCACCGACCTTTGTGAACGGCACACGACAGTTTAGTAGCGTCTTTCAGTTCGGTGACCACCTCGGTGCGGGCGCGCGCTTTGGTGATCGGCAGCAGTTCGACCTGGGCTACCGCTTCCAGCACCTCTCCAATGCCGGATTCAGCCACCCCAATCCTGGAATTAACTTTAACCAGATCCGTCTTTCGTACCACTTCTGAGATAGCATAATCTTGTCAGCAACCTCTGTCCTGGCACGCAAATGGCGGCCGAAGGTCTTCACGCAACTACTGGGTCAACAGCACGTGGTTCAGGCGCTGACCAATGCGCTGACCCAGAATCGGTTGCACCATGCCTACCTATTTACTGGCACCCGCGGGGTCGGGAAGACCACCATCGCACGCATCTTCGCAAAGTCCCTGAACTGCGTAGAGGGCGTCACTGCCACACCGTGCGGGGTCTGTAGCGCCTGTACCGAGATAGACGGCGGTCGCTTTATCGACCTGATCGAGTTGGACGCGGCGTCCAACACCGGCATCGACAACATGCGTGACGTGCTCGACAACGCACAATATTTACCGACACTGGGCCGCTATAAGGTCTACCTGATAGACGAGGTCCACATGCTCTCCAAGGCAGCCTTCAACTCGATGTTGAAGACGCTGGAGGAGCCACCCGCACACGTTAAATTTATTCTCGCCACCACCGACCCTCAGAAGATCCCCGTCACCGTGATGTCGCGCTGCCTGCAGTTCAATCTACGGCAGCTGCCACCCGCGCTGATTGTTACACACCTGCAGCACGTGCTGGAGCAGGAGCGCATTGCGTTTGAGGTTGCTGCGCTGACCTTGCTGGCACGCGCTGCGCGGGGCAGCATGCGCGACGCACTGAGCCTGCTCGATCAGGCCATCGCCTACTCCGATTCCAAGGTGGACGAGGCGACGGTCCGCAACATGCTGGGCGCGATTGATCGCGGCTACCTGTACGATCTACTGCAGACCCTGTTGGCTCGTGATGGTGCCGGCTTGTTGCGCATCGCTGATGACATGCTCAGCCGCAGCCTGGCTTTTGATAACGCCCTGCAGGACCTGGCCACGCTGCTGCACCACATTGCGCTGGCGCAAACCGTGCCCGAAGCAATCGCCGAAGACGAACCGGATCGTGTGCGCCTGATGGGGCTGGCGCAAAGCTTTAGCGCGGAGGAGATACAGCTACACTACCAAATCGCCATACACGGTCGCAACGAGATCGACCTGGCGCCGGATGAGTACGCGGGCTTTACCATGACACTGCTGCGCATGCTCGCGTTCATGCCGGTGGGTACCGTGACACCCCTTAAACAGAGCGCAAAGACGAGCCAGGCCGCGCCTATCGCACCGCCCAAGCCAGTCCCCGCAGAAAAGATGGCCACCCAACCCCAGCCCGACCAGGTTGCGGCACCCGTAGCAAAGGTTACTGCGGACCCCGCTGCCCCACTCGACTGGGGCACGATACTGGCGCAACTGAGTGTGCAGGGCATGGTGCGCGAGCTGGCGAAGCACTGCACCCTCACGAGTTTTGTTGATAGTCGTATGGCCCTAAATATAGAGCCCCAGCACAAGCACCTTTTGATTAACAAGGCGACCCAGGACAAACTGCAGGCCGCCCTCACCGACTACTTTGTGCAGCCTGTGCGTCTGGTCATCACGTTTGACGTGACGGGCGTGGTCACGCCAGCCGCAACGGAAGAAAAAGTAAAGCAGGTCCGCCAAAAGAAGGCGGTCGATGCCATCATGCAGGACCCGTTTGTGCGTGACGTTCAGGCGCAACTGGACGCGCGGGTAACCGAAGAGAGTATCAAACCAATACAGTAAGTTTAGGAGGGCGTGAGGATGATGAAGGGTGGCTTGGCTGGGATGATGAAGCAGGCTCAGCAGATGCAGCAGAACATGAAGAAAGCACAGGCCGAGTTGGCTACGGTCGAGGTGGAAGGTCAGGCCGGCTCCGGAATGGTCAGAGTGACCATGACTTGTGCCCACGAGATGCGCCGCGTAATACTGGACGACAGCCTGATGTCAGACGACAAGGAGATGCTGGAGGACCTGATCGTAGCCGCAATAAACGACGCGACAAAGCAGGTCGCGGCGGTGACACAACAAAGGATGGGCGGCTTTACCGCGGGCATGAACCTGCCGCCAGGTATGAGCCTGCCGTTCTAGGCCGCACCCCGGCCAAATGAAGATCCCCTCAAGTCTTGAAGAGATGATCGACGCCCTGCGCTGCCTGCCAGGAGTCGGACCAAAATCTGCACAGCGCATGGCGTACCACCTGTTGCAACGCGACAAGTCGGGTGCGCTGCGGTTGTCTCGTGCGCTCGGCCATGCCGTCGAGAGCATCCAACACTGCGCCAAGTGCAACAGCTTCTCTGAGAAAGAGGTGTGCACCCTGTGCCTCTCGTCCCAGCGGGACGCAAGCATGCTGTGTGTGGTGGAGATGCCAGCAGATTTGTTGATGATGGAGCAGGCGCAATGTTACAAGGGAATGTATTTCGTGCTAATGGGGCGACTGTCTCCACTGGACGGTATTGGTGCGAATGAATTGCACCTCGATCGCCTAGTTAGGCGGGTGCAGGAGAGGCCGTGCGAGGTGATACTCGCAACCAACTTTACCGTGGAGGGCGAGGCGACCGCGCACTACATCTCCACCTTACTATGCGCGCAGGGCATCAAGGTATCGCGTATCGCACGCGGCCTCCCGGTGGGTGGTGAACTAGAACATATTGATAGCGGCACCCTGGCCCAGGCTGTCCTGGAGAGACGAGAGATCACGGAATGAAAGAGCAGGAAAATCAGCAGCAGGGTGAACGTCTACAGAAGGTCTTGGCACAGGCCGGACTGGGATCTCGCCGTGCGATGGAGGAGTGGATATCTGCCGGACGCGTGACCGTGAACGGCGAGGTCGCGACGCTGGGCATCCGTGTCTTGGAGGAGGACGTGGTGCGTGTCGACAAGCGCACTATCCACATTAAGACCCAGAGCAGCAGTCTGCCGCGTGTACTGCTCTACCACAAGCAAGAGGGAGAGATCGTGAGTCGCGACGACCCCGGGCGCCGTGTCAGCGTGTTCGACAAGCTGCCGAAGCTGCGTGGCATGAAGTGGATCGCCATCGGTCGGCTCGATTTCAACACCAGCGGACTGCTTATATTTACGACCTCGGGGGACCTGGCCAATCGATTGATGCACCCACGCTTTGAGGTGGAGCGCGAGTACGCGGTCCGCGTGCAGGGTAGCATGACGGACGAGCAGATGAAGCAGATGGTCAAGGAGGGGATCACGCTCGAGGACGGCCCAGTAAAGTTTGAGAGGCTCACGGACGAGGGGGGCGAGGGATACAACCATTGGTACCGTCTGATGCTAAAGGAGGGGCGCAATCGTATTGTGCGTCGCACCTTCGAGGCGCTGGGCCTGTCGATCAGTCGGCTGCTTCGTGTGCGCTTCGGTATTATCAACCTACCACCCCGCCTGAAGCGTGGCGCCTTGGCGGAGCTGGGTGCGGGCGAGGTCAGTCAGATCCTGGACTGGGTCGGCATGGACGTGCCCAGCGTACAGCGTCCCACCTAGGCGGGTGGCGTGAGCACGGTCGAGACGGCCAGTGGCAGGGTGCCGAGGTAGTCCTTGCTGTAGTGCAGCCCGCGGCTCTCGTGCCTGGATAGGGCGCTCTGAACGATCAGGTCGGCCGTCATGACGAGGTTCCGTAGCTCCAGCAGGTCGGCGGTAACATGGAAGTTGGTGTAGTACTCGTTGATCTCCTCGTGCAGCAAACGAATGCGGTGCTGCGCACGCTGCAGCCTCTTGGTGGTACGCACTATTCCAACGTAGTCCCACATGAACTGACGCAACTCCGCCCAGTTGTGCGAAATAATAATCTCCTCGTCCGCGTCCGTTACCCGACTCTCGTCCCAGTGAGGCAATGAAATAAATGGATCGCAGGGTGTGCTGAGGATGTGGTGCGCGGCCGCATCGGCAAACACCATGCACTCCAGTAGGGAGTTGCTGGCCAGGCGGTTGGCCCCGTGAAGACCGGTGTGTGCAGTCTCGCCGACCGCGTAGAGGTTGGCCAGGTCAGTGCGACCATGCAGGTCGGTGACGATACCGCCGCAGGTGTAGTGTGCCGCCGGCACGACCGGTATCGGCTGGCGCGCCATGTCGATACCCAGGGACAGGCAGCGCGCGTAGATAGTAGGGAAGTGTTCCTGCAAGAACGATGACGACTGGTGCGATATGTCGAGGTACACGCAGTCCAGGCCGTGTCTTTTTATTTCAAAGTCGATGGCGCGCGCCACAATGTCGCGCGGTGCGAGCTCGGCACGCTGGTCATGCGCTGGCATAAAGCGTGTGCCGTCCGGCAGCTTCAGGATGCCGCCCTCACCACGCACCGCCTCAGAGATCAGGAAGGACTTCGCGTGAGGATGGTATAGGCAGGTTGGGTGAAACTGGATGAACTCCATGTTCGCCACGCGGCAGCCAGCACGCCAGCCCATGGCGATACCGTCCCCGGTTGCGGTGTCTGGGTTGGTGGTGTACAGGTAGACCTTGCTGGCGCCGCCGGTCGCCAGGACGGTGTCGTGGGCGGCGATCGTGACGACCTCGTCGGTCACGGTGTTGAGTGCGTAGGCACCGTAGCAGCGATTGTGCGGGTGACCGAGCTTGCTGCCGGTGACGAGGTCGATGGCGATGTGGTGATCTAGTACCGTGATGTTGGGGTGCGCCAGCACCTTGGAGGCCAAGGTCTCCTGTACGGCGTGGCCGGTGGCGTCCGCCGCGTGGATGATGCGCCGGTGGCTGTGGCCACCCTCACGCGTCAGATGGTAGCCGCTGTCGGTGTCGGTGTCGCGGGTGAAGGGTACGCCCTGCGCGATGAGCCAGTCGATAGCCGGCTTGGCGTGCTCGACCACGTAGTGTGCTGTGCCCGGATCACACAAGCCCGCGCCCGCGGTGAGGGTGTCCTGAACGTGTTCCGCCAGGGAGTCCTCCTGTGACAGCACGGCCGCTATTCCGCCCTGCGCCCACACGCTCGCACCCTCGAGCAGGGACTTCTTGGTGATGACGGCGACCCGGCGCTGGTCGGCAAGCTTGAGCGCCAGAGAAAGCCCCGCCAGTCCGCTGCCTATAATCAGGGTGTCAAATTGCAACATGCTAGTAGTCCAGTTGGCGGGTTCCGCTGGGGCGGGACCCTGACCGTAAGAGAGGGTTAAGCTGATTGCCCGATGGGGTACGAACTATAGCAAATCTTGCCCGTGCACGGAACGTGACCCGCGAGGAATCGGGGGCAGACGCTGCACACTTGTCCGGTTATACTGACGACGCTTTTTTGCCTGTGTGCGGGCGCCATCGCGCTGACTTTGCGCCAAATTCACGCCACATTAAGGTTAATGTTAATTATTGATATGTGCCGTAAGCAACTAAATTAATATGGTTTATATATGAGCGGACTGTACGCATGGCAGGACGAGTTGTGGCAGCGCTGGCAGGACTTACGCGCGCGTTTGCCGCACGCCTTGCTGCTCAAGGGGCCGCAAGGGGTGGGCAAGCTGGACTTCGCCATGAGTCTAGCGCAGGCCCTGCTCTGCGAGAGCCCACTCGGCGGCGGGCTGGCCTGCCAGGCATGCCCATCCTGCCATTGGTTTCAGGGTGGCAGCCACCCGGACTTCTCTCTGCTGCTGCCGGGCGCGTTGGCGGTAGAAATGCAGGAGTCCGACGGGCCCCGGGTATCGCCAACGCTGCAGTGTTGGGCCACGAGGGGCGCGGAGGCGGCGCTCGACGAGCAGCAAAAAAAGGGAAGAAAGCCGAGCAAGGAGATCTCTGTCCACCAGGTGCGCTCGCTGGCGAGCCTTACCCACCTATCAACGCACCAGGGCGGGTATCGTGTGGTCCTCATTTATCCTGCGGAGGCGATGAATACGAACGCGGCGAACGCGCTACTAAAGACGTTGGAGGAGCCGCCAGAGCGCACGTTAATAGTCCTAGTCAGTCACAAACCCCAGCAGCTACCGCCCACCATCGTCAGCCGCTGTGTGGCGCTTACGGCCCCGATGCCATCGCCCGCGGAAAGCGCCGCCTGGCTCGCGCAGGAGGGGCACGTCGACCCCGCATCTATACTGGCCCAGGCGGGCTTCGCCCCCCTTCTGGCGGCACAACTGTCTGGTGAGTCGGCGGGCTCGGAGGAGCGGGATATATTCTTGCAGGGCATCAGGCAGCCGGCCCAGTTCGATGCGCTGGGGTTAGCCGAGCGACTACAGCGTACAGAGCCGTCTCGCGTGATCCACTGGCTACAGCAGTGGTGCTACGACCTGGGCAGCGCAAAACTGACCGGCGAAGTAAGGTACCACCCCGACCTCGTTGACCTCATCAGGGGCCTCGCTGACCGGGTCGTGATGCTCGACCTGCTGCGCTACCAGGACGAGCTGATCGTCGCCAAGCGTGAGGCAACGCACCCCTTAAACTTTAGGCTACTCTTCGAGTCCGTCTTCCTGTCCTATAGGAACACGATGCTAGGGGGTGGCTCGTGATACCACACGACAACTTACTGGGCGAGTGCACACCATGTTCGTAGACTCGCACTGCCACATTAACTTTCCGGAGCTGGAAAATATATTCGACGAGGTGCTGGAGAACATGCGCCAGAACGAGGTCTCCCATGCGCTGTGTGTCTCGGTCAATTTAGAGGACTTTCCCCAGGTGCGACTGCTCGCGGAGCGGCACGATCACATCTACGCCTCGGTCGGCGTGCATCCCGACCACGAGTCTGACGCTGAGCCTACGGAAGAGCTGCTGGTGGAGCTCGCAGAGCATCCAAAGGTGATCGCGATCGGCGAGACCGGTCTAGATTACTTTCGCTTGAAGGGCGATCTCGAGTGGCAGAGAACACGCTTTCGCACCCACATTCGCGCCGCCCGAAAGTGTCGTAAGCCACTCATCGTGCACACCCGGGAGGCGGCACAGGACACCCTGAGACTCATGGACGAGGAGGGCGCCGCAGAGGCGGGCGGGGTCATGCACTGCTTTACCGAGAGCCTAGAGGTCGCTCGTGCGGCCATCGAGATGAACTTCTATATCTCCTTCTCGGGTATCGTCACCTTCAAGAACGCCACCTCGCTGAAGGATGTAGCGCGACACATTCCGCTGGATCGTATCCTGATCGAGACCGACTCGCCCTACCTCGCGCCGGTCCCGTACCGTGGCAAGCTCAACCAGCCCGCCTACGTTAAGCACGTAGCGGAGGAGATCGCGGCGTTGCGTGGCATCTCCCTCGAGAAGGTGGGGCGCGCCACCACGGATAACTTCCGTCGACTATTTTTGGCTTAGGGTTGTGTGATAATGGGCGCAGGCTACCCGACACCCGCGGTGATATATGAGCTCTCCTGAACTTAAAAGGCACACCTTTATCCTCCTCCTGGTCGTTCTCTCCTGCGCGTTCGGTTGGGTCGTGTGGCCGTTCTTTGGCGCGGTCTTCTGGGGCGCTATCTTCGCCATCCTCTGCGCGCCGATCTACCGGCGCCTGCTCGTCCTTAGTGGCGGCAGGCAGAACGTGGCCGCGCTCTCCACCTTACTGCTGTGCCTCGTCGGCGTAATCCTCCCGCTCACCTTCGTGGTCACCGCCTTAGTGCAGGAGGGGGTCACCCTCTACCAGCGCCTCCAGTCCGGCGGGCTGAGTCTGGACGCGTACTTCAGCCTCGCGCTGAACGCGCTGCCGCTGTGGATGACCGACCTCTTAAATCACTCCGGGCTCGGGGACGTGTCCGCGCTACGCGAAAAGTTATCGACTGGCGCGATCGAGGGGAGCAAGTTCATTGCGACCGAGGTCCTCAATGTTGGGCAGAACTCATTTGAGTTCGTCGTCAGCTTCTGCATCATGCTGTACATGCTGTTCTTCTTGTTGCGTGACGGCGCCAGCCTGTCAGAAAAAATTAAACAGGCCCTCCCCTTGAGCGTGGAGCACAAGCGCCACCTGATGGACAGGCTCGTGACGGTTCTGCGTGCGACGGTAAGGGGTAACATCGCGGTGGCCGTGACGCAGGGTACGCTGGGCGGCCTGATCTTCTGGGCACTCGGCATCCAGGGGCCGCTGCTATGGGGTGCCACGATGGCGCTCCTTTCGCTCCTGCCCGCGGTGGGTGCTGCGCTGGTGTGGGGTCCCGCTGCGGTTTACTTTTTTTTCTCCGGTGACGTGCTGAGCGGTGCGATCTTGGTCGCGTTTGGCCTCCTGGTCATCGGCCTGGTGGACAATCTCCTGAGGCCGATGTTGGTGGGCAAGGACACCCAGATGCCAGACTACGTGGTGCTGGTCTCAACGCTGGGCGGCATGACGCTGTTCGGGCTGAACGGATTTATTATTGGCCCGGTGATCGCGGCGATGTTTATCGCCGCCTGGGATCTCTTCTGCCTGTCCGAAACGGGTCGCGAAGAGTAAAGGCCATCGCGAGGTAGGCATGGAATTATATTTGGGGGGTCGTATGGGTAGAAGAGTTGCGTTGGTAGTGCTGTCCCTGACGCTGTCCACGGCGAGCGCGACAGAACGGGTTGTGCGTCCGGGGCTGTGGGAGGTCACGACAACATCCGGCCTGCTGGCGCTGGTGCCGTTGATCCCCCCAGACAAGATGCAGAACCTAGCCAGCCTGATTAAGCAGTACGGGTTCGAGATGCCAAAGATTAATAACGGGGCGGCGATCTCTCGGGTCTGCATCACCCCGGAGGCGGCCAGCCAAAAGATCCCGACCCTCATGAGCCAGAGCCAGTTCGGATGTAGCACGAAGGGTGCGGTGCAGACGGAGGGTGGTTACCGGCTCGACCTGACCTGTGACAGCGCGACCGTTAAGGGGGGAGGGAGCATGGACATCACCCTGGTGAGCCCAGAGAGCATGACGGGGCGAACAGAGCTTAGCGGCACCGTGCACGGCAACCCCATCACGGAGCACATCGACACCAGCGCCAAGTGGCTGGACACCGACTGTGGGACGGTTAGGTCCTCTTCCTAGTCAGCGACTCTAAGCGGGTGAGGGCATGGCCTCTAGCTTAGTCCTCCGCTCGGACAGCTCTTGCGTTATCTGTTCCGCCAGGTCACCGAGTGGGTTGCCGCCCTTCAGCTCCGCCCTCTCGATGGTGACCCGCAGCTTGTGGATGTCGGCCTGCTTTTTTTCGTACAGCGCCTCCCGTATCTCGTCGAGACGCCGCCGCAGTTGGCCGGTGCGACGAATCATTTTTAGCATGCGCAGTTCTACCCCTAGGTCCGGAATCTGTTCTGACTCGTCCTCGTCCTCCTCGCGTGGGTCCTGTATAAATTCCGTCACCAGGTTTTCGATGGCCTGCTGGTCACCACGCTCGTAGGCTAGGTTTAGTTTGATCATCAGTCCGTGGCGGCGTAGGCGCTCGGCCTCCGTGGTTGCACGATCGGGGTGCATCATCATCGCGGCGCGTCGGAATGCCTGCTTGAGTTGTGGCGTGATCACCAGCGGGGGAGGGGGCTGAACCTCTACCAGGCCGGCCTCCTCTGCCGACTTTCTGGCCTGCTCCTGCGCGGCCTGTGCGTGGACCTTGGCGGCCACGTCGTCGGGTGACAACCCAGACTGCGCGTTGGCAATCTGTGCATCGAGCTCATCCAGCTGCGCATAGAGTCGTCCGACCACCTCGTGGTAGCGACGCTGGAACTGCGCTGTCTCCGTGATGATCGTCTCTAGCTCTAGTTCGGCCGACACGACCTCATCCGCGAGCGTGGACTGGTCGCTTATGAGGCGGGCGATCTCTTGGTCTATGGTGAGACTCACTCCGACGACTTCCAGCTGAGGGTGAACTCCGCGAGTCTTGCCAGTGCGTCGAGGTTCGCATTTTCCCTGGTACCGACCCCGAGTATCTTTAGTTGCTCCAGCGCCCTTGTTTCACCCTGCTGGCCAGCCTTCTGGTACCACGAGGCTGCCACCTCGCTGTCCTGTGCTACGCCGCGACCGTTGCTGTACATCTGGCCCAGACTGAACTGCGCCTCCGCGTGCCCACGCTCGGCTGCTTTTCTGAGCCAGGCGACCGCCTGCTGATCGTCTTGGGCGACACCCTGGCCCGTGCTGTACATTAGGCCCAGGGTGTACTGCGCCCACAGATCGTCCTGCTCGGCTGCCTTCCTGAACCAGGCGACCGCCTGCTGATCGTCTTGTGCGACACCCAGACCATTGTTGTATAGGTACCCCAGATTGAGCTGGGCCTGAGCGTTCCCTTGGTTTGCGGCTTGGGTGTACCAGGACGCACCCAGCGCGTAGTCTTGTGTGACACCTTGGCCCTTCTCGTGCATAAAGCCGAGGCTGAACTGTGCCTCCGTGTGCCCCTGGCTCGCGGCCTTGCCGTACCACATCGCGGCCTGTTGGTAGTCCTGGAGCGCGCCTCTGCCCTTGCTGAAGGTTACCCCCATGGCGTGCTGCGCGCGTGCGTGCCCCTGTTTGGCGGCCTTGAGGTGCCACATCGCGGCCTGCTGGTGGTCCCGCATCACACCGCGGCCCTCGTTGTACATACTACCCAGTGCGTGCTGCGCACGCGCGTGACCCTGCTCCGCTGCCTGCATGTACCAGAACTTGGCCTGCTCGTGCTCTCCGTCCTCTTCGAGAAGTTGACCGCTGTCGTACATGGCGGCCAGATTAAACTGGCCCTGCGCGTGACCCTGCTCCGCGGCCCGGCGATACCAGAGTGAGGCCTGCTCGTCGTCCCGCAGCAGCCCCTGGCCGTTCTCGTACATGTAGCCCAAGGACTGCTGTGCCCACGCGTTGCCTCGCTCTGCGGCCATTTGGTACCACGCCACCGCTTGCCCGTAGTCCTGTGCTACGCCCTGCTCGTTGTAGTGCATGCCCCCGAGCGCGTACTGCGCCCTGGTGTGCCCCTGCGACGCGGCCTTCTCGTACCATGCCGCAGCCTGCGCGTAATCCTGTGCTACGCCCTGTCCGTTGTAGTAAAGGCTGCCTAAGTTGTACTGGGCCTGTGCGTTGCCTCGCTCCGCCGCCTTCTGGTACCACAGGAGCGCCTGCGCGTAGTCCGGTCCAGACTCTTCGTTGAGCCAGTGCAGTCTGCCCAGGTCGTTCCATACCTCGGGGTCGTCCCGGTGCTGGTTGGCGGTGCACCACTCGAGGGCTAGCTTCGCATAGCGCTGGGCATTCTCCCGGTGAACCGGAAAGCTGCGCCCACCGCTGTAGATCAAAGACAGGGGGAGGTAGGACTTGCCGTACTGGCAGTCAGCCAACTTCTTAAATGCCTCCATAGCGTCATCGAGGTGATCGAGGTCGCTCCGCGTCCAGGCGATGCCGAAGCCAGACTTGTCGCCGAGCTCTATGATGTAGTCGTACGCGCTCCGAGCGTGGTGGTAGATCTCGTCGTAGTCCTCCGCGAGGGACGGGTCCTTGCCGCTGAGGAGCGCGGTCATGCCACGCATGACGAGGCTGCCTGCCTGCCCCGCGTGTGTAACGACGTCCTGTGCGCCCGCCTTGGCGGGAATATTTTTTTGTTCTGACATGTGGGCGTCTGCCGGTCTCTGCTGTAAGTGCTGCAAGGTGCCTGGATGTATTTTGCGGGTCGGGTACGGGGCACCCAGACCATTATGACCCCAATAAATATGGTGCCACAGCGCGTGCCTGCCGCCAAAAAATGATGTGACCACGATACACCATTGGGGCCGAAATAAAAATAGGCGGCGCCACAGAAAATTTCGTGGCGGCGTGGGCACATGAATTACCTTGACCGGCAGACGCGCAGTCACTATTGTTCAAGTTTAGAGGATTCTTTAACCGCGGAGGTCAGGATGAACCCACAAAAAGTAATTATCGCCATGCCAGTCGAGGACGACTTCATGCCCAGCATCTCAAGGTGGGGGCACGGGTACACGTGGACCCAAAAGGAAGCGTACTTCGTGCACGTGATCAAGAAGGAGATCCTCGTCAGCGACGGCGGAGTCCAGGAGGTGCCCGGCAGGGTGGAGGTCGACCACATCAGGCAAAACATGCTCGGCTTCGTGACAGCCAAGGCCAAGGAGCTCATGCCCGAGGCGGCGTTCAAGATGGCCCACTTCGAGATCCTGTTCGCGGAGTCTCCGGCGGATCGCCTGGCCGAGTACGCGAAGGAGGTTGATGCGGGGATGGTCGTGGTGGCCACGAGGAACAAGAAAGGCTTCGCCGGACTCTTTGTCAGCTCGTTTGCCGATCGCCTGCTGAAGCTGTCGCCGTGCGACGTCCTGATTATCCGACCGCGATAGAGTCTTCAGCGTCCCACGGCAAGACCCGCTGCGTGGTCGCCTAAGACCCCGCGCGGCTTGGGTTGCGCTGTCTTTTGAGTTAGAATTAACGCCATCTTGTAATCCTGGTACCAGAATCCGTGGCATTGATTGTTCAGAAATATGGGGGCACCTCCGTGGGGAGCCCAGAGCGCATCAAGGGCGTCGTGCGTCGCGTGGCGAAGTACCGCGCACTCGGGCACCAGGTGATCGTTGTGGTCTCCGCCATGAGCGGCGAGACCAACCGACTCATCGCGCTGGCGAAGGAGATGCAGGCGCAGCCAGACCAGCGCGAGCTGGACATGGTGCTCTCCACCGGCGAGCAGGTCACCATCGGGCTGGTGTCGATGGGGCTGATACAGGCCGGACTGAAGGCCAGGAGCTACACGGGCGCGCAGGTCAAGATCTTAACCGACAGCGCCTTCGGTAAGGCGCGCATCCTTGGCATCGACGAGCAAAAGATTCGCACCGACCTAGCCAACGACTACGTGGTCGTGGTCGCTGGATTCCAGGGCGTGGACAAGGACGGAAACATCACCACCCTCGGGCGTGGTGGGTCCGACACAACGGGCGTGGCGATCGCTGCCGCGCTGCGCGCCGAGGAGTGTCAGATCTACACCGACGTGGATGGCGTGTACACCACCGACCCCCGTGTGGTGCCTGAGGCACGTCGCCTGAAGAGCATCACCTTCGAGGAGATGATGGAGATGGCGAGCTTAGGCTCCAAGGTGTTGCAGCTCCGTTCGGTTGAGTTTGCCGGGAAGTACAAGGTTAAGCTGCGGGTGCTGTCGAGCTTTGAGGAGGAGGGCGACGGCACGGTGATCACTTTTGAGAAGGACGATAAGATGGAGCAGGCGATTATTTCAGGGATAGCCTTCAACCGTGACGAGGCCAAGATTACCGTGCGCGGCGTGCCGGACAAGCCCGGCATCGCTTACCAGATCCTGGGCCCGATCAGCGAGGCCAACGTCGATGTGGACATGATCATACAGAACGTTGGCGTGGACGGATCCACCGACTTCTCGTTCACCGTGCACCGGAACGAGTTCACCAAGGCCATGGACATCCTAAAGAATGGCGTGCAGAAGCACATCGGAGCACAGGACGTGGTGGGCGACGACAAGACCGCAAAGGTGTCCGTGGTCGGGGTCGGCATGCGCTCGCACGTGGGCATCGCCAGCAAGATGTTCCGTACCCTGGCGGAGGAGGGGATTAACATCCAGATGATTGCCACCTCCGAGATCAGGATCTCAGTTCTGATCGACGAAAAGCACCTGGAACTGGCTGTGCGCGTGCTTCACAAGGCGTTCGATCTGGACCAAGAGCCTGTGTAGTGGTTTGACCTTTTGTGGGGATTACGTTAAGCTTCGCGGCCTTCCTTTAGGAGAGATGGCCGAGTGGTCGAAGGTACTCCCCTGCTAAGGGAGCGTAGGGTTTATAGCCTTACCGAGGGTTCGAATCCCTCTCTCTCCGCCAAGATAAAT
>SESD01000243.1_pt1 | contig 33712 bp, 24 predicted proteins | sample 3171411 | NCBI WGS metagenome assembly SESD01 (sample SAMN06051880, study PRJNA518727) | freshwater metagenome | biome: subpolar coniferous forest; feature: holomictic lake; material: water; isolation source: holomictic Lake 442, 16.5 m depth | place: Canada: near Kenora, Ontario | collected...
GACGGGCGCAACACCTTCAGATTCTTTACCTCTGAGATGCAAGCGCGTTCGGCTAGGCGCTTATTGCTGGAAAACGCCTTGCGGCAAGCTTTGGCGCGCAACCAGTTCGAATTGCATTATCAGCCGCAGATTTCCATGCAGGACGGCAAGATTGTCGGTGCTGAAGCTTTGTTGCGTTGGCATCATCCTGAATTGGGGCAAGTGTCGCCTGCCGAATTTATTCCCGTTGCGGAGGAAAGTGGTTTAATCCTCAGTATAGGGGAATGGGTGTTGCGCACGGCGGTGCAGCAGGTCAAGCGTTGGCAGAACGACGGCTATCCGTCGATTACAGTCGCGATCAACTTGTCTGCGGTGCAGTTCCGTCAGGCCCGTTTGCCGGAACTTGTTATGCAAATCCTGCAAGAAGCCAATTTGGCGCCTCATTGCATTGAACTGGAACTGACGGAGAGTGTTGCGATGGACAACCCGTTGGTTGCCATCGGGGTGATGAATGATTTGCATGCGCGCGGGATACGTATGTCGATTGATGATTTCGGAACCGGCTATTCCAGCCTGAGTTACCTTAGAAAATTCAAGGTCAGTAAGCTCAAGATTGACCAGTCCTTCGTGCGTGACTTGGCTGACGATACGGAAAGCCGTGCGATCGTGACCGCCATCATCACGCTGGCGAGCAGTATGGGATTTCAGACTATCGCCGAAGGGGTGGAAACGGCCGGTCAGTTGGCTTTTTTGCGTTTGCAAGGCTGCGAGGAAGTGCAGGGTTATTACTTTAGTCGACCGCTCCCGGTTAGTTTGTTTGAGGCGTTTATGCAAGGACAGGCTGAAATTGCCTGATTTTTCTCAATACAGGCAGCTTTGACTTGTCAGCAGTACCCCAATCTTGCTATTGTCGCGGGTATTCTAGGATAGCGCCTGCGCGTATTGATCCGCTTCATAAGGTACTGCATGTCATCCACTTTTAAATTCCGCCTGGTCGATAACGATAGCGAGGAATATCTCGCTCAATCACAGGCCATACAGGAAGCCCGCGCGCATCAGGAAGCCGAGATGCAGGCGGGCTTTACGGCCCAGGCGCGTGCACGTGCCGAAGCCCATGGCCGCGCGATCGCTCAGGCGCGCGTCCGCATGGAAATGGAGTTGATCGCTCAGCTCGAAGCGAAGTGTCAGGACGAGACCCGCTTGTCAGAAGTGGCGCAAGACCGGCTGGAAGTTGAAAAGCAGTTATCCCATGAGTTACGCGAAAAACTGCTCGCTGAGATGCGTTTGCAGGAAGAAAATCAGGCTCTGTTGCGCGCAGAAATTCAGGCTCAGGAAGCGTTGTCGCAGCGTTTGGAATCCGAGCAAATAGCTCGTGCGGCCGCAGAAAATAAGATTCGCGCTGAAAAAGAATTGCAGGCTTTAATTTCCAAGCAGTATCAGGCGGAACAAAATTCCTTGCAGCGCGCCGAGGCGGAAATTCGGGCGTTACGGGTGGCAACTGAAACGCTTGAGGCTCAAGTCGAGCAGGAAGTCGGTGAGCGCATGCGCGCTGAGCAGTTGCAGCATGCGCAGGCGGCCGAAAAGCTGGAAATTGAAACACGCTTGAATGAAGCGGCTCGTTTACGCGTTGAAAACGAAGCGGAGGAATTGCGTCTGGCACGGGTACGTGCCGATATCGACCAGCACGAAATGGCGCTGATCGCCAAACGACTCGAGGCTGAACGGGGGGCGGCGAAAGCGGCAGAAAACCGTAGCCGGCTGGAGCAGCAGGCAGCCACTCTTGCGCAGGAAAAAATCACCACCGACCACACCATTTCACGCGTGGTCCAAGAGAAGGTCAGTCAGGAACAGAAAGTGGTCACGCTGCTCGCTGCCAGGCTCGACACCGAACAGATCGCCAAAGAGGCCGTGCAGGCCAGGTTGAGCGCTGAATCGTTGGCGTTGGCAGAGATCGAAGCTAAACTCAAAGCCGAGCGGGATGCCGAACAGGCCGCATTGCTTCGAGCCAGCACCGAACAATTGGCCGTCGTGGCGGCAAATCAGCGTAAGCAGGCTGAAGAGCAAATGCGCCAGGAAGCCGAAGCGCGTGTACAAACAGAGCGTCAGGCGTATAAGGCGGCTCGCCAACACACGCAGGCTGAACTTGATGCACGGAGTGAAGCGGAACGCAAGCTAAGGGCTGAAGAAGAGGTCGCCCGTTTGTTGCAGCAACAAGCCGACGCGGATAAAAAGCTGGCTGATCAGCAGGAGGAAACGCAGGCGCGCCTGTTGCAGACGGTGCGCGATGCGAACGAAAGGCTCAATAGCGAAAGTTTAGCCTCTCAGGCTGCGGCACAAAAACTGTCAACGGGGCGCGATCAACTGGTGTTTGCCCAGCAGCGCGCCGAAACCGAGCTTCAGGCGGCACAGGCGCTGGAGTTGCAGTTGCAGACTGAAGCTGCGGCCATCGCGATCGCCAGTGAACGCCTGCTTGCCTCAGAAAAGGCGCAGCAGGCGGCAGAAGAAAAAACCCGTATTGAGCGCGAGTTGTTAGAAACAGCACGCCAGCGTGAGCACGCCGAACTGCTGGCTGAACAACAGTTGCGTGAAAAATACCAGTTGCAGAATGCCGCATTGCAGGCAGCGCAACAGCGCGCCGAAGCCCTGGCACGCGAAAAAATGCTGGTTGAGCAAAGCTTGCAGGCCGAGCATGCCTTGATCAATGCCGCGGAAGAGAAAGCGCTGGCGGTGAAACTTGCGAATGATGCTGCCGTGCAGCGTGCGCAACTTGAACTCGAAGCGCTGCATACGGCGAAGATTCAACTTGAGGCGGAAACGCAGGCGATTGCCCAAATCGAAGCGACGATGGCGGCGCAGTTGCAGGCAACCGATGCGGACAATCTGCGCATTGAATTAAACGCGCGTGCAGAATCTGCCGCGTTGACTACGCTGGAATTAAACGAACAGGCGAATCGCGATGCCGAGGCTCAAGAGTCGGCGGCGGTGCGTGCGTTGAATATTGCCCGGCTGCGCGCTGAAACCGAGGCGCGGGCGTTGAAGCTCAAAGAGGATCTGATACGCACCGAAGCATTGGCGACGGCGGCGTTGAAGAAGCAGATGGATGACGCGCAGGTGTTGCACGAGGAAACAGTGCAACGCGCAGAGCACATGGTGATGCGTCGCGTTGCAGAAGAGCTGCGTGCGACAGAGCTTGAGGAAGCGCGTATTCGCAGCGAGGCACGTGCTTCTGTCGCGGCAGCTCAACACGCCCGTGCTGAGCGTGCGGCAGCTGACGCTGCCATCGAACGTGAGCAAATCTCGCTGCAATTGGTCGGGCAGGAACAGTTGCGCGAAGCTGAAGAGCGTCAGTTGCAGGCGCAGATAGCGTTGCGTGCCGCGTTGGAAACCGAGGCGGTAGCCGCTTTGCAGGCAAGGCTCGCCGCCGAGCAACAGGCGTGTGAGGCCGAACAGGGGAAAATAGCGACAGAGCAGCAGGCCCAGGCAATCGCGTTAGCGCATGACGCGGCAGAGCGTCAGTTGGCGCAGGCCCAGCAGGATAAAAACAACAGTGAAGCGGCTGCCGTTGCGGCCATGAATCATCTGGAAGAATTGGCGACCGCGGCAAGACAGGTCGCACAAGAGCGCGAACAGATGGCGCAGCGTTTGACCGAGCGCGAACAGCAGCGACTGGCCGAAGAGCGCGAATTGAGCGTGCAACTGGAAAAACGGGTTGACCTTGAAATGGAGGCCGCCGAGTCTATCAAGGTGCGCCTTGCTGCCGAACAGTTGGCCTGTGAGGTGCAACAGGAAAAAATTAAGGCCGAGCAGCAGGCACGCGAGTTGGCGGCTGCGCGTGAAGCTGCTGAGCGTGAACTGCTGGCGGTTGAGCAGGCGTTATTGCGCAGCGAGGAATCGGCAGTTCAGGTCATGCAGGCGCGCGCCAGCGTGGCGGAAAATGCGCGGATTGCGGCACAGCAGCGTGAAGCGTCCGCACAGCGACTGGTCGAGCAAGAAAAGCAACGTCTGGCGGATGAGCTTCGATTGCAGGCGGAAGTCGAACAGCGTGTGGCACTGGAAGCAGAAGTTGCAGCGGCCGTGGCGGCGCGTCTGACGGTCGAAGAGCAGGCCGTTGAAGCCGAGCAGCTTAAGTTATTGGCCGAGCAGCAGGCGCGCGAGTTAGCCGCTGCGCGTTTAGCGGCTGAGCTTGAACTGCGGGCGGTCGAGCAGGCGTTGCTTCGCAGCGAAGAATCAGCGGTACAGATCATGCAGGAACGCGCCCGCGTGGCGGAAGACGCGCGGATTGCGGCACAGCAGCGTGAAGCGTCCGCACAGCGTCTGGTTGAGCAGGAACAGCAACGTCTGGCGGATGAGCGTCGATTGCAGGCGGAAGTCGATCAGCGTGCGGCACTGGAAGCAGAAGTCGCAGCGGCCGTGGCGGCGCGTCTGGCGGCTGAAGAGCAGGCAACGGATGCCGAACAGCTTAAGTTATTGGCCGAGCATCAGGCACGCGCTTTGGCCTTTGAGCATGAAATGCATCAGGGGCAGTTGATCGAGGCCGCGCAGGAAAAAATGCGCCTCGAAGAGCAGGTTGTTGCCGCAATCGCCGAGCAGGCGGTCTTAGCTCAGCAGTTGAATGAGCAAGCGGCTGCCCGATTGGCTGGCGAACTTCAATTGCAGGAACAAGGTGAACTCCGTGTTGCGCTGGAGGCCGCTGCCGCTTCTGCTGTCCTGACAAGCTTGGCTGCCGAAGAAAAAGCCTGTGAGCTTGAGCGGCAGAAAATTTCGGTAGCTCAACAGGCGCGCAATCGGGCGCTGGAAAATGAAGCGGCGCATGCGCGTGCGATCGATGCCGAACAGGTGCAGATGCGCTGCGAGGCTGAGGCGCTTGCCGCTATAGCGTTGCGCGTTCAGATCGCAGAAGCGGCAAGTTTGACGGCGCAAGAAAATGAGCAGATTGCATTGCAGTTGCAGGAGCAGGAGCAGGTGCATCTGAATGCGGCGCAACAACTGCAGGCGGAGGTCGAACAGCGTCTTGCGTTGGAAGTTGAAGCAGTTGCGGCTTTGCAAGCCTCTGTTGCGGCCGAGCAGCGCGCAGGTGAGTTGGTGCAGGAAAAAATTGCGCTAGCGCAGCAGGCGCGTCAATTGGCTGTGGCGCGTGAGGCGGCAGAGAGTCAGACGATCGCGACTGAACAGGCGCAAATTCGTATTGAGGCCGCAGCGATAGCCGTAGCACAGCAACAACGCGAACTGGCTGAGCAGGCCACGCAGGTGTCTTGTGAACGTGAGCAATTGGCGTTGCAATTGCTCGAACAAGCGCAGCAGCGTCTGTCGCATGAACGGCAGTTACAGGCGCAACAGGAACAGCATGCGGCACTCGAAGTGGCCGCGTTTGAAGCACTGCAAATGCGACTGTCAGCACAAACCTTAGCCTGCGAGGCTGAGCAACTCAAGGTTGTGCTGGAGCAACAGGCGCTGCAATTGGCCCGCGACAATGAAGCTGCTTTGCGCCACGCCGCCGATGCGGAGCAGGAAAAAATCAATCGTGAGGCAGCGGTTTTAGCCGTCACACAGCAACAGATTCAGACAGCGGAACAGGCCAGACTCACGGCGATTGATCGAGAACAGCAGGAACGTCAGCTGGCTGAGCAAGCTGATCGCCAGTTAGCGTTAGAACGCATCTTGCAGGAGGGAGTTGCCTTGCAATTGTCGCTCGCTGAAGCGGCTGAATGTGAGACGCAGGCCCGGATAGATGCAGAACAGCGTGCGTGCGTGGCCCAGCAGCTAAAAATTGAGGCGCAGCAGCAGTCGCTGCAACTGGCTCGTGATAATGAAGTGGCTTTGCGTCATGCAGCCGATGCAGAACAGCAGAACATCGCGAGCGAAGCGCTTGCATTGACCGCCGTGCAGCAACGTATCTCATTGGCAGAGCAGGCCAGACTTGCCAGTCTGGCGCGCGAAGCACTGGAAAATAAGCTGGCCGAGCAAGCAACGCAGCAATTGGAGTTTGAGCGCAATCTACATGCTCAACTAGAACTCAAGTTGTCGCTGGCCGAGGCTGCAGCGCATGAAACCGAGGCCAGAGTTGCCGCTGAACTGCGTGCTGCTGAAGCTGAACGGCTTAAAATCGAAGCAGAACAGCAGGCACAGCAGATAGCCCTTGAACAGGAAGCGGCTTTGCAGCAGGCTTTGGATGGGGAGAGTCAGGCCGTCGCTCGTGCCGCGCTCGCCTTGAGCGCCGTGCAGCAACGCATCGAAATAGCGGAGCAGGCTAGACTCGCAAGCCTAGCGCGTGAAGCACTGGAAAATAAGCTGGCCGAGCAAGCGACGCAGCAGCTGGAGTTTGAGCGTAATTTGCACGCTCAACTAGAACTCAAGTTGTCGCTGGCCGAGGCCGCAGCGCGTGAAACCGAGGTCAGGATTGCTGCCGAGCAGCGTGCTTCGGATGCCGAGCGACATAAAATCGCAGCAGAACAGCAGGCACAGCAGTTAGTTTGCGAACAGGAGGCGGCATCGCTGCAGGCTGTGGATGCGGAACAGCAAAGGGTCGCTAGTGTAGCGCTCGAATTGGCTGCCGTGCAGCAACGCATCGAGATGTCGGAGCAGGCTAGGCTCGCAAGCGTAGCGCGTGAAGCACTGGAAAATCAGCTCGCGGCGGATGCGGCACGTCAACTGGCGCTCGAACAGGATGTGCAAGCGGGTATTGAGCAGCAGCGAACGCTGGCCCACGCACTTGAGTGTGAAACTGCGGCGAGCCTTCAGGCGCTGCAACGGGCAAATGAAATAGAACAGGCCAAACTGGTTGCCGAGCAGGAAGCGCTGCGCTTAGCCGATGCGCATGAGCAGGTCAGGCGTCGGCTGGTCGCGGCTGAACAGGAGAAAAATCGCCGTGAGGAATTGGCGATATTGGCGGTAGCTCAGCATGAACAGTTGATCGAATCGATCACTCAGGCGGCTATCGAGCGTGAGCAGCAGGCCCTGCAGTTGCAGGAGAAGGAATCGCTGCGACTGGCTCATGAGCGCGAATTGCAGGTGTTACTCACCGAGCGTATTGAGATGGAAACGGCAGCTAATGAGGCGCTTCTTGCGCAACAACGATCAGCTCAATTAGCCTGTGAGGCTGAGCAGGAAAAAATTGCAGCCATCAATCAGGCTGTACAGCTAGTTGAGGCGCGTGTTGCGCAAGAGCGTGAGGCGCTGATGGTTGAGCAGGAAAAGATGCGCTGTGAGTCTGTTTTGATGGACGCTTGCGCTGAACGATCGAGGATTGCAGAGGCGGCCATCGAGGCGCTGAAGACCCGCGAACAGGTTGAGATTCAGTTGGCGTGTCAGGATAAATTGCAAATCGAGCGTGAGCGTGTGCTGGAGGAGCGTTTGGCCTACAAGCAAACCATGGCCGACAACGTGGCCCGGTCACGGCAGGATCGCATTGATGCGGAGCAGCGGTTGATTGAGGCTGAGCATAAAAAGGCAGAAACCGAGCGGCAGGCCATGTTCGATGCGGATGAGCGGTTGATGCTGCTGAGCAAAGAGGTGGAGGACGCGGCAGTCGCTGCGGCGCAATTGAGTGCTCAGCGCGAGGCGATGCAACAGTTGGCGTTAGAGGCTGAGCAAGCTAGGGTGCTGTCCGAACAGCAGGCGTTGCAAGCTGATACTGAGCGATTGGCGTTAATTGAGCAGGCCGCGCAAGTAGCCCTGCAGTATCAGCAGGAGCAGCAGCAATTGCTGGCGCAGCAGCAACATCGTCTAGCGGCAGAAGCTGAGCTGCTATCTGAGACAGCACAGCGGCTGGCAGCGGAACGGGAGGCGTGTGAGGCGGCGGCGGAACATGTGACTGCCGAGCAGCGTGCAACAGTAGAAGCGCAGGAAAAGATCGCACTTGAAAAACAAGCCGCAGTTCATGCTCTGCAGTTGGCCGAGCACGATGAGCAGAAAAATATGGCCTTGCGCAGCTATGTCGAGCAAACGCGCGTCGAGTTAGAACCTTACTATTCCAAGGCGCAGTTGCAAAGAAAAAATATGCTGATCAAGCTCGGTGTGGCAGCAGGGGTGGTCTCGGTTGCAACGTTGCTGGGATGGCCGTTTTTAAACACGCGAAATGCGGTGCCGGCACCGGCCCGGCTGGCTAAAGTTGCGCCGCCAGTGGGTAGTGTGTTTGAATCGGATGCGGCATCGCCTCAATTAGGCTCGCTTAAGCTCTCAAGGCAGTTACAGCAGAACTAAGCCGGCGCTATATTTTTTCCAGCAGTTCGTTCAGAAATGCGCTGCTGATAACGCAATCCTCCAGCGTTTGACCGCTAATCCAAAATACGTCTTCTGCCCGGCTGCCCAGTGTATTGATCTTGGCGCGGTGCAGTCGTATGGTGTGCCGGTCCAGAATTTGGGCAATACGAGCCAGCAAGCCCGGCCTGTCACCTGCGATGAGCGACAGGATATACTGCCCCCGCTTATCCTTTTCAAGGTTGACTTTGGTATGGATGGGGAAGTGTTTGAGCTGCCGGTTGACCCTCCCGCTTGAAATCAACTCAACCGGTTTGCCCTGTACTATTTTTTCGGTCAGTTCAAATTCGATGTAATGCATCAGATCGCGGTAATTCAGGTCGCTGCGACTTACTTCCATAATCTGGAAGCTATTGAGCGCGTAGCCATGCTGGGTGGTGTGTATTTTTGCTTCCACGATGGTGTAGTTCAGTCGTGAGAAAAACGCACAAATGCGCGCGAACAGCCAGCGTTGGTCGGGGCAGTACACCATAACCTGTAAGCCCGTTCCTGCCCGGCTCAGGCGGGTTTTAATGATGGGGGTAATGGTGTTGGCCCGAAAGGCCAATAAACGGCTGTGCCAGGCGATTTCCTGTGCTTCGTGATCGAGAAAATAGCTGTCATCCAGTTGTGCCCAGAGCAGTTGGTAGGAGGCGGGGGTGAGCGCATATAAATTCAGCGTTGCGGCCGCCTGCTCACGGATGTCATCGAGGTGATTGGCGGTCGCACCTTCCTTCATGTAGCGCCGCGTCTGCTTAAATAAGTCTTCCATCAGCTTGGCTTTCCATGCATTCCAAACCTTGGGGCTGGTGCCTTTGACATCCGCAACGGTCAATAGATACAGCGCGACCAGATAGCGGTCATTTTTGATCTGTTCGGCAAAGGCGGCAATGACGTCGGGGTCCGCTAAATCCTGCTTTTGTGCGACTGACGATAAGGTGAGATGCTGGCCGACCAGCCAAATCACCAGATCGCTATCGTCGCGGCTGAGCTGGTGATGGCTGCAGAACAGCCGTGCATCCTTTTTACCCAGTTGTGCATGATCGCCGCCGCGTCCCTTGGCGATGTCGTGGAACAGTCCTGCGATATACAGCACTTCAGGGCGGGCAAATTCTCCCATCAGTTTGTTGCACAGTGGCAGTTCCTGTTCGTGCTTAGGCAGCGCGAAGCGGCGCAGGTTACGTACCACCATCAGGATGTGTTCGTCTACGGTGTAAACATGAAACAAGTCGTGTTGCATCTGGCCGATGATGCGACCGAAGGCGGGGATGTAGCGCCCGAGTATGCCGTATTGTCGCATGCGGCGCAGCGCATGGTTGACGCCGTCCGGTTGGCGTAAGATTTCCATGAAGCGTGCGCGGTTCTGCGGGTCGCGGCGAAATTGCGCGTCGATGTGAAATTGCGCGCGCCATAAAGCGCGCAGTGTCTTTGCTGTAACATCGGTCAGCTGAGGGTTCTTTTGCAGGATTAAAAAGAGCTCGAAAATCGCTTCTGGCGTATGTTCAAACAGCTGTTCATCGCGTATTTCCAGCAGATCGCCGATGATGCGGAAGCGCTCGTTGAGCGCGTGACGCGGCGGGGTGACGCGGAACAGATAATCGTGCAAATTTTGCAATACGATGGTATTGAATTGGCGCACTGCCAGTTTGGTGCGGTAGTAGCGCTGCATCAGGTGTTCGCTGGCACGGCGATTGGTTGATGCTTCAATGCCCATCTGACTTGCCAGAGTCGTTTGAAAGTCGAACAGCAGTCGATCTTCACGCCGGCGGGCTAGATAATGCAGTCGGGTACGCAGGGTTTGCAGCAGCGTATCGTGGCGGGCAATCTGGCGCGCTTCGGACTTGCTGATCAATCCGGCTTCGGTGAGTTCAGTCCAGCGCGTGCCCAAGCCGGCCGCGCGGGTGATCCACGTGACGGTCTGCAAATCGCGCAAGCCGCCCGGACTCTCTTTAAGATTGGGTTCGAGATTGAAATCGGTATCGTCAAAGCGCGCGTGGCGCAGCTTTTGTTCGTGTAATTTGGCGGTAAAAAATGCCAGCGGGTCGAGATGCTGCTGGACCTGCTCGCACATGCTGCCAAATAGCGGAAGATTGCCGCATAGTAGTCGCGCTTCGAGTAAATTCGTCTGTACTGTAATATCGTTCGACTCAATGATGCAGTGTTCGATAGTGCGGATGCTGTGACCGACTTCAAGACCAATATCCCACAGCAATGCGATCAGTTCGTGCAGTTGATGTTGCAGTGCGTCATCGGGTTCTTGATCGAGCAGTATGAGCAGATCAATATCTGACTTTGGATACAGTTCGCCTCTGCCGTAGCCGCCGACTGCAATGAGGGCCAGCGTGGATGGCATCGCTAATTGTTGCCAGATCATGCGCAAATACTGATCGATCAGTTTGCTGTGTGCGCTGAGCAGTCGCGCAGCCTTCCCCCGCTTTAAAAAATCCTGCTCCAGTATGCTGCGATCGCGACGCAGCGATTCGCGCAGTTCACTGACCTGCGGAGGAGGCGAGGCGACGTTCATTTACAGCGGCGTCGGGGCCGGGCAACCATCTGATAGAGTGAGCACTTCGAAGCCGGTTTCGGTGACGAGTATGGTGTGCTCAAACTGGGCAGACAGGCTGTGATCGCGGGTGACGACCGTCCAGCCGTCTCCTAGTTGCTTGATGTCTTTTTTCCCTGCGTTGATCATGGGCTCAATGGTAAACACCATGCCCGCTTCCAGCTTAAGACCTGATTTTGGTCGCCCGTAATGCAAGACTTGGGGTTCTTCGTGAAATTTTGCACCGATGCCGTGGCCGCAAAATTCACGCACCACGCTGTAGCCCAAGGGCTCAACATAGCTCTGAATGGCATGGCCGATGTCGCCCAGATAGGCCCCTGCTTTGACGACACGGATACCGCGCCACATTGAGGCATAGGTGGCGTCGCACAAGCGCCGCGCCTGAATGGACGGTTCGCCGATATAGAACATGCGGCTGCTGTCACCGTGGTAGCCATCCTTGATCACGGTGATGTCGAGATTGACGATGTCACCATTTTTTAGCACCTTGTCGCTTGGCACGCCGTGACAAATCTGGTGGTTGATTGAAGTGCAGATGGATTTCGGATAAGGCGTGTGGCCGCCGGGCGCATAGTTGAGCGGTGCGGGAATGGCCAGTTGCACATTGACGATCAGGTCGTGGCACAGTTTGTCTAACTCGTTTGTGGTGACGCCGGCCTTAACGAACGGGGCGATGTAATCGAGCACTTCACTGGTCAGGCGACCGGCGATGCGCATTTTTTCGATTTCCTGTGGATTTTTAATGGAAACAGACATTTTTATGTTTAATTTTTAAGATTCGTGAGGATAGCATGAGAAAAAGATTCCCGACAAATGCCATTAGGATTTAAACTTGAACATGCATTAGGAAAAGCGTTGCTTGTTGAGTTCGGCGGGCAATGCATGAATTTAGATAACGCTTAAATTTAGAGGGCAAGATGAAAAAATCATTAGCAATTCTTTTGTTACTTTCAGCCAGCAGTGCTGCGATGGCGGTTGATGCGGGTGCGGTTTTGGGCGGTGCTTTGGGTGGCGCAGCAGGTGCGGCGGTTGGTCAAAACGTAGGTGGCAGAAACGGTGCTATTCTGGGCGCTGCCATCGGCGGCGGTACGGGGGCGGCTGTCGGGAGTAGTTCGAATACCAGTCAGCGTCCGGCACCACCGCGTCGCGGTGAGGGGGAATATCGTGAAGAGCGTCATGAACATCATGGCGATCGAGGCGATCGAGGCGACAGAGGCGACAGAGGTGACAGAGGTGACAGAGGTGACAGAGGTGACAGAGGTGACAGAGGTCATGAACGTCGCGGTCGTGATGACTAGAAGAGTGAAAAAATGAAAAGTTTAAGTATGCTCGTTTTGTTGCTGTCGCTGACGGCCTGTGCGAATAATCCGCAAGGTGGCGCGGCAGTGGGCGGTGCAATCGGTGGCGCGACAGGCGCTACGATAGGCTACGACATGGGTGGTCGTACGGGTTCAATTATCGGTGGTGCGTTGGGTTCCGCTGCAGGTGCTATTCTCGGTGGAGATGCAAGTCGCTCTGATCGACCGGTTGAGCGCGAGCGGGATTCGGGTCGTCGCGATGATGAATATCGGTCGGATCGAGGCGATCGGTCTGATCGGTCTGATCGAGGTGATCGAGGTGATCGAGGTGATCGAGGTGATCGAGGTGATCGGCGCGACTGATTAGCTCGGTGTGAGTTTAATTTAAAGGGGCACGGAAACGTGCCTTTTTTTATGCGCCTCAGCGGGTGTTAGGTTGCGTGATTTGGCGATGGAAAGCTAGATAGTGATGCGCCTGCTGTGGTAAACTTGCGAGCTGTTTTTTAGCATTCATAATTACACAAATACACATGGAACAATTCGCCAAAGAAACCCTGCCGGTCAGTCTCGAAGAGGAAATGCGCAAATCCTATCTGGATTATGCGATGAGCGTTATTGTTGGGCGCGCGCTGCCGGATGTACGCGATGGCTTGAAGCCCGTGCATCGCCGCGTGCTGTTTGCCATGCACGAACTGTCGAACGACTGGAATCGAGCTTACAAGAAATCGGCGCGTATTGTCGGCGACGTCATCGGTAAGTATCACCCGCATGGCGACACGGCCGTATATGACACCATCGTTCGTATGGCGCAGCCGTTCTCCTTGCGTTATATGCTGGTCGACGGACAAGGTAACTTCGGGTCGGTGGACGGTGATAACGCGGCGGCGATGCGGTATACCGAAATCCGTATGGCTAAGATCGCGCATGAATTGCTGGCTGATCTGGATAAGGAAACCGTGGACTTCGGGCCGAACTACGACGGCTCCGAACATGAGCCGCTGGTCTTTCCGGCACGTTTCCCTAACTTGCTGGTCAACGGTTCTTCCGGTATTGCGGTCGGTATGGCGACCAATATCCCGCCGCACAACATGACCGAAGTGATCGATGCCTGTCTGGCCTTGCTCAATAATCCGGAAATGGATATCGAGGAATTGCTTGAATTCGTTCCCGCACCAGACTTTCCGACCGCCGGATTCATCTACGGTCTAGCAGGCGTCAAAGAAGGTTATCGCACCGGTCGAGGTCGCGTCATCATGCGTGCGCGTTGTCACTTCGAGGATATCGGTAAAGGCGAACGCCAGGCGATCATCATTGACGAGCTTCCCTATCAGGTGAATAAAGCCAACTTGCTGATGAAGATCGGCGAGATGGTGCGCGAAAAACGTCTGGAAGGGATTTCCGAAATTCGCGACGAATCGGATAAGTCCGGCATGCGTGCGGTGATTGAATTGAAGCGCGGCGAGAATGCCGACGTGATGCTCAATCGCCTGTACAAAGATACCCAGATGCAGGATAGCTTTGGTATCAATATGGTGGCTATCGTGGATGGTCAGCCTAGGTTGTTGAATTTAAAGCAAATTATTGATGCTTTTTTGCGTCATCGTCGCGAAGTGGTGACACGTCGCACGATCTTTGAATTGCGCAAAGCGCGCGAACGCGGCCATGTGCTGGAAGGCCTGGCGGTCGCATTGTCGAATGTGGACGAGATTATCGCGCTGATTAAAGCGGCACCTGCGCCTTCTGACGCCAAGCGTGAGCTGATGGCGCGCGGCTGGAGTTCGACGCTGGTCGAGGATATGCTGAGCCGCGTTAGCGATGCGTCGCGTCCGGATGGTCTGGCACCGCAATTTGGTCTGGTGCATACCGGCGCGATTCGCCTCTATCATTTGTCGGAGGCTCAAGCGCAAGCGATTCTGGAATTGCGTCTGCAACGACTGACTGGCATGGAGCAGGACAAGATCATCGGCGAATACCGCGATGTGATGGATAAAATTGCCGACCTGCTCGATATTCTGGCGAAGCCTGAACGGGTGACCACGATCATCGGTGAAGAATTGGCTGCGGTGAAGGTGCAGTTTGGCGACAAGCGTCGCAGCGAAATCGTCACGCACACCCATGACATGAGTATGGAAGATTTGATTCCGCCTGAGGATGTGGTGGTCACCTTGTCGCATGGCGGTTACATGAAGGCGCAGAAGATGGACGAATACCGTGCGCAGAAGCGCGGTGGCCGTGGTCGTCAGGCGACCAAGAACAAGGACGATGATTTTATCGACAACCTGTTCGTTGCCAATACCCATAATTTCATTTTGTGCTTCTCTAATAAGGGACGCGTCTACTGGATGAAGGTGTACGACGTGCCGCAAGGCAGCCCGACGGCGCGCGGCAAGCCGATTGTGAATCTGTTGCCGCTGGAAGAAGGCGAGAAGATCAATGCAATCCTGCCGGTGACCGAATTCGTCGAAGACAAGTACGTGTTCTTTGCGACCGCTAACGGTACGGTGAAGAAGACCTCGTTGACCGATTTCTCTCGTCCGATGAAGCGCGGCATTATCGCGATCAATCTGGATGAAGACGATTACCTGATTGGCGTTGCGATTACCGATGGTAAACACGACGTGATGCTGTTCTCAAATTCCGGTAAAGCGGTGCGCTTCGACGAAGATGACGTGCGTGAAACCGGTCGTGCGTCGCGTGGTGTGCGTGGTATGAGACTTCAGGAAAATCAGCAGGTTATCTCGTTGCTGGTGGCTGAAAACGAACAGCAAAGCGTGTTGACCGCGACCGAAAACGGCTACGGTAAACGCACGCCGGTTGGCGAATACACCCGTCACGGTCGCGGCACGCAAGGCATGATTGCGATTCAGACCTCGGAACGGAACGGCAGGGTCGTTGCCGCAACGCTGGTGAATCCTGAAGACGAAATCATGCTGATCGGCACCAATGGCGTGCTGATCCGCACTCGCGTCAATGAAATCCGCGAAATGGGCCGCACCACGCAAGGCGTCACGCTGATGAATTTGGAAAAAGGCGAGAAACTCGCAGGCCTGAGCCGTATTGCCGAGCCGGATGACGATGAAGAAGGAATGGTTGACGAACTTGGTGACGGTGACGTTCAAGACGAACAGGACGCCGGAACAGGGATTGAGGAATAACTGACGGGGACGAAGGGGGACGGGTTAAGGGGAAGGGGAAAACCAAGGGTTGTTCCTTCTCTCTTCCCTCTTCTCCCTTCACAAATTTTTTCAGGAGAAAAACGAAAATGACTATCTACAACTTTAGCGCAGGTCCAGCAGTATTGCCGAAAGAAGTGTTGCAACAGGCTCAGGCCGAAATGCTCGACTGGCATGAAAGCGGTATGTCGGTAATGGAAATGTCGCACAGAGGCCGCGAATTCATGGGGATTGCAGCCGAGGCCGAGGCGGATCTGCGCGAGTTGATGGCTATTCCTGCCAACTACAAAGTATTGTTCCTGCAAGGCGGCGCCTCTCAGCAGTTCGCGATGATTCCGATGAATCTGTTGCGCGGCAAGGCGTCGGCAGATTATTTGAATACCGGCGAATGGTCTAAAAAGGCGATTTCCGAAGCTAAAAAATTTGGCAATGTGAATGTGGTTGCCACCAGTGCCGACAAGAATTTTTCCTATGTGCCTGATTTCGCTGACTGGCGCTGTGACGCGGATGCGGCTTACCTGCATTTCACGCCGAATGAAACGATCGGCGGCGTCGAATTTAGCTGGTTGCCTGAAGCTGGCGATGTGCCTCTGGTGGCCGACATGTCTTCCTGTATTTTGTCGCGTCCGATTGATGTCTCCAAATACGGCCTGATCTACGCCGGTGCGCAAAAGAATATCGGCCCTGCCGGTTTGACCATCGTCATCGTGCGCGAAGACTTGATCGGGCAAGTAGTGGCCGGTACGCCGACCATGCTCGATTACAAGACGCATGCGGACAATGATTCGATGTACAACACGCCGCCCACCTATGGTATTTACATCGCAGGACTGGTGTTCAAGATGCTCAAACGTAACGGCGGAATTGCCGCGATGGAGCAGACCAATATCGCCAAGGCGAATCTGCTGTACGGAGCGATTGATGCTAGCAATGGTTTCTACAACTGTCCGGTAGCGTTAGCTAACCGTTCACGCATGAATATTCCGTTCACCCTGAAGGACGCAGCGCTGGATGGCGCGTTTGTCAAGCAGGCGGAAGCGCGCGGTTTGCTGCAACTGAAGGGACATCGCTCGGTAGGCGGGATGCGTGCCTCGATCTACAACGCGATGCCGCTGGCAGGGGTTGCTGCGCTGGTTGAATTTATGAACGAGTTTGCTGCAAATAACGGTTAAATAAAATGGCTAATCCATACCGTATTCTGACGATCAACAAGATATCGGCGCAAGGGCTCAAGCGCTTTCCTGCTGCGTCCTATCAAATCGGCAATGACGTAAACCTGCCTGATGCGATTTTGGTGCGCTCGCAAGTCATGCACGATATGGAGATTCCCTCCAGCGTGAAGGCGATTGCGAGAGCCGGTGCGGGTACTAACAATGTGCCGGTCGCGAAGATGAGCGCGCGCGGCATCCCCGTGTTCAATGCGGCAGGCGCCAATGCGAATGCGGTCAAGGAATTGGTGATTGCGGGCATGTTGCTCTCTGCGCGGAATATCGTACCCGCGCTGCAATTCGTCGCAGGGTTGGCGGGTGACGATGCCACGCAGCACAAGCTGGTCGAGGAAGGTAAGAAGCATTTTGCCGGGATCGAGTTGCGCGGTCGTACGCTTGGCATCATAGGACTGGGCGCGATCGGCCGTCAGGTGGCTGATACCGCGCTGGCGCTGGGGATGCGAGTCTATGGTTACGATCCTGAGATCACCGTCGAAGGGGCGTGGAGTCTGTCGTCACAAGTCAAAAAGGCGCAAAGCATCGAAGAGTTGCTGCGCCATAGCGATTTCGTCACGCTGCATGTGCCGCTGCTTGATGCGACGCGCGGACTGATCAACGCGTCCCGGGTCAAAGCGATGAAGTCGGGCAGCGTGCTGCTGAACTTTTCGCGCGATGCGATTGTGGATAGTGAGGCGGTGCTCTCAGGGTTGCATGACAAACACCTGCACGGTTATGTCTGCGATTTCCCGTCGCAAAGCTTGCAGGGGCGGGCGGGTGTGGTGACGCTGCCGCATCTGGGCGCATCCACCGAAGAGGCGGAAGAGAACTGTGCGGTGATGGTGGTGGATCAGGTGCGCGAATATCTGGAGCACGGCAATATCACCAATACGGTTAATTTTCCCGCCTTGACTATGCCGCGTGAGTCAGCGCACCGTCTGGCGGTTGCCAATGCCAATGTGCCGAATATGCTGGGTCAGATTTCCTCCACGCTGGCGGCGGCAGGCATCAATATCCGCACGATGATGAATAAATCGCGCGGCGAAATGGCTTATACACTGGTCGATACGGACACGTCTGTGCCGGCTGAATTGATCGCGCAAATCGAAGCGATTCAGGGTGTTTTGATGGTGCGCAGTTTGCCCTTGCCGGAATAATATGAGCGATAAATTAAAACAGTGCCGCGAGCAGATTGATGCGCTGGATGATGCGCTGCTGCAAATTGTCAATCAGCGCGCAGCCTTAGCGCAGCAGATCGGCCATCTCAAAGAAGGCGGCGTGGTGTTGCGTCCCGAACGCGAGGCGCAAGTGTTGCGTCGTTTGCAGGATGCTAATCCCGGGCCGCTGAGCAATGGGGCGATTGCCGCTCTGTTCACTGAAGTGATGTCGCAATGTCGTGCGCTTGAAGCGCCATTATCGGTAGCCTACTTAGGTCCTGAAGGTACGTTTACTGAAGCTGCGGCCCTAAAACGTTTTGGCAGTGCGGTGCAAGGTGTGTCGTGCGCCACGATAGACGATGTGTTTCGTGCGGTAGAGAGCGGTGAGGTTCAATACGGTGTCGTGCCGGTAGAAAATTCAACCGAAGGCGCTATCGGTCGCACGCTGGATCTGTTGCTGCAAAGTACCCTGCAGGTATGCGGCGAAGTGATGTTGCCGATACACCAATGTCTGCTGGCGCAGCAGTGCGACGTGAGCCAGATTCAAACCGTGTATTCGCATCCGCAGTCGCTGGGTCAATGTCAGGGTTGGCTGAATGTGAATCTGCCTCATGCGGCGCGCATCCCTGTGTCGAGCAATGCGGAAGCAGCGCGTCTGGCCTCGGGGCACGTCAATTGCGCGGCGATTGCAGGTGCTCAGGCAGCGCTTCACTTCAATCTGACCGTCTGCGTGGAAAACATCGAGGACGATGCACGCAATACCACGCGTTTTCTGGTGCTGGGCAAGCAACAGGTGGCTGCCTCCGGTTGCGATAAGACGTCGATGGTGTTGTCCGCCACCAACCGGCCAGGTGCGGTGCACGATCTGCTTGCTTCGCTTGCCCGATATGACGTCAGTATGACCAAATTCGAGTCGCGCCCGTCGCGTTCGGGCTTGTGGGAATATGTGTTTTATGTGGATATTGAGGGGCATCAGACCGATGAAAAAGTCGTGTTGGCATTGGCTGAGCTCAAGCAATCCGCCGCGTTTATGAAGATACTGGGCTCGTATCCGCTCGCTGTTTGAATTTCCGCTGTTTTTAATGACATTAGATGATGGTTGGTATGAATTATTCTGAACTGGCACCAGGTTACATCCGCGCAATTGCGCCTTACCAGCCCGGCAAACCGATTTCCGAACTCGAGCGCGAATTAGGCGTGACGGATATCGTCAAGTTGGCGTCGAATGAGAACCCGCTGGGGGCGAGTCCCAAAGCGGTTGCCGCTGCCCGCGCGGCGCTCGATGAAATCAGTCTGTATCCCGACGGAAACGGCTATGCGGTCAAAGCCGCGCTGGTTGCGCGTTATGGTGTCGCGCTTGAGCAGATTGTGCTGGGCAACGGTTCCAATGATCTGCTCGAATTAGCCGCACGCGCGTTTCTCACCGTGGGCGACAAGGCGGTTTATTCGGATCACGCCTTTGCCGTTTATCCGCTGGCGACCCAAGCCGTGGGTGCGACTGGGATCAGCGTAGCGGCGCAAGGGTACGGGCATGATCTCGATGCAATGCGCCGTGCAGCGGTCGAGCAAAAGGCCAAACTGATTTTTATTGCCAATCCGAATAATCCGACCGGTACCTTTTTGTCGGGTGAGGAATTGCTGGACTTTTTACGCGCCTTGCCCGCCAATATACTGGTCGTGCTCGACGAGGCTTATAACGAATATCTGCCTGAAAAATGTCGCTACGACAGCGTAAGCTGGCTGGCTGAATTTCCTAATCTTTTGATTTCAAGAACTTTTTCTAAGGCTTACGGGTTGGCGAGTTTGCGCGTCGGCTATGCGCTGGGTAACCCGCAAGTGATCGACATGCTCAATCGCGTGCGTCAGCCGTTCAATGTCAACAGCATGGCGCAGGCCGCGGCTGTAGCCGCTTTAGACGATGCCGAGTTTGTCAGGCGCACGTTTGAATTGAATTTACGCGGTATGGCGCAGCTCTCAGACGGCTTGAGCAAGCTTGGTTTGGACTATATTCCTTCTTTCGGTAATTTCATCAGTTTTCATGTCGTCAATGCCGCATGGATTTACCGACGCTTGCTAGAATTAGGCGTCATCGTACGCCCCATCGGAAATTACGGAATGCCGGACTATTTGCGCGTGAGCATTGGTCTTGAATCACAAAATTGTAAATTTTTATCTGCATTGAAGCAGATACTCGGAGAAACAGCATGATCATAGTAATGGGTAGGGATGTCACTGACGAACAAATCGGCACCGTTGTTAAAAGGCTTGAAACAGCGGGCCTGAAGGCCAATATCTCGCGCGGTATCGAGCGCACCGTGATCGGCGCAATTGGAGATGAGCGCAAGCTCAATGAAGAAATGTTCACCCCGTTGCCGGGCGTAGAATCGGCGATGCACGTCACCAAACAGTACAAGATCGTCTCGCGCGAGTCGCACCGTGAAAACACCATCGTCGATATCGGCGGCATCCAACTGGGCGGCAACCAGATTCAGGTGATCGCAGGCCCGTGTTCGGTCGAAACGCAGGAGCAGATGGATCTGTCCGCCAAATATGTGGCCGAAGCCGGTTGCCGTCTGATGCGCGGTGGCGCGTTCAAACCGCGTACCAGCCCTTATGCGTTTCAGGGGCACGGCGCGGAAGGTCTGGATATGTTCCGCAAAGCGGCAAGCCAGTACAAATTGCCTATCGTTACCGAATTGATGGACGCGCGTCAGCTCGATACCTTCATGGAATACGATGTGGACGTGATTCAGATCGGCACGCGCAACATGCAGAACTTTGATCTGCTCAAAGAAGTGGGTCGTATCAATAAGCCGGTTATCCTGAAGCGCGGCATGTCGGCGACCATTTCCGAATGGTTGATGGCGGCGGAATACATCGCGGCGGGCGGGAACCACAACATCATCTTCTGTGAACGCGGCATTCGCACCTTTGAGACCTACTACCGCAACGTGCTGGACGTGACGGCGATTCCGGTTTTGAAGAAGGAAACGCACTTGCCGGTGATTGTCGATCCCTCTCATGCGGGCGGTAAAGCATGGATGGTGGCGGCGTTGTCGCAAGCGGCAATTGCAGCCGGTGCCGATGGTCTTTTGGTCGAGATGCATCCGAGTCCTTGCGATGCATGGTGCGATGCCGATCAGGCATTGACGCCTGATGAACTGAAGAAATTGATGGGAACGCTGGGCGCGATTGCCGGTGCAATTGGACGCACACTTTAATCGTTGCCCCCGCGCTGACAGCCTCATGTAAACGAGTGATGTTATCGTAGCCCGCTTGTACGTATGTCATCACGGGTAATACCAAAGAGGGATTATGCAACTGAGAAAATTGGGCTGTGCGTTATTTGTTATGCTGGCCTCGACGTCAGCGTCAGCCCTATCGCTGGGCGAAGGGCAGATTTCGAGTCGTATTGGCGAACCGTTTTCTGCCCGTGTCGCGCTGATAGGTGAATATAGCCGCGACGTCAGTTTCTCTCAGGTGAAGACGGCGGAATGCCGCGCTTCAATTATCGGCAGCAGTCCGAATGGCTGCGAGTCGTTGTATGAAGCGAAGCTTAATTTCTCAGTCAAGCGGCAGTCGGATGGGCAGTATTATTTAAAGATTACCGGCGGGCGAGGGGATGAGTTGTTTTATCGCCTTCTGGTCAAGACGACATCGAGTGCGGGCGGCACCGTTTACAACTCATTTGAGTTTCTCCCTGAATTTGGCGTGAGTCCGGATGTGCCGTCCATTGTAGAGATGGATGCGGGTTTGTCGCCCGGTCAGTATGGCGTTGTCGGCGGGAAAGTCATTGAGACGGGCGCTCAAGAGATTGAGGTGGTAAAGCCAGTCAAGGCGACTAAGGTCGTGCCGGTTAAGGAGAAGCCACAGGTCGTGAAATTGCCCGCAGAGATCACGCCGGTCGCGACATCGCCAAAACCGGTTGAGAATCGCCTGCAAATCAAAAAGATCGGCGAGTACGCGGACGATATTCATGCGTTGCAAAAGGAAAACGGTGAAATCGAGGCGCAGATCGTTTTGCTTGAAAAGCACATCGGTTTGTTAAAAGAGGTCATCCGCTTGAAGAGTCAGGCGGGTACCTTGCCGGTGAGTGCAGTTCCTGCCGTTGTATCGGTTGAAGCACCGCAGGCCTCCGCCAATCTGCCTGGTGTGCTTACCTGGATTTTGCTGGCAGTTGTGGGGATCTTGGCGGCGGCGATTATCTGGATGTTTAGGAAAATGAAGCAGTTAAGTTTAAGCGCCGTAGTTGCGCCGGTCAGGGCTGAGACGATTACCCCGGCATCACTGAATGTGCGAAATTCGCTCGATTTGACGGGTGCTTTTATTAAGCCTAAGTGGTGAGTCCTGCTTGCCCGGCGCGTGATGACGTCCCCGTTGCCTATTAGCCCGAACGATTTCGGTAAGACAAATATGAAATACAACAAGGTTGTGATCTTTGGTGTCGGACTGATCGGCGGCTCGTTTGCGCTGGCGTTGCGGCGCGCAGGTTCAGTGGGCGAAGTGGTGGGTTTCGGGCGCAGTCAGGCCACCCTTGAGCAGGCTAGGCAGCTCGGAATTATCGACCGGATCGGGCAGGAACAGGCCGCTGAACTGGGCAATGCGGATCTTGTGCTGCTGGCCACCCCCGTCGGACAAATGGCGGCATTGATGGCGCAAATTGCGCCGCATCTGGGTGTTCATACGCGGGTCACCGATGGCGGCAGCACCAAAGGCGATGTGGTCGCGGCAGCTTATGCAAATCTGGGTGATAAGGTGGGGCAGTTTGTTCCCGCGCATCCGATTGCCGGCGCAGAGCTGAGCGGCGCTGCGGCGGCAAAGGCCGATTTATATATCGGCAAAAAAGTTGTGCTGACCCCTGTCTTTGAAAACTCAATAGAATCAATTAATTATGTAAAGTCTGCGTGGCAGTCCTGCGGCGCGGTTGTCAGCGAGCTAAGCGCACAACAACACGACGAGGTGTTCGCGGCGGTGAGCCATCTGCCGCATCTGCTGTCTTTTGCCCTGGTGCACGATCTGGCGCAGCGCGACAATCGCGACCAGTTGTTATCTTTTGCGGCCAGTGGTTTTCGTGATTTTACCCGTATCGCGGCCAGTTCCCCTGAAATGTGGCGCGACATTTGTCTTGCCAATCGCGATGCGCTGCTGGATGAATTGGGTAGCTATATGCAGGAGCTTGCAACCATACAAACAGCCCTATCTGAATGTGATGCAGACAAGTTGCAGGAAATTTTCAGCCTGGCACGCGAAGTGCGCGGCAACTGGACGCAGCAATAACTCGCTCTTAGGTGCGTATCGGTTGAAACCTGGTAAGAGAAAGGAAAATTGAATGCCAACCATTTCCATGTTTTATGGAATTCTCGTTCGGATGTTCTTTCGCGATATTCAGAAGCATCATGTGCCGCATATACACGCTGATTATCAAGGGAAAATTGCTGTCTATTCAATTCTCGACGGAACGCTTCTGGCTGGTGAACTACCTGCCAACAAGCACAAGCTCGTCGTCGCTTGGATAGAAATACATCAAGAAGATTTACAGGCTGATTGGAATCTGGCCGTAAATGGTAAAAAACCATTTCCAATCAAGGGGCTTGATCAATGAGAATGACCGAAATCCAGCCTCAGTCAAACTGGGTGCTATCTGTTGTTGCCGATGATGGTCGAGTCGGCCGCTTTGATGTTAGTCCGTACCTTGCATACGAAGCGTTTGAGGGATTAAGAGATCCCGGCGAGTTTAGCAAAATTTCCAATGGCGGCTACTTTGTCGAATGGGATTGTGGTGCCGATTTGTCGGCGGACACGATTGAAGCGCAATGGCAACTGGTTGGTGATGTTTCGCACGCCTAATGATGCATGAATTTGTAAAAGAGAATAACCGTGGTCTGTCCCCGATTGGTCCCTTCCGTTGAATCGGAACATCCAGCTACGGCTTAAGTGTCCAGCAGTGTAAATCGCTGCATGATAGCCAGTTTGCGTGAATATGTGCTGATTGCGGCGGATAAACGGCAAGTTGAAATCTATCGTCGCGACGATCAGGACGAATTGCAGCTCGCGGTCACCAGCGATGGACAATCCTTGTCGCTGGAAAGCATTGAGTGTTGCCTGACGCTGAATGAGATTTATGAAGATGTGCGGCTGGATGCTCCGCTGAAAACGTATTTTTAATTGCGTGAAACAATAACTATCTGATTGTATTAAATAATTTTGAAAGTTCTACATGCCTCACACCGAATTTCTTAATCTTCCTCCTTTGCTATCAGCCCGTGGCACCGTGCGTTTGCCCGGTTCGAAGAGCATCTCCAACCGTGTGTTGCTGCTGGCGGCACTGTCGAGCGGCACCACTGTTGTGCGCGATCTGCTGCGTTCGGACGATACGGATCGTATGCTCGAAGGCTTGCAGACGCTGGGCGTGGTAATTGAGTCGCTGGGCGGCAATGCCTATAAAGTGACCGGTTGCGGCGGAGATTTTTCGAACAAGGACGCGGCGCTTTTTTTGGGCAATGCCGGTACGGCGTTTCGTCCGCTGACCGCAGCGCTTGCGCTCTCGGGCGGCAGTTACACTTTGTCCGGTGTGGCGCGTATGCACGAGAGGCCAATCGGCGATCTGGTGGATGCGCTGCGTCAACTGGGTGCGAATATCGAATATTCGGGTAATGAGGGTTTCCCCCCTTTGAAAATCTCCCCGGGCAAGTTGACCGGTGTCACAGCGCAGGTGCGCGGCAATGTCTCCAGCCAGTTCCTGACGGCGCTGCTGATGGCGCTGCCATTGTTGGGCCGAACGGTGACGGTTGAGGTGATCGGCGAATTGATCTCGAAACCCTACATTGAAATCACCCTGGCGATGATGGCGCGTTTTGGCGTGAGCGTACAGCGTGATGGCTGGAAAAGTTTTACCGTTTCGGCAGGTAGTCGTTATGTCTCCCCAGGCGAGATCTATGTGGAAGGAGATGCCTCGAGCGCCTCGTACTTTTTGGCAGCAGGCGCAATCGGTGGCGGGCCGGTGCGCGTGGAAGGCGTCGGTCGCAACAGCATTCAGGGCGATGTTAAATTTGCCGGAGAGCTGGCGAAGATGGGCGCGCAAATTGAAATGGGGGACAACTGGATCGAGGCGCGTGCGCCGGTTAGCGGCAAGTTGCAGGCGATTGATCTGGATTGTAATCACATTCCTGATGCCGCGATGACGCTGGCGGTGGCGGCGTTGTATGCGGAAGGGACGACGACGTTGCGCAATATCGCCAGCTGGCGCGTCAAAGAAACGGACCGCATTCACGCGATGGCAACCGAGCTGCGCAAAGTGGGCGCGCTGGTCGAAGAGGGCGAGGACTTTATTCGCATCACGCCGCTTTTATCTCTTCCCTCTTCCCTCTTCCCCCTTCCCAGTCCTATTGATACTTACGACGATCACCGCATGGCGATGTGTTTTTCACTGGCGGCGTTCGGCAATGGCATCCGCATCAACGATCCTCGCTGTGTGGCAAAAACCTTTCCGGATTATTTTGCGGAATTTGCCAAGGTGACGCAGAGCGTACCGGTGATTGCCATCGACGGGCCTTCCGCCTCTGGCAAGGGAACGGTCGCGCAGCGTGTTGCAACTGAACTTGGCTTTCATTATCTTGACAGCGGTGCGCTGTACCGGTTACTTGCAACTGCGGCCATGCGTGACGGCGTGGCGCTCGACGATGAAATCGCGCTGGCCGCATTGGCATCCCGCATGGAAGTTGTTTTTAAAGGCGAGTGCATTTGGCTGGATGGCGTGCTGGTAGGCGACGAATTGCGCGGCGAGGCGTGCGCATCGGGTGCTTCCAAAGTGGCCGCATTGCATCAGGTTCGTGCGGCGCTGCTTGCCAAACAGCACGATTTCAGGAAAGCGCCGGGGCTGGTGACCGATGGTCGCGACATGGGCTCGGTGGTGTTTCCGGATGCGACACTCAAGGTATTTTTGACGGCTTCCGCCCAGATTCGTGCTGAACGACGTTATAAGCAGTTGAAAGAGAAAGGAATGGATGCTAATATCGCTGATCTTTTGCAGGATATAAGGGCGCGCGACGAACGCGATACACAGCGTAGTGCGGCTCCTCTGCAACAGTACCCGGATGCCAGTCTGCTCGATACGACGGCGCTTGATGTTAATCAGGCGGTTGAGTTTGTGCTGAATGGCTACCAATGCAAGGCCCCTTAGGACTCTCCGTTCTTAGGGTTTTTAACTAACCTCTGTGCAAACAGAAAAATCTTTAGGTGTATTCGATGAACGCAACCGCAGACGCAGCAATGAACCCCGATAGTTTCGCCGCAATGTTTGAAGAAAGTTTGACGCGCAAAGAAATGCGTGCAGGCGAACTGATTACCGCACAAGTTGTGCGTATTGACCACAACGTTGTGGTTGTAAACGCAGGCCTTAAGTCCGAGAGCTGGATTCCTGTTGAGGAATTCCTGAACGACAAGGGCGAAATGGAAGTGGCTGCCGGTGACTTTGTTACCGTTGCAATCGAATCACTGGAAAACGGCTACGGCGAAACAAAGCTGTCGCGCGAAAAAGCGAAGCGTCTGGCTGCATGGCACGATCTTGAGATCGCCATGGAAGAAGGCAAGATCGTTGAAGGCTTCGTCAGCGGTAAGGTTAAGGGCGGTCTCACCGCTATGGTTAACGGCATCCGCGCGTTCCTGCCGGGTTCGCTGGTTGACATCCGTCCGGTCAAGGATACGACACCGTACGAAAACAAGACCATGGAATTCAAGGTCATCAAGTTGGATCGTCGCCGCAACAACGTGGTGGTTTCCCGCCGCGCAGTTCTGGAAGCAACGATGGGCGCTGATCGTGAATCCGTGATGGAAAATCTGAAAGAAGGCGCAATCGTTAAGGGCGTGGTTAAGAACATCACGGACTACGGCGCATTCGTTGATCTGGGCGGTATCGATGGTCTGTTGCATATCACCGATCTGGCATGGCGTCGTGTGAAGCATCCGTCAGAAGTATTGACGGTTGGCGATGAAATCGAAGCGAAGATCCTGAAATTCGATCAAGAAAAGAATCGCGTATCCCTCGGTATCAAACAAATGGGCGACGATCCTTGGAATGGTCTGGCACGTCGTTACCCGCAAGGGACACGCATGTTCGGTAAAGTCACTAATCTGACTGACTACGGTTCATTCGTTGAAATCGAACAAGGTATCGAAGGTCTGGTTCACGTATCCGAAATGGATTGGACCAACAAGAACGTTCATCCTTCTAAGGTTGTTCAGGTAGGTGACGAAGTTGAAGTGATGATTCTGGAAATCGACGAACAACGTCGCCGTATCTCTTTAGGCATGAAGCAATGTCATTCAAATCCTTGGGATGATTTCGCGATCAACCACAAGAAGGGTGACAAAGTACGCGGTCAGATCAAGTCGATCACTGACTTCGGCGTGTTTATCGGTCTGGATGGCGATATCGACGGTCTGGTACATCTGTCTGATCTGTCATGGTCTCAACCTGGCGAAGAAATGGTGCGCAACTTCAAGAAGGGTGATGAAGTTGAAGCCGTTGTTCTGGCGATTGATGTTGAGCGTGAGCGCATTTCTCTGGGCATCAAGCAAATGGAAGGTGACCCGTTCGGCGGCTTTGCAGCCACCAATGAAAAGGGTGCTATCGTTAACGGCGTTGTTAAATCCGTTGATGCTAAGGGTGCTGTTGTAACGCTGCCAGGCGATGTTGAAGCTTACTTGAAGGCATCTGAAGTGTCAGTTGACCGTGTTGAAGACATTCGCACGCATCTGAAAGAAGGCGATACCGTTAAGGCGATGATCATCAGTGTTGATCGTAAGAATCGCGGCATCAGCTTGTCGGTTAAGGCATTGAGCAAGGCGGAAGATTCAGCTGCCATGCAAAAATTGTCAGCTGACAGCAGCGCTAATGCCGGTACAACCAATCTTGGCGCGTTGCTCAAAGCCAAGATGAGTGGCAAGACTGAAGCCTAAGTTCGGGAGAATTGCATGACTCGCTCTGATTTGATCGCTAGATTGGCTGAACTGCATCCGCAGCTGTTAGCCAAGGATGCCGAGATGGCCGTTAAAGTGATACTCGATGCCTTGTCCTCTACGCTGTCGCGTGGCGGTCGGGTCGAGATTCGCGGCTTCGGCAGCTTCGGCCTGAATTACCGGCCGCCGCGTCAGGGGAGAAATCCTAAGACCGGCGATAAGGTCGGTGTGCCGGCCAAGTATGTGCCGCACTTTAAGGCGGGTAAGGATCTTAGAGAGCGGGTAGGCAAAGCCTGATCATAAAGGTGTATTTTAAAAAGGCGGTGATGAGATATCACCGCCTTTTTTATGCTATCTTTAGGCAGATTTTTTGAGGTCACCCCTATGCGTTATATAAGCTGGCTATTACAGATATTTTTGTTCATTGTTTTGCTCGGATTTGCGCTCAAAAACAGTCAGCCGGTCACGCTGCATTATTTTTTTGGTTATGAATGGCAATCGACGCTGGTGATCGCGTTATTGCTTTTTTTTACGGTCGGTGCGGCGCTGGGTATCCTCGCGACGCTGGGTATCTGGTTTCGTCAGCGTCGTGAATTGTTGCGCTTGAAGCAAGAGATCAGCGATCTTAAAAAACTCAATAGTGCGCCGTTGTTATGATGTTTTTTATGTGTTGTATTTAATTGAATTTGTGGGTGTTTAATGGAATTTGAACCGTGGATGCTGCTCATTTTTCCGCTGTTTTTTGGCATGGGATGGTGGGCGGCACGTCTGGATATTAAAGATTTACTCTCTGAGTCAACGGCGCTACCGGAATCGTATTTTCAGGGGCTTAATTTTCTGCTTAACGAGCAGCAGGATAAGGCCATTGAGTCCTTTATCGAAGTGGTCAAAATTGATCCACATACGGTCGAATTGCACTTTGCGCTGGGCAGCCTGTTTCGTCGTCGCGGGGAAGTGGATCGCGCCTTGCGTATGCATCACAATCTGGTTGACCGCGCTGATCTGGACGATGAGAAGCGTCAGCAGGCTGTATTTGAACTGGCGCAGGATTATCTCAAGGCAGGGATACTGGACCGCGCCGAGCGTCTGTTTGGTGAGTTAAAACACACGTCCTATGCAAAGCTTGCGCTGGAATTTTTACTCGAACTGTTTCAGAAGGAGCACGACTGGCTCAAGGCGATTGCGGTAGCACAAGAGTTGTCTATTGTGTCCGGTACTTCCTATAGCAAATTATCGGCTTTTTTTTATTGTGAGTTGGCCGGCGATGAAATCGCGGCAGGTAATTTGACGGCGGCGCGGGAACATTTGCGGTTGGCCCTCGAGGTATGCCCGGTCAGTGTCCGAGCAACCATTATGCTGGGCGATATGGTCAATGCAGCGGGGCAGGCAGAGCAGGCTATTGCCATCTGGCAGGGGATAGAATTGCAGGATGCGCAGTATCTGCAACTGGTCGCCGAACGGCTGCTTAACGCTTATAGTGCGCTCGACCGGGAGGCTGAGGGGATCCGTGTTTTGCGCGAGTATCTGATTAAATACCATTCTATCGATATGCTGAATGTAGTCTTTGATGGCATGCTCAAATTTGAGACGGCCTCATCAGCCTATCAATTGGTGCGCGATGAGCTCGAGCGTAACCCGACTTTGTTGGGGCTCGATAAACTGCTTGAGGCGCGCCTGCTGGAAGTGCCGATGGATAGGCGTGCAGACGTTGAAATGATCAAGGATTTGGTACATAAGCGCACCCGAAGTCTGGCGATGTACCATTGCAGTCATTGCGGTTTCAAGGCAAGAAAATTTTATTGGCATTGCCCGGCCTGTCAGGCCTGGGACAGTTATGCGCCTAGGCGCGATGAGGAAAGTGGTAAACCGTTATGAGCGATCCAAAAATTATTGTAGCCCTGGATTATCCGGGCGCAGCACCGGCCCTGGCGCTGGCGCACCGTTTATCCCCTGAATTATGCAGGCTTAAGGTCGGTAAAGAGCTCTTTACCGCAACAGGCCCCGCGCTGCTCGAAAGTTTGATGAAAAGCGGCTTTGAGATATTTCTCGATCTGAAGTTTCACGATATCCCGAATACGACTGCACAGGCGTGTAAAGCGGCGGCAAGTTTGGGCGTCTGGATGATCAATGTTCATGCGATGGGTGGTCGTAAAATGCTGGATGCTGCAGCCGCTGCGGTCGCCTCGTGTGCGAAACCGCCCAAACTGATTGCCGTCACGCTGCTGACCAGCATGAATCAGCAGGATATCAGCGACCTTGGAATTAACGCGACGCCCGGCGAAATGGTGTTGAGACTCGCACGTCTGGCTCAGGATTCAGGACTCGACGGCGTGGTGTGTTCAGCGATGGAAACAGCGCTGTTGCGCCGTCATTGCGGCAGTAAGTTTTCTCTGGTGACCCCCGGTATTCGTCCGCTGGAGGCGAGTTTGGACGATCAGTCGCGCGTGATGACGCCGGAGGAGGCGCTGATGGCGGGCGCTAGCTATCTGGTGATCGGGCGTCCCATTACCCGTGCCGCCGATCCGCTCCAGGCGTTACTCGATATTAATATCCAAATCAAAGGTCTGTGATGAGCGCTCTGCCCGTATTTGAAGGTTGCCGTATTCTGGTGGTAGGGGATGTGATGCTCGATCGCTACTGGTTCGGGGATGTGCATCGCATCTCGCCCGAAGCACCGGTGCCCGTGCTCAAAGTCAGTCGCGTGGATGAGCGTCCCGGTGGGGCTGCCAACGTCGCTCGCAATATTGCAGCGCTGGGGGCCGAGGCGACATTGTTGTCTGTGGTCGGGAATGATGAGGCCGGTTTATGTCTTGAAAAACTGCTCGGTCAGCACAGCAATTTAACGTCGTTGTTGCATCGTGATCCCAGTGTTTCGACCATTATCAAACTGCGTGCCATTGCCCAGCAGCAGCAGTTGCTGCGCATCGATTTTGAAACGCCGCCCAGCCATGAAGTGTTGAATGCGGCGCTGGAAGATTATCGTGCGCAATTGCCGCTGGCCGATGTCGTAATTTTGTCCGATTATGGCAAAGGGGGGTTAGCGCATATCGCACAAATGATCAAAATGGCGCGGGATGCAGGCAAATCCGTGCTGGTCGATCCTAAGGGGGAAGATTATGCACGTTATCGTGGAGCGACCTTGCTCACGCCCAATCGCAGTGAATTTCGTCAGGTGGCGGGCGGCTGGCGCGATGAGGCGGAATTAAACGCGAAAGCTCAGGCACTGCGTGCCGAATTGCAACTCGATGCGCTGCTGGTCACGCGCAGTGAAGACGGTATGAGTCTATATCGGGCTGATGATGTTCAGCATGAACCTACCCACACCCGCGAAGTGTTCGATGTGAGCGGTGCAGGAGACACGGTGATCGCGACGCTGGCGGTGATGCTGGCGGCCGGTGCCGAGCTGCCCGTTGCCATGCGCATCGCCAATCGCGCTGCGGGTATTGTGGTTGGCAAACTGGGTACGGCGGTGGTGAGTCGTGAAGAAATTATTTTGGATATGAGGGAAGAGGGAAGAGGAAAGAGGGAAGGGTTGTAAGGGAAGAGAGAATGGGGAAAGGGAAAAATGTAGCTATTACCCTTATCTCTTCACTCTTTTCACTCCACCCTTCGCCCTTTACCCTTTACCCTTCTCCCTTCTCATAAGGAGCTGAAAATGTATTACATCGTCACAGGAGCCGCCGGTTTTATCGGTTCGAATCTCGTCAAAGCGCTGAATGAACGCGGTGAGCGCAACATCATCGCTGTGGATAATCTGGCGAAAGCGGATAAATTCAGAAATCTGGTCGACTGCGAGATCGCCGATTTTATGGATAAGGAAACCTTCCGGAAAAAAATTCAGGAAGGCTTTTTTGACGGACTGGTGAAGGCCGTTCTGCATCAAGGGGCTTGTTCCGATACCATGGAATCCGACGGCCGTTACATGATGGACAACAACTACCAGTACACGCTGGAGCTGTTGAATTACTGTCAGGCTGAGGAAATTCCCTTTCTGTACGCATCATCCGCCTCCGTTTACGGGGGCGGCAGCGTTTTTCGCGAGAGTCGGGAGTTTGAAGCGCCGCTCAATGTCTATGCGTATTCAAAATTCCTCTTCGATCAAATCCTGCGTCGCCGCTTGAACAAGAGCACAGCACAGGTGGTCGGTCTGCGCTATTTCAATGTCTATGGGGCACGTGAACAGCACAAGGGGCGGATGGCGTCGGTAGCCTTTCACTTTTTCAATCAATACCGCGCAGAAGGGCGTGTGAAACTGTTTGAGGGCTGTGACGGTTACGGGAACGGCGGGCAGTTGCGCGATTTTGTCTCGATCGAAGATGTGGTTAAAGTGAACATGTATTTCCTCGATCATCCGGAAAAATCCGGTATTTTTAATCTGGGCACCGGGCAGGCGCAGAGCTTTAACGATGTGGCGGTCGCCACTATCAATACCTTGCGCGCAGCTACAGGTGCGCATGTGCTGAGCCTAGAAGCGCTTCATGATCAGGAGTTGATCAGCTACATTCCTTTCCCGGATGCGCTGCGCGGTAAATACCAGAGTTTTACGCAAGCCGATATTACGGCGCTGCGCGGCGCAGGTTATGTCGAACCTTTCCTGTCCGTCGAAGAGGGCGTGGGGCGTTATGTGGGGCAGATGCTCAAAGCTGTCTGATTCCTGTCATTGATTAGAAACTAGGACTCTTGTAATACGAGTCTTTGAAGATATACATACCAGTGAGTTTAAAAAATTCTCCAGACTGGAAAGGGCGGATCATCATGAATCAGAACAGAAGTTATTGTTTTGAACATCCGCAATCCATTGGCGATTTTCCTTGATGGCTGAGCGCAATACAGTTCATGAGATGGATGCCAGAGTACAGATAGTCGCGGCCAGACGAGAGCAGCAGCACCAGCTATCTTGCACAGTATGGGGTGCTAACCGCCACAACAGGCCGCAAGACACCCTCGCGCAGATTTCTTTGACAAGCTGCGTTTGGGGGATTCGAGCTAGTTATTTGTTTTAATGTGTTTTTTATTCGTGTATGTGGTTCCACGTATTCCTTAAAAGTGCTTTTTTATGGCCCAATAGGAAGATTGCGGATCACTTTATTAGAATCATATGTCCAGCTTGTCGCAGGAATGTATTTCCTCGTTTAATCCGTTAGTTATTCAGAGTTTTAAAGCATTCAAGGCGCACGGTCATTTGCCGTCCCCGCGCGGGGTCGCGCTACAGATCATCCAGCTGGCTGACCGCGAAGACACGACCACGCAGAAAATTGCCCATCTGATCAGCAGCGATCCGGCGCTGGCCGGCAATATCGTTAAAGTTGCCAATCTCCTCACTCATCGCGGCAGCCGTCCGGTCGCATCCATTATGGATGCGGTGACGGTGCAGGGCGTCAAGTCGGTGCGCCAGTTAGCGCTGAGTCTGTCGCTGGTGGCCCAGCATCAGAGCGGCGCGTGTACCGGTTTTGATTATCAGAAGTTCTGGGCGCATTCGGTTTGTACCGGCATCGCCGCGCAACAGATCGTGGCGAAGATGCAGGTCGGCGTAGCCGATGAGGCTTTTTTGCTCGGCTTGCTCTCGCAAATCGGCCGTCTGGCGCTGGCGACCGTTTTCCCTTCTGAGTATGCCGGCGTACTGACGGCTGACAATCTGATTGATAAAGAGCGCGCAGCCTTTGGCATTGATCACAACCAGATTACCGCAGGCATGCTCGCCGACTGGGGTATGCCGAAGTTGTTTGAGGAAATCAGCCTGCATATCGAACAGCCCGAGGCGAGCGATTTTCACGAAGGCGAGCGCAACTGGCGTTTGCTGCAGTTGATGCATTTCTCTGATCGGTTAGCCGCCGTCTGCACGGCCGAGGCGAGTGAGCGCTACCGCCAGATTCCAAGGCTGATGCTGCTGGCGACGCGGGTCGGCATCGAGAGCGGCACCTTAATTGAAATCGGTGATCGGGTGATTGCCTCCTTGCGCGAATGGAGCGCATTGCTGGGCATCTCCGTGCCGGTGTTGCCCCCTTTTGAGGAAATGCTCAATGCGGACTCAATGGCAAGTGAATTGCTGGGTCTGGATGCGCTGCCGGGCAGCTTGCCTGTCGGCTTCAAGTTGCGCATCTTGCTGGTCGATGACGATCGCGCGATCCGCCTCTTGTACAAGACG
>SESD01000244.1_pt1 | contig 33634 bp, 23 predicted proteins | sample 3171411 | NCBI WGS metagenome assembly SESD01 (sample SAMN06051880, study PRJNA518727) | freshwater metagenome | biome: subpolar coniferous forest; feature: holomictic lake; material: water; isolation source: holomictic Lake 442, 16.5 m depth | place: Canada: near Kenora, Ontario | collected...
GGTTGCGTCCCCCAAACTAGCAGCTTGGTCGGCACATAAGTTTGTAAAGATACAGCGCTAAATCCGACAAGCTGCTAGCCGGCCTCCGCCACGCCGGCGCGCCCCGGCAGCGCGTCCAGCAGGGGGCGCAGCAGCTCGTCCGGCACAACGAAACTGCCGTCGGCCTTGCCGATCGCCACGTTCGCCTTGGCATCGCCGTGGTAATCGGTCCCGCCGGTCACAACCAGCCCGAGCTTGCGGGCCAGGCGCAAGCAGGCAATGGTCCGCTCGTTCCCGTGCTCCGGGTAATAGGCCTCGATGCCGCCGAGCCCCAGGCGGGTCAGCTCCGTCAGCGCCGATTCCAGGGCGGCAGGATTCTCGATCCAGGTAAACGGGTGCGCGATCACCGGCAGCCCGCCGGCGGCGCGGATCAGGCGGATGCCTTCTGCCGGAAAAAGGCGGAAGCGGTCGACATACGCGGGCATGCCCTTGGCCAGGTATTTGTCGAACACTTCCTGCGTGTTGGCGACATATCCGCGGTTGACCATGGCGCGGGCAAAGTGCGGCCGCCCCACCACGTCATCGCCGGCCAGGGCAGCCACCTCCTCCCAGGCCAGTGCCAGGCCGAAGTCATTCAGCCGCTTGAGAATCTGCTCGTTGCGCCATTCGCGCCCGTCCAGCACGCGGTCCAGGTTTTGCAGGAGTTCAGCGTGCGCGGGGTCAATGCCATAGCCGAGGATGTGCAGCGTGCCGGTCGGGACTTCCGCGCTGATTTCCACGCCGGTCAGACCGGTCAGCCGGTGCGCCCGGCAGGCGTGGAGAAAGGCCTGTGCGCCGCGCACGTTGTCGTGGTCTGTCAGCGCCATCGCGCGGAGGCCGGCCTGCGCGCCGAGGGCCGCCAGCGCCTCCGGCGTATCCGTGCCATCGGAAAACGTGGAGTGCAGGTGCAGGTCAATCATGGGCAGAACTCCTGTGGCGGCTCGCGCCCTAGCAGCTTGTCGGATTTAGCGCCGTACCTTCACAAGTTTTGTGCCGACCAAGCTGCTAGTTTGGGGGACGCAACCGCCAAGCGCCGGAAAACAGTGTAATACGCAGCCAAAAGAGCCGCCGGAACAATCTTTCTGTATGTAATTGAGTTTTCGCAACCCGCGGGCAGCGGGTTGCGCAAACTCACAACCGCAGGCCCGTCAATGAACGGTATACGTCCGCCGCGCCGTCTCCGGCGTAACCGACGCCGCGAACCGGGCAATGGCCGCATCGTATGCGGCGGTGTGCCGGAAGGCCTTCTGCATCAGGCGCAGGCGCAGGTCCAGCCCCAGCGTGCCGCGCTGGCTGCGAAGTTCATCCAGCACGGCCGGGTAATCGGCGGGGTCGGTGACGGAGGCCACGCGCAGGTAGTTCTTGGCCGAGGCGCGCACCATGCAGGGGCCGCCGATGTCGATGTGGGTGCGGGCGGATTCCGGCGTTACGTCCTGTGCCGCGGCGGCCTGCTGGAACGGGTACAGGTTCACCACGACCATGTCGAACGACACGGCGCCGGTGCGGGCCAGGTCGGCGACATGGGCGGGGTTGTAGGTTTCGCTCAGCAGCCCCAGGTAGATCCGGAAATCGAGCGTCTTGACCAGGCCGCCCTGCATCTCGGGCTGCCCGGTATAATCGGAAACCTGAAACAGGTGGCGGCTGCCGCTGCCGAGCAGCGCCTGAATGGCCGTGAAGGTGCCGCCTGTCGAATAGATGCGGACATCCGGGCACGCGGCGACCAGCCCGGGAATCAACCGGTCCAGGCCGGTCTTGTCCGACACGCTGGCCAGCACCTGCCGCACCGCCACGCGGTCGTCCATCTCGCGCACAATATTCAAAGCCATGGCATTCTCCTAGCAGCTTGTCGGACGTAGCGCTGTACCTTCACAAACTTTGTGCCGACAAAGCTGCTAGTTTGGGGGACGAAACCGCCAAGCGCCGGACAATAGTGTAATACGCAACCAAAAGAGCAGCCGGAACAATTTTTCTGTCTGTAACTAAGTTTTCGCAACCCGCGGGCAGCGGGTTGCACAACTAGGAGACTGTCGGCAGAAGGCCCTGGACCGATCCGAGGCCTAATTCCGACAGTCTCCTAGGGCGCCGCCGGGGCCGGCAGGACAGGCGCGGGAAGGGCGCCGGGGCCGGGGCCGGGCGACGCCGGAGCCTCGCGGGTGACGGGCTGCCGGGCCATGTCATCCATGACCGAGCCTGTGCCCCGCCCGCGTGTCTTGGTCATCAGCAGCGTCAGGCAGATCGTGTTCAGCAGGAAGACAATCCCCAGCACAACGGTGGTGCGCGTCACCACGTTGCCGACGTTGGCGCCGAAGATGGATTCGCCCATGCCGCCGCCAAAGGCGGAGCTGATCCCCTCGCCCTTGCTGCGCTGGATCAGCACCAGGCCGATCAGCAGCAGGCAAACCGTGACTTCGACAATGGTCAGCAGAATCGTGAGAACATGCATCGCAAACTCCTTACAGGGCTCCGCGGATAATCGCCACGAACGCATCGGCTTTGAGTGCAGCGCCACCAATGAGTCCGCCGTCGATATCCGGCTGGCTCATCAGTTCCTTCGCATTTTCCGGCTTCATGCTGCCGCCGTACTGGATCCGGATGCCGGCGGCGGTCTGGGCATCGGAAAGGGAGGCCAGTACGCGGCGAATCAGCGCATGCACTTCCTGCGCCTGCGCCGGTGAGGCGGTCTTGCCTGTGCCGATGGCCCACACCGGCTCATAGGCGACGACAACCTTGCAGAGATCCGCGCCGAGTCCGGCCAGGCTGTCGCGGACCTGCGTGGTGACCACGTTCTCGGTCCTGCCGGCCTCGCGCTCGGCCAGCGTTTCGCCGACGCAGACAATCGGCGTCAGCCCGGCGGCCAGCGCGGCCCGGGCCCTCCGGTTGACCATGGCATCGGTTTCGCCAAAGAACGTGCGGCGCTCGCTGTGGCCCAGAATGACATGGCGCACGCCAAGATCCAGCAGCATGGACGCGCAGATCTCGCCCGTGACGGCGCCGGGCGCCTCCCAGTGCATGTTTTGTGCGCCCAGGGCGATCTTCGACCCGCCCAGCGCCCTGGCCGCGGCCTCCAGACCGGTAAACGGCGGGCAGACCACCACCTCGACAGGGCAGGCCCCCTCGCCCAGCTCCTGGCGAATCCCGGCAATCAGCGCCGCGCCTTCCGCCGCCGTCTTGTTCATTTTCCAGTTGCCGGCCACAATCTTCGTCCGCATCGAGAGGCTCCTTCTGTAGAAATGGAGATGTAGTATGGACCAGAGCCGCCTCCGAACGCAAGATCGGACGTGCGGTTCGTGGTTCGCCAAAAAGATGAAGGATCGTCTTAGATTGTTCCGTCATAACATGCGATGCATATGCGTCGCATCTTGCATGATCATGTGGGCGGACACAGAGGCCACAGAGAAAGAAAGAGAGCACAGAGAAAAACTCATGGTGCTGCGGCCGGCGAGCCGGCCGCAGTCAGGATTTTCTCTGTGCTCTCTGTTCCTCTCTGTTCTCGGTGTCTTTGATTTGTTCATTCATTGGGTTGCGGGCTGACGCCCGCCTTGGGTGATAAATACGGTGATTCCGGGTTTTTTCAGCCCCCCGGCCGTGGCGCCAGCCCCCGGCCGGAGAAGGCGGCCGCGACCCTGCTGAGGAGTTCAGCCTCCCGCCACGGCATGGGCAGGACCGGAATGCTGAACCGCTGCAGGATGTCGAGCGCCGGGCGAACCAGCGTTTCGCGGGCCAGCACAATGGCCGGCAGCCGCTGCGTGCGCCGGTCATCGCGCACGCGCAGCACCAGGTCCGTGCCGTCCATATCCGGGAGCCGCAGATCCAGCACCAGCAGGTCGATCGGCTGCGCGGCGCACCGCGCGAGCGCCTCCTGCCCGGTGCCAGCCCACACCGCACCGTACCCGCGCGCCGCAATCGTCTGCCGCAGGGTTTCGCCCATGGGCTGCTCGTGGGTGACCACCAGCACGGTCGGCGGCGGCGCCGCCGGCAGGCGCACATGCACGGCCGTGCCGCGGTCCATGCCCGGCACGGGGCTTTCGATCACCAGCGTGCCGCCGTGAAGCTCCACGATTTCGCGCGAGATGGAGAGCCCCAGCCCGGAGCCGTTGGGGTGGTCGCCCACCTTGAAGTAGCGCTGGGTCACCTTGGCGATGGCGTCCTTGGGAATGCCGACGCCATTGTCGCAGACCATCGCCTCCACCCACTCCGGCGCGGCCGGGTCGGCCAGCAGGCGCACCGTGACCGCGCCCTCCTCCTGCGTGAACTTGATGGAATTGCCGATCACGTTGATCAGCACGCGCTCCAGCTTCTGCGGGTCGCACATCGTGAAAAATTCGCGCGCCGGCGCGTCGAGGGTCAGCCGCTGCCGCTTGGCATCGGCCTGCACGCGCAGCGCGTCGAGGCTGTTCTGGGAGAGGTGGCTGAGCGGCACGCGCGTCTTGTTGAGGGTGAGCGTGCCGTTCTCGAGCTGGCGCAGGTCGAGGATGTCGTTGACGGTTCCGAGCAGGCGGCGGCAGTCCGACTCCAGGCGATCCAGGTACTGCACCGCCTTCTCGGGGAGCGGGCCGACCACGCCGCGAAGCATGTTGCCCACAGCGTAAATCATGGAGGTCAGCGGCGTGCGCAGCTCGTGCGAGACATTGGAGACGAACTCGGTGCGGGCGCGGTCATGAGCCTGCAGCCGCTCCACGGCCGTCTCCAGGGCGTCCAGGGTCTGCCGGCGCAGCGTGATGTCGCGCACAAAGAAGCAAAGCTGCCCCTCCTCGTCGAGGTCAACCTGGTTCACGGCGATCTCGGCCGGGAAGCTGGTGCCGTCGGCACGCCGGCAGCGGGCCTCGATGAGGGTGTAGCGGCTGTGGTTGAGGTTCGCCAGCACCGTGTCGATCAGGCGCTCGTCCGCACCGGAGATGAGGTCGACCACCGGCAGCCCGAGCAGCTGCGACTCGTCGAGCTTGAAAAACTCCGCCGCACGGCCGTTGAAGTCGAGGATCACCCCCCGGCGGTCGGTGATGAAGACGCCGTCGTAGACGCTCTCCAGCAGCTTGTCGTAGGGGGTGTCGCGTGAAACGCGGTCGCGGCGGCGCGCCACAAATGTGGTCGAGGCCGGCAGCTTGCGGCGGCGGCGTGCGGGGGAGGGCGAAGGCTCCGCAACCGCCAGCGTCGCAGGATCCAGATCAATGCGCATGGTGCGCGCGGATGGATCGTGGGCGCTCATGCGCTTCGGGAAGCATTCGCCGCCCGAAACGCCTCGGTCAGCATGGGCACCAGCGCCACCACGTCCCCCACGATGCCGTAGGTTGCGGTCTTGAAGATTGGCGCATCGGGGTCCTTGTTGATGGCCACGATGACGTCGGACGACGACATGCCGGCCAGGTGCTGGATCTGCCCGCTGATGCCGCAGGCGATGTAGAGGCGCGGGCAAACCGTCTTGCCGGTCTGGCCGACCTGGTGCGAATACGGCATCCAGCCGGCATCCACGGCGGCGCGCGACGCGCCGAGGCCGGCGCCGAGCACCCGGGCCAAATCCTCCAGCAGCCGGAAGTTCTCGGCCTTCAGCATGCCGCGGCCGCCGGCCACAATGATGTCGGCCTCCGCGATGTTGGCGGTGCCCGACGCTTCGGGCGTGTAGCCGATGCGTGCGGTGCGCGAAACCAGCAGCGCCGCGGCCACCTCCGCAACCTGCACCTCGCCGCAGCGGGCCGGATCGGCCGCGGCCGGCTTCATCACCTTGGGCCGGACCGTGGCCATCTGCGGCCGGGCGGTCGGGCATTCGATGGTGGCGAAGATGTTGCCGCCGAAAGCCGGGCGCGTCTGCAGCAGGCGCCGCGTCTTCGGGTCAATGGCCAGCCCGGTGCAGTCGGCCGTGAGCCCGGCATGGGTCAGGATGGCCACCCGCGGGATCAGGCTCCGCCCCACGGTGGTTGCACCGCACAGCACAATGGCCGGCTGGTGACGCCGGATCAGCTCGGCCAGCACCGCGGCATACGGCTCGTCCGTGTAGCACGCCAGCTCCGGCCGGTCCACGACCAGCACGCGGTCTGCGCCACCGGCCACCAGCGACCCGGACAGCTGCTGCACCTGGCTGCCCAGAAGCACGGCGCACAGTTTTTCTCCCAGCGCATCCGCCAGCCGCCGCCCCTCGCCCAGCAGCTCCAGCACCACGGGGTTGATGCGTTCGTCCTCGACTTCCGCAAAGACCCAGACGTCGCGCCAGACGTCGGCCACGGCAGCGGCGGCCGCCTGCGGCGGCCGTTCGATGGCGCTGACCGGGCAGGCATCCACGCACGCGCCGCACAGCGTGCAGCGGTCCATGTCCACCACGGCGATGCCGTCGAGCTTCAGCGCGCCAAAGGGGCAGGCCCCCACACACGCGCCGCAGGAGGTGCAAAGCTTGGGGTCGATCTTCAGAAGTTTTTCAGGCATGGCTCACGACATCCTTCAGCTTGCCGACCAGTTCCGCCACGACCGCCTCGGGCGCGCCCTGCAGCATCACACCGCCGGTGCGGAGCTTGGGCGGAAAAATGCGCACCACGCGCGTGGGCGACCCGTCGAGGCCGAGCAGCTTTAGATCCGCCTCCAACTCCTTCGCGCCCCAGCGCGGCACCACGGCCCGGCGCGCCCGGCGCAAGCCGGCCAGCGACTGAAAGCGGGGCTCGTTGATCTCCTTCACCACGGTCAGCACGCAGGGCAGCGAGGTGCGCACCGTCTCGTAGCCCGTGTCCAGCAGTCGCTCCGCAACCAGGTGCCCGCCGGCGCCTGCCGGCGAATTGCCCTTCTCCACCGAAACCACCCGCCGCACGTACGTGACCTGCGGCAAATCCAGGTGCGTGGCCACGCCGGGGCCGACCTGCGCCGTGTCGCCGTCGGCGGCCTGCTTGCCGAACAGGAGAATGGCGGCGCCGCCGAGACGCTTGACGGCCAGGGCCAGCGTGTAGCTGGTGGCCCACGTGTCGCTGCCGGCAAAGGCGCGGTCCGAGAGCAGCTGCGCCTCATCCACGCCCATGGCCAGCACTTCGCGCAGGGCCTGCTCCGCCTGCGGCGGCCCCATGGAAAGCGCCGTCACGCGGCCGCCGAACTTCTCGCGCAGGCGCAGCGCCTCTTCAACCGCATAGAGGTCAAACGGGTTAACGATCGATCGCACCCCTTCCCGGATCAGGGTGTTGGTGCGCGGATCGATTTTCACGTCCGCAGTGTCCGGCACCTGCTTGATACAGACAATAATGTGCATACAGTAAGTTCCGCGAAAGCCGAGTCTGTTCCGCCGAGAGCCCTGCTGCGTGTCGGCGCCAGCCAATCACGTGAGCGCGTATGATAGGATAACCCCAACCCGGTCGCAAGCGCGCACTGCCGCCGCAAATGCATCGCATGCTACGACGGAACGATCTAACCAGGCTGCGACCGGCCCGGCGGCTAGATCCGGGCGCGCTTGCCCACCCATTCGCGCATGGAGGCCACGGTTTTTTTCCACGTGGCGGGCGACATGCGCTGGTCGAGAAAGCGGTCGTAGAGGCAGAGAAACGCGCCGGTAAAAGTCTCGATGTGCAGCATGCGCTCCTGAAACTGCCCGGACACATCCACCTGCTCGCTCTTGGGCAGCTTCAGCCCGCGGAACCCGAAGTCCGCATCCACCGTTGCGCTCCACACGGTCTCTCCCTCGGTGGCCAGCGTAAACTTGGCGCGCTTCACCCGCTTGCCGCCCAGCAGCGCAATGCCGGCCTCGCGGCTGTCGAACGGGTTCCCCTTGCGCAGCACGGCTTCGTGCGCCCCCTGTCCCTCGCGGAAAAACGTAACCGGTCCCTCGAGGACCATGCCGTACTGCGGCCCGCCCTTTTCGATGTGGAACAGCCCGCCCTCGACCTCCCACCACCACCAGAGCCAGGTCAAAAAATCCATGCCCAGGCTGACGTTCTCGTCCGGCGGGACTTCCGGATCCGGTGAAAAGGAGACCGCGGAAACGTCGTGGCTGTTGACCTGCCTGCGCTTGAGCGCCGCGGTCTCCGCGTTCAGCAGGACCGGCATCACGCCCGTGGTTTCGCGGAAGGCGCCGGAAAAGCGTTCGACCTGCGGTTCGGCGAGGGCGCCGGCCAGCACGCGGTCGTTGCGGAAGTCCACCACCACCGGCAGCCCCGTGAGCGTGGGGGGCATGGACGGCAGCAGCCGCTCGTAGATCGCATCGCGGATCTCGCCGCGCACCTGCCGCGGCAGCGTAGTGGCATTGCGCGCGCGCAGCTGCACCTCCTCCTCCAGCCGGGTGTGGGCGCGCAGCAGGGCCTCGGGGATCTTGCGCTCGGCGCGCATGAGCGTGGCGTGCAGGTAGCCGCCGAAAACACAGTTCTCCTCGGTCAGCCGGGTGTCGAGCAGATGCCGGCCGCTCACCCACCCCTGGATCGGCTCGTGGCCGAGCGTCTCGATCGGCGGCGCGGCATGGGCCGCAAACCGCTCGACCAGCGACGGGCCGAAGCTCTTGGTGAGATAGAACAGGCGGAACGAAACGCTGCCACGATCAAAGCCCATACATGCTCCCTGGCGTTTCCTTGCGGGGAAAGCCGGTGTTGCGCTGGCGCGGCTGGCCAGCCGGTGAACGCTCAGCCGGGGCGCAGCAGCGTGCCGCGCGTTCCGGTGCAATTCTGTCCGCAGGAACCGGACGCATGGTCGCCGTCCCGCGGCGCTGCGTCAAGCGTAACGTTGTGCATCGTGTAAGGGTCACTCACACGTTGGCTGGCGTCAGCCAAGTGGCAGCGGCGTCTCGCCGCTGGCGGCTTGGATGCAGCGGCGAGACGCCGCTGCCACCTTGCTGCCCACGTGTGACCCTTACTGCATCGTTGACCCACAATCACCCCCGCGCCACGGTCACGGTCCAGATGCGCCAGGCGCCGGCACGCTTGAGCGTGGCTGCCGCCTCGCTCAGCGTGGCCCCGGTGGTCATGACATCGTCCACCAGCAGCACCGTTCGTCCGCGCACCCACTCCGGCGCCAGCACGGCAAACACCCCGCGCACGTTCCTGCGCCGCTGGTCCGCATGCAGCCGCGTCTGCGTGGGCGTGGCACGTGTCCGCGCCAGCACATCGCCGGCGTACGGCCGCCCCAGGCGTGGCGCCAGGGCGGCGGCCAGCAGGGCGGCCTGGTTATAGCCGCGGTCGCGCTGCTTCTGCCGGTGCAGCGGCACCGGCAGCACGAGGTCAACCTCCTCGGCCGCATAGCGCGCCAGAACGCACCCGTGCAGCAGGTCGGCCAGATCCTGCCGGAGCCAGGTTGCCCCGCCGTACTTGAACTGGTGCAGAATTTCGCGCAGCACGCCGCCGAACCGGCCGGCGGAGCGCGCCCGATCAAAGGCCGGCGGATGCTCCTGGCAGGCGCTGCAGTCAAATTCGTGCGTGCTTCGCCCTTCGATCAATAGCCCGCACAGGCGGCAAAGGCTGGATTCCCGCAGCTCGATGGTGCGGAAGCAGTCCCAGCAGATGTGGCCGCGCGGCCGGTCAACAGCCCGCGCGCAGCCGGCGCAGTGGCGCGGGAAGACCAGGTCCAGCACCGCGACCGTGGAATCCGTGGCGCCGGAGTATATGGCGGTCATGAACATGGCGTGTATGTTGGCGCATCCAAGTGGAAGGACACAGAGGTCACAGAGAAAGAAAGAGAGCACAGAGAGCTTTTCGTTCGGCTGCGGCCGGCTCACCGGCCGCAGTCAGAAATTTCTCTGTGGTCTCTGTTCCTCTCTGAGCTCTCGGTGTCCTTGATTTGTTCATTCATTGGGTTGCGGGCTGGCGCCCACCTTGCGATCATCCTGCTCAGGTATATGCGCAGAGGCGGAAAATCTTACATGCAAATATAAAATATTTCAGGCCGCGCTGCCGGACTTTCGCTGGCTCAACCACGTGGCAGCCACAAACAGAAGTCCGCCGCCAGCCAGGTGAAAGAGGTCTCCCCTGCCGCCGAACATCAGCAGAGACACCCCGGCCGCCAGCGGAATCTTGAGGTTGTTGAACACGGCCAGAACCCCGGCGGGCGTGCGGCGGGCGCCGGCATTCCAGAGGAAGAACCCCAGTCCGGACGCGATCAGTCCCAGGTAGATCACGGCGGCCACCTGCCCCGTCGAAAGCGACACGGACCCGCGCGGCACAGCCAGCAGCGCCCACGGGAGCGTGGCCAGCGTGCCTCCCAGATAGAGCCAGCCCATCACGGCACGGTCATCCGGCCGGGCCGGCCCGCGCGCCCACTCGCGGTAGGCGAGCTGCCCCAGCGCAAAGCAGAGATTGGACGCCTGCACCAGCAGGAAGCCGCGCCACGGCGCCAGGAGGTTGTCGCGGTGCCACAGCACCACGCCCGCGCCGGCGGTCGCCAGCAGCGCGGCAAACAGGGCGTTCCAGGAGATCCGCCGCTGCCGCAGATCGTGCAGCAGCGTGACGTAGACCGGCGTAAACACCGTGAACAGGGCCACTTCATGCGGCTGCAGGTAGACGAAGCTGTCGTTGTAGCAGATGTACATGAGGCCGAACTGCACGGCCCCGATCAGCAGCAGCGCCCGCATGTCACGCGCCGGGACACGCCGCAGGAACGGCAGAAACACACACATGGCCAGCGCCAGGCGCGTGCAGGCCAGGAATGAACCGGGGACGCCTTCCAGCGTCTTGCCGATCAGGCCGAAGGAGAAGGCCCAGATGATGGAAGCGATGAGGAGCCAGAGCATGTTGTGCTAGCCGCCTGTCGGATTTAGCCTTGTAAAGACACAAACCCTCTGCCGACCAGGCTGCTAGTTGAGCAACCCGCTGTCAGCGGGTTGCGAAGCCTCGCATGTTATGAGGGAACAATATAAGGCGGGCGCCAGCCCGCAACCTAACAGATGAGCAAGTCAAGGACACCGAGAGCACAGAGAGGAACAGAAACCACAGAGAAATACCCGACTGCGGGCGGCGAATTCGGTGGACGATGGGGTGTCTTCTCCTCGTTATCCGCTATCGTCGCCGTCATCGTCCACCGGCTGCCTGCCGCTACCGGGGCAGTTCGGCGGTCAGGGGGCCGCTGCGGCGACCGCCGGCTTCCTTATAGCTGCACTGGGCCAGGCGGTTGGTGCCGTATGTGCCGGAGAAAGCAAAGCTGCCATTGGAGCGTCCGCCGCTACCCTTGCCTTCGCCACTGATCTCCGTTTTCAAATCCGTTTTGATCGTTCCGACATAGTTCAGGGGGGTGCCGCCCCAGCTGGAAACGTAGACCGCGTCATAGAGGCCTTCCCCCTTTGCGGTGAGCGTTGCCGACCAGGTGCTTTCCCGGCCGCCGAACGTGCACGTGCCCTTGATGGACAGGGTTCCGGCAGGTTTGGACTCCTCCTTGTCCGGCGCGGCAAGGGCCGCCAGAGCCCACAACCCCGGCGCCAGGCAGGCTCCGCCCAGCAGCAGCGATGAAAAGAGACGCGCGACTGATTTCCGCTTCATTGGCAACATCCTCCCGGTTATTTACCCGTCCCTGCGGCCGGCAGCCCATTGGCCTCGCTCCGCGCCTCCGGCGGCTCGAGCATGCCGTGGAAGCGCAGATAGGAGTCGGCGACGTCGTTGCCCATGTAGCGGCGCAGCGTCTTGGGGTCCGCGCTCTTCAGGTCCACGAGGATCAGCCCGTCCACCACGAAGCTGAAGTCCGGATCCACGTTGAAGGCCACCAGCCGCCCGCCCAGCTTGAGGTACTGGCGCAGCAGCACCGGGATCCCCTTGTGGTCGGGCTCGACTTCCTCGACCAGCCCGGCGACCTGGTCCATGTCATCAAAGAAATCGCGGTATTCAAGCTGGTTCCACTCGGCGGTCCGCGGCGGACGCGGCGGCCGGCGCGGCTTCACCAGGTCGGCGAGGTCCGAGGACATGCGGATGCGGCGCAGCGACTCGATGATCATGTTGCGCGACGCCTCGCGGTATTCGTTGGTGATGCTGACCGGGCCGAACAGGATGCGGTAGCGGGGGTTTTTGCCGATGAACGCCGAGATCCCCTTCCAGAGCAGCAGCAGCGAGGTGTAGGCGCGCTGGTATTCCGGCCGGACAAACGAGCGGCCCAGCTCGATCGCCGGCTGGATGCGGTTGAGAAAGCGCTCGTCGAAGCGGAAGACCGTGCGCGTGTAGAGCCCCTTGACACCGAAGTCATCGACAATGCGATCGGCCATGCCGAGGCGGTAGCCGCCGACCACCTCCTGCCTCGCCTTGTTCCACATGAACAGGTGCCAGTAGTACTTGTCAAAGCGGTCGATGTCCAGCGCCTCGCCGGTCCCTTCGCCCACGGCGCGGAAGGTGATCTCGCGCAGGCGCCCGATTTCGCGCATCAGCGCCGGAGCCTGGCGGGCCTGCGCGACATAGACCTCCATGTCGCCCGACTCGATCATCTTCTGCTCCGGCGGAAGCGCCGCAATTTCGCGGGCATAGGTTTCGGCCGGCGCCGGCAGGCAGACCGGATCTGCCGGCAGAGCGCGCGGCAGGCGGATGAAAAACGGCCGGCGGCGGCGGCTTTCGCGCTCCGCCAGCAGATACGTGCGCAGCCGCAGGAACCGGATGAGCTTCTCGTCGCTGGAAATGTCGGCCATGTCCTTCCACGGAATCGGCGAGCCGACCCGCAGCCGGAGCTCCTGCCCCTGCTTGTTGGTAAGCTGGCGCGGCAGCAGCAGCGTCCGCAGGCGGGGATGGATCACCCCGGCAGCCTGAAAGCCGAACCCGTTGTGGCCATGAAAATAGACCGGCAGCACCGTGGCCTGCGTATGGCGCACGATGGCGGCAATCTTGTGGTCCCAGGCGGGATCGCGGACCAGGCCGCAATGCAGATCGAAGCTGGAGACCTCGCCGGCGGGGAAGATGCCGAGCATGCCGCCGCCCTGGAGCCAGCGCAGGCTGTCCTTCATGGGCTGGCTGTTTCTGGATGCCGCGCTGCGCGCGCCGAACGGATCCACAAGGATAAACTGCTCGCGCATCTCCGGAATGGCGCCCAGCATGAAATTTGCCATGCAGCGGACATCGGGACGGGCCGACTGCAGAAGCGACAGCAGGATAACCCCCTCAACGCCGCCAAAGGGGTGGTTGGCCACCACCACGACCGGCCCTGTTGCCGGAATGGCGGCCCGCTCCTCGTCCGCCACGAGATAGGAAACCCCCAGGACCTGCAGGGTGCGGTCGGCGAACGCCAATGCGGGATCCATCTGGCTTGCCTTGTAATGCGTCGCGTTCAGCTTGGGAATTCCCAGCATCCACTCCAGCATGGGGCGCGCCGGCAGCAGCAGGTTGCGCAGCAGCAGGTTCGAGATGCGCTGCAGCGGCAAATGGAACACACCATCCGGGTTTGCTTTTTCAGCCATGCCTCATTCGCTCCCCAAATCCTCGTCCTGCAATCGCCGGCTACCGGCGGCCCCCGTTGCCGGAAAGGCGCCCCGGCTGCTCCGGGCTCCGCCACCGGCGGCGATGCTGGCGGTGCTGCCCGGAGCCGTGTGCATCATCCGGACGCCGGGCAGGCTCGTCATCCCGTCCTTCCCGCGACGACCGGTCCTTCGACCATTCCGCCAGCAACCCCGCCACAACCAGCAGCAGCACCAGGTGCAACCCGATCCCGCGCACCAGCAGCGGGTGCCAGATGGCCGTGATGGCAAAGGCCGCGATGCCGCCGGACACGCCGTAGACAAACCCCCTGCGCCACCCGGCGTGGCGCGGCGCGGCCGCGCCCGCCTGAAACGCCGGCACCAGCAGCAGCGCCAGGAAGCCGAGCAGGGCCGGCAGACCCATCGTGGAGCCGATCACCAGGTAGAGGTTCTGAATGTCCGGCTCGGATGGCCCGGTGGGCATGGGCTTGGTGCCGGTGTACTGCTCCACGCGGCGCTGGTAGCTGCCGATCCCCTCGCCCAGCCACGGGTGCGTCAGCATCATCTCGACGGCCGACTGCCACTGCGGATAGCGCCGCTCCGGCTGCCCGTCCGGCGTGTACAGCGCCGTGGAACGGAACAGCACCTGCTGGCTGGTGACCCGTGTTCCGGTGTCCGGGTCCCGGAAGTTGCCGACATGCTCCGTCACCACCGTGACCCAGAGCGTGACGGCCAGCACGGCCATCGCAAACGTGCGCCAGCCACGCGTTGCCGCGATCAGCAGCATCACGCCCAGGACACTCCCGAGCGACGCGGCGGAAAGGTTCACCAGCAGCCCGCAAGCCAGCAGGAGCCACAGCCCGGCACGCACCCACGGGCCGGTCGCATACAGCGCCACGCCGAAGAGAACCGGCAGGGTCATGGCCAGCCAGCCGGCCAGCACGTTTCGGCTCTTGAATGTGCCGACCACCCCGCGAACCGGGTCGCCGCTGCCCAGAAGAAACTGCCCCAGCGCCAGCAGCACGATCAACGCGGTCACGCCCAGCACCAGGTTGATGACGCCGCGCAGGCGCTGCGGCTGGTGACGCAGGAGGTCGTCGTACAGGATGTACCCGATCACAAAGTATTCGAGCAGCTGCACGGCCTCGCGCAGCGCGTCGCCCGCACCCTCGCGCTCCACTGCGTAGAGCGACAGCAGGGCCGGCAGCACAAACGCCACCACCTGCCATGGCAGGGGCCAGGGCATCCGCCACCACTCGCGCTGCGACATCACCTTGACCAGCCAGCAGGCGCCAGCGAACAGCACCAGCGGCTCGATCAGCGAAAGATGCAGCCCCTGCAGGTGAAAGTCCCACTGGGTGGGCGCCAGCACGATCGTGGCCAGCGCGGCCCAGCGGCAGCCGGTCGCAGCCAACTTCGACAGTTCTTCGCGCTTCATGGACTGACACCCGCCTTCTCGGTTCCCACGGGGACAAAGCGGGGGCTGGAAGTCAGCAACAGCTGATCCAGCCGCACGCCATCCTCGCGATGTATGATGGTCAGGGTGTGCAGGCCCTTGGTGAGGGTCGGCGGCGGCGTCATCCGGGAGACCGGATACTTAACCCAGTGCCAGGCGTGATAGGTCGCGTCCGCGCCGACCAGAAATGGCGGCCGGTCGTCAATCTGCACCAGGATCGTATTGCTGCATTCGCCGTCCCAGAGCGTCCGGAGCCAGAAGGTGTAGGCGCCATCGGCCGGGACGTCGACCAGGATCCGTGCCGTGCCGGCCTTCACCTTGGGGGTTTTCCCCGCCCCGAGCGGGACCTCCAGGTAGGCACGGCCCGAGGCGCCCTCCATCGGCTTGATCCCGGCCTGCGGCACATCCGTTTGCACCCGCAACATCGGCGCTTCGTTCGTCACCGCCGACTCCGCCTCCATGCAGATGTTGGCGGCCAGGCCGAAACATGCCGGAAAAGCCACCGACAGGGCAAACAGACCGAATACAGGGAACCGTTTCATGCCGCAGATATTACCCGACCGCCCGCCATCCGGCAACCCTTGCTAGCAGCCTGTCGGTCAAGGCCTTGGGGAGGCACAAACGATCTGCCGACCCGGCTGCTAGCTAAGCAACCCGCCGCCAGCGGGTTGCGAAGACTCGAAATCTGCCAGAAAGAACCTATACGGAGCAGTTGGGTTGAGCAGGAGAAGCAGTTGTGTTCACACGTAACCGCCACCCTTACCCGCCTTCCTTCGCGATCACCCACGCGCCAAGCACGGATATGTCGTCTGTCGGTGTCCCCGCCCCATGAAGCTCACGGAAACCATTACCGCCCTGCCATGGCGCCTGTTGTGATGGCAGAGATTTCGCATGAACGGTAGACGCCAAACGCCTCCTAACACCGCGACGAACGTCAGCGAGCACCAGCGGCTGCCTGTCCAAGGGTTCCTACTGTCCAGCGGCCGGCCGCTGGTGCATCGCTTGGTTCGCGCTCTCAATGATCGCCGTAATGCGTGCGGCACTGAGCGATCCAGATTGCGCCGTCCACAATCTTGTAAACCAACCGGTCTTTCTCGTTAATGCGTCGACTCCAATAGCCGGACCGTCCCTTTAACAACTCGGGATTGCCTATCCCATGGTGTCCGTTTCGCTCAATATCCTGCAGAAGAGCATGGATGCGCTTCAGGGTCTTCTTGTCCTGCGTCTGCCAATAAAGGTAGTCGGCCCAACTGTCGTCCGAAAAGACCTTGTTCATGGCTAAACCTCGGCAAGTGCGTGCACTTTCCCGTTTCCCGTCTCCAGTTGACGGATGGATTTCTTCAGGACTTTCTGATTGGCAGGGGCGTGGAAGGAATCATCGGCGACAATGTCAAAGGGAATTGCCTTCCGGATGATGACTTGCCGGAGAAACATCCGGACCGCAGTGGTAGTGTCCAACCCTGCAGCCAGGAAAAAGCGGTCCGCATCTTTCTTGAGTTGATGGTCTAACCGTACTTGAAGTGTCGCGGTGCTCATGCCGAATCCTCCCGTTGTTGATTGTACAATCGTACTACATATGCATTGAGTCTGCAATCATCTTTATTATCGCGAACGTCAGCGATCGCGGCGGCCTACACCTCGGATCGACCGCAAACCTTTCTACTGCCGCGGTGCATCGCTGAATTGTGCGCATCGAGATCAGCCAAGTCGCTAACCTCAAGTAGAATGTCAATGATGGGTTTGGCCGCCAGTCCGGGCACGGCCGTACTTCCAATGTGGTGGATACCTGTTGCCTCAACGCCCGTGTGAATCTGCCTTTGGCCGTCTGCCTGCATACGTACGGCCTTCCCTGTCGCGAGACACCTACTCTTTAATGAGTGGCGCGTCAGCCGGCTTACGCCTGCGCCTTTTTCCCGACCAGCAGCTTGATCGCCCCCCAGAGCACGAAGAAGGCCGCCAGCGCGGGCCAGAAGGCCAGCGCGCGGGCCAGGACCGCGGGGCGGTCGAACTGCAGCACCAGCTTGAGCGCGCCGCCCTTTTCGCCCTGCAGGCTGCGGTAGAAGCGCAGCTCGCGGCCGTGCTCGGGCATGGCGATGTTGATGGCCGCCCCCTGCCCGGCTGCCGCCGCCTGCTGGTCCACGATCCGCCGCGCCACGCGGTCGAGCGCCGCACGGTCGGGCGCCGTGAGCTGCTCCTCGACCTGCGCCGCGAACTGCTGGTTGTAGTTGCCGCCGTTGAAGCCGTCGCGCGCCGGCGCCGTCTGCTCGTCGAAGATGTTGTTCTCCTGGCGCAGCTCCGCACGGCGGTTCACCAGCCCCATCTTGACCTGCTGCTGCGCCACGTTGCGCAGCTGGATGCGGGCATCCTCGTTCAGCGTCTGGTCGGCCTGCGACGAGTTCACGGCCAGCTGGAGGGCCTGCTGGGCCTCCCTCTGCCGGCCGCTGTCCAGGAGGCTGCCCACCAGCTTCAGGTTGCTTCGGGCCACGCCGATGTTGCTGGCGTTCACGTTCTTGTTGTACTGCTCGTAGTCGGATTTCTCGAAGCTCTTCACCCAGGTGGAGACGGACGGCAGGTCAAAGTCGCCCTCGATGAAGCGGTGCCGGAACTCCGGCGGCACAAAGAATTTCCAGGTGATGTCGCGCAGCGGCACATCCGGGAAGCGCGGCGCGCACAGGGTGCGGCGCCCGCCCAGGCTGTTGCCGTCCAGCCGGTCGGCATAGATGAGCATCACGGAGGTGCTGCGGTCCACGGTCAGGTTCTCCAGCGGAATGTTGATCGTCTCGCCGTCGCGCGAAGTGCGCACCTCGGCGCCGTTGACCAGCGCGGCCCAGAGCGCGCAGGTCGCCGACGGCATCTGCAGCTTCAGGAAGCGCAGGTCGCCGACCTTCAGGTCGATTGTGGCCTGCGTGAGCATCTTGCCGCTGCTGGACAGCACGGTCACGAACTGCGCCTTCTCCACGCTCGCGGGGAGCACCGAGGCGGCATTGTGGCGCACCACCGAAAGGTCGCAGCGGTAGTCCGGCCGCAGCACGCGGTAGCTGCGGATGGCGCCGGAGAGGTCGCCGGCGCCAAAGGTGTCTGGCAGGCCGCGCGCATCCTCGGGCTGCAGCCCCTCGGTCACGCCGCGCGGCTCCACCTGCACGCGGCCGCCGCCGGTCACGACCAGCCACGCGGCGGTCTGCCGCGCCGCGCCGAGCACATCGAAGGCGCTGATGGTCACGCCGCCGCTGGCCGGGTCGTACGGCTGCTGGTAGAAGCAGCTCAGCGCGTACTTGTCCTCGACCTTGCCGTGCAGCTCCACCTGCCACACGCGGCCGCTGCCGGCCTCGGGGTCGCTGTCCAGCGGCACCACGCGGGCGATGTTGCGCCCGGAAACGGAGAGCGTGGCCTCCTTGACCGGCACCCGCAGGCGGAAGAACTTCACGCCGGCATTTTCGATGCGGTAGGCAATGTAGATGCGGTGCTGCAGCATCCCCTCGGCCAGCTCCACGCGGTGCAGGACCTCGGGCTTCAGCGCCGGCGCCATGACCTGCGTGCGAAGCATCACCTGCCAGGCGGGGCGCAGGATTTCGAACGACAGCGCGGCGGGCATGACCTTTTCGCCCGGATCGGCCTTGCGCACAGATACGCCCTGCTGCTCCGCCACCGTCAGACGCACGCCGCGCTCGGCCGCCACCGACATGCGGCCGGTGTGGCGGCTGGCATCCTGCACCGCCACGCGCGGCACCGGAATCTGCTCCGGGATGCCGCGCTGCGTCCGGGTGAGCACCAGGTTCAGCGTCGTGGCGCCCAGCACGCGCCGCTTGAAGAAGACCTCCACGCCCTGGCCGGTGCGGCGGGTGTCGTCCCAGTGGCTGACATCCCGGCCGGTCAGGGTCTCGATGTCGAACCCCTCCGGAAGTTGCAGCCGGGCGCTGAAGATGCCGGCCTTGGCCACGGCCAGCTCCAGCACCGTGCTGAGCACGTTGCGCTCATCGCCCACGCTGAAGGAGCCGTTCTCGGTGACGCGCACCTCCGGCTGCACAGGCTCGGCGCGCAGCGCGATGCGCACGGGCACCGGATCGTCGTAGCGGAAGGCGCGCCGCATCGGCTCGTCGACAAGGGCTTTTGCCAGCAGCGCATTCCCCGTCACGGGGAAGTCGCTGGTGTTGACCGGGGTCACGCCTTCCAGCTCGCCCAGCTTGACCTCGCCCAGGCGCAGCAGGATCGCCTCCGGCGCCGCCAGCGCAAACTGCCCGCGCTGCCGCTGGACATTCTCCACCACCGGCACGCCGATGGCCGCGGCATAGGGCATGCCGCCGCAAGGGGCCTGCATGCCGATCTCCAGCGTGAAGGGGGCGCTCACCGGCCGTGCCAGGATCGCCACCAGCTGGCGCGTGGCCGGGTCCAGGCTCCAGGTCGCCAGCGCCGGGGCGGCGACCGACGTGACGCTGACATTGGCCGGGATGCGCAGCTTCAGCTCGCGGATTTCGCCCTGCACAACCTGGTAGTTGGCGCGCGCCGAGATGTCGATCACGCCGGCGCGCACAAAGGCCACGCTCTCCACGTCGCAGTAGACCACGGCCTGCTCAAGGCGCGTCACGCGGGCACGCGGCCGCCACGCCAGGGTCACGGCCCTGGAGGTGTCGAGCACCCCGGTGGCGCGCGTTTCACCGGCCGCGGAGGCGAGGCGGAGGCCGACGGTCTGCCCGGAAACGATCTCCATGTCCGCCGCCGGCACCACCAGCGAGAACTGGTTCATCAGGCTGGGCAGCAGCGGCAGCGTCAATTCATAGCGCCCCTGGATTTCCGTCACGGCTTCGCGCGTCTCAAGCGTCACGTCGTACGAGCCGGACCTGGCCACATCCAGCTCGTAGCCGCTGGCGCCCAGGGTCACCTGGACCTGCTCCGGAACAAGCGAACGGATCAGCACGGAGCCTGCATCGAGCACGTGGTAGCGGCCGGGCGCCACGGAATCCAGGTGCAGCTTCCAGGTCACAGCGGCCACGCGCTCGGCGCGCCGGTCCAGCGAAGGAGCCTGCACCGCAATCTCGAGCTTCTGCACCTGGAGCGACGGCAGTGGCGGCAGCGGCAGCGGCGCAACCGCGGCAGGCGTGGCCGGAGTCTCGGCAAAGGCCGACATCGCCGCGGCGACAACCAGTCCCAGCACCAGCAGCAGGCGGCACGAGGCGGCGCCGGATTCCGGGCTGGCCGGCGGGTCAGGCACCAGCGGGGGCGGTTCGGAGGAATCCAAGCTTTGCAGGCGCGCGTCGCGCCTGCGAGACCGTGCCCGGCGCGCCAGCCGCACGATGCCGCTGAGGCCAAGGAACAGCAGCAGCAGGGGCAGCCCGGCAACGGCCGCGACAACTGCGCACCGGACCCCCGGCGTGGTCTGCACGGCCGCGACGCCCAGCAGGGTCAGCGCCAGCGCCCATCCCAGGGGCTTGCGGCGTACCGCGGCGGCCGCCAGGAAGAGCAGCCCGAGCGCACCGGCAAGAATCAGGATGGTGAGCGAACCGCCCGCCATCCAGGCCGGAACCAGCCGCACATTCACAAACAGCGGCTCTTCGCCTGCCAGATGGGCGGTGCGGTAGAACCGGCAGACCTGCCGTCCGCCATCGGCGATGGGCAGGCGTCCATCGCGCGCTTCGCTCGGGGTGACATTGCCGCGGGCATTGCCAATGGCCAGCTTGTCGTTGGCGACAATTTCCCAGCTGGCGTAGGTGACCGGCGACTCGGGCAGCGAGGGGGCCGTGAGGTGCACGCTGCGCCGGCCGCGCCGGCCGGTTTCGCCGTAGGTGATCTCGATCGAGACCGCCTGGTTGGGATCGCGCGGCCGGTCCACCGGCACCAGCAGCACGTCAGCGGTCTGCTGCGAGGAGAGGTCGCGCGTGTGGCCGTCCGGCAGCACCTGCCGCACGTACCAGAGCGCTGCGCCGGCCGGCAGCTTCACGGAAAGGTACTGGCGGCTGGCGTTCTTGATGCAGTAGAGCGCGCGGGTCTGCGACTCGCCGTCGCGGCCGATGCGCGTGGTGAGCGCCAGGTAATCCACGACCTGGTCAATCACGCGCGCGGTGTCGAGCGGCGTCACGCGCAGGGTGGCGGCATGCGGGCTGCGGACGTACTTGTAGGCGCCGATCACGGGCGCGCTCACGGTGGCGGCGTAGCCGGGCGGCAGCTCGTCGCGCGCGATGCGGATCAGGGCCGGCGGCAGGGGGTCCTTCTCCCCCAGCTTGAGCCCGGCGGACGTGGCCACGGCCAGGTAGCCCATCTCGCTGTCCGTGTTGATCGTCTCAATGTCGCCGACACGCAAATCGGCGCCGCGGTAATTGAGCGGCTGGTCGTAGGTGATCAACAGCGTGTAGTCGCCCATGGTGCGGTTGGCCAGCGAGACGGTGCAGACGTCGTTGGATCGCGACCAGGTGTCGATCCCCGCGCCGATCACGTCGATGGCGGCGATGGCCTGCGGCACGCGGACGCGCAGCTGCTGCACCGGCGCCCCGCTGATGTGGCAGGTGATGGCCGCGGAGACGTACATCACGCCCTCGCCCAGCGAGACCAGGTGAAACACCTCGCTGTGGATCGCGGGCCTGGCGCGCTCCACGCCGATCTCCAGCTTCCAGGCGGTTTCGCGGAAGCGGTAGGCCAGCTGCGCCCCCTCGATGCGCACCGGCGTGGAGGCGGTGTGCACATCGCGCAGCTCGGTGACGGCCCCCGGCGTCAGGCGCAGTCCCTTGTCCGCGGCGGCCACGATGTAGCCCCGCTGCGTGCGCGCCGCGGGCACGGACACGCGCGGCACCGCCAGCGTGCGGCTGTCGGCCGCAAACGGCTGCTCCAGGCGCAGCCGCAGCACCACGGTGTCGCTGACCGGCTGACGGAACGGCACCACGATTTCGCGGCCGCCGTCGGTGGCCCGGATGTCCACGTCGCTCTCCGCCACCTGCGGTCCCGTAACCGCGGCCACGGTCCACCTGACGTCAGCCCCGACCAGCAGCTTCACTTCGCGCACCGGCGCATCGCGCACCTCGATCTGCACCGTGGCCTCGACCGTCAGCTCGCCCTCGCGGATGTTGACGACCAGCCCCACCTCGCTGTCGAGCGCGGGCACGATGTTGTCCAGCGTGAGGCTGAGGCCGTACGGCATGGTCGCGTACTGGTAGGTAAAGACGCTTCGCTGCGGCAGGGGGGTGGCCGGCTCGCGCGGGAAGGTGGCCGGGTCGGTCTGCGTCAGGCCGACGGGGTTGGCGGGCTGGATCTTGATGGCGCTGTCGGTGCCGAGCAGCAGCGCGCCGCCGGCGCGGATGACGCCGGCGGGCGAAAGGACGGCCAGCGGCAACGTGCAGGGGAACGCGGGGAGCGGACGCTCGCACTCCACGGTCAGCGCGTACTTCTCGCGCTGCGGGCGCCCGAGCGTGACGCGCAGCTTCGGGGCCTTGGGATTGGCCTTGTCCACGCGCCAGTCCTGGATGTCCGCGCCGCCGACCTGCGTGATGGTGACGTCCGGCACATCGAACTGCAGCTCGCTCAGCGCGCCCTGCGCGATCTGGTACGTGTAGACGGTCTTCAGCCGCAGGGCCCCGGCGCTGACGCTGCCGACGGTGGTGACGTCGCAGGACGCCATCAGCTCGGCATCCAGCTGGCGGATCTCGGTCTTCCACGACACGGCCACGCCGGCCTCCGGGCTAAGGAAGGCCGTGGTGCGGCTGCGGCCGCCCTCCACGGCCTCGCGCCGGATGTCCCGGGCACCCTCGATGCGAACCTCCAGGTCCGGGCGGTCGCCCGTGATGGTCACCGGGCGGATGGGCGCCACGGGAAGGGTGAACGAACTGCGGCGCCAGTCGCCATTGGCCGCCGCGCGCACCGCGAACGTCAGGGTGAGATCGCCGCTGACAGGCCCGGATGCGCCGCCCCACCAGCCGCCGCCCGCGACGCGCACCAGCACGAGCTGGTCGCCCTGGCGCCGGATTTCCGTGCCCTTGGGCAGCGTGCTGTCGAGCAGCGCCACCGGCCCCTCGACCAATTTCAGCGTGCCGCCGCCGGGCAGGTCGTCAAAACCCGCTTTCAGCGTAAAGGACACGTTCTCGCCGGTGATCGTGCCGTCCAGGCCCACGTCGCGGACTTTTGTTTCCGCCGCGAAAGCCAGCAGCGGGATCAGGCAGCCAAGGGTCAGCAGTGTGCGCTTCATTTCAGGTGCTCCTCCTTCATCAACCGCTCCGGGCGGAAATGCCCGCGCGGCGGAACGCGCGGGCCACCTGTTGGAACCAACGTCAGCAAATCAAAAAGGACTGTGGCACGTGTCATGACGCAGCAAAAAGGATGTCAGGAATTTGTCATGCTCTCAGTTCGAAAGCGCCGCCGCCGCCTCGACCAGCGCCAGCAGCTCCTTCACGCGCGGATCGAGCGAAAGCTCCTGCGCCACAGGGCGCAGCAGCCGGGCCACGTCCGCATAATCGCGGACCACGTACGGGGTGCCGCGCAGCAGCTCGGCAAAGGCGGCCGCGCCCATGGCCAGGCGGAACTGCGGCCGGGTTGCGCCCGGGGCCGGCGCGATCAGGCCGGGCGTGATGACCTGTGCGATCTCCTCGATCGCGCCGGTGTCCACGCGGCGGTAGCGCACGCGCACAATGCCGAGCGGGGCGCTTTTAGCGGCGGGCGAAAGGTCGAGCTCGTACAGCGCGGTGACCGACTGGCCGGATCCGACGGCGCCCGCCTCCACGGTGTCGTCGCGGAACTGCTCGGCCGTGAGCGCGCGCCGCTCGTATCCGAGCTGGCGGAAGCGGCGCACGGCGGCGGCAGACCACTCCACCTGGATCTTCACGTCCGTGGCGATGTCGTTCAGCGTGGCCGAGAGCTCATCCACAAACACGCGCCTGGCCTCGTCGTCCGAGTCAAGAAAGCGATAGACCCCCTGCCCCTTGTTGGCAAGATCCTCGAGCATGGCGTCGTTGTAGGTCCCCTCGCCCACGCCGAAGACCGAGCAGGTGACGCCCTGCTTGCGAAACGCCTCCACCTGCTTCAAGATGTCTCCGGCATTGTCCGCGCCCAGGTTGGCCACGCCGTCGGAGATCAGAATCACACGGTTTTCGCCGCCCGGCACAAAGGCCCGGGCGGCCTGCTCGTAGGCGCGGCGCATGCCGTCCTCCAGGTTGGTCGAGCCGTTGCACTGCAGGCGGTCAAAGGCATTCAGGATCGCATCCTTCCGCGTGGCGGCCGTGGGGGGCAGCGCCAGGCGCGCCTTGTCGTCGAACGAAACGAGCTGGATCTGGTCGCGGGGGGAGAGCTGGTCCAGCAGCAGGCGCAGGGCGGTGCGGGCGCGGCCGATGCGGTCCGGCTGCGCCATGGATCCGGAGGTGTCGACCAGGAAGGTCAGTATGGCCGGGCGATGCTCCTCTCGCCCCAGGCGCTTCCCCTTCACGCCGATGCGCAGCAGGGTCAGGCCGGGCGCGCCAAATGCCGAGGGTGCGCCCTCCACATAGATGCGGAACGTGGCGCGATCCGGCGCGGCGTCGCCATAATCGAACACGTTCAGGAGCTCCTCGGTGCGGACCGTGTCCGGATCCGGCAGCGCGCCGGAGCGGATCGCCTGGCGCGTCAGGCTGTAGGAGGCGGTGTTGACGGCGATCGAAAAGGTAGAGAAGCGGTTCTCGCCAGTGGCCACGAACGGGTTGAAGTCCAGCGCCTGGCCGCGGGGTGTTGATTTGGGGGCCGCGGGCTCTGGCGTGGCCACAGTCCTGGCGGTCACCTCTTTCCCTTCTCTCACAGCGCCCTGCGGGCGCGATTCCTGAGGCGCGTTCATGGCGAGCTGACCGTGCGCGCCGTCATCCTCCCATGCAAGCTTGCTCATGAAATCTGCCGGCTTCGGATTCGATTCCGTCTTCCGGGGGACAGCAGAAGCCGCCGCCACGCGTTCCAGATTCTTCAGCCTGTATTGCAGTTCCGGAGCATGGCCGCTCACGTCATCGAGGGCGCGGGTGACCTCGCGGACTTTCTCAGCACGCTCGGCAAACGTGGGCTGCTGAGATTGCCTGGCGACAACGCCGCCACTCAAAGCCGTCCTGCCGGACGGCACAGCGTTGGCCAGCGAATCGGCAGCGATGGAATAGGATTCGTCCGCTCCGCCCTTATCGCCGCCATACGCCTGCAGTGCGCGCTTGCGCCCTGCATCCGTGCGATCGGCATACAGGCCCTTCATGCTCAGCCGCGCAGCAGAGTCTTCCGCCAGCCTGACCGTCCGGTCAAGCTTGGCATAATTCAGTCCCAGTTCGCGCTCGACCACCACGCCCGTGTCCACGGGTGTCTCCGTGCCCAGGCCCGAGACTTCATCCCTGGCCATATCGTATCCTGCCACAAAGCCATCCACCGCTCGTGCAGCGGCAGCACGCCTCCCGTCAACGGCGGCGCCGGAGACCGGCTGTGCATCCGGGCCGACATCGACGTCGTAACGCGTATCGTTCAGCTTGCCCTCCCGGTCCGGCTGCTCCGGCATGGCTGTGGACTCCGGCGCAACCCGGAGGGGCGCCGGGACGGCACATGCGGGAGCCGACTCCGACGCCACGCCAAGGCAATACGCGGCGCCTCCGGGGCCGGCGCGTCGGGCGGTCCACCCATACTGGCGGAACATGGACGAAAAGAGCGCGGCATAGGCAAGGCCGGTGACAATCAGGGCACAGGCCGCGGCTGCCAGCCACGGGCGCGAGCGGGCCATCCAGTCGATCACGCGGTGCGTGCTCTCTGCGGGGACGCTCAGGAGCTGCAGCTGGTGGCGCAGGTCGAAGCGCGGGGCATGGGCGCCATCTTTGGCCAGGCCGTCGGCCAGCGTCTTCAGCACGAGCGACAGCTCGCGGGCGCAATCCTGGCACGCGGCACAGCCGGCCAGGTGGCGGCTGAACTCCGCCTCGTCCCGCTCGGAGAGATCCCCGAGCAGGAACGGCGTCAGCCGGTTTTCCTGTTCGCAGCGGTTCATTTCGCCCTTCTTTCTTCGCGGCGTCTCACTTCCGCCGCCAGGCGCTTGACGGCAAAGTGCAACAGGTTTCCCACGTATCCGACGCTCTGGCCGGTGACGGCGCTGATCTCCTCGTAGCTCATCCCCTGCTGCAGCCGCAGCAGCACCACCTGCCGCTGGCTGGCCTCCAGCACATCCAGGCAGCCCAGCACCAGCGCTTCGCGCTCATCCGGCGCCGCATCCACGTGCACGCCGCCCGTGGAGCGGTCGATCTCCACCTCCTGCTCGTCCTGGAGGCGCCGGCGGCGGGCCGTGGCGCGGATCTGGTCCACGGCCTCGTTGTGCGTCACGCGAAACAGCCAGTTCTTCAGGCGGGCATCCGGCTGCATCCCCGGCTGCCACTGCCGGAAGAGCTTGATCAGCACATTCTGCACAACATCCTGCGCCAGCGTCGCGTTGTTCAGCACGCGGGCAGCGTAGCGCAGCAACGGCGCCTGGTAGGCGTCAATCACCGCCTCCATCCCCGCCTGACGGCGTAAGGAGGCTGCCGCAACCTGTTGCGTTGCACTTGTCATTGCCTGGTCAGGCCCGGTTGGATGCCCGTTCTCCATAGATCAATACGACCCTCGCCGCTCAAGTATTTGAAAAATATTCATCCGTAATTTATCACACCGCGGCCGGCACGGCCACAGCGCGTCCGACAAGCTGCTAGACCCGCAACCTCGCCGGCGCTATCCTTGTGCCATGGTTCGTACTCCGCTACCTTCCCCTCCCGTCCATGGCGGATGGCGCGTTGGCCTGCTGGTTTTCGGCAGCGCCGCCCTCGCGGCCGCAGCTTTTACGCTTGCGCCGCTTCTGTGGCACGCGTCCGGCCAGCGGGAGCCCGGAGACAAGACGGGCGGCCCTGCCTCGGGCGACCGGACAGTCACCGCGATCAGCAGGAAAACAACGTCGTCTGTGCCGGCCGCAACGCCGGTCGCCCGGCACGCGGTTACCAACCTTGCACCCGTGACCGGTGTGGCCCGGGCAATCGCCGCCACCAACGCCCTCCCCGCCATGCGCGGTGTGTCCGGCGTCGGGGCGCGGGCATCCGCTCGCAGCAGCTCCTCCCGCGCCGGCAGGGAGCTTCCGGTCTTTGCAACGCTGCGCGCCAGCCGGAATCAGCCCATCCCGAAGGAGGTGGCGGAGCTTGCCCGGGAGATCACGAGCAACAGCAAGACCGACGCCGAGCGCGCCAGGGCCATCTATGACTGGATGACCAGCCACATCACCTATGACTGGAAGGTCTGGGCCGATATTGTTGCCGGCGCCGGCACCTACACGCAGCCGCAGGACCCGCTGAGCGTGCTGCAGCGCGGGACCGGCGTCTGCGCCGGGTATGCCTGGCTGTTCGATGCGCTGGCCATCAGCGCCGGGCTCAATGCCACGTTCGTCATCGGCGATGTGCGCGGCTACCGCGGCACCGCCGATGACGACCTGATCAGCAAATACCAGCACGCCTGGAACAGCGTGCAGGTGGGCGACCAGTGGTATCTGCTGGATTCCACCTGGGGTGCCCGCCAGGACGGCGAGTCGGCCGCCGACTACCTCGCGCGCCGGGACTATTACTTTCAGACCCCGCCAGACCAGTTGATCTTCGACCACCTTCCCGAAAGCGCGAACTGGCAGCTTCTTTCCAACCCCGTGGAAGCGGATGCCTTTCGCGACCTTCCGAATCTCAAGCCGGCTTTTTTCCGCGATGGCCTGCGCCTGGGCAATGCCTTCAGCGACACCCTCGCCACGACCCCGGGCAAGCCGGCGGTGGTTACCCTCGCGGCGCCCGAGGGCATTCTCCTCGGCGCCACCCTGTCGTACAACGGGCAGGACATCAGCGCCAGCCACGTATCCATCATCGAGAGCGGCATCCGCCGCGATGTGGTGGTCGGGGCGATCCCAGCCGGCGACTACATTTTGCGCATCTATTCAAAACCGGCCGCCGCCGCCGGCCCCTTTGACTGCGCGGCGGATTATGCTGTAACCGTCGGTGGGACAGCGCCGCCCAACCCCTAATGCGGGCGTCAGCCCGCAACCCAACGAATGAACAAGTCTAGGACACCGAGCGCACAGAGGAGAACAGAGACCACAGAGAAGTTCCCGACTGCAGCCGCCGCGCCGGCTGCAGCCGAATAAAATTCTCTCTGTGTTCTCTTTCTTTCTCTGGGTCCTCTGTGTCCTTCCATTTGATGCTCCACGATACACGCAAAAACGTATGTGTTGCCCGAAAAGGCGCCCACCATCCACCATCCACCCGCCACCCTCCACCCGCCAGCAATGCCCCCCTCCCTCACATACCTCCTCGGCACGCACCCCTGCGTGAGCGAGACCTTTATCGGGCGCGAAATTGAGGCCCTGCGCCGGCGCGGCTGGATTCTCGACGTCGCATCGCTGCGCGGCCGCTCGGCGCTCGCTGGGCAGGCGCCCTGCGGCCCGCTCGTTGCCGCGGCGCTGCGGCACGCCCTGCCGCTGCTCTTCCGCCTGCCGCGGCTGCCGATCCAGCTGCTCCGCCACCTGCCACAGGCAGCGGCGCTGGCGCAACAGCTGCGCGCCACCCGCTCCGCCGGCATTCACGCGCACTTTGCACACCTGCCCGCGGACATTGCCCTGCTGGCCGCGCGCCACGCCGGCGTCCGATTCACCTGCAGCGTCCACGCCTGGGATGTTTTCGCGCAGCCGCCGGCCGCGATCCGGCGCCGGCTGCTGCCGGCAGCCGCGGTCTGCGCCTGCTCGCAGGCCGCCGCCGATGCGGTGTGTGCGGCCGGCATCGACGCGCGGCGCGTGCATCGCATCCGCCACGGCCTGCCGCTGCCGGAGTTTGTGTTCGCCCCGGACCGTGCGCAGCGCCGCGTCCTGGCCGTGGGGCGGCTCGAGCCGAAGAAGGGGTTCGACCTGCTGATCGACGCCTGCGCCCGGTTGCGCGGCACAGCGTTCTCGTGCCAGATCATCGGCGAGGGCTCGCAGCGCCGGCCTCTGGAACAGCGCATCGCCGCGCATGGGGTGGCGGATTGCGTGACGCTGCGTGGCGCCGTCACGCCGGACGAGGTGCGCCGCGCCATGCGCGCGGCCGACATGCTGGTGCTGCCCAGCCGACGGCTGCCGGATGGTGATTGCGATGGCGTGGCCAATGTGCTGATCGAAGCCATGGCGCTGGGCACGCCGGTCATCACCACCGCGGCCGGCGCCGCCGGCGAAGTGATTCAAGATGGCGTCAATGGCCGGCTCGTGCCACCGGAAGACGCCGAATTGCTGGCAGCCGCGATCGGTGAACTGCTGAAAGATTCCGCCGCCTGCGGCCGCCTGGCGCGCGCCGGCCGCCGGACAATCGAAGCGTCGTTCGACGAAGCGCAAACCATCACGCAGCTGGAGGCTGTCTTTCGCGAGCCAGTTCCCGGTAGACCGCTGCCGTCCGGCTGATCATCGCCTGCAGCCCGAACGCCTTCACGCGCTCGCGTCCGGCGGCCGCCTTGCGTGCGCGCTCCACGGGCGAACGGAGCAGCCCGGCCACGCCTGCGGCCAGCATGCCGGGATGGCTGGGAGGGGCCAGTACGGCGCAGTCCGTGCCAGCCACGACATCCGGCACGCCGCCGACGTCCGCCGCAACCACGGGCACACCGGCCTGCAGCGCCTCGAGCAGCGTGTACGGCAGCCCCTCCCATCGTGATGGCATCACCAGCACGGCCGCCGCCGCCAGTTCTGCCGCCACCGCGGCCTCATCGTGCGCCACGCCGAACGTCACGCGCTCGCGCCACGGCTGGCGCGCCACCTGCCGCAGCACCCAGTTGTGCCACGGCCCCTCGCCCACGATCCGGAACCGTGCCTCCGGCACCTGCCGCAAGATCTCCGGGATGGCAGCCAGAAAGAGGTCCGGGGCTTTCTGGCGGCACAGGCGTCCGAGAAAGATGACGCTTGAACCGTCGCACGCCCCACCTGTCCGGCGCTCCAGGGGAACCCCGCACCCGATTCCATTTGCGATCCACACCACCTTCTCCGGAACAAACCCCAGCCCCAGCGCCAAATCGCGCTCGCGGCTCGAGACGGCGATCAGGCGTGTGGTCCACGGCGCCGCCAGCCGCTCCAGCGCGCGGTAGCACCTGCCACGCCACGGCGCGCCCTCGTCCTCGAACGCGAAGGCATGCGGCGTATGGACCGTTGTGCGGCTGCCGGCGTGGCGTGCGGCGAGGCGGCCGAGAAACCCGGCCTTGGAACTGTGCGTATGCACGATGTCCGGCTGCAGGCGCCGCAGCAGCCGGATCAACCGCGCCAGCGCCACCAGGTCGGCCAGCGGCGCCACGCGCCGCCGCATGGGGATGACATGCACGCCGATGCCTCGCTCCCGGAACCGTGCGAGGTCGTCCGCAAAATCAGGATCCCGCCGCAGCGAGACAATCACATCCACGCGGAACGCACCCGGATCCAGCCCCAGCACCAGGTCGCGCAGATGACGCCGCGTGCCGCCGGTGGTCGCTTCGAGAATATGTACGAGGTGCAACGCAGAGAATGTCCTGCCAGCGGCCGGCGAGCCGGCCGCAGCATGAATTTCGCTCTGTGCTCTCTTCATCTCTGTGGCCTCTGCGTCCTCTTCCACCTGGATGATCCAAGATGCGACGCACATGCATCGCAGGTCACGCCGCGATTACAGCCTTGGGCCCTTGGCGTCCCCGCGTTTCAGCTTCCCCTTTGCCCTGGCCAGAACCCATTGCACCATCTCGCGCGGCTCGTGGATGCGCAGCAGCCAAAGAGCGGCCGCACCGGCAACCAGGGCCGCGGCCGAACCGCCGCCCAGCCGGGCCATGTCCAGCAACCGCCCCCCCAGGTGCAAGCCGGCAGCAGCCGCAAGATGAGATGTGCCGCGCGCCATCAGCCAGGCTGCGCCGGCCATCAGCAGCGCGCAGGCGAGCACGCGCAGCAGAAACAGCAGCGTCTCCCGCACCGGAAAAGCCAGGGGGGTGGATGCGCGCAGCATCTTCACCAGCGTCAGGCTCTTCAGCACGCGCGAAAGGGAGAACCCGCCCGCAATCACACCGAGCAGCAGCAGGCTGTTGCTGCCGCACAGCCGGAAGCCGGCCCAGCTGATGGCCATGCTCAGCAGGGAAAACACGATCCCGACCCCGGTGACCGCCACCATGCGGCGATGGGCGAAGAACGCCTGCATCGCCAGCATCTCGATGGCAGTGGCCGGCAGCACCAGCGTGCAGCACGCCATGGCGACCGACGTGCGCTCCACGGCCAGGGCGTCGAAACGGCCGCCCGCGAACAACAGCGCCGTGAGCGGCTGCGCCAGCACCGCAATGACGGCCACCAGCGGAATGAAGCAGGCCAGCAGCATGCGGCCGGATCGCGTGATCACCCGTCCCAGGCGGGCGTGATCGTTGCGGTCCACCAGTTCGCAGAAGAAGGGAAACACGGCAATGGAGAAGGCGTAGGGCACCAGGAAGCTGACGGTTCCCTGAAGCTTCTTCCCCATGGACAGGGCCTGGATCAGGCCGGCGGAGTCCGCACCGCTCGGCACGTAGACATTGTTGAAAAGGTCGCGCGCCTTGGCGACGAGGATGCCCGCCAGCAACGGCAGCGCGAGCCACAGCATGCGCTGGAAGGCCGGGTCGCTGAACGCGAACCGGGGCCGGAAGAGGTGGAGCTTGTCGCGCAGCCCGACCAGGTGCGTGGCCACCTTGAGCACGCTGCCCAGCAGCAGCCCCAGGATCAGCCCCCTGCCGACGTTGCCCCCGCCTTGAAATATAACGGCGGCAAGTAGACCGCCCACGGCCGCAAACTTCCAGACCGCATCGCCAAAGGCCGCGAGAAAGAACCGCTTGTGCCCGTTCAGGAGCACGTAGGTAGTCGAGCCGATCGACAGTCCGGCCAGCGCCGGCGCGAGGGCCCGCACGTACCGGCTCCCCATGGCAACCAGCTCCGGCTTCTTCTCCGGCGTCCACTGGGTGCAGATCTGGACCAGCGCCTCCGGAAACAGCAGAAGCAGGGCAATCACCGGGACCAGCACCAGAACCTGGAATGTCAGCAGGGTGTTGGCAAACCGCCACGCGCTCGACTCGCCCTCCAGATCAAGCTGCCGCATGAAGACCGGCATGGCCGCCGGGCCGATCACCTCCTCACCGATCAGGAAGACGCCGAAGATGCAGTTTTCGAAGGCAAAGGTCAGGACATCGAATTCCTGGGGGGAAAGATAGTGCCCCATGGCCTTGGCCTGCACCAACCCGGCCAGCTTGAACAGCACGTGGGCGATGCTGACGGCCATGCCGGCGCGCAGGATGCGATGGCTCAGAGGCCGATGCGTTGAAACAGCCTTTTCGCGCATGGTCACTTCTTCTCAGAAGCTGCAGGTTGAACGTTGGGCGTTGCGCGCTGCGCGTTGAACGTTTCCGCTTCTGCCCGCAGGCTCCAGATCCCCAGCCGGGTTGCGCCCTGACCGAAATCCGGAATGCTATCGATCTGATCGTAGCGGTCGGCCACCACCTGCCACAGCTCCGCCTGGGCGTCGGGCGAAAGTTCGCGCATGGCAGGCGCGCCGATCGCCAGCGCATAGCCGCTGAATGCCGCCACCGGCGCGTCGGTCTGGCGCAGCGTCCGCAGCATGCCGGCCCGGTTCAGCACGTGGCAGCGCGCGGCTGCGGCGTCGTCAAGCTCCGGAAAATAGCCAAACGGGCCCATCTCCATGCCGGCCGGAACCCGGCGGCACGCCTCAACCGCCAGGTAGGTGTCCTGGGTCAGGAGCAACTGTCCCGCCGGGAGCAGCTCGCGTATCTGCCGGCCCGCCTGCCGCAGTTTAACAAGGTCCGACGGCGTCCGCTTCACCACCCAGAAGCGGTCCTGACGAAGAATGAACCACTCCTGATTGATCGGCGAGGAGAACGCGGCCAGGGCTGCGCCAGCCACGGCCACCCACACCAGCGCCGGGCGGAGAGCCGGCGCTGTGGCGCGCACCGTGCACACCGCCACCACGGCAGCCAGCAGCGGCATGACCGGCACCTGGTAGTCGTCATACGGGTACGGGCTCATGAGTTGCGCGGCGAACACAAACGCGAAGGAGGCCAGCCAGAGCGTGGCCCAGGACGGGCCGGACGATCCGGCGTCCGGCTCCGCGCGGCGGGGCGACCAGATCCGCCAGGCGGCCAGCGCCACGGCAACCAGCGCCAGCGGCAGGTAGCCGCGCACGCTGCGCGAGATCGAGCCCGCCATAAACAGCAGATCCCGGCCGCCATCGCGGGCCGTGTGAAACGTGTTGGCGAACAGGAACTGCTCCCGGGCCATCATCAGGCTGGGGCCATAGATCAGCGTCAGCCCGGCAGCGCCCCCAAGGCCGAACCAGAGCCAGGCCCAGCCGAAGGTGCGCCGCTGCCACAGGAGCCAGAACCCGGTGACGGCCAGCAGCGCGCCCAGCGAAAGCCGCGCGCCAGCCGCGCCGGCCAGCAGCACACCTGCCACGGCAGCAAGCCCCGCGCGCCCCGGACGGCCTGCCAGGGTCAGCACCAGATAGCCACCCAGCAGCAGGCAGGCGGCCAGCGCATACGTCTTGGGAATGGTGGTGAAGTAGCTGTGATAGACGTTGGCAGCGGTGAAGGCCAGGACGAGGATGCCGGCGGCCAGGCGTTGCCCGCGCGCCACAACACGTGCCGCCAGGACGGCCGCCAGCACGCCGCCGGTCAACCCCAGCAGCGCGGTCAGGGCCCGCCCCCCTGCCACGCCAAACGGCGACCACAGCGGCGCGAGCCAGCCGTATACAACCGGAAGCACCGGGCCCTGCGTAAAAAAGAAGTCGCGGTACGGCATGTGGCCGCGCGTGGTCTCCAGCGCAGCGTACAGGTACCAACCTTCGTCCTGATTTAGCAGCCCAAACCACAAATTGGCGGCATAAAGCACAAAAACCAGCGCCAGCGTCAGCACCAGT
>SESD01000248.1_pt1 | contig 33335 bp, 28 predicted proteins | sample 3171411 | NCBI WGS metagenome assembly SESD01 (sample SAMN06051880, study PRJNA518727) | freshwater metagenome | biome: subpolar coniferous forest; feature: holomictic lake; material: water; isolation source: holomictic Lake 442, 16.5 m depth | place: Canada: near Kenora, Ontario | collected...
AGCAGGCCCGCCACGGGATGGGCGTCCAGGCTCAGGGCCAGGGCCTGGGCGAAGCCAGGGGCTGTGCGCAGCACCAGCAGATTGGGCGGGGCGACCGCCAGGGTGACCTCCGGCAGGGCGCCGGCGGGGGCCTCCACCCGGCGGTAGCGGCCCTGGACCTTCTGCACCCCCAGGCGCTTCAGCCTACGAGAGAGGGTGGACTGAGTGAGGTCATGGCCCTGGGCGGCCAGGCTGGCCAGCAGCTCCCCCTGGTCCGCGACGGGGGTGCGGTCCAGCAGTTGAAGAATGAGGGCATCCAGGTCCATGCAGAAATTATGCATAAAAATGCATAATTTCTCAAGTGAAATGCAAATAAACCCACATTCGTCACAGGATTTTTGCTTGTATCCTGTTTCGGCAAGCGCATAATATGCGTTCTGTCCATTGCTTATGCATGCCCCATACAGGATTCCGCATGACCACCGCCGCCCCCATTCCCGCCCTGCTGCCCACCTACGCCCCCTATCCCTTTCCCCTGGTGAAGGGCGAGGGCGACCGGGTCTTCGACGATGCGGGCGGCGCCTGGTGGGACTTCTACGGCGGGCACTGCGTCTGCGCCACGGGCCACAGCCACCCGGCGGTGGTGAAGGCCGTGGCGGACCAGGCGGCCAGCCTCCTCTTCTACTCCGCCGCCGCAGCCCTGCCGGTGCGGGATGTGGCCGCCGAGCGCATCACCGCCTTCTCTGGCATGGACTCGGTCTTCTTCTGCAACAGCGGCGCCGAGGCCAATGAGAATGCCCTGAAGCTGGCCCTCCTGCTCACCGGCCGCAAGCGCCTCGCGGCCTTTGACGGTGGCTGGCACGGCCGGACGCTGCTGGCCCTCTCCGTCACGGACGACCCCAAGATCACCCAACCCTATGCCGACCACCTGGTGCCCACCCTGCGGCTGCCCTTCGGTGATCTGGACGCACTTGCTGCCGCCGACTTCTCGGCCATCGCCGGCGTCATCCTGGAGCCCATCCAGAGCATGGCCGGCATCAAGACCGCCTCCCGGCCCTGGTTCGAGGCCCTGCGCGCCAAGTGCGACGCCAGCGGCACCCTGCTCATCTTCGACGAGATCCAGACCGGCATGGGCCGCCTGGGCGTGCCCTTTGCTGCGCAGTTCTATGGCGTTCGGCCCGACTTCATGACCAGCGCCAAGGGCCTGGCCTCCGGCGTGCCCATGGGGGCGCTGCTGATGACCGCTAGCGTGGCTGCCAAGCTCAAGGGCGGGGACCTGGGCAGCACCTTTGGAGGCGGCCCCCTGGCCTGTGCGGCCCTCATCGCCACTGTGGACGCCATCACCGGCGAGGGCATGATGGCCAACGCCGCCAAGGCCGCCGCCCGCCTGCGCCAGGAGTTGGCTGGCTCCGTGGTCAGCGAGGTCCTGGGCGAAGGCCTGCTGCTGGGTCTCCGCAGCGCCCACGCCGCCGCCCTCAAGAAGCACCTGCTGGCCTGCCATATCCTGGTGGGCGGCTCCGGCGATGCCACCGTCCTGCGCCTCATGCCCCCCCTCAACCTGAGCGACGAAGCCCTCAGCGCCCTCATCACCGCCATCCAGTCCTTTGTGCCGGAGCAACCATGAAGCACTTCACCCGCATCTCCGACCTGGGCCCCGCAGGGGTCAAGCAGATCCTGGCCGTGGCCGCCGAGTGGAAGAAGACCCGCCCCGGCGCGATCTTCGCAGACCGCATCCTCGGCATGATCTTCTTCAACCCCAGCCTGCGCACCCGCGCCAGCTTCGAAGCCGCCATGCTGCGCCACGGCGGCCACGCCATCGTGCTGGAAGTGGGCGCTGGCACCTGGAAGCTGGAGGACCGGGACGGCGCCATCATGAACGCCGACCGTGCTGAGCATGTGCGCGAGGGCGTGCCTGTCCTGGGCCGCTACGCCGACCTGCTGGCGGTGCGCACCTTCAGCGGTGGCGAGGGCGATGCCACCGATGAGATCGATCCTGTCATCAGTGCCTTCCGCCGCTTCTCCACCGTGCCCGTGCTGAGCATGGAGAGCGCCCGGGAGCACCCGCACCAGGGCCTGGCCGACATGCTCACCATCCAGGAGGCCCACGGCTCGACCAAGGTGCCCGTCACCCTCACCTGGGCACCCCACATGAAGCCCCTGCCCAAGGCCGTGCCCAACTCCTTCCTGCTCACCGCCGCTGCCTGCGGCGCCGAGATCCGCGTCGCCCACCCCAAGGGCTACGAGCTGTCTGCCGAGGTGCGGGCCGAGGCCGAGGCCTACGCCGCCGCCACCGGCGGGAAGATCACCTACACCCACGACCAGGACGCCGCCCTCGAAGGCAGCGCCGCCGTCTACGCCAAGGCCTGGGGCCCCTCCACCAGCTCCGGCCTGGAAGCCGCTCCCATGACGGATCTCAGCGCCTGGATGCCCACCGCTGCCCACATGCAGAAGGCTTCGAAGGAGGCCATCTTCACCCACTGCCTGCCGGTGCGCCGCAACCTCGAGGTGCACGACAGCGTCCTCGACGGCCCCTGGAGCCGTGTCGTGGACGAGGCCGAGAACCGCTTCCACGTGCAGCGCGCCACCATCGCCAGCCTGCTGAACCAGTCCTAAGTCCAAGCCCTGCCTTTCCCGCGAGAAGCCCATGCCGCTGTCCCCGAATCCCTACGCCGCCCTCAAGCAGGCCTCCCAGTACGTCCGCCTGTGGCGGGGCAAGACCTTCGTGGTGAAGGTCGGGGGCGAGATCATCGCCGAGCCCAAGCTGCGCAAGAGCCTCTGTGAGCAGCTCGCCCTGCTCTGGAGCTTCTCCATCCGCGTGGTGCTGGTGCACGGGGGCGGTCCGGAGCTGGATGCCGCCTGCAAGGCCATGCAGATCCCCATCAAGAAGGTGGCCGGACGGCGGGTCACGACCCCCGAGGTCCTGGACGCCGCCAAGATGGTCTTTGCCGGCCAGGTGCACATGGACCTGCTGGCGGAGCTACAGGCTGCGGGCGTGCCCGCCGTGGGCCTCTCCGGTGTGGATGCGGGCCTGGTGAAGGCGCACCGACGCCTGCCGGTCTCCGTGGTGCCCGACGGCGCCACCGAGCCCCAGCTGGTGGACTTCGGCCTGGTGGGTGACATCGACTCCGTGGATCCCCGGGTCCTGACCCACCTGCTGGAAGGCGGCTTCGTCCCCGTGGTGGCGCCCCTCTCCGGCGGCACCGACGGCGCCATCTACAACACCAACGCCGACACCATCGCCGCCAGCCTGGCCTCGGCCCTGGGCGCCGAAAAGATCTTCTTCCTGCTGGCCGTCCCCGGCCTGCTGCAGGACATCAACAAGAGCTCCTCCCTGATCCCCCACGCCACCCTCGATGAGCTGGCCGGGCTCGAAGCCAGCGGCGTGGTCAGCGGGGGCATGCGGCCCAAGCTCACAGCGGTGAAGCAGGCCCTCCGCGCCGGTGTCTCCAGCGCTCACCTGGTCAGCGGCCTGGCCCCGGATGCCCTGCTGGCGGAGGTCTTCACCAACGAGGGCAGCGGCACCATGATCATCCCCACCCCGGCGGTGGTCGGATGAACCCCGGCGAGCTCATCACCCTCCTGGTGGGCACCCCCAGCGTGTCCGGGGGCGAAGGCGCCATCGCCGACCTGTGCCAGGAGCTGATCACAGCCCGCGGCTTTCAGGTGCACCGGCAGGATCACAACATCTGGTTCAGCTTCGGCCGCCCCGGCGGCGCCCGGCTCCTCCTGAACTCCCACCTGGATACGGTGCCCCCCTGTGCCGGCTGGGACGGGGACCCCTTCACGCCCGTCTGGAACGGCACCCGCCTTCAGGGCCTGGGCGCCAACGATGCCAAGGCCTCCGTGGCCGCCATCCTGCTCGCCGCCTTCGAACTGGCGAAGCGCCCCCTCACGGGCGAAGTCGTGGTGGCCCTCACCGCCGAGGAAGAGACCGGGGGCAACGGCATCGCCACGGTCCTGGGTGAGCTGGGCCACTTTGACGGCGCCGCCGTGGGCGAGCCCACGGGCCTGCGGGTCTGCGCTGCCCAGCGAGGCCTGCTCGTCCTCAAGTGCACCGCCCGGGGCCAGAGCGGCCACGTGGCCAATGCCCAGATGCTGGGCGCCGAGAACGCCATCCACAAGGCGGCCCGGGACATCAGCCGCATCGCCGCCATGGAGTTCCCCCCCCATCAGCTGCTGGGCTCCCAGAAGGCCCAGGTCACCCAGATCCAGGGCGGCCTCTGGCGCAACCAGGTGCCCGACGCCTGCGAGTTCTTCATCGACCTCCGCACGGGTCCCGACCAGGACCACGAGGCCCTGGCCCAGGACTTCCAGGGCCGCCTGGAGAGCCAGGTCGCCATCCACTCCAAGCGCTACCTGCCCAAGGCCACCAACGCCTCCGAGCCCATCGTGCGGGCCGCCCTCCAGGCCGCCGGCAAGGCTGGGCCCGTGGGCTCCGGCACCACCTCGGACTGGGCCTTCCTGGGCAACATCCCCACCGTGAAGGTCGGCCCCGGCGACACCTTCCGCAGCCACCGTCCCAACGAGCACATCACCCTCGCGGAACTGGAAGCGGGCGCCGCGTTCTATGCCAGGCTGACTGAGGACTTCTTCCAACTGAAGGTGCGCGATGAAGCCTGACGAGACCCTCTGGGCCAAGGGAGCACCCCTGGATGCGGCCATCCACCGCTTCACCGTGGGTGAGGACCCGGACACGGACCTGAGCCTGCTGGCCTGGGACGCCTTGGGCAGCGCCGCCCACGCGCGGATGCTGGCCGCCGCTGGCCTCATCCCCACCGCGGATGCCACGGCCCTGGTGGGCCGCCTGCGCGAGATCGCCGCCCTGGCGCGGCAGGGCGCCTTCCCCATCCCGGCCCACCTGGAGGACTGCCACACGGCCATCGAAGCGGACCTCACCCAGCACCTCGGCGCTGCGGGTGCGCGCATCCACCTGGGGCGCTCCCGCAACGACCAGGTCATCACCGCCCTGCGCCTCTACCAGCGGGATGTCCTGGTGCGCCTGGGCCTGCGCCTGGCGGACCTGGCCGAGGCCTTTCTGGCCTTCGCCAAGGCCCATCAGGACACGGCCCTGCCCGGCTACACCCACCTGCGGCGGGCCATGCCCAGCACCTTCGGCCTGTGGGCCACGGCCTTTGCCGAGGGCCTGCTGGAAGAGCTGGAGGCCCTGCAGGGTGTCTATGGCCGCCTGGACCGCTGCCCCCTGGGCTCGGCGGCGGGCTTCGGCGTGCCCCTCCCCATCGACCGGGCCCTCACCGCCCGGCTCCTGGGCTTCGCCAAGGTCCAGCGCAGCCCCATCGATGTCCAGAACAGCCGGGGCCGCCACGAGGTCGCCCTCCTGCACTGGGCCGCCTCCGCCGCCGGGGTGCTCGAGAAGTTCCTCTGGGATGTCTCCCTCTACAGCATGGAGGAGTTCAGCTTCCTCAAGCTGCCGGACGCCTTCACAACGGGCTCGAGCATCATGCCCCAGAAGAAGAACCCGGATGTGGTGGAGCTGGCCCGGGGCCGCTGCCGCGAGCTGCGGGGCGCCGCCGGCCTGGTGGAGCAGATTGCCGCCGGCCTGCCCTCCAGCTACCACCGGGACCTGCAGCTGCTGAAGCGCCCCCTGGTGACTGCCCTGCGCAGCGCCGAGGAGCTCTTCGCCGTGCTCACGCCCCTGCTGCCAGCCCTGGAAGTGCAGGCCGGGACAGCTGCCGCTGCCGCCACGGACGAGCTCTACGCCGCCCACCAGGCCTACGTGCTGGTGCAAGAAGGCAAGCCCTTCCGCGAGGCCTATCGCGAGGTGGCCCGGCAGATCCAGGACGGCACCTTCGCCCCGGACCGCAGCGCCCTCACCGCCACCCACCTGGGCGGCGCCGGCAACCTGGCCCTGGACGAGCTCACCACCGAGCTCGCCGCCGCCCGCACCTGGATCCAGGCCAAAGCCGACGCCCATGCCCAGGCCGAGGAGGCTTTGTGGGCCAACTGATTACTGATCGCCACCAAGGCACCAAGACACCAAGAACTGCAAAAGAAGAAATCTTTGTTTTCCTTGGTGTCTTGGTGCCTTGGTGGCCCAGCTTTTCTGCAAAGGATCTCCCATGAGCAAGCTCGCAGTCCTCGCCTTTTCGGGCGGTCTTGATACGTCCTTCTGCGTCTTCTACCTGAAGGAGCAGGGCTATGAGGTGGCTACGGTCACGGTGAATACGGGTGGGTTCTCGCCGGAGGAGCTGGCGCGCATCGAGGCGGCCTCGCCCAAACTCGGCGCCATCAGCCACACCACCGTGGACGCCCGGGCCGGCCTCTTCGACGGCTACCTGCGCTACCTGGTCTACGGCAACGTGCTGCGCGGCCAGATGTACCCCCTGTCTGTCTCCGCCGAGCGCGTCTGCCAGGCCCGCGCGGTTGCAGAGTTGGCCAAGAGCATGGGCGCCACCGCCATCGCCCACGGCTCCACCGGCGCCGGCAACGACCAGGTGCGCTTCGATGTGGCCTTCCGCGCCCTGGCCCCCGACCTGGAGATCCTGACCCCCATCCGCGACCTGGGCCTCTCCCGGGCCGAGGAGATGGACTACTGCGCCCAGCGCGGCCTGGTGTTCCCCGAGAAGACCAAGGACTACTCCATCAACGAGGGCATGTGGGGCACCAGCGTGGGCGGCCGGGAGACCCTGGACCCCTGGAGCGCCCTGCCGGAAGCCGCCTTCCCCGGCGGCGCCATCGGGACCCCCGCGCCCACCACCCTGGTCATCAGCTTCGATCAGGGCGTCCCTGTGGCGCTGGACGGCGAAGGCCTGGACCCCGTCACCCTCATCGCCCGCCTCAACGACCTGGGCCGCCCCTACGGCATCGGCCGAGGCGTCCACCTGGGCGACACCATCCTCGGCATCAAGGGCCGCGTGGGCTACGAGGCCCCCGCCGCGCACCTGCTCATCGGCGCCCACCGGGAGCTGGAGAAGCTGGTCCTGTCCGGCAAGCAGCTGTTCTGGAAGGAGTCCCTGGGCAACCTCTACGGCGGCCTCTTGCACGAGGGCCACTTCTTCGATCCCCTGGCGCGGGACCTGGAGGCCTTCCTCACCTCCAGCCAGGACCGCGTCAGCGGCGAGGTGCGCGTCACCCTGCACCCCCGGGCCTTCGTGGTGGAGGGCGTCCAGTCGCCCTACTCCCTCATGGATCCCCGCATCGCCACCTACGGCGAAGCCAACCGCCTGTGGACCGGCACCGAAGCCGCCGGCTTCGCCAAGATCTTCGGCGTGCAGCAGACGCTTACCCTTAAGGCAAAGAACAACTGATCCGAAGGCACCCATGAGAATCCATGTCGACAAGCTCGCTTCGGTCACCCGCAACCTGCGGCTGGGGCGCACGCTGACCCTGGCGCCGGAGATTCTGGTGGAGGAGGGGTCGGTCATCGCCTGCCGGGTGCGGGGCGAGAAGACCACCTACAACCAGCTGGAGGACCCCCATGGGCGCATGAGCACCCTCCACGATGGGGACATCCTGGTGGGGGCCCTGGGCCACCGCAACGCCCTCCAGGGCTACGAGGGCGTCATGCCCACGGCCCTGAACGTGGGCGACACCATCAACCTGCTGAACATGGGCGGCGTCATTGGCACCTGCGTCTCCTACAACCGGGACCTGGGCAAGCCCTTCGAGATGGAGGTGCTGGGCCAGGTGCAGGTCTTCCCCGAGTTCCAGTCCCGGGCGGGCCAGGCGGCCCACATCCGCATGGGGGCCCTCCGCGGTACCAGCCTCTCGCCGCACTGTCCCGTGGTCTATGTGGCGGGCACCTGCATGAACGCTGGCAAGACCGCCGCTGCCTGCGCCGCCATCCGCCAGCTCAGCCGGGCCGGCTACCGGGTGGGCGCCTGCAAGCTCACGGGCGTCTCGCTCATGCGGGATGCCCTGGCCATGCGCGACTACGGCGCCGAGGTGGCCCTGGACTTCACGGATGCGGGCTGCGTCTGCACCGATGCTGGCAACGCAGCTGCTGTGTCCCGCATCATCTTCTCGGAGCTGGCCTCCCATGGCGTGGATGTCATCGTGGCCGAGACCGGCGACGGCATCATGGGCGAGTACGGCGTCCAGGCCATCCTGGGCGATCCGGCCCTGCGGGCCCTGGGCGGCGCCTTCGTCCTCTGCGCCAACGACCCGGTGGGTGTGGCCGGCGGCGTGCACCAGCTGAAGACCGCCTTCGGCATCCAGGCCGACCTGATCGCCGGGCCCGCCACGGACAACCGGGTGGGCGAGCGCTTCGTGGCCACCCTGGGCCTCCCCGCCCGCAACGCCCGCGCCGACGCCGACGCCCTCGGCAACTTCGTCCTCGGCCTCGTCGAAGCCAAGCTGGCGGCAAAGTCGTGAAAAGACCTGTTTAACCGCAGAGGGCGCAGAGGACGCAGAGAAGGGCTTCAGATTTTGCTCCCACCCTTCTGTTCCTTTCATCTTGCACATCCACCGCCGTTCAATTCCTTTCCGGTGACTTCCCTTTAGCCTTTTCTTTCTCTGCGCCCTCTGCGTTCTCTGCGGTTAGATTTTTTTGGTGATATCCCATGACCCAAGTTGATGTTCTGATCCTCGGTGCTTCGGGCTACGGCGGGGGGGAGCTGCTGCGGTGGCTCTCCAACCACCCGGCGGTGGCTTCCCTGCGCGGCACGGCGCGCAGCCATGCGGGGAAGCCTTTCCACGCCCAGCACCCCAACCTGCGGGGCCTGGTGGAGGGCGTCTTCGAGGCCACGCCGGACTGGGAGGCCCTGGCCAGCAGCCCCGCCCCGGTGATCTTTTCTGCCCTGCCCCACGGAGAGCTGGGCAAGCTCTGGCCCGAGCTGGAAGCAGCAGCCCAGACCCATCCGGGCCTGCTGGAGCGGCTCATCGTCATCGACCTCTCGGCGGACTTCCGCCTGGATCCCAGCTGGGTCTATGGCCTGGTGGACTGGCAGCCGGAGCGCATGGCCGGTGCCAAGCGCATCGCCAACCCCGGCTGCTTCGCCACGGCCCTGCAGTTGGCCCTGCTGCCCCTGGCCCAGTGGCAGCCGGCCTTCGTGGCCGTCACCGCCGCCACGGGTTCCAGCGGCTCCGGTGCCGCCCCCTCGGACACCACCCACCACCCCACCCGCGCCAACGACTTCCGGGCCTACAAGGTCCTGGGTCACCAGCACGAGGCCGAAGTGCTGCGCACCCTGGCCACGGCCGGCTGGCAGGCGCCCCTGAGCTTCGTGCCCCAGAGCGCGCCCATGGTGCGGGGGATCTTTGCGACGATTCAATTCCCACTTCCTGCGGGAATTGAATATGGGGCCCTGCGGGCCCATTTTGAAAACTTCTATAAGGGACGGTTTTTTGTGCGGGTGGTGGACGGGACGCCGCGGGTGGCGGCTACGGTGGGGAGTGCTTTTGCGGACCTTGCCGTGGCGGCCAAGGGCAGCCACGGGGTGGTGCTGGTGGCCCTGGACAACCTGGGCAAGGGCATGGCCACCCAGGCCGTGCAGAACCTGAACCTGGCCCTGGGCCTGCCCGAGTGGACGGGCCTGCGCGCCGCCGGAGGTTGGCCGGCCTGAACCCATGTTTGACCCTTAGGTCCTTTTATAGACAACAGTTCCGGTTGTGCCATCATGGGATCCCTTTGCCGGAGACCCCATGGATGCCTCTCGTCTGACCCGCGCCGCCCTCGCCCAGTTCGCCGCGGCCAACCGCACCGCCTTCGAGGCCGAGCTGCGAACCCTGGTGGAGATCCCCTCCGTCAGCGCCGACCCCGCCCACCAGCCCGATGTGCGCCGCGTAGCCGAGGCCGCCCGCACCCTCTTCGAGCGGCACGGCGGCAAAGCCGAGGTCCTGGAGACCAGCGGCAACCCGCTCGTCCACGGCTGGTTCGGAGAAGATCCCACCCACTCCACCATCACCGTCTACAACCACATGGATGTGCAGCCCGCCAACGAGCCCGAGTGGACGGCGGAGCCCTTCACCTTTGTGGTGGACGGCGACACCTACCGGGGTCGGGGCAGCACGGACGATAAGGGCCCGGCCGTCACGGCCTTCTTCGGCGCCCTGGCGGCCCGCGCCGCCGGCGTGCCCCTGAACATCCACTTCCTCTGGGAGACCGAGGAAGAGATCGGCTCACCCAGCTTTGCCGGCGGCCTGGGCCGCCACGCGGACCGCCTCAAGACCGACGCCATCGTGGTGAGCGACACCGTGTGGATCACCCGGGGCAAGCCCAGCACCCCGGCGGGCCTGCGGGGCCTTAAGGGCTTCCGCCTCACCCTGGAGACCGCAGACCACGACTTGCACAGCGGTGTGGTGGGCGGCGCGGCCCGCAATCCCCTGGCGGAGCTCATCAAGGTGGTGGCCGCCATGATGGACGGCGAGACCGGCGAGGTAAAGATTCCCGGCTTCTACGACGAGGTGGTGAAGCCTTCCCCCCAGGAGCTCGAGGAGTGGGCCAACGCGGGCTTCAGCGTGGCCACCTTCAAGAGCGACCACATGATCACCGGCATGCGCACCGAGGACCCCATTGAAGTCATGAGCCGTGTGTGGGGCCGACCCACCATGGAGGTCCACGGCATGGTGGGGGGCTACACAGGCCCCGGCATCAAGAGCGCCGTGCCGCCCCGGGCCGAGGTGAAGCTCACCTGCCGCCTGGTGCCGGATATGGACGAGGCCACCACCGTGGCGCGCATCCGGGCCTTCGTGAACACCCACTTCCCCGATGTGCAGTTCCACGAAGAGCACGGCCTCGCCCCCTTCAAGGGCCATGTCACCGGCCCCTACGCCCAGGCCATCAAGGACGCCTACCGCTTCGGCTTCGACGCGCCCTGCTCCTTCACCCGCGAGGGGGGCAGCATTGGCGCCGTGAAGACCATGGAGGACCTCCTGGGCTGCCAGGTCTTCTTCCTGGGCCTCAGCCTGCCCAGCCATGGCTACCACGCCCCCAACGAGAACTACGACTGGGAGCAGGCCAGCGGTGGCATGGCCGCCTTCGCCCACTACTTCGAGACCGTTAGTTCGATCAAGAATTAGCGGCCGTTACTCACGAAAATCGTCGGCCTTCGGCCGGCGATTTTCGTTAGAAGGTGCCTTGGACCAGGCCCCCATCCACCAGCAGGCTCTGGCCGGTGAGGTAGGACGCAGGGGCGCTGCACAGGAAGGCGATCACGGCGCCCACTTCCTCGGGACGGCCGATGCGGCCCACGGGAATGGACTCGGCCTGGCGGGCGAAGTGCGCCTCCGGCGTGATCCCCGCGGCCGCGGCCTTCACCTCTGCCAGGTGGAGCTGCCGATCGGTCATGACATGGCCAGGTAGCAGGGCATTCACGGTGATGCCCTCCCGGGCAGTCTCCAGGGCCAGGGTGCGGGTCAGCGCCGAGAGGCCCGCCCGCAGGGTGGAGCTGATGGTGAGCAGGGGATAGGGCTGCTTGGCCACCAGGCTGGTGATGTGGACAATGCGACCCCACTGGCGAGCCCGCATGCCCGGCAGCACCAGGCGGCTCAGGCGCACCACGTTGAGCAGGGTGGAGTCCACGCCGGCGGACCAGTCTTCATCGGAGAGCTGCCCAAAAACCGCCGCCTTGGGGCCACCCGTATTGGTGACGAGGATGTCGACGGGTCCCAGGGTCGCCTCCGTGACCCGATGCCAGCGGGCCAGGTCCTCCGCCGAGGAGATGTCCACAGACTCAGCCAGGGCCCGCACGCCGAAGGCCTCCAGCTCCGCCTTGGTGCTGGCCAGGGCCTCGAGGCCACGGGCGCAGATGGAGACCGCACAGCCCTCCGCCGCCAGCGCCAGCGCCGTGGCCCGGCCCAGCCCCTTGCTGCCCGCCGCCACCATGGCCACCTTGCTTCGGATGCCCAGCTCCATGACGCCCTCCAGGCTTTCAGGATAGGCCTCTGCGAACCCCTCCGCAGCGGGGGCTTTCCGCTGGCCGCCCTGAGCGGGGATACTCCAGGAAGAGGATTCCCCCATGGACTTTTCGATCTCTCTGCCGGACTGGGCCGTGGCTGAGAACCACCGCTTGCCCGAGTTCATTCCCTCCCTGGAAGACCGCATGCGGGAGGTCATCCGCTTCTCGCGGCTCAACTTCGAGCGGGGCACCGGCGGCCCCTTCGCTGCAGGTGTGTTCGAGCGGGACTCGGGTCGGCGCATCGTCCTCGGCGTGAACCGGGTGGTGCCCTCCCACTGCTCCTCGGCCCATGCGGAGGTCACGACCCTCTCCCTGGCCCAGCGCCTGCTCGGGACCTTCGACCTGGGTGACCCCGCAGGCCCGGCCTATCAGCTGGTGGTCAACTGGCGGCCCTGCGTCATGTGCTACGGCGCCACCCTCTGGTCCGGGGTGAAGTCCCTGGTGATCGCCGGCAGTGGTCCCGAGCTGGAGGCCATCACCGGCTTCGACGAGGGTCCCATCCACCCCCAGTGGGACGACGAGCTGAAGAAGCGCGGCATCGAGGTGGTGGACGGGGTGCTCACCGAAGAGGCCCTCGCGGTCTTCCGGGACTTCGCCACCAGCGGGGCCCTGGTCTACAACGCCGGCGGCGGCGGGCGGAGTCCCCGGGCGGGGGCGGCGGATTAGGCGGCTTTTTTCGGTGACAAGCAGCCCGCGCTTCTGGACCATGGGCGTCATGCATGACGCCGATCGCCTTCCCCTCCTGTTCCTTGCGGCCGTCGCCGTGGCCTTCGCCGTCCTTGGCTGGGCGCCTCCGGCCGACCGCTTCACCTGGTTCATGGAGAATGTCCCGGTGATCCTCGGTGCTCCGGCGCTGCTGGCCACCCACCGCCGCTTCCCCCTCACCAACCTGCTCTATGGCCTGCTGGCCCTCCATGCCCTGGTCCTGATGGTGGGCGGCCACTGGACCTATGCCGAGGTTCCGGCGGGTTACTGGGTGAAGGGCTGGCTGCACCTGTCCCGCAACCCCTACGACCGCCTGGGGCACCTCTTTCAGGGCTTCGTCCCCGTGCTCCTGTTCCGGGAGGTGCTCTTCCGCAAGGGCGTCCTCAAGCCTGGGGCCTGGTCCGTCTTTGTCTTAATCCTGATGGTGCTAGGCCTGAGTGCCGCCTATGAGCTGCTGGAGTGGCAGACGGCGGTCTGGACCGGGAGCTCGGCGGATGCCTTCCTGGGCACGCAGGGCGATCCCTGGGACACCCAGTGGGACATGGCCTGCGCCCTGATTGGTGCCAGCCTGGCGCTGGGTGTTCTGTCCCTCCACCACGACCGCCTCCTGGCCACCCACCGCCAGGGGTAAACCCCAGGGCTCATCAGACCGATAGGACCCTTGAGGCATTTCGCTGATAGGGGGTCCCTATGGTCTTCCATGACAGGGCCAGCGCCCCAGAGACCACCCAGACTCACTTTGCCTCCGCCGAGCGGACCTCCCACGAGGAACTGGTTCTGGAGGCCGAGGCCTGCCTCGGGCATCCCGTGAGCCGCTTTCTTATGCAGGCCCTGGACGGCCTGGTGCTGATCCTGGATGCCAACCGCCAGATCATCGCCACCAACGACCGGGCCATCCAGGTCGCCGCCATCGGGGAGACCACCCCCCTGGGGCACCGTCCCGGGGAGTTCTTCGGGTGTGTGCATGTGCCGGACGGCCCTGGTGGCTGCGGAACCAGCCAGGCCTGCACCCACTGCGGGGCGGTGCTTGCGGTGCTGGAGGCCCAGCGGACCGATCGAATTGTGCAGGGCGAGTGCCTCCTCACCCTGCAGCAGGGGGGCAACACCGTCAGCGGCGAGTTCGAGATCGTGGCCAGTCCCCTGCAGGTCGGCCACCATCGGTTCATCGCCGTGGTGCTGCACGACCTCAGTGCCGTGAAGCGGCGGGACGCCCTGGAGCGCCTCTTCTACCACGACATCGCCAACCTCATGCAGGGCATCCGAGGCTGGGCCGAGCTGCTGGCGTCGGGCACGGGCTCCGGCGAAAAAGCCGCCCTCAAGCTCATCAAGCTCACGGACCTCCTGGACCGGGAGCTGAAGGGCCACCGGGCCATGGCGCAGGCCGAAAACGGCCTGCTGGAGCCGCGCCTCTGCGACGTCCCGCCCCGGATGATCCTGGAGGATGTGGAAGACCTGCTGGGTCGCCACAGCCTGGCCCGCCAGCGCAAGGTGGACATCCTGCGGTCCATGGAGGCCCCCTTCCGCACCGACCCCGAGCTCCTGTCCCGAGTGGTGCTGAACATGGCTGTGAACGCCATGGAGGCCACCGCCGAAGGAGACACCATCACCCTCTGGAGCAGCCGGGAGGGTGAGGATGTCTGCTTCCGGGTCCACAACCCGGGTGAGATCCCTGCAGCCGTGCGCAGCCGCATCTTCCAGCGCTCCTTCACCACCAAGGGGGCTGCCGGCCGGGGCCTGGGCACCTATGCCATGAAGCTGTTTGGCGAAAAGGTCCTGGGGGGCAAGGTGGGCTTTGACACAGACGCCGCTGGCACCACGTTCTGGGTCCGTCTGCCCCTGGGCCACTGATACCATCCAGGCATGCTCCTCGCGCCATCGCTCCACCCAGGTTCATGAATCCCGCGGCCCTGCGCCTGGCGGCGGAACTGGATGCCAGCCTGCTCACTTTCGGGGGCGGAGGCCTGCTGCTGGTGGAGCGGGTCACCACCCATGGCCTGCCTCAGGTGGCGGTGTTGGGGCGCTGCGCGGAGGACCTGGTTGCCCCGCTGGAGGCGGCCGCCCGGGTCCAGGCCGGTGGTCTCGCCCTGAACATCGTGGGCCTGCTGGCGGTGGAGTGCGATCTGCCGGCCGCCCTGGACTTTCACCGGCGCCGCATCGGGGCCCTGGTGGCGGCCCTGGATGCGGGCCTGCCCTGGCTCGGTGACCGCCCCATGCTGGCCCGGCGCCTGCCGGGGCGCGCCTTCAGTCCGACCCCTGTGGACCTGCCACCCGTGCCCATGGGCCCCCTGGAGCGAAACGCCCTGGCGGCCCACCTGCCGATGTGGTCCGAGGCCGAGCGCGAGGAGGCCTTTCAACGGCCCCGCTGGCAGTCCTGCACCACCGGTGGCTTCGAGGCCGACCTCTGGACGGGCGTTGCCCTGCCGGCCGGCGTCCTGGTGCGGGTGGCCCCCCTGGACCTGCCCACCGCCGCCCCGCTCTCGGACCTCCTGCGCCAGGCCCTGCGGATGGCTACCGGCGGCCCCGTGCCCCTCCTGCCCCTGCCAGCGGATCCTTCTCCCCTCCAAGCCCTGGCCAGGATCACGCCGGACATCGCCGCCTTCCGCGGTCCTGTTGAGGCCTGGGAAGCGGCCCTGCGGGGCATGGCGGCCCTGCCGGCGCCGCCGCATTTCTGCGCGCGGTGCTGAGACCTCTGAGAACATGTCATTGGGAGGCCTGATGGATTTCCAGCACGACGCCCGGACGGTGCTCACCCTCGATGCGGGCGGGACCACCTTCACCTTCGGCGCCCTGCGGGGGGGGAAGCCCGTGGTGGCAGCCCGAACCCATCCCTCCTGGGCAGAGGATCTGGGGGCCTGTCTGGCGGGCATTGAGGCGGGTTTCCGCGAGGTCTGGGACGAGTGTGGCGGTGCGGCCGCCATCAGCTTCGCCTTCCCCGGTCCCTCGGACTACCCCAACGGTGTCATCGGCGACCTCGGCAACCTGCCGGCCTTCCGGGGCGGCGTGCCCCTGGGCCCGCTGCTGGAGCACCGCTTCGGCGTGCCTGTCTTCATCAACAACGACGGCGACCTCTTCACCTTTGGCGAAGCCATGGGCGGCCTGCTGCCTGAGATGAATGCAGCCCTGGCCGCCGTCGGTAGCCCCAAGCGCTTCCGCAACCTCTTCGGCATCACCCTGGGCACGGGCTTCGGCGCCGGTCTGGTGGTGGACGGCCAGCTCTTCCTGGGGGACAACGCTGCGGGGACAGAGATCTTTGCCGTCCGCCACCGGCGCCACCGGGAGTCCTTTGCCGAGGAGGGCGTGGCCATCCGCGCCGTGCGCCGCGTCTACGCCGAGGTGACGGGCCTGGCCCCGGCCGAGGCACCCGAGCCCAAGACCATCTTCGACATCGCCATGGGCCAGCACCCAGGCGATGCCAGGGCGGCGCGGGAGGCCTTTCATCAGCTGGGCGAGGCCGCCGGGGATGCCCTGGCCAATGCGCTCACCCTGGTGGATGCCCTGGTGGTCGTGGGTGGCGGCCTCAGCGGCGCCGCCCCCCTCATCCTGCCCAGCCTGGTGACCGAGCTGAACGCCCCCCTGACGGCCCTGGATGGCCGGTCGGTCATGCGCACAGCGGTGCGGGCCTTCAACCTGGAGGACCCCGCCGAGCGCACGGCCTTCCTGCAAGGCGATGTCCACCAGCTGCGGGTGCCGGGGACGGACCGCACCGTGCCCTACGATGCCCTCAAGCGCACGGGCGTGGGCCTCAGCCGCTTGGGTACCAGCGAGGCCACGGCCCTGGGGGCCTACGCCTTCGCCCTGGCCCAACTGGACGCCTGAGGAAATCCGCCCAGGCCAGCCTACATGTTCAGGGCGCGGCCGTAGACGGCGCGGGCCGCCTCGGGGAACACCTCGTTCAGGGTGGGGTGCGGGTACATGGTGTTGATCAGCTCATCCACGGTGTACTCCCCGCCCATGAGGGCCACGCTGGAAGCCACCAGCTCCGTGGCCTTGGGGCCCAGGATGTGGATGCCGAGGATCTCGCCGTACTGCTTGTCCGCCACGATCTTAATGAAGCCGTGGGGCTCACCAATGATGTTGGCCTTGGCCATGGGGGCGAAGGGGAAGGTGCCCACCTGCACATCGTGGCCCTTGGCCCGGGCGGCCTTCTCGCTGAGGCCCACGGTGCCCACCTCGGGGTCGCAGTAGGTGCAGGCCGGGAAGCGGTCGTAGCGCACCGGATGGGGGTGCACGTCCACGCCCAGGCTCTGGGCGGCGTGCTCGGCGGCCACGATGCCCTCGTCGCTGGCCACGTGGGCCAGCCAGGGGGTGCGGACGATGTCGCCAATGGCGTAGAGGCCAGGCTCACCGGTCTGCATGAAGCGATCAATCACCACGCAGCCGCGGTCCACCTGGGCCTTGGTGGCCTCGAGGCCGACGCCCTCCAGGCGCGGGGCCCGGCCCACGGCCACCAGCAGGTGGCTGCCCAGGATCTCGCCGCCAGTCTCACCCTCCAGGTAGCAGAGGACGCCGTCCTCCCGCCGCTCGATGGAGGTGATCTTGGTCTTGGTGCGCACGTCGATCTTGTAGGACTTGCGCAGGATCTTGGCCAACTCCAGGCCGATGTCCTCGTCCTCCAAGGGCAGGATGGTGTCCATGAACTCCACCAGGGTCACCTTGGAGCCCAGGCGGCTGAACACGGAGGCGAACTCCACGCCGATGGCCCCGGCCCCCAGGATCACCAGGTGGCTGGGCAGGGTCTTCAGATCCAGGATGTGGTCACTGTTGAGCACCGTGACGCCATCGGTTTCCAGGCCGGGGATGTCCTTGGGGCCTGAGCCCGTGGCCAAAATGATGCGCTTGGCCTCGTGGACCTCGCCCTCCACCGCCACCCGGCCGCTGCCCTGGAGGCGGCCGAAGCCCTTCAGCACCGTCACCTTGTTCTTCTTCATGAGGAACTCGATGCCCTTGGCGTTCTTAAAGACGATGCGGCCCTTGCGCTTGACGATGGTCTCCAGGTTGGGAACCAAGGCTTTGGGGTCCGACCCGTCGATGCCGTAGTCACTGGCCTCCTGCATCTGCTCCAGGCGGTGGGCGCTCTCCAGCCAGGTCTTGGCCGGGATGCAGCCCCGGTGGAGGCAGGTGCCCCCCAGGAGCGGGTCCTTCTCCACGAGGGCCGTGCTCAGGCCCAGCTGGGCCCCCCGGATGGCGGCGATGTAGCCGCCCGGGCCGGAGCCGATCACGATGAGGTCGAAAGCAGCCATGCCAATCTCCAGGAATCAGGGATTCCATGATCCCACAGCCCTGGGGGATGTCTCGCCCTAGGCATAGACCAAGGCGGACTGGACCTCCGCGCGGGTGGCCTTCCACTCGGCCCAGGCCACCTTCAGATCGGCGCGAAGGACCACCAGCGAGGCCTGCCATTCCGCTTTCGCCTCGCCCCAGGCACCGGCCTGGGCCACCCCCTTGGCCCGCCACTCCGCCTTCTTCGCAACCCAGGCCTCGTGCCGGTCGTGCAGGGCCTCCAAGGCCTTGTCCAGACGCAAGCGGGCCGCCTCAAGCCGGGCGCGCATGGGCAGGGCCACGCCAGGGCTGGCCAGGGCCAGGCGCTCCTGGAGGCGCTTCTCCTCCATCTGAAGGCGGGCGCGGGTCATGGCCGCCCGGGATACCCGCCGGAACTTGTCCACAAGCCCCACCCAGGCCAGCAGGTTCAGGAGCCACTTGGTGGTGTCCCACTGGTACCACAGGGCACCGTTGCGGTAGTCCCACTGCCAGTGGTGGTGGAAGTTGTGATAGCCCTCGCCATAGGTGAAGGGGGCCAGCAGCCAGTTATCGCGGGCGGTGTTGGCGTCGCTGTAGGGGCGACTGCCGAACCTGTGTGCTGCGCTGTTGATAAGGAAGGTGGTGTGGTGCGTCGTCACAATGCGCAGCACCAGGCCAAAAATCAGGTGGCCCAGCAGGTTCCCGGTGGCCAGTCCGACCCACAGGGGCAGCGTGGCCACCACGGCGCCGATGAGAAAGTGGTGGCGATGCTGCCAACGCACCAGGGGATCCCGCTCCAGGTCAGCCACACCGGCAATGGACCGTCCACTCTGCTCCATCACCCAGGTCCAGTGGGCGTACCAGAACCCCTTGCCGATGGTGTAGGGGTCCTGCTCCGTATCCACCTGCCGGTGGTGGATCCGGTGATCGCTGCACCATTTCAGTGCCGAGTTCTCAAAGGCTGCGGCTCCGAAGCAGAGGAAGAAGAACCGGACCGGCCAGGAGGCCCGGAAGGCCCGGTGGCTGAAGAGCCGGTGGTAGCCGCCGCTGATGGCGGTCCCCACCAGGTAGGTCATGGTCAGGAAGACCAGGACCTCACTCCAGCGGAGGCCCGAGACCGCGAGACGCCAGGGCACGGCCACCAGGGCGAGGCCGAGGGTGCAAGTGAGGAAGACCGTATTCAATAGGTTCCAGCGTCGGGCCGCAGCCATTTCATAGACTCCAAAAAAGAGTTCTATTCTACCGGAGGAAGTGGCCTGGCGGGCGGGCATCCGCATCCTGGCGGTGGACGAGATCATGGAGATGGCCCGCACCACCGGGAACGTCATCGGCAGCGGCCTGGCCAGCGTGGTGGTCGCCAAGTGGGAGGGCGTGTTCGGAACCGATCCCGAGCCCCTTCCCGACCAGATGGCGTAGGGGGTCGTCCAGACTTAATCCTGGACACAGATGGACCGATGCAGGGGGAGTCCCCCTAGGAGTCCCATGCGCGCCTTCACCCCCTTCCTGCTCTCCGCCCTCTGCCTGTCTTTAAACGCCCAGGCCATCACCCCTGCTGAGACCACGGCCCTCGTGAAGGAGGCCATCGCCTTCGCCAAGACCAGCGGCAAGGAGGCTGCCTTCAAGGAGATCACCAAGATCGGCGGCCGCTTCCATAAGCACGGCGGAGAGCTCTACGTGTTCGTCTATGACATGGACGGCAAGGTCGTGGCCCACGGCCAGGGCGCCTCCAAGGTGGGGGTCAACCAGGCCAATGCCAAGGACCCCGAGGGTCGGGAGTACATCAAGGAGCGCCTCGCCCTGGCCAAGTCCAAGGGCAAGGGGTGGCACGACTACATCTACCAGAACCCGGTCACCCAGAAGCGGGAGCCCAAGACCAGCTACATCGAGGTCCATGAGAACCTGATCTTCGGGGCTGGCATCTACAAGTAGCCGCTGGAGCTTCCAGTTTGCCTTGTCCTGCAAGGGTTTAACCGCTAAGGTTGGGGTTCCCCCCATGCGATGCAGCTCCTGCATCCGACAGCGGAGCCGCCCATGAAGATCATCGTGACCGATGAGGTGACCGACGAGGGTCTAGCCCTCCTGCAGGCGGACCCCCGCATCACGCTGGACGTCCGCCTGGGACTGTCCCGGGAGGCCCTCCATGCCTGCATCGGCACCTATGACGCCATCATCACCCGCAGCGGCACCACCGTGGACCAGGCCCTGCTGGAGGCCGCCACCAACCTGAAGATCGTGGCCCGTGCCGGGGTTGGCATCGACAACGTGGACGTGGAAGCCGCCAGCGAGCGGGGCGTCATCGTGGTCAATGCCCCCTTTGGCAACACCAACAGCGCCGCCGAGCACACCCTGGCCCTGCTGCTGTCTGCCTGCCGCCACATACCAACGGCCAACGCCAGCCTGAAGGCCGGCGCCTGGAAGCGGGCCCCCTTCACCGGGGTCGAGCTCAAGGGCAAGACCGCCGGGGTCATCGGCCTGGGCAAGGTGGGGGGCCGGGTGGCCACCCGCCTCAAGGCTTTCGAGTGCGAGGTGCTGGGCTGCGACCCCTACATCGCCGCCAAGCGGGCCTCGGACCTGGGCGTCCGCCTGACGGACCTGGATGAGCTGTGCCGGACCTGCGACATCCTCACGGTCCATACCCCCCTCAATGAGGAGACCCGGGGCCTGCTGGGGCCGGCCCAGTTCGCCCTCATGAAGCCCGGGGTCATCCTGCTCAATGTGGCCCGGGGCGGCATCCTGGATGAAGCCGCCCTGCTGGCAGGCCTCGAGTCCGGCCAGGTGGCCCTGGCGGCGGTGGACGTCTGGTCCGAGGAGCCCCCCAGCTCCGACCTCCTGCGCCGCCTCATCGCCCAGGAGCGCCTCGTGGTCACTCCCCATCTGGGTGCCAACACCCAGGAGGCCCAGGTGAACGTGGCCGTGGATGTCTCCCGGGAGATCCTCAACTGGCTGGATCGGCTCCCCCTGGAGAACGCCGTGAACATGCCCCGCTTCGACCCGGCCGTCATGGACCAGATGCGCCCCTACTTCAAGCTGATGGCCGTCCTCGCCGAGTTCGGCCTCCAGCTCCTCAAGGGCGGACTGGACCGCATCACCTTCGCCTACCACGGCGCCATCGCCCACCACGACTGCTCCCCCCTCACCGTGGCCGGGCTGGCGGCCCTGCTGGATCGGGCCACGGACCAGCCGGTGAACATGGTCAACGCAGGCCTGGTGGCCGAGCGCATGGGCCTGGTGGTGGAGGAGCGGAAGTCCACCCAGGGCGGGGCCTTCTCCAACCTCGTGACCCTCACTGTGGAGGGCGGCGGCCAGACCCGGGTCCTGTCCGGGACCCTCTTCGAAGGGGCGCCCCGCATCGTGCGGCTCCGGGACTACGCGATGGACTTTGCCCCGGAACCCCACATGCTGCTCCTCAGCTATCTGGACCGCCCGGGGATGATCGGCCGCATCGGCACGGTGCTGGGTCGCCACGACATCAACATTGCCTTCATGAACCTGGGCCGCCGGGAGAAGAAGGGGGAGGCCATGGTGATCCTGTCCGTGGATTCCCCTGTGCCCGCGGAGGTGCTGGCGGAGCTGCAGCAGGCCACCGAGGCGGACTTCCTCCAGGCCCTCCACCTGCCTTCGGCCTGAGCGGTGGCCTCCTTGCGCTTCATTGCCTGGGACTTCGACGGCACGCTGGTGGACAGCCGCCCCCTCATCGAGGCCGGCATGACCCACACCCTGAAGGCCCTGGGCCTGCCCATGTCCCTCATGGAGACCTGGCTCTCCTGCGTGGGGCTGCCCCTGGAGGCGGGCATCGCCCACACCTTCGGGACCCTGGGCCTGGACGGACCCACCGTCATGAAGGCCTACCGGGGCTTCGCCCATGCGGAGGAGGAGCACCTGCTCAGGCCCTTCCCGGGCATCCCGGAGCTCCTGGAGGTGCTGCAGGGTCGGGGCATGGCCATGGGCATCGTCACCTCCAAGCGCCGCCTCCCCATCCTGCGCCAGGCCGCCCGGTTTGGCTGGGAGAACACCTTCAGCCCCATCATCACCCCCGACGAAGTGACCCACGGCAAGCCCCACCCCGAGTCCATGGAGCTCCTGCAGACCCTCACGGGCCTGGCGGCCCAGGACATCCTCATGGTGGGTGACACCCCCTTCGACCTGGACATGGCCCGTGCCGCCGGGGTGCCCAGCCTGGCGGTGGGCCACGGGTTCTACGGGCAGGAGGCCCTGGCGGCCTGCGGACCCCGGGCCTATGCCCCGGACACCGCCGCCCTCCGGGACATCCTCCTGGCCTGGACCGCCTGAGGGTTAGACTGGGGCCACCACGGGAGCTGACATGGCCGGACTCACCCACCTGGACCCCGAAGGGCGCCCCCGCATGGTGGACGTCTCCGCCAAGGCCCCCACCCGGCGCATCGCTGTGGCCGCCGGCTGTCTGGAGCTGGACGCCCCCGCCGCCGAGGCCCTGGCCCAGGGCGGGGGGCCCAAGGGCGACCCCTGGTCCGTGGCCCGGATCGGGGCCGTGGGCGGGGTGAAGCGGGCCTCCGACCTCATCCCCCTGGCCCACCCCCTGCTCATCGAGGCCGTGGATGTGGTCCACCACTGGGACCCGGAGACCCGGCGAGCCTGGCTCAAGGTGCAGGTCAGCTGTGAGGGCCGGACGGGCATCGAGATGGAGGCTCTTGCTGGTGTAACCGTTGGGCTTCTTGTCCTATACGACATGCTTAAAGCCGTCAGCCACAGCATGGCCATCGGCCCGGTCCGCCTGCTCCGCAAGGAGGGTGGCCGGCGGGGTACGGTGCTCCAGCCCTGGGCGGGGTGCCCCTGGGAGCCCTGATCCGCACCAGGGCTGGATGGAAAACTTTTTCATGTCCAGGGCCGGATTGGTCCGATACCATGGGAATGGTCTTTACCCACTGATTGATCCGTCACCGGGGTGGCAACCCCCCCATGGAGGCCTAGCGAAGCAGGCTTTTCCGTTCCAGCCGGGAGTTCCCTCATGCGTCTCGCCTTTCTGACCCTCGCCATCGCGGCAACCTTGAGTCCAGGACTCCAGGCTGCGCCGAAGCGGGCGCCCAAGAAGGCAGTCTCCCGGCCCGTTGCCACCACCCCCGAGGGTGAAGTCCATCTCCTCCGCAAGGGCGAGACGGCTGCCGCCGTGGCCCGGCTCCACGACCTCACCCTGCCGGAGCTGGCGGCCCTGAACCCTGGCAAGAACCTGTCCCGCCTGCCCGTGGGCGCCCGGATCGTCATCAACCGGAAGCAGGCTGTGGAGCCCGGTGTACCGGCTGCCCCCGCCCCCCTGCGCCTGCCCCTGGCGGCACTGCCGGGTGCCCCAGTCCTGGCCCCGGCTCCCATGCCCCACCTGGAGCGCCTGCTGCCCTACCAGATCCGGGCGGCCCAGCCCGTCTTCGGCGCCCGGGGCGTGCTCGAACCCGATCCCCACCAGTCCCCGGCGACCTCGGCGCAACTTCTGGCCCGCCTCCAGCCCGTGCTGCCGCCGGTTTCGGAAGCCGAGCTGCGAGCCCTGCTCCCCACCTATGCCGCTGCAGACCCCGCCCGTCTGGACTTGCTCTGGCCCGTGGAGACCCGCACCATCAGCTCCGGCTGGGGACCCCGCATGCGCACCCGGACCGTCCGGGTGAAGGACCAGCGCAAGAAGCGGGTCCGCTACAAGGGCAGCCACCGGGGCCTGGACCTGAATGCTCCCACCGGCACCGCCGTGTTTGCCTGCATGGATGGCCAGGTGGTCACCGCGGGCCGGCACAAGCAGTACGGCAACTATGTGGTGGTGGACCACGGGAACGGAGTAGCCACCCTCTACGCCCATCACCGCCTGAACCTGGTGCAGGAAGGCACCATCGTTCGCCGGGGCCAGAAGATCGCTGAAGTCGGGCGCAGCGGCAATGCCACCGGCCCCCACCTCCACTTCGAACTGAAGGTGGACGGGGTCCATCGCAATCCGCTGCCGGTCCTCAACGATGAGGAAGAAATCCCGGCGGAGATGGCTACGTTCAACGAACTCATCGGGACAGGAACGCCCCGCTGAACTTCCCTGCCCCCCAAGGCACTGAAAGGTCATGAGCCTGCCGACCTTCCAAGAGGAAGTGTCGGGAAGCCCGTGCTAGACTTGGTCCTTTCGCCTATTTGAGGTGGTCATGCTGCCGAACCGAGACACCCTCCAGACCTTGGGGGCCGCTGTGCTTCTGGCACTGGCCTTGGCCTGTGGGGGGAGTTCGAGCAACAGTTCCACAGCCACCGAGACCACTGCCACGCTCACCGGCACAGTCACCTACCTGCGCGTCCCCCTGGCCACCACCGCAGCTGGCGTGCCCACGGGCCTCGTGGATGCCACCGTCAGTGCCAACCTCAAGTCCCTCCCGGCCCAGGGTGTCCTGATGCGCATCTACCAGCAGGTGGACCAGACCAAGGTCGACGGCACCATCGTCAAGATCTGGGTCCTGGCATCCAGCGCCTACACCGACTCGTCCGGCAACTACTCCATTTCGGTGACCAAAGGCCGCTCCACCATGGTCGAGCTGCTGAGCACCTTCAACGGGGGCAACTCCATGCGGGCCAGCGTGGTGGCCGAACCCGCCGGGATCAACAGTCCCACCCTGGTCCTGAGCCGCCTGCGCTACGGCATGCGGAAGGCTGCAGACGGCACCACTTCTACCACCAGCAACACCCCCGCATCGGTGTTCAGTGGCAATGCCACTGTCAACTTCACCGTGGGCCTGAACGATACTTGGTGGCTCGTGGATCCCGGGGTGAATCTCAGCAATGCAGAGGCGCCCAACCTCATCTCTGCAGTCCTGGAAACCACCGTCTCGGGTCGGACCGCGGGCCAGGGTTCCGGCAGCCGGATCCTGGGCATCGGGGACAGCATCGCCACCTTCCTGACCAGCTACGGCGTGACCACCCCTGGGGGACACCTCGACCTCCACTACTGGCCCGGCCGCAGCGAGCCCCGGGGCACCTACATCGAGTACAACCGGGCCCTGTTCCCTCAGGCCTATGATGCCTCCGCAGGAACGGCCCACTACTTTGGCTCCATCCAGGGCGGTCCCACCAACGATGATGCCTGGGACGAAGGGGTGCTCTTCCCCATGCTCAGCCGCGGGGTCCTCTATTCGACCGATCTAAGCCGCACCTTCGGGGTGGCCCGCAACCCCCTCCTGCCCGGCGGTGCCGCCCTGGCGGACCTCACCCCGACCATGGCCCGCATCGAAGGCTTTGCCGATGCGATGGCCGCCAACATCCTGAAGTCCCCCTACCTGGCGGACACCCAGGGAACTCTCCTGGCAGCTCTGAAGGATGTCCGCACCTTCACAGGCAGCGGGCCCTACGCTTCGTCGGCCATCCGGTCGATGGCCTGGGAGGTCATCCTGAAGGCCAACAGCGTGACTGCCCCTGGCACCCCCACCCAGTGGGCCACCATCAACCCCCTGGCCACGTACCGGTTCTTCTTCCCGCCCGCCGCCGCCACCAACGGCGCCACCGACACCACGGCGAGGGACACCGAGCCCATCAACATCTACACCCAGCTGGCCCGCCTGCAGGAAGCCAAGACCAGCTCGGAGCCCGTGGACCTCGGCCTGGTGTTCACCAACACGGCCCTGACGGCCCTCTCCACACCCTATGGGATCACCTGGCCCCGGCCCACCACGGGGGAATACCTGCTCTTCTTCAAGGACTGGGCCGCTGATCCCACGGGCATCCTTAGCCTCCCTGCCTTCAGCATGTCCAAGGCTGTGCAGGTGAACGGAGCCTACCCGAACCTCTCCACTGGAGAAGTCCTCTTCGGGGGCTTCACCGTCAGCGCCGACAAGCGGTGCGTGCTCACCGTCACCCTGTCCCCGGCCCTCCCCTCTGGCGCGCGGGTGGATGTGGACCTGCCCATGCTGGCCCGCACCTTCTCCTTTACCAATACGGGGGCAGACACCGGCGCCATCGTCATCCCCTGCTATACCACCGCCCCAGCCTTTCACCCGGTGCGGGTCCGCTTGATCAGCCCCGACGCTGCCCAGCCGACCACCACGGTCACCCTGACGCTCACGCCCTCGCTCTGAGCCCTTCCCCGGGAGCCCCATGACCGCAGCCACTGCGCTCCAGGTCCTCACCGCCAAGGCTCCGTTCGTCCCGGAACTGGTCATCGTCCTCGGCTCCGGCCTGGGATCCCTGGCCGTGGGCCCGGAGGCCCAGGCTGGCCTCTCCATCCCCTTCACCGATCTGCCAGGCTTCCCGGCCCCGACCGTGGAAGGCCATGGCGGCCGCCTGGTGTTCTGCGAGTTCGAGGGCCGCAAGGTCCTGCTCCAGGCCGGCCGGTTCCACTTCTACGAGGGGCACCCCATGTCCCTGGTGGTGGCCCCCATGCGCCTCTACGGGCGCCTCGGCGTGAAGAGCATCCTCCTCACCAACGCCGCCGGGGCCCTCAACCCCGCCTTCGGCGTGGGTGAGCTGATGGCCCTGACGGACCACATCAACTTCTTCGGCGCCAACCCGCTGGTGGGGCCAAATGTGGGGCCCGGGCCGCGCTTCCCGGACATGACCGCCATCTACGACCCGGCCTTCCGCAGCCTGCTGCACAGCTCTGCCCTGGACCTGGGCCAGACCCTCCGCGAGGGCGTCTACCTGGGCCTCACCGGGCCCAGCTATGAGACCCCAGCGGAGATCCGCGCCTTCCGAGTGATGGGCGCCGATGCCGTGGGCATGAGCACCGTGCCCGAGGCCATCGTGGCCCGCCAGGAAGGGATGAAGGTGGCGGGAATCAGTTGCCTCTGCAACATGGCCGCCGGCATCCTGCCCCAGGCCCTCACCCACCAGGAAGTCCTGGAAGCCGGAGCCGCCGCCGCCGGCCGCTTCGAAGCCCTGGTCAGGGCTTTTGTTCGCGGCCTGCCCGTTTAGCTTTTCCGGCCCCTTGGGGCCGCAAAGCAAAAAGCCCGGCGTCGCCGGGCTTTTTGCTTTTGAACAGAGAGGGTAAAAGGCTACCCATTATTCTGCTGATGCTCCTCGATGAGGCGGCTGACCACATCCGGCTCAGCCAGGGTGGAGATGTCACCCATGCCGTCGTACTCCGCCGAGGCGATCTTGCGCAGGATGCGGCGCATGATCTTGCCGCTGCGGGTCTTGGGCAGGCCCGAGGCGATGTGGATGACATCCGGTGCGGCGAAGGCGCCGATGGACTGGCGGACCTGCTCCTTGAGGGCCCCGATGAGCTGCTGGCGGTCGGCATCCGTGTAGCCGTGGTTGAGCAGCACATAGCAGTAGATGCCCTGGCCCTTGATGTGGTGCGGATAGCCCACCACAGCGGCTTCGGCCACAGACTCGTGGGCCACCAGGGCGCTTTCGACTTCGGCCGTCCCGAGGCGGTGGCCGCTCACGTTGATGACGTCATCGATGCGGCCGGTGATCCAGTAGTAGCCGTCCTCGTCCCGACGAGCCCCGTCCCCGGTGAAGTAGTAGCCCGGGTACTGGGTGAAGTAGGTCTCGCGGAACCGCTTGTGATCGCCGTGCACGGTACGGGCCTGACCAGGCCAGGGGGCGCCCAGACAGAGGGCACCCGAGACGCCGTTGCCCTCCAGGGGAGCGCCAGTGGCGGCGTCCACGATGACGGGCTTCACGCCGAAGAAGGGCAGAGTGGCGGAGCCAGGCTTGGTGGGCGTGACGCCCGGGATGGGCGTGATGAGGATGCCGCCGGTCTCGGTCTGCCACCAGGTGTCCACGATGGTGCAGCGCCCGTCCCCGACGACGTCGTGATACCAGCGCCAGACTTCGGGGTTGATGGGCTCGCCCACCGTCCCCAGGATCCGCAGGGAGGTGCGCTTGTACTTCTTGATCCAGCTATCGCCAGCCTGGGCCAGGGCCCGAAGGGCCGTGGGGGCCGTGTAGAAGATGTTCACGCCCAGGTCGTCGATGATCTGCCAGTAGCGGCCGGCGTCCGGATACAGCGGCGTGGACTCGAAGATCACCGAGGTGGCGCCGTTGGCCAGCGGGCCGTAGACGATGTAGCTGTGGCCCGTGACCCAGCCGATATCCGCAGCGCAGAAGTAGATGTCGTCCGGGTGGTAGTCGAAGACCACCTTGTGCGTGAAGGCTGCGTAGGTGAGGTAGCCGCCGGTGGTGTGGAGCAGGCCCTTGGGCTTGCCGGTGCTACCGGAGGTGTACAGGATGAAGAGGGGATCCTCAGCGCCCATCCACTCGTTGGTGCAGGTGGAGCGCTGCTTGGCGGTCTCCTCGTCGAGCCAGTGGTCCCGGCCCGGATGCATGGGGACATCCACATCGGTGCGACGGGCCACCAGCACCGTCTCCACGAGGGACATGCCCTCGATGGCGCGGTCCACGGTCTTCTTGAGAGGCACCTTCTTGCCGCCCCGGAGGCCCTCGTTGGCGGTCACGACCACCTTGCACTTGGCGTCCACGATGCGGTCGCGGAGGGACTCGGCAGAGAACCCGCCGAAGACCACTGAGTGCACGGCCCCGATGCGGGCGCAGGCCAGCATGGTGTAGACCAGCTCAGGGATCATGGTGAGGTAGAGGCAGACCCGGTCGCCCTTTTTGACGCCGTGGTGCAGCAGCACGTTGGCCACCCGAGCCACGTTGTGCTTGAGCTCGCGGTAGCTGATGTGGGTGTACTGGCCCGGTTCATCCTGGGCCCAGATGATGGCGGTCTTGTCGCCCAGGTGCGGCAGGTGGCGGTCCACGCAGTTGAAGCAGGCGTTGATGCGGCCGCCCAGGAACCAGGAGAAGTCCACTTCCCGGTAGTCGGCGTCGAACACAGACTGCCAGGGATGGAACCAGGTCAGGGTCTTGGCCTGCTCACCCCAGAACCACTCGGGATTGTCCAGGGACAGGCGGTACAGCCGCTGGTACTCCTCCATGGTCTTGATGTGGGCCCGCTCCCGGATGTGCGGCTTCACAGGATAGAGGTCTTCGGACATGGCTCGGCTCCGTACCAGATTGATGCAGGGATGAAATGCAGGGGGGAGTCGACTTGCGTCGAACGCCCATCAGGACCACGCACTTCCATGTTGGGGGGAAAGAATTCAGGGGGGATTGACGATCATTGTCCGGCCAGGGGCTGGACTTGTCCAGGGTTCAGCACCCCGGGGCAAGCTGCCATCTAGGTGCCGGGGCGGGAACCCGGAGAACCGGAGAGCCGGGTGGTGGATTCCTCCGCTCACCCGGCTCCCCTTCAGACCTCCCAGCGGCTGGGCCGCTGGGGCTCAAGCTACTCGTGCTGGTAGGTGCTGATGTCCCGGTCCTTGGTTTCCTTCAGGAAGAGACTGCCGATCACCACGGTGATGAGCGCCACGATGATGGGGTACCAGAGGCCGTAGTAGATGTTGCCCTTGAGGGCAACGATGGCCGTGGCGATGAGGGGCAGCATGCCACCAAACCAGCCGTTGCCGATGTGGTAGGGCAGCGACATGGAGGTGTAGCGGATGTTGGTGGGGAAGAGCTCCACCAGGAAGGCCGCGATGGGTCCGTACACCATGGTCACGTAGATGAGCATGATGAACAGGATCAGGAGGGTCATGGGGTAGTTGACCTTGGACTTGTCGGCTTCCTTGGGATAGCCCAGATCCACCAGGGCCTTCTTGAGGGCGGCTTCAGAGGCGGGGCTCCAGCCCTCGACCGTGGTGGTGGTGACCTGGCCGGTGGCGGGGTTCTTGCCCTGGAGGGTGGCAACAACCTTCTTGCCCTCAACGGGGGCGATCTTGTTGAAGTTGAGGCCCTGCTTGCCGAAGAAGTCGTTCACGCGGTCCAGCTCGGAGAACTTGCTCCAGGGGCCCACGAACAGGTTGAAGGTCTCGTCGGCAGGGTTGCCGGCCACATTGATGACGGTGGTGTTCTGGAACGTCTCCAGGGCGGGGTTCACGTAGTGGGTGAGGGCCTTGAAGAGGGGGAAGAAGGTGAGGGCGGCGATGAGGCAGCCGAAGAGGATGATCTTCAGGCGGCCGATCTTGTCCGACAGCCAGCCGAAGAAGATGAAGAAGGGCGTGCCCAGCAGCAGGGAGGCGCCGATCATCACATAGGTGGTCTGATAGTCCAGCTTCAGCGTGATCTGCATGAAGAACAGCGCGTAGAACTGGCCGGTGTACCACACCACGCCCTGGCCAGCAGTGGCGCCCAGGAGGGCGAGGAGGGCGTACTTGTTGTTGGGGTACTTGAGGAAGCTGTCGGAGAGGGGGGCCTTGGAGGTCTTGCCCTCGGCCTTCATCTTGGTGAAGACGGGGGACTCGTGCAGCTTCAGGCGGATCCAGACGGACACGGCGAGGAGGAAGATGGACATCCAGAAGGGGATGCGCCAGCCCCAGGTGGCAAAGGCTTCCTTGGTCATGGTGGAGCGGCAGGTGAGGATGACGCCCAGGCAAAGGAAGAAGCCCACGGTGGCCGTGGTCTGGATCCAGCTGGTGTTGTAGCCGCGGCGGTCATGGGCAGAGTGCTCAGCCACGTAGGTGGCCGCACCGCCGTACTCACCGCCCAGGGCCAGGCCCTGGAGGAGGCGCAGCGTGACCATGATGATGGGGGCCAACCAACCGACGGACGCGAAGGTCGGCAGGAGGCCGACGCCGAAGGTCGACATGCCCATGACCACGATGGTCACGAGGAAGGTGTACTTGCGGCCGATCAGATCGCCGATGCGACCGAACACCAGGGCGCCGAAGGGGCGGACCAGGAAGCCGGCAGCGTAGGCGGCGAAGGCGGACAGCAGGGCAGCCGTCTCATTCCCCTTGGGGAAGAAGAGGGTGGCAAAGAAGGGCGCCAGGGTGGCGTAGAGGTAGAAGTCGTACCACTCGAACACCGTCCCGACGGACGATGCGATGATCACCATTCGTTCTTCCTTGGTGAGTGGGGTCCTCTCGGCGACTTTCTCGGTTACGAGTGCCATGTGGTGTTGCCTCCTTAGGGTTAAAGACTTGAGACTTGAAGGGGTGGTAGGGCTGCTTGCAGTCGGGGCCTCGCCGGCCCGGGCTTGCGATGGGTGGTGTCCTTGCGATTCCCTTTCAGGAAGCCGGCAGGCGGTCCGGCGTGGACGGGGTGGGATGTCGATGCCCCGGGGAAGCCCGGGTGGACGAAGGGGAAATGAAGCGTTATGAAATCCGCAATGGGCGTTGCCATCGGTCGGATCGTTGTGAATGGGTAGGCTGACGAATAGCTAACGCTTTCCTTCGGGTCAGGTCAAGGGGTGATTTGTTATAAATTTTTTTCCACCCACCCCTTCAGGGCACTCAATTGGTGTCGATCTCAATGCGTTTCCTGCTTTTGTAACTTTTTGGGTTCACAAGTAGGAATCACAACTTACTAGGAAATCATGAATGCTTCATGGTTATTTCAGGCATTGATCACAATCCCAGATCTTTGAAACCGGGTGCCGGACTGGCCCTGCGCAGCCCGTGGCCTCGCCATCTCCGCCCAACCCCCTATGATGGGAAGACTCCCCCCTTCCTGGACCCCGCATGCGCATCGCCATCCTGGCCGACATCCACGCCAACCTGCGGGCCCTGGACGCCTGTCTGGAGCATGCGACCCGTCAGGGGGCCCAGAAGCTCGTCTTCCTCGGGGACTTCGTCGGGTATGGCGCCGAGCCCAGCGAGACCATGGCACGGGTCATGGCCGAGGCCGCCAAGGGGGCGATTGCCATTGCCGGGAACCACGATCAGGCCGTAGCCCTCACGGCCGAGTCCATGACCCCCGATGCCGAGCATGTGATGGCCTGGACCCGGGGCCAGCTGGGGACCGCGGCCCGGGAGTTCCTGGCCAGCCTGCCCATGCGCTTCGAGGATGAGACCCGCCTCTATGTCCATGCCAGCCCCCAGACCTATCCAGCCTGGATCTACGTCAACGATGGCCCGGCGGCGAAGCGGGCCCTGGAGGCCAGTCGCGCGCAGACCGTGTTCTGCGGCCACACCCACGTCCCGGCCCTCCACGGCATCACGGCCACCGGACAGTTGGTGTCATTTCAGCCCATCCCCTCCGTACCGATTCCCTTGCCCCGACACCGCCGGTGGCTGAACGTGATCGGGGCCGTGGGGCAGTCCCGGAACGGCGATCCCGCTGCCGCCTACGCCCTGCTGGATACGGCCCGCTCCGAGATCATCCACCATCGCGTTCCCTATGACTCGGATGCCGCCGCCCTGGCGGTTCTTCGCGCCGGTCTGCCCCCCGCCTTGGCGGAACGCCTCCGGAAGGGTCGCTGACCATGAGCCCCCTCCGCTTGGAGACGGGCCTGAACCTGGACGGGTTCCTCCTGGGAGAGCTCATCCACCGGGGCGGCATGGCCACCATCTGGGCCGTGTCCCACCCGGACCATCCACTGCCGCTCCTGATGAAGGTCCCGGTCATGTCCGAGGGGGTCGATCCGGCGGCCATCGTGGGCTTTGAGATGGAGGAGATGATCCTGCCCCGCCTGACCGGGCCCCACGTGCCGCGCTACATTGCCCAGGGCGACTTTGAGGTCCAGCCCTACCTCGTGATGGAGCGCATCCCGGGGCCCTCCCTGCTGCCCCTGCTGAACGACCTGCCGCTGCCCATAGAGACCGTGCAGACCCTGGGAGTGCGCATCGCCACTGCCCTGGACGACCTCCATCGGCAGCATGTGGTCCATCTGGACGTGAAGCCCTCCAACCTGCTGACCCGCCCCACCGGCGAGATCGTCCTGGTGGACTTCGGCCTCTCCCACCACGACGAGCTGCCGGACCTCATGGGCGAGGAGTTCCGCCTGCCCTACGGCACCGCCCCCTACATGGCCCCCGAGCAGGTCCTGGGGCAGCGCAAGGACCCCCGCAGCGACCAGTTCGCCCTGGGCGTCCTGCTCTACTTCTTTCTTACGGGTCGGCGGCCCTTCGGTGACCCCCAGCGCCTCAGCGGCCTAAAGCGCCGACTGTGGCGAGACCCGGTGCCGCCCCGAAAGCTGCGCCCAGACTGCCCGCCCTGGTTCCAGGAGGTCATCCTGCGCTGCCTGGAGGTCCACCCGGCCTGGCGCTATCCCACGGCGGCCCACCTGGCCATGGCCCTGCAGCACCCGGATCAGGTCAAGCTCACTGCCCGAGCTAGCCGCCTCCACCAGGACCCCCTCCTGACCGTGATCCGCCGCCGCTTCAGCGACCAGCACCGCCCCAGCCCCAAGGACCGGACCCCCACCCGCCACGACGGGGACGCCCCCATCCTGGCCGTGGCCATCGACCTCGCCCCGGAGGCCGCGCCCATCGCCGAGACCTTGCGCACCATGGTGGCCCGCATGCTCACGACCCTGCCCGGGGCCCGGGTGGCCTGCCTGAACGTCCTGAAGCAGGGCCGCATCACCCTGGACACCACCCTCGACGACCAGGGGCGGAACATCCACCACCAGCGCCTGGTGGAGCTGCGGAACTGGGCCCTGCCCCTGGAGCTGGAAGAGGGCCGCATCAGCTACCACGTCCTGGAGTCCACGGACCCCGCCTCGGCCATCCTCCACTACGCCAGTGCCAACCATGTGGACCACATGGTGCTGGGCGCCCGGGCCGGCTCCCTCCGGCGCTCCCTGCTGGGCAGCGTCTCGAGCCAGGTGGCGGCCCAGGCCCCCTGCAC